>ERZ857693.5-NODE-5-length-331640-cov-5.721721_pt1 | contig 331640 bp, 278 predicted proteins | sample MGYA00519765_ERZ857693 | MGnify/ENA primary metagenome ERZ857693 (study PRJEB31778, sample SAMEA3449354) | human gut metagenome | biome: human gut; feature: human-associated habitat; material: faeces | place: United Kingdom | collected 2010/2012 ... | reverse complement strand
TGCTCGAACATCTGGTCGTCGCCTTTGGGGACGGGACCGGAAATAATCAGCGGAGTCCGGGCGTCGTCGATCAGCACCGAGTCGACCTCGTCGACGATCGCGTAGTGATGCTTGCGCTGCACGAGATCCTCCGGCGAGTTCGACATATTGTCGCGCAGGTAGTCGAAACCGAATTCGTTGTTCGTGCCGAACGTGATGTCGGCCATGTAGGCCTTGCGCCGGGCCGGCGAGTTGGGCTGGTGCCGGTCGATGCAGTCGACCGACAGTCCGTGAAATTCGTAGAGGGGCCCCATCCATTCCGAGTCGCGCCGGGCCAGATAGTCGTTGACCGTCACGACGTGGACGCCCTTGCCCGCCAACGCGTTCAGGAAGACCGGAAGCGTCGCGACGAGCGTCTTGCCCTCGCCGGTCGCCATCTCGGCTATGTTGCCCTTGTGCAGTACGACGCCGCCGAAAAGCTGGCAGTCGTAGTGCACCATGTCCCATGTGATCTTGTTGCCTCCGGCCGTCCACGTGTTGCTGTACACGGCCCGATCGCCGTCGATGCGGACGAAATCCTTCGATGCGGCCAGCTCGCGGTCGAAGTCGGTGGCCGTCACGACGATTTCGCTGTTTTCCTTGAAGCGCCGCGCCGTATCTTTCACGATCGCGAAAGCCTCGGGAAGAATCTCCTCGAGCTTCTCTTCGATCTTTTTGTCGATCGTCTCGGTCAGCGAGTCGATCTGCTTCGAAATGCGTTCCTTGTCTTCGAGCGAAGTATCGAGGTTCTCCAGTTGCGCTTTCAGATCAGCGATCTGCTGCTCGTCCTCGCGGATATGGTCGGCGACGGCCGCTTTGAGCGCGGCGCTGCGCGCACGTAGCTCGTCGTTGGAAAGTTGCTCGATGGACGGATATATGGCGAGGATTTTTTCTACATAGGGAGCGATCAGCTTGCGGTCCTTCTCACTTTTAGTTCCGAACATCAGCTTGATCAGGCTTGCTACTAAATTCATGTATCGTAATATTTAATGTTTAGAAAATGAACGCGTAAATTTAGTGTTTTTTATTGACAACACAGCATTTTCCTGCCTATATTGCATGCGGCGCAGCGTTTTTTCTCGCAGTATTCTTTCGACAATTGCAGCAGCCCTTGCGTGAAAAAAGCGCTTTCCGCCTCGACGCCTCTTGACTTCCAGCCTCTTATGTAGACGTTGTTTTCCGGCTTGGTTTTTTCCAGCAGCTCGACGGCCGCTTCCTTCAGTTCCTCCTCCGAGGTGACGTGGCCGTAGGTGAACATCATCGGGGCTACCAGATTGATCGTCAGATTGTCGAGCATCATGTCGCCGAACGACTTGACGCTGTACCGGCTGCGCCGTCCGGGCAGATAATGGGTGGTCCAGTACTCCGACGCCTGCACCGAAAGGACCTCTCTCACTTGTTCCGGCGTGCGGCAGCCGAGCAGTCGGGAGAACATGAACTCCTGCGAGCAGAGCAGGGCGGCCAGCTCGACGATCCGCAGCAGCGGGGCGTGATGCGGATTGTGACTGCCGAGATTCCATTCCCTACGGTGCATCGGCGCGATCTCGAACCGATGGGACAAATGGCGGAATTCCTGCTGTAGCATGGCCGTGTAGCGGTCGGGAAACTCGATCGGCTGCAATAGGCCGGCGCCTCCCAGCAGCAGGGCCTCGACCGACGCGACGGACTCGCGCACTTTGCACAGGTCCGTATAGCGTACCGTTCGCGCCAGCTTCATGTAAGGCTCGCGGTTCGATCCGGCGCCCATCGTGCGGAACAGCATGACGTAGAACGTTTCGTTCCAGTCGTTGCCCGTTTCGCGGTAAAGGCTCAGAAAGTCGTTGTACTTTCGTTCGAGACGCTCGACCGTCAGCTCGGTCAGCAGTCCGTACAGCTTGACTTCCGGCATTTGCGCCAGCGTCTGGCCGCAACGGTAGGATTCGCTTCCCTCGAGCAGGCCGAGATACCGCTCTTGCAGTTCGCGGGGGCAACTCATCGTGACGGTAGGCACGACCGATCCGTCCGTCCGGCAGACGACCGCGTCGTCGTACGCCACGACATGCAGGATGCAGCGGTCGTATTTGCTGTCGATGTGGTGCAGGTGCTTGCGCCAGTCCGAAGCGCGCTCGTGGATCGCAACGGGACCGCTGATTTCCGTTCCCTCGAGGGCGATCCGTGCATTCACCGCGTCGATGCCGTCTTCCGGACCGGCCGACCCGGGGTCGATCACTTCGATTCCGGGCGCATCGAGCCGGGTGTACAGACCGTGTGTCCACACAAGTCGCAAAAAGGCTTCGTTCGGGCTGACGGGCATATCGGGCGATTTTGGGGGTGAAAGGGCTACATCAGGCCCAGATCGAGCAGCGTCTCTTCCGACATCATGCTGCGGTCCCAAGGCGGGTCGAACGTCAGCGTGACGTTGACCGACGTGACGCCCTTGACCTTGCCCACCTGCTCGTGAATCTGCTCGAGCAACTGGTCGGCCATCGGACAGTTCGGAGCCGTCAGCGTCATGCGGATATTGGCCTCTCCGCCGGGTTCGACGTCTATTTCGTAGATCAGTCCCAGATCGTACACGTTGACCGGAATTTCCGGGTCGTATATGTTTTTCAGCGTCAGGACGATGTCCTGCTCGATGCGCATAATGTCCTCCGGTGTCGTCATGGCGGATCGTCTACCGTTTGTTTTGGTACGCCAGCGCGTACAGTTTCATCTGCTTGATCATCGCGAGCAATCCGTTGGCCCGGGTGGGAGAGAGGTTCTCCCTGAGCCCGATCCGGTCGATGAAATAGAGGTCCGAGTCGACGATCTCCTGCGGCGTGCGGCCGCTGAGCACGCGGATCAGCAACGCGATGATCCCTTTGGTGATGATCGCGTCGCTGTCGGCCGTAAAGTAAATCTTGCCGTCGCGCAGCTCGGCGTCGACCCATACGCGCGACTGGCATCCCCGGATCAGGAACTGCTCGTTTCTGTGCTCCTCGCCGATTGCCGGCAGCGAGCCGCTCAGTTCGATCAGGTACTCGTATTTGTCGAGCCACTCGTCGAAGACCGAGAACTCGCCGATGATTTCGTCTTGTGCTTCGTTGATAGTCATCGCTTATTTTCGTTAGGAACCGCTTCGTCCAGAATTGCGCCCGTGGCGGCGTTCGGGACGGTGATTCGCATGATATGTGCCAGAGTCGGGGCCAGCGAGCTGACCGTCACGTCGCGCTCGACGGTGGCTGCCGGAACGGATCCGCCCAGAAGCATCATCGGAACGTGCGTGTCGTATTCGTACAGCGAGCCCGACAGCGATACGATGCCCGTGCGCTGTTCGATCCAGCCCGGCATCAGGTTGATCGTCACGTCGCCCGAGCGTTTCGGGTAGAAGCCGTTCTGCATCTTTTCGCCGTATCCTTTGCCGAAATAGCCGCTCTGCATATCGGTCGACGTGAGCGCGCCCGATACGCCGCGGAACTGAAGCGCGAAGGCTGCCGCACGGGTCTGTACCTCGGCCAGATCGAATCCGTATTTGTAGATCAGCTCGCGGTTCAGATAAAGCTGTCGGTCGCGGTAGCCGAGCACCCACTCGCCCGGCTCGTACTGCGCGCTGAGAAAGCCGTTCATGATGATCTTGAACTGCTCGGCGTTGAACAGTCCCATCGGGATACGGCTCTGTTCGCGGAACGTGTCGCTGCTCCCGTGGTCCGAGGTCAGAGCGATCACGACTTCTCCCGGCTCGAACTGGGCTTGGATGAAAGTGACCAGCTCGCCGATCTCGCGGTCGAGCTTATAATACATGTCCTCGACTTCGATCGAGCGGGGGCCGAAGCGTTCGCAGATCAGGCGCGGCGTATCGTAGCAGATCGTCAGCAGGTCGGTGTGGTTGTCCTTGCCCAGTTCTTCCTGCACGATCGTCTCGCGGGCGAAGCTGCTGACCAGCGTATTGCCTGCGGGCATGTATTGCAGCATGGCGTAGTCCGTCCGAGGATCGTCCTTTTTGAATATCCTGACGATGCCGCGCAGAAAGTTTCCGATGCCCGATTGGGTGTCGGGAATGAAGCTGAGCACGGTGGTGTCGGTGTTCCTGTACGACTCGAACGACTTGTCGGGTGTCCATTCCCGATCGAGCAGCGTCGAAGCGAAAGCCGTCTCGTTGTATTTTTTGATCCAGTAGGGCAATTTTTCGAAATAATAACTGCTCGATACCCATGTGCCGTGTCCCGTGTTCATCCAGTAGACGTCCGACGACGGCCCTCCGCAAACGATAGCCGAATAGGGATCGGCAGCCAGCGCGATCGATTTCGATTTCGGGTCGCTTTCCTTGAGCCGGTCGCCCAGCGTGGCGGCGGTCAGGTTCAGAGCCGAGTAGCGGCCCTCGCCGTCTTCGCACTCGAGGCCCGTCGCGCGGCTGTCCGCGATCAGATTGACGCTGTCGCCCGTCGTGAAATTATACCAACTTTCCGCGATCACGCCGTGACCCGACGGGGGAGTCCCCGTGACGATCGTAGCCAGCCCGGCTACGGTATTGGTCTGCATATAGCTGTGGCGGGCGTTCGTGAAGTTAGTTCCCTTCTCCATGAAAGCGCGGAATCCATTGTCGCAGAAATTGTCGCGGAAACGGTCCAGATAGTCGTAACGCATTTGGCTCACGACGATTTGGACGACCAGCCGGGGCTTGATTGCTTGCTGGGCGCGCGCTTCTTGACAGCCGATCCATGCAGCGGCGCAGATTATCAGGTATTTGAAAGGTTTCATCGGGTGTGGTTCGTTTGACTGCAAAGGTATGAAAAGTTTTGGATATTGCGCCTCTTCGTTCTTCGCGGAACGGACTACGGGCGGAATAGCCGGAAAATGCTATGCCGCACGCTGTTCGTTGTCCGTATTTCGGCGCATGCGCCGCCGGACCCGGTACAACATGTAGCGCTTGCGCAGGTGGAACCCGTAAAAGAGCCACAGCGGCACGATCAGCGCCAAGCCGAGCAACAGCGAATAGGAACCGAGCAGATATACCAGCAACTGGACGGTGCACAGACTCAGCACCAGGCCCGTAGCGCTCAGTGCGGCGCCGGCTTTGTAGCCCGTCTTGAAAGCCAGTCCGCACGACTTGCACCGGAAGATTCCTTCGATGCCGGCGATCCAAAACAACGGGATGCGTACGGCAGAGCCGCATCGGGGGCAGGCGATCGTCCGTCGTTCGTTCAGCGTGGCGCTCATGATTCGAAAAATTTGATTTCCTCGCTGAAATCCAAATCAGGATACTGTCGCTGCAGCGCCCGGGCTTCCTCGGCCTGCCGGTTTCGGAATCGGCGATGGGCCTCGCCCGACGGGTCGAACGGACGGTGCTCCATGGCTCGGTGCAGTGCCTCGGCCCGGTTGAAAAGCCTGTCGTTCCGCTCGTCGAGGATGTTTCGGCGGAATGTCTCCCAAATGTATTCGATGGCCGTTTCGGACGGATGCACCATGTCCCGCTCATAGAAACGGTAGTCGCGCAGGTCGTCCATCAGGATTTCGTAAGCCGGGAAGTAGCGGCAGTCGGGCAGACTTTCCGTCAGCGCGTGCGCGGCCAGAATCAGCGTCGACTTGCTCAGCGTGTTCTCGGTCGCTCCGTCGCCCAGATGACGTACCGGACTGACGGTGAGGATCGTTTTTCTGCCTGGCAGGAACCGGGTGATCGCTTCGCCGAGGGTTTCGACGATTTCGCTTGCGCTCATTCTCCGACGGCGGAACATCGCTGCGGGCAGTTTGTGGCAATTCGCCACGATCCGGCCCGTGTCGCGCAGTTCGTATACCCAGGCCGTACCCAGCGTGAAAATGGCGTAGTCGGCCGTGCGGAGCGCTTCGGCGCCGGTTTCGAGAGCCTCGTTGATCCGGCGTAGCGTCTGTTTGCAGTCGCTTCCGTCGAATGCGCCATGATGATCGAAGCTGATCCACCTCTCCTCGTATCGTGTCAGATCGCCCGCATCGTAAGATCGGCGCTCCTCGAGCCGTTTCAGCGTGGCGGCGATCGAGGCCGGATTGAACAGCGTTCCGAACGGGTTGACCGTGACGGGCAGCTTATGGTTTCGCATGATCCGCCCGATTCGGTCGGCGAAGCACGACCCGACCAGCAGCCCTTTGTGCGAGTGGCCGATGCGGAAGCCGAAAGGCGCGATATGGACTGGCGTGCGGAATTCCATGCGTGTGCGGTTGCGTCTACAAAGATAGCAAAAGGGCTTTAAAATTGGAAATTCGCTACTTTCTCGGGACTTTTCATTACTTTTACCCGAAATTACCGAAACCGAATACGCATGCTGCTCTTTCCGAACTGTAAGATCAATATCGGGCTGCGCGTCGTAGCGCGTCGTGCGGACGGTTATCACGACATCGAGACCTGGATGGTCCCCGTGCGGGGGCTTTGCGATATCGTCGAGATCGTGCACGCTCCTGGCGACGGAGCCGAGTTCGTCTCCTCGGGGCTCGCCGTCGATTGTCCTCCCGAGAAAAATCTTTGCCTGCGCGCTTATCGTGCGCTGCACGAGCGCTTTCCGATAGGGGGCGTACGCATCCATTTGCACAAGATCGTGCCCATGGGAGCCGGTTTGGGCGGGGGGTCGGCCGACGCCGCTTTCGTAGTCAAGGGACTATCCGAACTGTTCGGCCTGAACCTTAGCCGAAAGTGCATGGAGGAGCTTTGTGCCGGCATAGGCAGCGATACGGCTTTCTTTGTCGCGAACCGTCCGGCTTTGGCCACCGGTCGCGGAGAGATTCTCGAACCGGTCGATTTCTCGTTGAGAGGGAAGCGCTTGCTGATCGTGAAGCCGGCCGAGTCCGTCTCGACGGCCGAGGCTTATGCCGGTATCGCGCCGCGCCGTATGGACCGTCCGTTGCTCGAGTGTCTGAACGCTCCTGTCGACCGGTGGCGGGAGACGGTGCGCAACGATTTCGAGCCTGTCGTGTTCCGCGCTCATCCGCAGCTGGAGCGGCTCCGCAACGAGATGTATCGCCGGGGAGCCGTCTATGCTTCGATGACCGGTTCCGGAGCGGCCGTATACGGAATATTCGACGGCGGTGCCCCGATCGATTCCGATTTCGGAAATGTGTTTGTCTATCAGGAAGATATGGTCTGATTGCCCGTCGGGTCGGTCGGGCGGATTTCCGAATTTGGCAAAAAAAGCGTAAATTCGCGCTGGGTTATGTATTTACAGCGTTCGAAACATAACACGAATTACTAACTAACCAAATTTACTTTATGTCAGTAGAGGATCAGAAAGTTCTCGAACTCGAGCAACGAAAGGAGAAGATCTATTTCGGCGGAGGGACCAAGGCCATCGAGAAGCAGAAGGCCATGGGCAAGATGACCGCGCGCGAGCGTATTATCGCGCTGCTCGACGAGGGCTCGTTCCACGAATACGATATGTTCGTGGAGCATGACGGCCGCGATTTCGGAATGCAGGACAAGTCGCTTCCGGGAGACGGCGTCATCATCGGCACGGGCATGATCTGCGGTCAGCCCATCGCTATCTTCGCACAGGACTTTACCGTGGCCGGCGGCTCGCTCGGCTTCATGCACGCCCGTAAAATCACGAAGATCATGGATTATGCGCTGAACATGCGCATTCCGCTGATCGGAATCAACGACTCGGGCGGAGCCCGCATTCAGGAAGGGGTCAACGCGCTGGCGGGCTACGGCGAGATTTTCTTCCGCAATACGCTTTCGAGCGGCGTGATCCCTCAGATTTCGGTGATTTTGGGTCCCTGCGCCGGCGGAGCCGTCTATTCGCCCGCCTTGACCGACTTCGTGTTCGTCGTCGAGAACATATCGAAAATGTTCATCACGGGGCCCGAGGTCATCAAGACCGTGCTCGGCGAGGAGATCTCGATGGAGGAGCTGGGCGGCGCCCGGGTACACAGTGAGATGACCGGCAACGCGCATTTCTTCGCCCAGAGCGAGGACGAGTGCTTCGTGCAGATCCGCAAGCTGATCTCGATGATTCCGATGAACAATACGACCAAGGCCGAGAAGATCGCTCCGGCGGCTCCGCTGCCTCAGTACGACATCACTTCGATCGTTCCGAGCGATCCGACCGTGCCCTACGATGTGCGCGACGTGATCAAGGCGCTGGTCGACGAGAGCGAGTTCCTCGAGGTGATGGAGCTGTTCGCCGCCAACATCGTCGTCGGTTTCGGCCGTATCGCGGGCGAGACGGTCGGTTTCATTGCCAACCAGCCGCTGGTGATGGCCGGCGTGCTCGACTGCGACTCGTCGGACAAGGCCGCGCGCTTTATCCGCTTCTGCGACTGTTTCAACATTCCGATCGTCACGCTCGAGGACCTGCCGGGCTATCTGCCGGGCGTCGATCAGGAGCATGCCGGCGTGATCCGTCACGGAGCCAAGATGCTGTACGCTTACAGCGAGGCGACCGTTCCGTCGATCACCGTCGTGCTGCGCAAGGCTTACGGTGGAGGATACATCGCCATGGGATCGCGCCATCTGCGCGCCGATTTCGTGTTCGCTTGGCCTTTGGCCGAGATTGCCGTGATGGGGCCCGAAGGCGCTGCCAACATCATCTTCAAGAAGGACATCGTCGGAGCCGAGAATCCGGCCGAGATGCGCAAGCTGAAGATTCAGGAGTACAAGGAGAAGTTCGCCAACCCGTATGTTGCGGCGGCCAAGGGCTACATCGATTCGGTGATCGCTCCCGCCGAGACGCGCATGTTCATCGAGCACGCGCTGAAGGTATCGGCTCACAAGAATCGCTCGCAGCCGAGCAAAAAGCACGGCAATCCTCCGTTCTAATCCGGCGCAGACTATGGAAAAAAAGCATTACGATACGTTGGAAACCATGCACGGGACGTTCCAGACCACGCTTACGAAAAAGCATCTGGAGCGCAAGCCGTGGCAACCCGAGAACCCGAAGCACATCAAATCCTCGATTCCGGGTACGATCGTCGAAGTGTGCGTCAAGGAGGGGCAGAAGGTCGAGGCCGGCGATATGCTGGTCGTCTTCAAGGCGATGAAGATGCACAACAATATTCGCGCGCCCTTTGCCGGCACGGTCAAGAAAGTCGACGTGAAGGAAGGGGACAATATTCCCAATCATGCGCTGATGATCGAGATGGAGTAGTTCCGTCCGAGATCGGTAAAAATAGCAGGGACGAATTCTCGAATTCGTCCCTGCTATTTTATTTCCGTCGGTTTTCTGCATTCGGCCGATTTTCTCTCGGTTTTCTGGACGAGAGGGCGACGAATCCGTCGTGTTCCCGAAACGGAGGACTCGGGTTCGCGATTTCATAGCATGAACAGAAACGGCGGCAAAAACGCATTCCATGCGTTTGTCGTACAGCAGATACAATGCGTTCCGGGGGATCCGCCGCTTGCGGAATTTGCTTCAGGAAAAGCGCATGGCTGCTTCCCGATCCGGGACCGTCACGGTTTCCCGTTCCAGATTTCCCATGCCCGTTCGGCTTGCCCGACGAGCATGTCGTAGCCGTTGCGCGTTGCGGCGCCCCGTTCGGCTCCCCTCCGCAGAAATTCCGTGAGCGGCGGATTGTAGACCAAATCGAACAGAAAGTGTCCGGGGCCGATTCCCTCGTAAGGAATGGGCGGGTATCCTTCCGTGGCTGGGTAGGTTCCCAGCGGCGTCGCGTTGACGATCAGCTGGCGGTCCGACACCGCGTCCGCAGTCAGGGTTCCGTACGTGAAACGGCACTTGTTGCTGTCGCGCGACACGCTGTCGAACGGAATGCCGAGCTCTCCGAGCACATAACCGACCGCCTTCGAGGCTCCGCCGGTTCCGAGCACGAGCGCCCGCTCCGGTCGGGCTCCGCCGAGCTGCGAGAGCAGCGAGCGGCGGAATCCGAAAGCGTCCGTGTTGTAGCCTACCGGCCCGTCAGGGCCGAGCCGCACGCAGTTGACCGCTCCGATGGCCCGGGCCTCGTCGCTCAGGGCGCTCAGATAGGGTATGATTTGCTGCTTGTATGGAATCGTCACGTTGAATCCCTGCAGTTCCGGTCGACTCAGCAATCGGCTCACCTCTTCGATCGACTCGATCGGAAAATTGCGGTACTCGCAATCGGCGATTCCCTCCCGGTCGAATTTCTCCGTGAAGTAGCGCCGGGAAAACGAATGTCCGAGCGGGAAGCCTATCAGTCCGTACAGTTTCATGGTCAGAAAGCGTATTTGATGGCGAAGAAGCCGCCTACCAGCAATACGGTGAAACCTATGGCCAGCAGGTTGAAATACTTGTCGATGAACGTCTTAATCGGTGCGCCGTATTTCCAGATCAGCCAGCTTATCAACACGAAGCGCAGCCCCCGGCTGACGATCGACGCGAATACGAACATCGGCAGATCGAGCCTGAACACGCCGGCCGTGATCGTAATCAGCTTGTAGGGAATAGGCGAGAACCCGGCCGTGAACACGACCCAAAAGTTGTATTCGTTGTACAGGTTGCTGATCTTATCGTATTCGGCATGCGTGAATCCCGGAATGATGCGGAAGAAAAAATCGGCTATCGCGGTGAATTCGCCCGACGGGGTTTGCCAGAGAAAATAGCCGATCGCATAGCCGGCGACCGCTCCGAGCAGCGATCCGACCGTGCAGATCGCCGCATAGCGGAAAGCCTTGGCCGCGCAGCCGAGGCACAGGGCGATCAGCAGCACGTCGGGAGGGATCGGAAAAAAACTCGATTCGGCGAAGGCCAGCAGGAACAGCGCCAAGGCGCCCCAACGGCTTTCCGACCAGCCGAGTATCCAGTTGTAGAGTCTTTTCAGAGGGTTCATGCAGGATAAAACGTTGTTTTGCCAGCGGCAAGTTTACCAATAATTTTTCAAACGGCGGAATCCGTGACCGCAAATATGCGATTCGGCCGGAATTCTTCCGGCTCGTCCGCCGGTCCGGCGGATGGCGGGCACGTAACGGCGTGAGTCATGACGACGTTTCTGGTGCGGCGTCTCGGTCAATCCGTTTCCCCGTCCTTCCCTGAAGTGCCCGTTTGAAATTATGTACTTCCATGTCGTACGTTTGTACTTAGCTAATTAATTGAATTGTTTTTACAGTGTCAAGCATGTTCGCCATCCCCGATTATATTATTGGGCCGCGGCATGCGGCCGCATGTTCGCATCCGGTTAGGCCTGCCGTGAACTCTCTCGTCGGAGGAGGCATACGGGGAACCCGGAAATATTAGGGGAACAGACTCGAAAGCCGGTACGGTAAATAGAATAGGGCTCCGTTTTTTGCACATTCGGGACATGCTGCGGTACGGCCTTTCGTGCGGGTCGCAACCCTGCGTGCATCGAGAACTTTGTCCCGGCGTCCGCGTGCACATATTTTCGTCGGTCGGGAACCCGGTTCCGTTGCCTTTATGGCTGAAATGAGCGGGACGGTCTATCCGCTGCCCGCCAGAATGCCGCCGCCCAGCACGATGTCCCGTTCGTAGAAGACGACTGGTTGTCCGGGCGCAGGCGCCCATGCCGGATACTCGAGCTCGACATGCAGTCGGTCGCGCTCGGGACGGACACGTGCGAATCCGTCCGGATTGCGGCCGATGCCCCGGATCACGACGCGTAGCTCCCGGGAGCGGCAGAGCTGTTCCATGTCCGGAACGTTCCATGCGCGGATTGTCAGACGGCACCGCCGCAATTCCTCGTCTTCGCCTGCGATCAGCCTGTTCCGGTCGGCGTCGATGGCCACGACGGCCAGCGAAGGGGGGAGGCCCAATCCGCGCTTCTGTCCGACCGTATAGAACGCGTACCCGTCGTGCGTGCCGATTCTTTTTCCGTTCCGGTCGACGATTTCTCCCGGCCGGATTCCGTTCGGCGCTCGTCGTCTCAGGAATTCGCGGTAGTTTTCCCCTCGCAGGAAACAGATTCCCATGCTCTCGGGCGATTTCAGCCCGGCAGGAAGTCTCTCTTCGGCTTCGCGTTTCAGCGTTTCTCCCATCGGGGCGATCGCCCGCTCGAGGCAGGATTGCGAGACGCCCCAAAGGTAATAGGATTGATCCTTGGCCGGATCGGCCGCCTGGCGCACGAACACTTTGCCGTACTGTCTCGACAGGCGAAAATAATGGCCTGTGGCGATACGTCCGATTCCTCGTTCGATCGAGACGTCGCGCAGCGTGTTCCACTTGATGCGGGAGTTGCATTCCGTACAGGGGGCCGGCGTTTCTCCGGTCAGGTAGCCGCTTGCGAAATAGTCCACGACCTGCCGGGTGAAGGAAGTCCGCACGTCGGCCGTAAGAAGCGGCGTATCCAGTGCCTCGGCGGCCCTCCGGGCCCGAGCCAGCAAGGAACGGTCGCCGGTCATGTCCAGCGTGAGAAGCGTCGGCTCGTAGCCATGAGCGCGGAGAATCCCGACCGCTGCACAGCTGTCGTTACCTCCGCTGAATGCCAGAAGTACCCGTCGTTCGCAACCCATGCTTTCGGAGTAAGGAAGTTTGGGAAAGATGTTCTGTCCGTTGAATTCTGATAGTTGCCTATGGTTCGCGCCTGCCTGTTACCCCTCTTGCTGTCGCACGCCATCGGGGCGTGAAGGCGTTTGGAAAGTTACGTTCTGTTCATTGAACTGTAATAGTTCGCCGCTTTCTTATAACGGCTATTGTTTTCCCTTTTTCGTTTCATGTGTTCGTTCGTAGAAGCGTTTAGGAAACCGGCCGCCGAATCCGGGAATCGGGAAAGGCGTTTGTCGTTTCCGCTTTGCGTATGTCCGCACGGAAAATACGGAGGCCCCTTATCTTGATTTCCTGCGCTGCCTTGCCGCGAGCGGTATTGCGCCGGTCGCCTCTTCGGTCCGGACAGGCTGTCGAGCTCCGTCTCCGTCGCGTGCATTCCGAACGAAAAAGGCAGCCCTCGCAGGGGCCACCTTTCCGAAACCGTTACGGTTTGCCGAACGGTTCGTCCGTGCTCTGAGCGGGGACGATAGCCGTGCCGTCGGGATTGAAACACTCGGGCTTGCTTTTCACGACGTAGTCGACAGCGTCCTGAAACCCTTCGGCGAATTTGCGGAAATCCTCCTTGTACAGGTAAATCTTATGCTTCTCGAACGTGAAGCCTCCGTCTTTTCCCGTTTTCTTCCTGCTTTCGGTGACCGTGATGTAATAATCGTCGTTTCTCGTCGCTTTTACGTCGAAAAAGTAAGTTCGGCGACCTGCTCTGACGGCTTTGGAATATACTTCCTCGGCCCCTTCGCCTTCGCTTTCCTTTTTGAAGTCGGGATTCTCCATGCTTGCTGTTTTAGGTGTTAGTATTGTAGGTTATACTAACATAAAAATAAGCATAATATAACGGATAAGCAAATCCCCGGCTAAATTTCACAAACGGATCGCTGTGCGGCAGGTAGCGGATTCCTCTATCCGGATATGCCTTGGCTGAAGCTGTCCCAGTTTTTCAGCGCTTCGAGCGCCTTGGCGAACTCGGGGTCCTGTTCGGCGTTGATCACGCGGTAGAACTCGTTGACGCTCCACAGTTTCTGGGCGAAAAGCGCCTTGAGTTGCGTCCGGATGTCCGTTTCCGATTTCCTGAACTGCTCTTCGTCGTACGGAATGCCCTTTTGCTCGGCGGCGCGGATCAGCTCGCCGGTTACTTCGGGACCGGCCGCATACTCATGAATGAAGCGATCCGGGGTGGGGTATTCCGCCAATATGGCGGCCCGGTTCTTATCCATATACTCGACGACGAACTCGTTGATGATTCCTTTGCGAATCAGGTTGCCCCAGTATTCCGTGTAGCCGCTCGTGTCGGCCTCGACGATGATGTCCGGGGTGATGCCTCCTCCGCCGTAAACCGTCCTCCCGAGCCTGAGGGTCTTGTAGACTTGCGTCGAATCGACCTCCTCCTTGACGGCCGAGTCGCCGGTTTGGAACCGACGGTTGAAATCTTCGTAATAGCCTTCGCGGTCGCCGTAACGGAAAGGCCGCTGGATAACCCGTCCGGTAGGAGTGTGGTAGCGGGCCACGGTCAGCCGGACTGCCGAGCCGTCGTTCAGAGGGAACTGGCGCTGGACAAGCCCTTTGCCGAACGTCCGGCGACCGATCAGCAACCCCCGGTCCCAGTCCTGAAGGGCTCCCGACACGATCTCGCTGGCCGAGGCCGACGTTTCGTTGACCAGTACGATCACCTTGCCTTTGAACGGCCCGTCGCTCGGGGCGACGATCCGGTCGGACGGGACCTTCATGCCTTCGGTCGAGACGATCACCGAGCCTTGCGGCAGGAAGTAGTTGCTCATCCGGATCGCCTGATCCATCAGGCCGCCTCCGTTGCCTCGCAGGTCGAGGATCAGCGCATCGATCGGGCCCATTTTGTCGATGGCCTCGGCGAATTCTTTGAACGTGTTGTTCGCGAACCGGTTCACGCGTATGTAGCCGGTCGACGGGTCGACCTTGTAGGCCGCATCGACCGTATTGATCGGGATATTGTCGCGGACGATCGTGAAGTCGAGCGGCTCTTCCACGCCGCGCCGGACGACTCTCGTTTCCGCTTTGGTTCCTTTCGGACCCCGCAGGATTTTCGGCACGTCGATTCGTTTGGTTCCCACGACATTCTGGCCGTTCACCTCGACGATCCGGTCGTTCGGCAACAGCCCCACTTTCTCGGAAGGGCCTCCCGATATGACGTTCACGACGATAATCGTATCGTTCAGTACGTTGAACTCGATGCCTATCCCGCTGAAACTTCCGTCGAAAGATTCGTTTACCTCGACCATTTCCTCGGGCGATACGTAGGCCGAGTGAGGGTCCAGTTGCAAAAGCACTTCGCGGATCGCGTTCTCGACCAGCTGCCCGTTGTGAACGGTATCGACATAGGTCATGTTCAGATAGCGGTAGAAGTTGTCGAACTTCTGCAGGTTCCGCTGCGGGTCGTCCGTCGGCTTGGGCTGCGCGGCGCAGAGCGCGGGCAGCGCGAGCGCTGCGAACAGGAGCAGGTTATGAGCGATTGTTTTCATTATTCGATGCGGTTGATCAGTTCGTCGAAAGCTACGGCTTGTTGCTCGCCGGTGGCCATGTTCTTGACGGTAGCGCGGCCCGAGGCCAGCTCGTCGCTGCCGACGATCACGACCCACGGCACGGCGCGCCGGTTGGCGTATTCCATCTGCTTTTTCATCTTCGCGCTTTCGGGGTAGACTTCGCAAGCGATGCCCGCCTCGCGCAGGTTTTTCGCCAGTCTCAGGGATACGCGCTCCTCCTCGCCTCCGAAATTGAGCATCAGCGCACGGGTCGTCCCTTTCGTATCGTCGGGGAACAGGTCGAGGCCGGTCATCACGTCGTAGATCCGGTCGGCTCCGAACGAGATGCCTACGCCCGAGGTATTCGGCATGCCGAATATGCCGGTCAGATCGTCGTACCGGCCTCCGCCGCAGATGCTCCCGATCGCGAAGTCGCGGGCCTTGACCTCGAAGATCGCTCCCGTGTAGTAGTTCAGACCGCGTGCCAGAGACAAGTCCAGTTCGATCTCCAATTCCGTGCCAAGCGTTTCGACATAGGAAAGAATCGTTTCCGTTTCGGTTACGCCGGCCAGTCCGACCGGACTGTCTGCGAGGATTTCCCTCAGCCGGGCCAGCTTCGCGCCGTTCGCGCCTTCGAGCGATAGGATCGGCTGCAGAGCTTCGATCGCCCGTTCGTCGATGCCCTTTTCGCGGAGCTCGCCGTTCACGGCCTCGAGTCCGATCTTCTCGAGCTTGTCAATCGCCACGGTAATATCGATCATCTTGTCGGCATGACCGCTCGTTTCGGCTATGCCGTACAATATTTTACGGTTATTTACCTTGAGTGTTACTCGAATGCCGAGCCGCTGGAAAACTTTGGCGACGATCTCGACCAGATCGACCTCGCAGAGCAAGCTGCGGCTGCCGATCACGTCGACGTCGCACTGATAGAACTCGCGGTATCGCCCTTTTTGCGGCCGGTCGGCCCGCCACACGGGCTGGATCTGGTAACGCTTGAACGGGAAGGATATTTCTCCCTGATGCTGTACGACATAGCGGGCCAGCGGGACGGTCAGGTCATACCGCAGCCCCTTTTCGCACAGCCGTGTCGAGAGGGCGTTCGGGTTGCCGTGCAGCTGCTCGTCGCTCACTCCGCTCAGAAAGTCGCCCGAGTTCAGTATCTTGAACAGTAGCTTGTCGCCCTCGTCGCCGTATTTGCCCAGCAGTGTCGAGAGGTTTTCCATCGCGGGAGTTTCGAGCGGCTGGAAGCCGTATAGTCGGAAGACGCCCTTGATCGTATCGAAAATGTAGTTTCTCCGGATCATCTCCTCCGGGCCGAAATCGCGCGTGCCTTTCGGAATGGACGGTTTTTGTGCCATATCACATATTGTCGGTTATCGTAGTTTCTTGTTCATCTGTGCCGCCGAGCGTTCGGTCGGTTCGGCGGTTTTTGCCCTGTCGAACGAAGCGGAAAAGACCCGCAATGCTTCTTCCCGTTTCCCGAAGCGATCCGCCGTGCGGGCGTACCGTCTCGTCGGCGCGCAATCGTTTCTGCGGACACGTCTTCCGTGCGAGCGCGTCGGGCGCTTTTCCTTCTCGACGTTACGGTGCGGCAGACATCGGAACGTCGATCCCGTTTTGCGGGACTCAGTCGGCCATCAGCTTGCGGTACTTGACGCGGTGCGGCTGGTCGTCGCCGAGCCGCTTGCGCTTGTTCTCCTCGTACTCGCTGTACCCGCCCTCGAAGAATACGACCTGCGAGTCGCCCTCGAAGGCCAGAATGTGAGTCGCGATGCGGTCCAGAAACCATCGGTCGTGCGAGATGACGACGGCGCAGCCCGCGAAATTCTGCAAACCTTCCTCCAGCGCTCGGAGCGTGTTCACGTCGATGTCGTTCGTCGGCTCGTCCAGCAGCAGTACGTTGCCCTCCTCTTTCAGCGCGAGGGCCAGATGCAGCCGGTTGCGCTCGCCTCCGGACAGTACGCCGCATTTCTTCTCCTGATCGGCTCCGCTGAAGTTGAACCGGGATACGTAGGCACGCGCATTGATGCTGCGGCCGCCCAGCTGGATCAGCTCGCTGTCCTGCGAAATGACCTGATAGACGGTTTTCTCCGGGTCGATCGACGCATGCTGTTGGTCGACGTAGGCCAGCTTGACCGTTTCGCCGACGCTGAACGTTCCGTGCAGCGGCTTTTCGATGCCCATAATCAGTCGGAACAGCGTGGTTTTGCCCACGCCGTTGGGGCCGATCACGCCGACGATGCCGGCCGGCGGCAACGAGAAGTTCAGGTGCTCGTACAGCAACCGGTCGCCGTAGCCCATGGCCACGTCCTGCGCCTCGATCACCCGGTCGCCCAGACGCGGACCGTTCGGGATAAATATTTCGAGCTTTTCCTCCTTCTGCTTGGTGTCCTCGTTCAGCATCCGGTCGTAGGCCGACAGCCTCGCCTTGCTCTTGGCGTGCCGTGCGGCGGGAGCCATGCGGACCCATTCGAGCTCGCGCTCGAGCGTCTTGCGGCGCTTGCTCTCCTGCTTTTCCTCCAGAGCCAGCCGCTGCGACTTCTGCTCGAGCCAGCCGCTGTAGTTGCCTTTCCACGGAATGCCTTCGCCCCGGTCGAGTTCGAGTATCCATCCGGCCACGTTGTCGAGGAAGTAACGGTCGTGCGTGACGGCGATCACCGTTCCCTTGTACTGTCGCAGGTGCTGCTCGAGCCAGTCGATGCTCTCGGCGTCGAGATGGTTCGTCGGCTCGTCCAGCAGCAGCACGTCGGGTTGCTGCAACAGGAGCCGGCACAGCGCCACGCGGCGACGCTCGCCGCCCGAGAGGTGCTTCACCGGCTCGTCGGCGTCGGGACAGCGCAGTGCGTCCATCGCCCGTTCGAGCGTCGCATCGAGCTCCCAGCCGTTTTTGTGATCGATCTGCTCGGTCAGCTCGCCCTGTCGCTCGATCAGCTTGGCCATCTGCTCGTCGTCCATCGGCTCCATGAAACGGGCGTTGACCTGCTCGTACTCCTTGAGCAGCGCGACCACGTCGGCGCAGCCTTCCTCGACCACCTCGCGGACCGTCTTCGTGTCGTCCAAATGCGGTTCCTGCTCGAGATAGCCGACCGTGTATCCGGGCGAAAAGACGACTTCGCCCTGAAAGTTCTTGTCTATTCCGGCGATGATTTTCATCAGCGTCGACTTGCCCGACCCGTTCAGGCCGATGATGCCGATCTTCGCGCCGTAGAAAAACGACAGGTAAATGTTGTTCAGTACCTTTTTCTGGTTCGTGAAAGTCTTGCTGACCCCCACCATCGAGAATATGATTTTTTCGTCCGCCATAGGTTTTCTGTCGGTGAATTTCGTGTAGATCGCAAAGATACGCAAAAGAGATGGAATATAACAGCGGAAATATCCGCGATCCGTTCCTTTTACTCGGGGCGGCCGCTTCGTCCGGGCTCAACTTTATTAAAAAATACAGGGCGCCTTTCGAACACAGAAGGCTCCGAAAAGTACGGCCCCAAGCCGTACTTCGTTATGCGTAGGAATAAAATGCGCGTCCGGTCGGAAAAATCGACCGGACGCGCGTCCGGAAATGGTCTCTCGCCTGCCTGCATCCGCACTCGGAGCCGCCGGACCGGCGGCTCCGATAGAGCGCGGCTATGCTCCGAGCGAGGCCGGATCGAGATTTTTAGCCTCGATATCCTTGAAATATTTGTACGTGCCGACTTTCAGCTCGTCCGTCGCGTCTTCGTCGCATACGATGATCCCCTTGGGATGAACCTGCAGCGCGCTGATCGTCCACAGGTGGGAGTAGCCGCCCTCGATGCCGGCTGCCAACGCACGGGCCTTGTTGTGTCCGAAAGCGAGGATCAGCACCTCGCGGGCCGACATGACGGTCGCCACGCCGACGGTCAGCGCCGTTTTGGGGACCAGATTCACGTCATGGCCGAAAAAGCGCGAGTTCGCGATGATCGTGTCCTTCGTGAGCGACTTGACTCGCGTGCGCGAGCCGAGCGACGAAAACGGCTCGTTGAAGGCCAGATGTCCGTCCGATCCGATGCCGCCCATGAACAGATCGATGCCTCCTGCCTTCTCGATCCGCGCCTCGTAGTCCGCGCACTCTTTCTCCAGATCGGGCGCATTGCCGTTGAGAATGTTCACGTTTTCGGGCTTGATGTCGATGTGGCTGAAAAAGTTGTTCCACATGAACGAGTGGTAGCTTTCGGGATGGTCTTTCGGAATGCCGACGTATTCGTCCATGTTGAACGTAATGACGTTGGCGAACGAGACCTGTCCGGCCTTGCACATTTCGATCAGCTTGCGATAGGTCCCCAGCGGAGTGGAGCCCGTGGGCAGACCCAGTACGAACGGGCGGTCCGTCGATTTCGCATGTTCGTTGATCCGTCGGGCGATATGGGCGGCGGCCCAGGCCGATCCTTGTTCGTTGGTAGGTTCGATGATGACTCTCATGTCTTATGTTTGCTTATTTGGTTCGTTTCTCTTTTCTTCTCTTTCCTGTTTTCGAGGGGAGTGCCCTCGGGGAGTCCGGCGAAAGTCGCGTTTCTTGAAATGGAGCGCGAAGATTCGCCGGGCCGAAAAATCGGGAACGGGAGGCTACAGTTGCGCCGGATTCTTCAGCTGAACGAATACCTCGATGGCCTGATACTCCGCCATGCCCAGTCGGTCGTACAGCTTGGCCGTGTTCTGCGTGCGCTCCTCGGCCCGTTGCCAGAACTCGCGCTTGTCTTCGCCGGGGAAAGGCATCACGTCTTTCTGCGACAGGTGGCGATAGATGGCGTGACGCTTCTGGACTACCTCGTCGGGACTCAGCGGCACGGCCATGTCGACCATGTCGAGGTCCCACTCCTGCCATGCGCCCCGGTAGAGCCAGAAGCGGCAGTCCTTGACCCACGGCTCGTCCTTCACGACATGCATCGCCTCCAGTACGGCCTCGATGCAGGTACGGTGCGTGCCGTGCGGGTCCGACAGGTCGCCCGCGGCGTAAATCTGATGCGGTTGTATTTTGCGCAGCAGATCGACGACGATCGAAATGTCCCGATCGGTCAGCAATCCTTTCTTGACGCCTCCGGTTTCATAGAACGGCAGGTTCAGAAAATGGACGTTGGTCCGGTCGTTCAGCCCCATGTGACGGCAGGCGGCCTTGGCCTCGGCGCGGCGGATCGAGCCCTTGAGCTTCCTCAGTTCCAAAGGTTCCGGTTCGCCCTTGCGCTTGCCTGCGATGATGCGCTTCACTTCGTCGTATTTGTCTTCGAATCCGCATTCGCGGGCCGTGTCGATCGTCTGCAGTACGACGTCGTCGTGCACGGCGATGTTGCCCGATGTCTCGTAAGCTACGTGCACGTCGTGTCCCTGCGTGATCAGGCGCCGGAACGTACCGCCCATCGAGATCACGTCGTCGTCCGGATGCGGACTGAAAATCACCACGCGCTTGGGGTAGGGGAAGGCCCGCTCGGGACGGGTCGAGTCGTCGGCGTTCGGCTTGCCGCCCGGCCAGCCTGTGATCGTGTGCTGCAGATCGTTGAATACCTGTATGTTGATTTCGTCGTAGGCCATGCCCGAAATTTCGAGCAACTGTCCGAGTCGGTTGTCGACGTAGTCCTGATAGGTCAGCTTCAGAATCGGCTTGCGGACCTGTTCGCACAGCCACAGCACGGCCGTGCGGATGAAGCGGGACGGCCACAGGCAGCGACCCACGAGCCACGGCGTTTTGACGCGCGTCAGTTGCGAGGACGCTCCTTCGTCGACGACTACCTCGACGTTCGGATGGTCCTGCAGGCAAGTCGCCGGAACGATCAGCTGCTTCTCGCCCTCGACGGTGTCCTTGATGACCTGCGCCTTCTCCTCGCCCCATGCGATCAGGATGATGCGCTTGGCGCCGAGTATCGTGCCGAGACCCATCGTGATGGCCTTGTGCGGTACGTAGTCGATACCGTAGAAGATCGAGGCGGCCGACTTGCGGCTTTCGTTGCCGAGAGCTACCAGCCGGGTGCGGGTATTGGTGTACGAGCCGGGCTCGTTGAAGCCGATCTGTCCCTGAACGCCCGTGCCGAGAATCATCAGGTCGATGCCGTCGTACTCCTCGATCTTCGACTCGTACTCGCGGCAGAAAGCGGCCACTTCGTCCTGCGGCAGCGTACCGTCCGGGATATGGATGTTCTCGGGGGCGATGTCCACCAAATCGAGCAAGCTCTCGTGGATCGAGTAGTTGCGGCTCTGGAGCTCTTCGGGCGTGATCGGGAAAAACTCGTCGAGACTGAATACGACGACGTTCCGGAAACTCAGACCCTCGCTACGGTGCAGTTCGACCAAGGCCCGGAATACGCCTACGGGCGACTTGCCGGTGGTGATGCCCAGCACGCACATTTCGCCGATAGATTGTTTCTCGCGGATGCAATCGGCGATTTCCCGGGCGACGTAGGCCGCCCCGCTGGCTTCGTTCTCGTAAATGTTCGTGTAGATTTTTTCGAATTTCCGGATGATGTCGGCCGGGTCGGCTCCGGGTTCGAGGCCGCCTTCCTTCGGCAGCTTGTAGTTCCTTTCCATCATGATCTCTCCCTTCGTTTTATTTGAGCCCTAAAGGTAGGAAGAAACAGACGAATTGCAAAATATTCTGGCCATAGCAAATAAATTGCGCGCGACGGATATAATGTGCGTAAAATTTACTATTTTTGTTAGCGGACTAACAGTGGCCGCGCGCCGGAAGCCGGAAAGGAGAATGCGATCCGTCCGTGCCGTCCCTCGGGAAACATGAAAAATCTTTAACCCTAAATTCTTAGCTCTAACTATGGCACAAAAACTTTTGATAAGAGACTTGACGCTCCGCGACGGACAGCAGTCGGCGTTCGCCACGCGGATGAAACAGGAGCAGATCGACCGTGTACTGCCTTTCTATAAGGACGCCAATTTCTACGCAATGGAAGTGTGGGGCGGTGCCGTACCCGACTCGGTGATGCGCTACCTGAACGAAAATCCTTGGGACCGCCTCGAGAAGATTCACGCCGTGGTGGGCGACGTGTCGAAGCTGACGGCCCTTTCGCGAGGCCGCAACCTGTTCGGCTACGCTCCCTATACCGACGAGATCATCGAGGGATTCAGCCGCAATGCGATCGAGTCGGGGCTCGGCATCATGCGCATCTTCGACGCGCTGAACGACGTGAACAACGTCAAATCGACGATCAAATACATCAAGAAGTACGGCGGCATCGCCGACTGCGCCGTCTGCTATACGATCGATCCGCATTTCAGCGGTATGGAGCGCTTCAAAGCCATGCTCAAGGGCAAAAGGCTGCCCAAGGCCGTATTCACCGACGAGTATTTCCTGAGCAAGGCCCAGCAGATGGCCGCCCTCGGCGCCGACATGATCACGATCAAAGACATGAGCGGGCTGATTCCTCCCAAGCGCGTGTCGGGTCTGATCAAGCTGTTCAAGAAGCACCTGTCGATTCCGATCGACTTTCATACCCACTGCACGCCGGGCTACGGCCTGGCTTCCGTCGTGGCCGCTATCGAGGCAGGAGCCGATATCGTCGATACGAATATATGGAATTTCGCGGGCGGTCCGGCAGCTCCGGCCATCGAACTGATCTGGATTTTCTGTCAGAAGATGGGCGTCGAGCTCGACATCAACATGGAGGCGGTCGCCAAGATCAACAAGGAGCTTTATGCCATCCGCAAGGAGCTCGACGCGGTGGACGCCGTGAAGGTTTTCCCCAATCCTTTCAACCCGTTGACCGACAAGCTGCCCGAACATATCGATAAGGAATTCGATCGGGCCGTTGCGGCGGCCAAGAGCGGGAACGAGGCCGAGCTGATCGACGCCTGCCACGCGATCGAGCGCTATTTCAACTTCCCGAAACCGAACGAGTTGGTCCAGAAAGCCGAGATACCGGGCGGCATGTACACGAACATGGTGGCGCAGCTCAAGCAGCTCAAGTCCGAGTCGATCCTCGAGAGCGCTATGAAGCTGATTCCCCGCGTGCGTCTCGACGCCGGCCTGCCCCCGCTGGTGACCCCGACGAGCCAGATCGTCGGCGCTCAGGCCGTCAACTGTGCGCTGGACATCAAGAACGGGAAACCGATGTATTCGAACGTGTCGAACCAGTTCGTCAATTTGGTCAAGGGCGAATACGGCAAGACGCCGGTCGAGGTCGATCCCGAGTTCCGGCTGAAGATCGCCGGAGTCCGCGAGGAGACGCCTTACGACACGTCGAAATACAAGATGCAGCCGAATCCCGTGCTCGAGGAAGCCGGCGGCGTCAAGCTGGCCGAGAACGAGAAGGAGGTGCTGTTGCTCGAGCTGTTCCCGCTGGTAGCCAAGAATTATCTGACCGGTGTGAAGAAGGCGCGTTATCAGGCGTCGAAGCCGAAGGACGAGGCCCCCAAGCCCGCCGCCGCTCCGGCCGCCGAGGCTCCGAAAGCGGAGCCCGCCAAGCCTGCCGCCGCTCCGATTACGGGCAACGTGGTGACCTCTCCGATGCCGGGCCGTATTTTGAAGGTGCTCGTCGCTCCGGGCGATACGGTGGCCAAGGGACAGGATGTCGTGATTCTGGAGGCCATGAAGATGGAAAACAGCATCATGTCCGACTATGCCGGTACGGTCAAGCAGGTATTGGTGGCCGAGGGCGAAACGGTAGCCGTCGACAGCCAGTTAGTTGAAATAGAATAAGGCATGCTCGCTTCGGCGTGCTTGCGGCCGTTTGTCGGTTCGGAACGGGCGGCGCAGACGCGGCCGAAAGCGGACCCATTACGGATGCGGGGCCGGCAGAAAATCTGCCGGCCCCGCTTTTTATGGGCGGAAAGCTCGTCCGGAAAGGCGTGACGCGGATTGGGACCGTATAACCGGGTGCAATCGGAATACGGCTTCCGCATGGGTATTTTCCCGACGGCGATCTTCGGTCGGGGAAATGCCCGGGAGCCGTTCCGTCCGGCCGCCCGAGGCTTGTTCGCAGGGAAAGCAGGGCGGAAAGTACGAACGGACTGTTCGCCCGGGACTTTCCGGCCGACTTTGGAACGAGGGCGACAGGTCGATCGCATCCTTGGCGATGCAGAGCGGCTTGGCCGGACTGATTCCTATCGTCTCTTGCGGGCCACAGTCTGCCGTTATTCCGCTCCCCACAGGTCGTAGACCGTATACGGGCCGTCCTCGAACAGGGCGAACGAGCCGTCGCTCATGCGTTCGTGTCGTTCGATCGAGGCCATGCGGCGCATATCGTCCTCGTCCAGAGCGACGTCGGTTGCCTCGAAGTTTTCGCGCAGGCGCTGCTCGTGGACCGACTTCGGAATGACGACGATGTCGCGGGCCATGAGCCATGCCAGTACCGCCTGTGCCGGCGTGCAGTCGTGCTTTTGCGCCACGGCGACGACCACCGGATCTTTCAGTACGCGGTTGCCGCGGCTGCCCAGCGGGGAGTAGGCCGTTACGAGCAGACCGGTGTCGCGGCAGTAATCGACCAGACGGTCCTGTTGCATGTACGGATGAATTTCGATTTGGTTCATTTCAGGCCGGATGCGTGCCCCGTCGTTGAGTTTCTCGATCGCCTCGATGCTGAAGTTCGATACGCCGATGTGGCGTGTCAGTTTTCCGTTGACCAGTTTTTCCATCGCTTCCCATGTCAGCGAGAGCGGAATCTGCGAGAGCGGGATCAGGTCGTTCTTGCTTTGCGGCATACCGATTCCTTTCCGGAAGGCGAGCGGCCAATGGATCAGGTACAGGTCGACGTAGTCGAGCCCCAGATCGGATAAGGTCTGCCGGATGGCCGGTTCGACGTCCTGAGGAGCGTGGTGGCTGTTCCACAGTTTCGAGGTGACGAACAGTTCCTCCCGCCGGACGATTCCTTCCCGGAAAGAGTCGCGCAGAGCCTGTCCCACTTCTTTTTCGTTTCCGTAAATCGCCGCGCAGTCGATGTGACGGTATCCGATGCGCAAAGCCTCCTTGACGGCCCGGTAAGCTTCCGAGGGTTCCGATCGCCAGGTTCCCAGTCCGAGCTGCGGAATCGGGTCCCCGTTTTTGAATGTGGCGTTTTTCATAATCCGATTTCTTTGATGACTGAATGCGATATGCAAAGATCGTACTTTTCGGGCTGCGGGTCAACGGGTCGGCGGAATATTGTCGACGGATTCCGTGATGGGACGGAGCATGACGGCGTTCGTGCCGGCAAAATGGACTCGCTTGTCTTGTTGGTCGCCGGCGACGGAACTTCCGGACGGTTTTCCCGTGCCTCTTACAGAGAGGGCGGACCGGACGGCTCGGTTTGCGGAAGGGGAGCGGAACCTTCGCAACCGTTTGGACCGTCCGGATGTAGTCGTGCGGTTAGCGGTCGTCGGCTATGTAAACCGGCGCTTCGGTCCCGCACCCGATGAATGTACCGGAGTGAGAAACGACGAAAGCTGCCGTGCGAGGTCCGACGGCAGAAAAAATGTTTACGGCATATACGGTCAGCAGAACGTCCGATAACGGTCGGGCGTCAGGCCGGTGATCTTTTTGAACAGCGAGCAAAAGAATTGCGAGGACGGAAATCCCAGCTCCTCGGCGATCGCACGGACGGGCGTTTTCGTGGTCAGGAGTCTTTGCCGGGCTATTTGCATGCGCTTGAGTTCGACGTATGTCTCCGGTCGCTTGCCCGTTTCGTGCTCCACCATATCCGAGAAGTATGCGGACGATAGTCCGAGCCGTTGCGAACAGTATTCGGCCGTAGGAAACCCGCGCGTTCTCAGTTTCCCGGCCCGGATATAGCCGTCCAGAACCGATTCGTATTGCCGCATCAGTTGTTCGTTGGCCGGACCGCGCGTGATGAATTGCCTTTCATAGTAGCGCATGCAGTAGTCCAGCAAGCATTCCAAAAGTCCCGACAGAAGCGAATCGCTGTGAGTGTCTGCCGAATGGCCGGTTTCCTCGCCGAGGTCGTCCATACATCGGACGATCGTTTGTTTTTCCCTGTGCGACAGGTGCAGCGCCTCGCTCTGGTCATAGGCGAAAAACGAGTAATCCTTCATGGCCTGTCGCCTGTATGCCGGGCACAGAAGGTCGGGACGGAATGCGAGGAACCGTCTGATGGGAGCGTCCGTTTTCATATGAATGGTTGCCGGCGATGTCTCCGGGCTGCCGAATGTCAGCGTTCCTTCGGCGAAATCGTAGAGTTTCCGGCCGTATGCCGTTTCGCTTTCCGGCATAGAATCCCTCAGAACGACGGTATACCATCCCCGGAGGCGGATAAAGGGAACGATCTCTCCGGAGGCCGGTTCCCTGGCGATACGAATCTTCGAATCGGTCGATTTGTTTGTCATGGCGATTCCTGCCGCAGGGAGGACCGGCACAACTGTCCGGTCCGGGTTCATGCGATATCGCATAGCCGCGTTCCCCGGCGGATTGTTTCGTTGGGTGTTCGGATTCAGTTCCGGGTCCGGAATTCGTTGGGCGTACATCCGACGATGCGCTTGAACATCCGGCTCAGGTGCTGCGGGTACTGGAATCCGAGTTCGAGTGCGATCTGGCTCGTCGTTTTGTCCGAGGAGAGCAGATTTTCCTTGGCCCGTTCGATTATCTTCGTCTGTATGTACTCCGAGGCCGTTTTCCCGGTTTGCTTGCGTACCATGTCGCCGAAATAGTTCGGAGAGAGGAATACCTTTTCCGCGAAGTATCGGACCGAAGGCAGTCCCTCGCTTTGCGGCATCGAGCTTTCGAAATATTCGTCCAGCAGTCGCTCGAACCGTACGATGACGTCGCGGTTCTGCTCGCTGCGGGTCGTGAACTGGCGGTCGTAGAAACGCAAACAATAGTCGAGCAGCACGCCGATATGGGCCGTAATCAGGCGGCGGCTGTGCTTGTCGATCGGATGTTCCAGTTCCGTTGCGATCTTGTTCAGACAGTCGGCGACGATCCGACGTTCCTCCAGCGACAGATGCAGGGCCTCGTTGGCCTCGTAGGAAAAGAACTGATAGTTCCTGATCTCCTGCCCGAGCGCCGTGCCCCGGATCAGATCGGGATGGAACAGCAGGCCCTTCGAGGCGGGAGGCTTCACTCCCGAGGGGTTGTTCAGACCGACGATCTGGCCGGGAGCGAGCGCTACGACCGTGCCCTCCTGATAGTCGTACCTGCCGCGTCCGTAGGTCAGTTCGCCGCATACTTCCTCTTTGAGGAACAAGGCGTAGAACCCGATGTTCATCTTGTAGGGAATCAGTTGCTCGGGTCTGTTCAGATCGACGATTCCGATCAGCGGGTGCCGGGTCTCGATGCCGAACAGCTTGTTGTACTGGTCGATCGTGTTCACCTGAATGATCTCGTTCGTTTGCATGGCCTTCGGATTTTATGTCGAAGACAAATGTAGTGCATTTCTTCCGAATCGGTTTCATGACGGCCGTGGAAACCGTGATCGGGGTATGAATCTCCGTAAATCGTATACAGCGCGCGAGGATGGCGCGGAATTCCGTGTATGGCGGATCGGGACATGCGGCGGCCGCTCCGGACGCGAATCCGTAATCGGGGTACGTTTTCCGATAATCTGTCTACACGATCGAGGCATATGTCTTTCTATTTTTGTGCCGGATAAATAACGAACCGTACGAGCGAGAAATATGTCGATCATTTCGTCAAGCCCTCGTCGCGACGGAAATTCCGACACGCTGTGCGACCGAGTTCATGCGCGGTGCTACGGAAACGGGTGGGTTCGTTCGCCGGGATATCGTGGTTTTACGGTATGGCACGGAATATCGTCGCGAAACAGTTTGGAGATATGAGGTACCTCAAAACGCGGTATCTCGGCTGTATCGAGGAGATTCCGCGCCTCGACATGCTGTAAGAATTCATTCTGTGCCATTGTCGTACGACTATGCGTCTATCGTTCTGAAGAAAAACGTTTGGATCGGGTCGAACGCGACGATTCTCTCCGGCGTTACCATCGGCGAGAGCGTTGTCGTGACGGCAGGAGCGGTTGTGACCAAAAATGTTCTCGAGCGCGCGATCGTGGGAGGCGTTCCTGCCCGGGTGATCCGGACGATCTGAACCGGAGCGAGGTCGCCGTCCGGTATGTCGGCGGCGGAACGGAATGCGGAACAGGCTCCGGGCAGTGATGCGGAGACCGTGCGGTGTTTGCCACTCGGGGCGGCGATCCGGTCTTGCGGAATTCGGTTCGAGCCATTCGACGAATACATGAAAGAAAATAGAGACGATCATGAAGAAGGTGAAAATTACCGTGCTGCGCGCGACTTTCAACGAGGATTTGGCGCTCGAGTACGGGATGCCCGGCCTCAAGCCCTGCTCCGTGATGAAACAGGGGCAGGTGTTCTATGCGGCTCATGCTAAGCCGGACGGCTTCTGCGACGGAGCTTGGCGCACTATATACCAGTATGTTTTCGCTTTGGCTAACGGAGCGCGGTCGTTCTATTACAACGATTGGATCCGCCAGCCGGGAGTGGCTATCGCTTGCTGCAACGACGGACTTCGCCCCGTGTTTTTCAAGCTGGAGGCCACCGACGAGGAGGTCGGAGCGCCGATCGATTCGTGAACGGGTCGGCATGACTCCGTGCGGTATTGGGGCGATTATTCATTGGAATGGTCGTGCTTTCGATGTGTGCCATATCTGCGGCGGCCGGACGACGGGATGCGAGATTCTTTGACTGGAGCATCCCGTGCGGGAAAATGGTCGGGGGAACGTTCGCACGGACGAACGGAATGGCGCATGACGTATTTCGATCGGTCCGTCGGTCTGTTGAACGCCGGTCGGGTCCCGGACGCCCCGCGTCGGAGAACGGCGGTCCTGCGGTTTGGACTGTACGGCGCTTTTCGCGAGGCTATGATGGCCGGCGGCCGTCCGGACGGTGCGACGGAGGCTCGGTCGCTCAGGTGAGGGAGGCGTGGCGGCGGTGGCCGGATTGGAAGCGTTCGGCATAGTGGGTTATGAATGCGAAAGGAACTGCAGGCCGAGCGCAGAGTCGAACTCGTTCGGACTGTGCCGAGACGCACGTTTATTGCAGATTGAAAGTTTAAAATATAACAACAAGATGAAACGGATTGTCGGTAACGAATTCGGAGGCGAACGCCCGCTTTTCGCCTCGTGCGACCTCTGTCTGGAGGACGTGACCGTTCATGCGGGCGAGTCGGCGCTCAAGGAGTGCCGTAACATCGAGGCCGTGGGGTGTCGCTTCGAGGGAAAATATCCTTTCTGGCATAACGACGGCTTTGTCATAAGGAAATGTCTTTTTACGGAGGGAGCCCGCGCTGCGCTGTGGTATTCGCGCGATCTGCGCATGAGCGACACCCGGGTCGAGGCGCCGAAGATGTTTCGCGAGATGGACGGTGTCCGGCTCGAGAACGTGCAGATTCCTAACGCGCAGGAGACGCTGTGGCATTGCCGTAACGTGGACCTGAAAAACGTTCGGGCGGACCGTGCCGACTACCTTTTCCTGCACGGTGAGAATATCCGGATCGAGGATTACGTGCAGAACGGGAATTATTCTTTCCAATATTGCCGTAACGTGACGATCCGCGATGCCGAGATTCATTCGAAGGATGCGTTTTGGAATTCGGAGGACGTGACGGTTTACGATTCGGTGCTCGACGGCGAATACCTCGGCTGGCACTCGAAGCGGCTGAAGCTGGTGAACTGCCGGATTTCCGGCACGCAGCCCCTGTGCTATGCGCAGGACCTGGTGATGGAGAACTGCACGATGGACGACGATTGCGATCTAGCGTTCGAGTACTCGACGCTTCGGGCCGACATCAAAGGCTGCGTCCGCAGCGTGAAAAATCCTCGCAGCGGTTCGATCACGGCCGGCGGCTACGGCGAGATCATTCTCGATGCGCATGTCAAGGCGCCGGCCGACTGCGAGATACGGGTCGGAGGCGAGAGAAACTGTTTTTCGGCTTGAGGGCGATGGAAAAGTACGATTTCGATACCGTCGTTCCGCGTCGCGGAACGAATTCCTACAAGTGGGACACGCCCGAGCAGGAGGGCGTGCTCCCGATGTGGGTGGCGGACATGGACTTCCGTGCGGCTCCCTGTATCGTCGAGGCTTTGCGGCGACGCGTGTCGCACGGCGTTTTCGGATATACGAGGGTGCCCGCCGCTTATTACGATGCCGTAACGGACTGGTTCGCCCGTCGGCACGGCTGGCGGATCGATCCGCACTGGATACTCTATACGACCGGAGTCGTCCCGGCCCTTTCGGCCGTTATCAAGGCGCTGACGGTTCCGGGCGACCGGGTGATCGTGCAGACGCCTGCCTACAATTGTTTCTACTCGTCGATCCGCAACAACGGATGCGAGCTATTGGCCAATCGGCTGCGCTACGAAGGCGGAGCGTATACGATCGACTTCGACGATCTGGAGACGAAGGCTTCCGATCCGAAGGCCAAGCTGCTTTTGCTGTGCAATCCGCACAACCCCGTGGGCCGGGTGTGGACCCGGGAGGAGTTGCGCCGCCTCGGCGAAATATGCCTCCGTCACGGCGTGCGCGTCGTGGCGGACGAAATCCACTGCGAGCTGACCTATGAAGGACACGATTATACCCCGTTCGCTTCGCTGTCGGACGATTTCCTGCATGGCTCGGTTACCTGCAACTCGCCCAGCAAGGCGTTCAACCTGGCCGGAATGCAGATCGCCAATATCGTCTCGGCCGATGCCGACGTGCGGACCGGAATCGATCGTGCGATCAACGACAACGAGGTGTGCGACGTCAATCCTTTCGGCGTGGAGGCGCTGATGGCCGCGTATGATCGGGGCGAGGAGTGGCTCGACCGGTTGAGGGAATACCTTGCGGACAACTATCGCATGCTGTGCGGGTTCTTCGCCGAGTATTTGCCGCAATATCCGGTACTGCCCCTCGAGGGCACGTATCTCGTGTGGATCGATTGCCGGACGACGGGAGTGAGCTCCGAGCAGATCGCGGCCAGGCTGCTCGCCGAAGCGAAGCTGATGATCAGTCCCGGGACGATCTACGGCCCCGGAGGCGAGGATTTTATCCGGCTCAACATCGCATGTCCCAGATCGCTGCTCGAAGAAGGATTGCTGCGGCTGAGAAAAGTGCTCGGCAGATAGAGGATAATCCGGCAAGTTGAGTGGCTATGTCCTCCGGGAAGAGAAGAAAAGAGTACGTATTGCTGGAGTCGATCCGTTCCGGCAGGCCGATGAGCTGGAGGCAGCGGCTCGAGTTGATCGTGCGGTTGAGCGTTCCGTCGATGCTGGCCCAGCTCTCTTCGATCGTCATGCTGTACATCGATGCCTCGATGGTGGGCAGTCTCGGTGCCGAAGCCTCGGCGTCCATCGGTCTCGTATCTACGACCACTTGGCTTTTCAACGGGGTGTGCGCGGCGGCGGCCACCGCCTTTTCCGTTCAGGCGGCGCACCGGATCGGTGCCGATGACATGGAAGGGGCGAGGGCCGTCCTGCGTCAGTCCTTCGTCGCCGTTCCTCTTTTCGGCTTGCTGCTGTCGGGGATCGGTTGCTCGGTGAGCGGCTCGTTGCCCGGCTGGCTCGGAGGAAACGCCTCTATCGTGCCTGATGCGGCCCGCTATTTTCTGATCTATTCGTTGTCCCTGCCGTTCCTTCAGCTCAATTTTCTTTCGGGCGGCATGCTCCGTTGCAGCGGCAACATGCGGATTCCGAGCATGCTGAGCATCCTGATGTGCGTTCTGGACGTCGTGTTCAACATCTTGCTTATCTTTCCGTCGAGGGAGTTGCGTTTCGGCGGATGGACGGTTTCCCTGCCCGGAGCGGATATGGGAGTGGCCGGAGCGGCGACGGGGACGGCGCTGGCCGTCGTCGTCGTGTCCTGCCTGATGACGGGCTACCTCTGCTTGCGCTCGCCCGAGCTCGCGCTCCTTCGCCGGCCGGGTAGTTTCCGTCCTACGAGACGTTGTCTTGCCGAGGCGCTCCGTATCGGGGGACCGGTCGGCTGCGAGCACATCGTGATATGCGGAGCCCAGATCATGTCTACGGTCATCGTCGCGCCTCTCGGAACCGCCGCCATTGCAGCCAACGCGTTCGCCATTACGGCCGAGAGTCTCTGCTACATGCCCGGCTACGGGATAGCCGATGCCGCGACGACGCTGGTAGGGCAGGGCGTGGGGGCAGGCCGACAGGGACTGGCCCGGAAACTGGCAGGCATGACGGTGGGGATCGGCATGGCCGTGATGGCTGTCACGGGGCTGGTCATGTATCTGGCCGCGCCGCAGATGATCGGGGTTATGACTCCGGATGCCGAGATCCGTTCGCTGGGCACGGCCATTCTGCGAATCGAGGCGTTTGCGGAACCCATGTTCGCGGCTTCGATCGTCGCTTACGGCGCGTTCGTGGGAGCGGGCGATACGCTCGTTCCCAGTTTCATGAACTTTTTCAGCATGTGGGCGGTGCGTCTGACGCTGGCGGCTCTGCTCGCGCCGGTGCTGGGGCTGCGCGGCGTATGGATCGCCATGTGTGCCGAGCTTTGTTTTCGCGGGGCGATTTTTCTTCTCCGGCTTTGGAGAGGCAACTGGCTGAGACCGGTCCGGTCCGTCGTTGCGACCAATCGCTGATCCGATCGGTTTCTCGATGCGGACGGTCACGGATTCCCGGCCGAGGGCGGGGCTCCTGCTATCCGCAAGGCTTCCTCCAGCGCGACGTCCCGTCCGAGACGGATATCGTCGGCCGTCTCCTCGACATAGCGGTCGGGACGGATTCCCGTCCGGTAGAAGTAGCGGCTGCGGCCCAGATTGCTCAGAACCTTCGTGCCGGTGAAAGCAACTTCATATCCCGATGGCAACGGGAGATAGTTTATGGGACCGGTGCAGCCTCCGGTGTTCGTTCCGACGAGATAGCCCAGCCCGGCATAGCGGACGAAGTCCAGCACGCTTTCGTGGTGGCTCAGGTTGGAGGGACCGGTCAGGAAAATGTTTTTCCGGTTCGGTTCCGGAGGCGCGATGTCCGGCAACGTGTCTTTCAGCTCGGGAATTTCGGGATGCGTGGGGCAGGGAACCAGCGAAGTCCCTTGTCGGAAAGACCAGCGAACGTCGGGGCAGAGCGGGGCGATCAGGTCTTGAAACAGAAATCCGATACCGTTGCGCATATCCGCGATTACCGTCTGTCCCGGCTGCCGGTTTTTCAACAGCTCTTTTGCCTCGTCGAGTCCGGTACAGGCCAGATTCAAATAGAGCGTGCGACCGTCTATCCACCGGCTCGGCCGCTGCTGCCGCAGCGACCGGAGCCATTCGGCGTACTCGGGCGTTTCCATGCAATGCGTCGTAATCGTCCGCCGGCGACCTTCGCGCTCGATTTCGAGCGTAATCCGACCCTGCCCCGGACGGCACTGCCATTCTCTTGCTGCCATCCATGCTTTGAAGTGAGGGCCTTCGGAGATCATCTCCTCGCAGCGGCGGAAATCGTCCGTCGCATCCGCTCCGTCGACCGTCCGAACGATATCGCCCTTTCGCAACGAAGAGTCTTTCGAGTCGGTCACGACAATCAGCCTTTCCATTTTACGGACTTGCAGCGGTAAAAAGCGCTCCCGGACTTGGCTGGCGGCAGGCTCGACGTAATGTACATGGGCGTCTTCGATCTGTGCCATCATCAGTCGCAGCGGTTTCAGGTCGTATCGCTTGCAGCGGGAAGCCCGCGACAGCGCCTTGCGCAGTTCCTCGTCCCAGTCGAGCCGCATTTCCGCAAGATAGGGGCCGAAATATTTTATCGCATTCCATGCCACGATGGGGTCGGCATACATTTTCGCGCGATCCGACGGTGCGGCGGATTCCGTCGCGCGGAGGAGGTCCTCCAGTGTTTCCGGATCGCCCGACGGATAGGTTCCGCTCCGTGTGTCGTATAGTGCCAGCGGTACGTGAGCATACAGCCCCTCGATCAGCCGTTCCGACCGGTATTCGCCGCACGAGGCGTGTCCTTCGAAAAGCTGCATGCGGGCCGGAAGCAGGTCGTACACCCGGATGTCTTATCTTCCCGAAGAGTCGGTCCGATACCGGTAGCTACGGCTTTCGTAAACCGGGGAAGGCGATTTTTTGCCCGTTTTTAGGTTTTCCATCTCGATCGCCCCGACCGAGAAGGAGCCTTCTCCGTCGGCGTATATGCCCCATCGGATGGCCTCTCCTCGATTTTCGGCGGCGACCGACAAGCTGCGCTCGCAGGTTTCCCACTGTCCGTCGTTTTGAACGAGCCGCCGGTCGGCATCGGGACCGAACGGCACGACGTCCCGCCACTGCGGTCTCGTGGCTACCTTGAAGGAGAGACGGAGATCGTCCGACGGCGCGTTTTTCCGGATGCGTGCCCTGACCTTGATTTCGTGGTCGCCGTAATCGGCCGCCGGAAACAATTGGCCGAAAAGTACCAGCCGCTTGTCGTTGCGGTACTCAAGCGGCCGGTTCGTCCGCTTGCTGATATAGTCGCCGTTGAATATCTGTCCGTCGAGAAAAACGGCCGTTTCCGTATCCACGCCCTTGTGCTGCCATGCCACGACTTGCCTGCCGGAGGTGTCGGGAGGCGTTATGCGGGCAGGCAGTCCCTCGTCCCGCCCGTGGTCCGAAAAGCCGATTCCTGGAGCGAGCGGCCGGAACAGACGTTCGAGCTCCCTCTCCAGCTCCTTGGTCGATTCGCATGCTGCCACCCGTTCTACTCCGTACAGCGCGAATCGGTTCCAGTCGACCCGCTGCGCCTCGTCCGACGGATGGAACCATCGGACGAGCCCGTACGTGCGGGGGAAGGCTTCGATGTTTTGCAGCGATTGCCGGTCCGGTCGGTCGTTGCAGCCGGAGATTCCGGCGTAGAGCGTCAGCAGAAGGACTGCGAGCGGGAGTTTTTTCATCTTTCGGGAGCGTTCGGCGCATCGTTTCCTTGCAATATGATACATTGCGTCCGACATTCCAAGGGCCGGGGTAGGGAGGCGGGTGAAAGGAACGGCCGGGTATTGCGATGCACCCGGAAAAAGGATGCGGGACCGGAGGTCCGGGATACGCGATGACCGGCCTGTTTCGAACCGATTCGCATGCGCCGGATGCGGGACATCGGAGGCGTAGGGCTTGTGAATCAGGAATCGGGGTAGATTTTTCTGTAATGTATAATCCGCAAAACGAAATGTTCGTCATTTCCCAAACGAAGTGACTAAAATCAAAAAACGAAGCGTACCTTTCGGTGCGCTTCGTTTACATTAAATCCGTTTGTCGAAAGTCGCATATTTTTCGATCTGCGGCACCCTGCGTTTAATCCCTGTTTGGAGGTTGTTTAAACAGCGTTCTAAGGTCCTCCGCATGGCCGGAATGATCTCCTGCTCATAGAACACTCTCGGCCGCAGGTCGTAGTCGATCCGCACGATCTCCTGTTCGCAGATATCGCCCGTATCGAGTCCACTGTCGGCCCAGAACCATGTGGCCGCCGTTATCGGTTCCTTGCGTCTGTATGCCCACCGGATCGATGACGCGCCCCGGCCGTAAGGAAGTGGTGACGGGTGAAATATCAATGTTCCCAGCCTCGGTTCGGCCAGCTCCTCGTCCCCGACCTTTTCGGTCAGGAGCGGTGCAATGGCCACGTCAACGAAAAAACAGGTTTCAGTCCATACGGTCAGCCCCATCTCCTTAACTACTTGCTCAGCCTCTTTATAGGCCAGCGTGTCCTTCTGTCCCAATATCCTAACAACCATTATCCCCTATATATTTAAATGCCTGTACGGCCCGGAAATGGCCGCCATAACCGCAGTTCGCTCGACTTGTGCAGCCTTTTTTCTGAGACGACTTTGCCATTGAATTGTGGGATTTGGTTTTGTTGGCCCCGTACAGACTTGCGGCGGTCTGTACCCACTTCCGAGAGTGCCGGAGAGCTCCGCACAATTGCGGATGCGACGTATGGAAAAACACCGGGAACCGCTTACCGCATCGGCCGCACCCCTGCAGATGGTAATTGCATACGGCGGCCAGAAACTTCGTGCCGACACCGATTCCCTGCCATTCGGGCATGACCACCAACCGCGTGGCCCGATAAGCTCCAGCCGTAAATAGCGGAGCAACGGCCAGGTGACAAACCGGTTCTCCATTGATGAAACCGACAAAATACTCGGCGGCTACCGGAGCCGGAAGGTCTAAATAATAATGCTGCTTAAACAGTCGGGGGAATACAGTTCCCCGGACTTTATGAATTTGAAGTTCGAGCGGCGGGCGGCGTTGAAGGCAGTCCCGGTTGTAAAACCGGGCCTCCGCCGTATCGTACACCCAATCGGGTTGCAGCCATTCGATGATGTCGTAATGACAGGATAAAAGGACGATTTGCCCTGTACCACGCCGCCAGGTCTTGGCGAACGCCGCCGCGCCCACTTTTGCGATCTGCCGGTCGATTACGGAGGTGAACTCATCGACGACGGCGTGTTCCGGCCGTTCGCAGACCAGCCGGGCCAACCCGGCGCGGAACTTTTCGCCGTTGCTCAACACATGGAAAGGCCTCAGCCATGCGGGAACGTCTCCCAACCCTACGGCCGAGAGTGCCCCGGTTACGGCATTGAAATCCCCGTTCGGGGCTATGCAGTCTACGATGGGTTTCGACTTGTCCCAGTCTGCATAAAGGTCATAAATAGGCTTCCGGAAAATACGGCTGCCGATACTGGTCTTACCGCTGCCAGAAGGGCCTACGATAAGGCCGATTTTCCACTCCATGTCCTCGATAGGGAGTTCGGCCGTGCGCTCCCAGTTGCAACCGTTTTCGGCATTGAAAAGACTTTTTACCCGCGCAGCCCGGTAGCTATCGAAATCACTGCAACGGTGTTTTACCTCGATTCTCATACCGTCACGACTTTAAGGGTCAGACCTTCGGCACGGAGACGTTCGTAAATCTCCTGCTGTTCTTTTTCATCTTTGCAGATGACGATCACGCCATACTGCTCCTTGTAGTTAAATGCCATTCAAATGTTGTTTTAAAGTGAAGAATATCTATCTTTGTCGCATCTCACTCACATACAGCAACACAAAACGCCAATCCGCGACCAAAGGTTTAGCCCTCGGTTGTGCGGATTGGCGCATGCTTGCGTAAGTATGTGGGTGAGATCTCTACTTACGGCCGGGGGCTTTCTTCATCCCCCTTGGATCATTATTTATCGAATCATTGAAATACTTTTGCGGTGGTGACGTGTCGGCGATCGGAGCCATGCGTGTTGCTTCATGGTCGACGACCGACGGGCCGATCGGTTTGTATTTCGTCCGGGCGAAAATTCCCCCGAGTTATGATCCGATCATTACAATGGCCCACATGATGAGTGCCCCGGCCATCACAGGTACAAAGTCTTTCCAGAACTTCGGTTTCACGTAGTTGCCGATCTTGTCCTTGTACTCCTTGCCGGATGTCTGTTTGTAACCGGCCCACGCAATCGCAACGATCAGCGCCGGAAAGAACGAGAACACGGCCATGTTCAGGATTACTCCGCAGATTGCAGTCACCATCATCCCGATGATGATCTGCCAAAGGTTTTCTTTGGTCATAATGTTTGAAAAGGTTGATTGTTATTTGGTGTAAATTGCAAATACTTCATAGGTTGTTGGAGTTGTACCGCCCATAGCCGTCCAGTGCTCTATACTCAGGTTATTTGTTGCACCTTTTTTATAAATGAAGGATGATTTAAATATGTCTTCACCCGTTGTCCTATTCCATACGCTACCACCAATAGGATAGTTATAATCTCCCAATTTAACATCTCCATAAAGGGATAAGAAGGCTGAAATATCGAATTGTGATGTTACCGTAGTATTAAAACCACTACCGAAAGACCCCGTCCACCGCTGCGCATAAACTTGTTTTCCGTTATACTTCCATCCTGAAATCGCAACTTCTCCGGAAACAGGGATATTCAATCTACCGCCTGAAAGTCCATCCAGCTTGGTTTTATCCGCCGCCGACATCAGCCCTGCTTTGGAAGTGGTCGCATTGCCGAGGTTGCTGGAATCGTAAATCATGTAGTTTTCAGCCACTCCTTCTGCCCCCCTGTATATTGAATCCGGAGAGACCAAAATCAAACGCCTACTTCCTGTTCCGATAGCTGTAACATATCTTGCATTAGGTGTATCATATAACACACCAGCAATATTACCTCCATCGGAACCCCTTAGAGACCTGCCATTCGATCCAAAAGTGATATCACCTTCCATATTTTTATTGCCCGACAACGGCAGATAGTCATTTGGATTGAAGTTGCCAGAGTCCCAAACGGTATATGTACCATTGGCATCATGTCTATATATAGGAATACCCTTAGGGGTTATGATACCGGTTTTTAGGGTGGTATTTCCGAGGGCTACGCGTATTCCGTCGCCTATAATATCAAGCAGCCCGACAACGCTCCTACCGGCAGCATCCCGTACGGCAACTCCGTCTTTCAATTGGAAATCTCCCGTAATCATTTTATTACCTGACAACGGCAGATAATTACCCGGGTTGAAATTCGAGGAATCTAAAATTTGCACCCAAGCAGACCACGTTGTACCGTTCCGCCCCCGGGTCCACCACTTGTCGCCTGCATAGCAAAACTGCTTTCGGAAATCCGGATTATTCCCGTAGGCAATCGTAAACCCGTTCGACCAGCTATCGGCAACCGGAGCGTTCGCCGCGTTGTGTGCGCCGACGAAAAAGGCATTGTTCGGGGCGTTGTTCAGATCCGAGAGCTGGGTAGCATTCAATCCGAACTTGTCGTCCGGATTAAAGGTTGCAGAATTCCATACTTTAACCCAGTTAGACCATGCCGTATAACTTAGTTTATACCTACATGATAAAATCATATTTACATTTCCTGATTCATAACCTACTGCAAATTGCACTGCATTTACAGTATTATTTGGAGCATGTGTTACAAACACACTACCTCTATCAAAAGGAGAATTCAATGCGTCTATATCAAAAGTGTAAACACCGTCAGACAAAGCATTGTTTAAATCTGTAGCTTCACCTCTGTTAGTGAAATAAGATTCAGCCAGTTTTGCGGCGGTCACGGCACCGTCGGCGATTTTTGCGGTGGTCACTTTTCCTGCGCCGATAGTCGGATTAGGATAGGTCCCGGCCAAATCACCACCGGCAGAACCGGACGGAGGCAGGGATGAAGGCTTATCCGGCAGGCTGGCGAAGGTCGTACCGTGCGGATTTCCGCTTTTGATCTGCGAATGATCGTAAGCCGCTTTTCCCCGGTCGCCCCGGTAAGCCGTGGCCGAGGTTTCGCCCAACGCGAGGGAGGGACTGATCTCTACATATCCGGAGCCGGTCCAGCGATAAGTAAGATTGGTATCTGTGGCTACATAGATTTTCCCTGCTTCCCCAGTTGCGGGAAAACCGGAACGGGAGGGGTATTCCTGCACGTCATCGACATAGGACGGAAGTTGCGATGCCGGTACGTGACCCGTATCGTCCAATTCGGCCACACCGCCGGGCTGTCCGATCACGGCCTTGTCGATCTTCGTTTCGTCCAGTTCGTCCAGCCGGTCGTAAATCGTTCCGAACTTCTCCTCCGAATATTGTTCGTGCGTGTTCAACTGGTCCTCGAGCTCGGCGGTTTTCTGCTCGAGGAGTTTGCCGTCGGCATCCGGGTACTTGCCGTTGAGCTGGTCGGTCAGGCCCTCGACAGAGCTGGGTGCGATCTTATCCTCCTTATGCAAAAAACTGTCAAGCCAGTCGTGGAATTGCTCCTGAGTGGGGTACAGGCCCCGTTTGAACCATGCTTTTAGTTGTGCGATGCTGCGAATTGCCATTGTAGTTTTCTCTAAGGTTGGTTGTTATTTGATGCGCATGATGTAGGCGAGCGTGTAGTAAGGCGGACGGTTCTCGTGCGCTTTCCCGCCGCCCGTCGCGTCGGTTTTCCCGTCCCCGGAGTTGAGCTCGTTGGCCTTGCCGCCTCCGGTAAAGCGCGTACCGCTGTGCTGCAGGAACAGTCCGTGCGTGTGCGACGGCATTTCCTCTACGGTCAGAGCGTGCGTCTTCTCTCCGCCGCTTCGGGCCACGGCGTTATAATCGTTATCGTTGGGGTTATACCCGACGATGAATCGTCCCCGGAGATCGGGCAGACAGAAGGTCGAACCGGACACGCCGCCGTGCAAGTTACCCAACACGGCATACAGTTCCGGGTACTCCTCCACGGGCAGCGTACTGCCGTCGCAGAGACGGTATCTGTCGGTCGGGATTTTCCCGATGTTGCCGGCCCACATCTGTACGACCCCCAGCGGGACCGTTTCCAGTTGTGCGATCTGATCCCCCAGCGCTTGATTGTCTTCATCGAGCTGGGCGGGCGTCTTGAAGGTCTTGAACGATCCCCAGTCGTAGTTCTCACTGCCTATGCCGGGAGCGAGCGACCGGGTCACATACGCCTGCGGATATTCGTACCCTTGTGCGGTGACGCCGGTTACCTCCTCTTTGAGATACATGCCCCCCGCGACATTTCCGCCCTCCCAGTAGAGTACTTCCCCCTCGGGGTGCGCCTGAGTGCGGAGGAACACGTATCCGGCAGCGCGGCGCGTTCCGCCTTCCTCGGGTTCGCATCCCAACAGGATCGCTTTGTCCCCGGCGATATTGCCGAGGATGGAGATGATATGCATGTTGGTCTGCAGGGCGTCGAAGGTTTCACAATCGAGTGGGAAATCTTTGTTCGGCTGCAATAAATAGCGTCCGTATACCTGTTTCATACTATGCGAATGTTATTGAAAATCGTTTTGATGCGAGTTTGTACTGGTTGACGACGGCCCTGATCCGATCCGTATCGACTTCGCCGTAAAGGGCCAAAGGCACATTCACCCAAAAGTCGTAGGCGGACACGCCACTGAATCCTCTGCGGTTGACGATCAGCACCCGGCCGCTTTCCCGGCGAGGAAGCAGCTTCTCGAGATTCTCGTCCCGGCGGTGGACCGTGATAAACCCGATGTTGTCCACCGTATCGGAAACGGTGATGCGCCGCAGTCCCGGATCGAACATATCGTTCAATACGGCCCGCAGGTAGCACACCTGCCCGTTATTGTTGAGCCGGTAGTCGGTATCTTGCTTCCATCGGATGAAGCGCACGTATAGGTACTGTACCGGGATCACCGAGGCATAGGCCACTGCGGCGATGAGCGGTCGCCGCAGGAAGGTCGGCAGCAGCAGAAGGGCCAACCGTTTGAACTTTACATCGTATTTACTCATCGTAAGCCTTCATGGTCAGTTTCACATCCTGCATCACGAAATACCCGGCTGCGGGAACCGTCCGCGCATCGATGGCCGTCGTGATGCTTTCGCCGGCGGGCGAGGTCGAAGCGCCTTTGAACTCGACGATCTTCACCCCCTCGACCTTTTGCAGCTCGTCCACGAGTGCCATGTTCGTATATTCGCCGTTGAAGGGCAGATTTTCGATATACTCCCGGATCGCTTCCCGGCAGGCGGTCTCGACCGTCTGGGCGACCAGCATCGGATCGTAGTAAATGTCGACTTCGCAGTTGAAACGGTCCGGATCGGCATTCACCAGAGCAGGGCGTACTCCGGCGTCTTTGATCTCGGCAATGTAGGCCGCCAGTTGCCGTTCGGTTTCGGTGTCGAGCTTGCAGCGACGGCCGCCCTCTTCGCCCGCGACCTTGATCGTCAGCAGCGAGGCGTCCTCGCTTTCGGATGCTACGGCGTGCTTGACGACTTTCGCCGCCGCGATGGCATCCTCGCTCATGCCCGTCGTGTCGTAACGGTCCGTGTCGGGGATCAGCACATGGTCCTTCATGAAGTCCAGCACCTTGTCCCGGTACCACTTCGGACGGTGAGGAATGATCTCGTCGATACGGGCATCCACCTCCGTGCGGTAGCTGTCGAAAAGTTTTTCCAACGTCCACGCGGCTACGGCGAAAACGTAGAACAGGATGCCAAGAATGGATACCTTACTGAAATGCGCCGTGAAACTGTCTCCCGGTGTGAATCCGAACGACTCCGCGACATACTCGTTCCGCATGAATTCGGCGGTAATGTCCTTTTTGATCTCTTCAATTGTCCGTGCCATCAGCTTACAACAAAATCTACTTCGATTCCCATATATCCGATCCCGCCGTAAGGAGCCATCTCTATGTCCTCGGGGGAGGGTGCTGTCGCAGGCTTTACTCCATCCGCTGCCAATTCCTGCGCTACGGTTTCCGAGGAAGGAGTTGTCACGGGGATATCGAGCGTCTGCCCGGTTTGAAGTTCGTCCGTCAGTGCAAGATCGTTGCGTTCGGCGATCTCGAACGCCGATTCGACATTACCGCACTCCTGCACGGCAACGTCCAGTAAGGTCTGGTTATTTCGTACTGTACTCTGCATCGACTGTCAGTTTTTGGGTTGTCATATCTATTTCCACTTCGTTCACCTGCATGCCGTCTGTCCTTAATTGTTCGATGATTTCACGGGTCCATCCGGTAGTTTCGTGATCATTGACGATATTCGCAATACCGACACCGAGGGTCGGGTACTCCTTCGATTCTCCTTTCATCATCTGAAGGATAGTTGCTTGATTTTGGACCGTTACTTCTCCGATTTGCAGCCCCTGCGCATAGATTCCTTGGTTATTTTTTCGGGTGTCGATCTGCAGGTCGCCCGTATCGGGATCGATCAGTATGTCGATATTCTTTGGCATTGTCAATGCGTTGCTTTTTTGTCTTCCAGTTCTTCGATAGTAATGGCTGCGGCGGCCATCTGTTCGGAAAAGATACCCGCTCCTGTGGGGCCGCTGGCTGCCGCACCCGCTCCGACTCCGGAAAGTCCTGCAGCGACAGCCTGCTGCATCGTCGCACAATAGCGCTGGATACTCTCCAGCGAACGGCGTAACGCTGCGGCCAATACCAGTCCGCCCTGCTCCCCTCCGTTGATCTCTACACCTTCGGAGGTGACCTTCACACGCATTTCCCCCACCGAGGCAGAAACGGAAGTCCCGTCCGCTTCAAAAACGGTATCCCCGTGATGATATGTCAGAGAATCGATCTCCGAATAACCGACCACAGCGCATTCGCGTAGCTCGCCGCACGAAAGGTCGGCCACCAAAACAATACTTCCGATGGCGGGTTTTAATAACAAACCCTTACCCGAACCGCCTACGATGGCGGCCAGACGAACATCCGGCAGTTCCAATTCGCCTAATCGTGCCCGACAGGTATCGCCGTCAACAGACACGACCTCCATCGGTTGGAACAGGAATAGGGGGCGTTCCGTACCCGTGACCTGTTGCAGCAATTGTTTTATCTTCGATGCGTTATCCATTTCCCTCGATACGTTTTCCGATAGTGACGACCCGGCTCGCTCCCTTATCGCAAAAGGTCGTTTCGACACTCAACACGTAATAACTTCCGTTTTTGTATTCATACTCCCCGTCGCGTATTTCAGCCAGCCAGGTCGGCTCGACGTAGGGTTCGAGCCATCCCGTGAACGAACCCTCATAGCCAGTATAGGCCCGAACCTTCAGCTCTTCGTCGGCCCGTTGTTCGAGCGATTTCCGGTCGGATACCCCCGGTAACTTGAGCGTGAACTTGTCGCCGCCCGTCGTACCGCGTTCGATGCGGATCGTCTTGCCTTGAGCATCCGTACCTTCGACCACGGCAAGGAATTTCCGCTTTGTTGCATCCCTGTATTTCAGATCGGACTTTTCGATGTTCACGGCGAAGTCATAGACCACTTTCCCTCCTATTTGGGCATATTGCGGATGAACGTGCAGGGTTTTCCCCCGCAGGTAGATATTGGCTTTGGTTTCGCTCTGCACTTTGCGTAATACGTCGTAACCTGTCGCCGCATGGATGGTGAAACTGTCATACGTGAAGTCGTAGTCGCACTCTACTTCATAACTTCCGACTTCTTGCGCTACCGATGTCAACAGCGCCTTCACCGTTATATTTTTCAGGACCCGGTCTTTGAGGTCCTTGCGGAATTTGTATAGCTCATCCTCACAACGGATGTGAACGGAATCGTTGTCGGTGGCTATCTCGTTGACATATCCAGCGAACTCTTCGCGCAGTACTTGGTCGTATCCCAAAAGGATTCGGACTGCATCGCCTTCGGCAATCTTACCTTCGATCTCCAGCGTCCTGTTGAAAAGCGTTCCCGGCAGCGTGATATCGGCGGTGTCTGCCAGATTTTCGACACTGCATTTGATCGCAGCCTTTTCGAGTGCCGTCAGTCGATACTTTCCAATCACTATGTCGAAGTTCATCGAATACATTTCAAACGTCGTTAAACCGGAATGAAAAGCGAGACAGGAAAATCGCTGTATGCCTTGATTTCGAAGTTCTGATTCTGCATGCCTTTCGTGTGCGGAAAGCTGACGCTCTCGATCACAAGGCGTGTAATGCCGAGTAACAGCAGGACTTCATGCTCCACGTCGAGGTGATCCGCCGTATCGAACAGGTCGCGCAGTCGTCGCATACTTTCCGACGGGTATTTGTCCCCGGAAGCGATAAATACGCCCTGAATCGAAATTTCATAGTCGCCCTGACTCCACCGTTCCTTAACCGTTCCCGTGTTTGTGCCTTTGGCTATCGTGCGCCGTACAATTACATTCTTACCGCTGACCGACACCCACGGTTCGAGCGGAAAAGTGAACCAATTCGTCACACCGTCAATCGTGCGTTTGAGCCGTAGGGGCATAACCGAATTTACCGTGCCGGTGGTCGCCATTTCCGCTCGTATCTCATCGGCATCTACATCCCGGATCGTATCGGTATCCTGCAGGAGAAAATACGGGGGAACGGCACCGAGTCCGCCGAGCGCCTGTGTCGTCCGGATACGAAGCGGATTACGCAATCCTTCCGACGAAACGACAACGTCCGGGGTCGCTTTCTTGATATTGAAAAATACCTTACCCATTTTATCGTGCCGTAGAGGCCATTTGCAATAATTGAATCAGTCTGTTTTCCAACTCGCGCTGCATGTCGTCGCGCGAACCCTCGTAGCCTCCCTCGAAGATCAGTTTATCGACCAGCGACCCAAGCGTGATGTGGATCGTCGAGGAACGTTGTCCTCCCGTGGCAATCCCCGAAACGGCTCCGGCCCCGGTAGTGCTACCGGAAGTTCCGCCTCCGGTTCCGGCCGTGTTCGTCGCCAGTTCCCCGCTCATACCGGGCAGGGATGGAGACGCGATCCCTAACGAGGTTTTCAGCTTTGCGGTGACGTCGCCCAGCGATCGTTCGGAATCCCATTTGAGGTGAATGCCATCGAGCGATGCTTTAGCCTTGGCTGCATTATCCGCAACCCGTTTCGCCCCTTCGAGGATCGCCTGCTGGCGGTTCTCGATATCGGTATTGATTCGGGCGATGGCCGCTTGGTTTTCGGCGCTGTCTCCCAGTCCTACGGCTTCTTTGAACTTATACCATCCGAGTTTAATCTTGTCCAACCCGATCATAATACCGTTGATCATCGTGTTGAAATAGAGCTTTACACTTTCGACGAAAGCTAAAAACGAATACTTCATGAATCCTACGATCCCATCCCACAGCGTTCCCCAGCCCTGTACCTTGTAGCAGACGTAACCGATAACGGCGATCAGCCCGATGATTGCGGCGATGATCCACGTCATGGGACACGCCAGCAGCGCGAGGTTCAGTCCGTTCTGTGCTGCGGCCCATGCCCATTTCGCTGTGGTGACGATTCCCGCCCAAAGGACCATTGCCTTGGATTGGAGCGTCACGAGAAACATGGAGGTCGCCAGTATGCCGAGTGCCACCCCTAACACCGTAACGACCGTCACATGCTTTTGCATGAATTCCGAAACCCATCCGATAGCGGATGCCAAGGCATCGATGCCTTTTCCGACAAGGCCGATAATCCACTCCAGAACGGTCATGGCCGGGATGACCAACGGCTCGATAATCCCGTAAAGTTGATACAGTTTATCGCCAGCCAAGCCAAGAAGTGTGGACCACTTGCCCGCGGCCGTCTGTCCCATCTTTTCGGTCATGCCGTAGAATTGGCCCCCGGCCTGTGTCGCCGAATAGAATGCCTGCGTCACCATATCGGCCGAGATCTTGCCTTTCGACATTTCGTCCTTCAGTACACCGATGGATTTACCCGTTTTGCGGGATATCTCCGAAAGCGGATTGAAACCCGCATTGATCATCTGCAGCAAATCTTCGCCCGAGAGTTTTCCCGCCGAAGTCATCTGCGAGAAGGCCAGCGTCAGGGAATTGAGCTTGTTCTTGTCACCCATTGCGATGTCGCCCAATGCCTTCATGTTGGGCATAATCTTGTCCTGTGCGATACCGAATGAAAGCATCATCTTCGCGGCTTCCTGCAGATCGACCGTCATATAAGGCGTGATCATGCCATATTGCCTGATTTCTTCTCGAAGCGCTTCCGATGCTTTCGTATCGCCACGTAGCAGCACGTCGAACGCAACTTGTACTTTTTCCCGTTCGAAACCTGTCTCCAGCGCTTTGAAACCCGCCATACCGGCCATCACGATGGGATTGGTCAGCGTATTGGCAAACGGGATACTGTTGAAGGCATCCGACAGCATGGTTTTGATTTTGCCGCCGTTCACCCTTTCGAGTTGGCGGATTTGCCTCTCAAGAGCTTTGACCTCGATGTTGGTACGGCGTATGGCATTGATGTTGCTGGCCGGAATCCACTCGCGCTCGGCACGCAACGCATCGACACGCTCGCGGAGACTGCCCAGCGAAACCCCGCATTTCTGCATGGTGCTGTTCGCGCTGTTCACCCTCTGCTCGACTTTCGCCCAAACCTCCAATGCCTTGCTGTTGGTGATGTTGATTTTATTCAACTTTCCCGTAACCCGGTCGTTCAGAGAGAGCGTATATTCGATAACATTTGCCATTGTAGTTGATTCTTCGTAACTTTGGTCCTATGGTAACAGGACTTATAGCCATCTGGGTCATCATAGCCGCCGTTTTCTACGTGTTGAAAGCCGCGCGGGTCGTTGTGCCCTATATCCCCAAAGTCCTTGCAGTGCTAATTTGTTTACCCGCGATGCCCTTTGCTGTAGCGTATAAGAACCGTGAGAGGCATCCGTGGCAGGCACGGTTCATCTTCATCGGGTGGTCGCTGCTCTATGCGCTGCTCGTTTTCATCCTCTATATGGAAAGTTAAAAGGCCCGTCCTGCGGGGTTCTTTCCCTCGTGCATGGCAACGGCGCTACTCGCAGAAAGTGACCCGAGGCGAACGCCAACACGGCCATCGATGCTGCCCGTCGCACGAGAGTAAATCTTCCGACAGTCCGAGCCTTGCAGTTGTGGGCCAGCTATTTCTGCCGGATGGCTTCCGCTTCCTGCTTGCGTATCCACAACAGTTCGTTTACTCGCATGGCCCATTCCCAATCCGTGAGGCTATCGGGGTCGATATGGAGGTAATAACGCAGTTGGGTGTCCAGTTTCCGAATCCAGTCACGTCTCTCCGCAGGATCGACCTCGGTAGCCTTTAGAGCTTTTCCAACTCGGCCTCCGCATCGGGGATGATCTTCTCCAGAAGTCCCGACGCGCCCATGAACTTGTCGTCGTCGCGGCGGATCGCTTCGCTGCCGCCCAGCCAGCAGTCGCGCAGCAACGATTCGTTAAACTTCAACGGGTCTTTCTTGCCCGCACTCGATGCGAACGAAAGATCGCGCCGGGTGGGTTTGCGTAGGTAACAGATATGGCCGTCCACTTTGAAGGCGAAAATATCGCCGTGCTGCTCTTTCCATGCGTTGATCTGTTCGGTTGTTGCCTGTCCGATAAGATTCTCCTTTTTATCCATGATGATATGTTTGTTTGTGCCCGGCCGAAGCCGGGCGGTTATTATTTCCTCTCCAAGAAGACGAAAGGCAATTTGAGGTCTTGGAACTTATCTCCTTGGTTAGCTTCGCGGGGGTCTTCCGTGAATTGCACGCCGATCAGTTTATGGATCGTCGGGGCATCGCCTTTCTCCGGATCGCCGTAGGCGACTACGATGTCGAGCTGAATGTCGAGCAACGAGCCTCCCGCGGCGAGTTCCAGTGCCTCGACTTCGGACTGGGTGAGTCCGATTTCTCCGTCATTGCTGATGTTGCCGCTCTGAATGGCCAGAGCTTTGTTGCCCTTGCCGTAGAGAGCCTCCTTTTCTTTCTTGGTCGTGTATTTGATCGAGCGGAAGCCGATCACGTCTCGTCCACCCGCATAGGCGGTGATGTCCTCCCAACCGTATTCTCTGCCGTTAATCATTGTTTTGTCGTTTTATGCGGTTTTGAAGCCGAGTTCCACATCGATGTACTTGGCGTATCCGTTCGGTTTGACGCGCAGCCCGATCTTAACCTGCGAAGTGCCCAGAACGTTCTGATCGTAGTCGATCTTACACTCTACACCCGTGTCGGAGGAGTCCGACGGGTCATTCCCCAGATTGCCGTTGGCGGTCATCTGTGTTTCGATGGCTTGTTCGACGTCGGCCTCGACAGTCGAACACCAAGCGGGAACCAGCGTTCCGGACTTCGATATCGGCACCTCGTCGTTGAGCCACTCGATCAGTCGTGCGTAGGCAATGCGATAGGCTTTGTCGATCACGCGGCGGTTGGTCAGTGATCGGTAATCGTCCTCCGGAGTCGTGGCCAGGTTGTCGTCGGTGATGAAATAACCCGCCTTGCCGACAAAGGTGCGGAAAGTGATATAGCCCTTGTCGTTGATCGTCTCCAGATCGGCCAGTTCGGCGGGATCGTCTCCCACGTAAAGCACCAGCGGCTGAAGTGCGCCGTCGCGCACGCGGCTGATCTTCCTCTGAACGGCCGAGGCGGCAATCCGTCCGGCGACGACACCCATTGCTGCGTTTTTCGATGAAGCCGTGGTGTCGCCGATCACCACTCCGACACGGTTGTACTCCGTTTCGGTGAGGTCTTTGAGTGTGGAAGGACTGCCGGCATAGCCATAGCCCTCGATCAGCGAGAAGATCGGAGCCCGCAGCGTATCCGTAGCCCAATCGCCCAACTGCTGGGCCTTGGGCAGCGCGGTGAAAACATCGGCATCGAGGCCCTCCGTGGTTGTCAGTTCGTAGGCCCCGGCCGGAGTTTTGAACCCGATCAGTCCGCGGATTTTCCCGTTCGATGCTTTGAGCAGGGCTTTTGCCCCCGTCGCGTTGTCTTTGTCGAAGGCATTGGCAAAGGTCTCGCTCTCGGCAAACCCCATCAGCCAAAGTTCCGTTCCGTCTCCCGCCCCGGCGTAGAATTCTTTAATATTGCGGTACAGATTCGGGTTGTTGTCTGATGTCACGCCCAAAGATTCCAGATCGGCGAGCTTGCGAAGCGTGTACGCTTTACCCAGCTTGAACTTGTCCTCGCCGGTCACTTCTTTTGCCCCCAAAGCCACGATGCCGAGGCATCCGTCCGCCATCGCCGCGACCTGTCCCAACGCTCCGTTGGCATAGATGATTCGTATTCCCGGTAACATTTACTTGCGTTTTATGGTGATTACTGCTTTGTCGCGGAGCGTATTCGCATGGTTGCGGGCTTCGGATTCCTTGAAAAAACCGAACCCGTTGGAAGTCATGTAGACGACCGAGGCATCGGGATATACGGCAAAGATTCGTTCGGCCTCGGCTGCCAGGCGGTTTTCAGTCCCCGATTCCCTTTCCGTGCGATTTTCCTTCTTTTCCTCTTTTCGGGCTGCAGCTGCGGCCGTTTTGCGGTCGGCTATCTCCTCCGGGGTGTTGGCGAATGCCGTCGCCGGGGAGGGCGGTTGCTTTTCCCCTCCCGTCTGTTCGGGAGTGGATTCTGGCTGCTGTTCGCAGTTTTCCTCTTTGGCCTGCGTTTGTGCGGTTGCAGGCTGTTCGGCGGATTCGGACTTGGCCGGAGCTTCTCCGACAATCTTTTCGGGTTTATTGTCTTTTGCCATTCGATTGCTGTTTTAACGGTGTTTGAATAATTTGTAAGAGCCATAACCTACGGCCAGCAGCCCGATGATGCACAAGGCGTACCCCCACCATGCAAGGCCCCGCTGTCGTTGTGTGTCGACGGAGGTTTCAGCAGCTTCCTGCCGTGAAATATCCCCGGTTTCTCGGATTTGCTGTCGGGTATGTTCGCCACCGAATGCTGTGTCGGCTCTGATCCGGTGCTCGGTCTGTTGTACACGGCTCGCCTCGCATATAGAATCCGTAAGGCGTTGCCGCTGGATCGTCTCCCGTCGAAGGGGGGGCTTCCCGGTCAGTGTATCGACCGGACGATTCGTGTCGTACTCCCGCGTAATGGTTTCGATCTCCTGTCCGATGATCCGGTTCCGCACCCGCTCGCTGTCGAGCCGCCGGAGTAATTCTTCACATAAGGCCCGAAAAAATAGGCTGTCGCGGGTTGAGAACTCCTGACGGATTGCCATCTCCCGGATGTCTCGTTGTTCGCGGCTCCGTACCGCTGTCGTCCGGAGAGAGGGTGCACAGGCACAGAACAACGACACGGTGAGAAGTAATGCGAAAATTTGCGACCGTATCATACCGGATATTTTACGAACAGGTCCCAACCGGCCCGGACTTCATCCATCTGTGCGGGTGTTCCGTTCTCCACGCGGCTCATGGCCGCAACAATAGGGATCATCGTATTCCCGTTCCGGGTATCGAGCGCCTCGTCGGGCGACACCTGAGCCTGCGTAGCTACGGCCCGGATGTAGTTCTCCGTATGGTTCTCCGTAGGCGGTGCATAGCGCGAGATCATCTCCCGCAAGGTGCGGCATCCGTTACGTACCCGGTAGGTGTGGAGCAGTACGAACATCGCCCGATAACCCCACGGCATCGACTCGAACGCTTTAAAGGCCGGGTCGGAACTCTTCGTCTCCCCCTTGTATCGGGTCGCACTCCGGCGGATATTCCCCGGATTGCAGTTTCTTAATCCTCTGCTCATCTTCTTTTTGATCGTTGAATTCGAATAATTTGATCAGTACGGGACATTTGAGGGAGGGCGTTTTACAGCGGAAGGCTTCCTGAATAATCCCGCTCTTGCGCTCCGACTCGTGCTCCTTGATCTCGACTTTGGCCTCCAGTTTTTCGACTTTGGCCGTCAGGCGGGTGATCTCCTCCTGAAGGAGAGCTACCAGTTTCGACGTTTCGTCGATCCGTCGTCCGTTCTTGCCGAGAATCCAACTTACCAGCGCAATGGCGATGGGTGCAATGACGTAGATTATCCAGGTTTCCATTCCTCACGTACAGTTAAGCGCTCTCTTCCTCTATTGGTTTCGGAATTTTAGTCTGTCGGCGTTCCCTGTTTGATCAGTACGACACCCGCCTTGTCGGCACGGATGCTCTTGCCCCCAGCACGCTGCAGGAAGGAGATGATGTCGCCGTAGTAGAGCGGGTTGCCCTGATCGTCAAACAAAATCGAATCACCCAGCGCACGCGACACGCAGTCCTCGTGCCATGCCAGACCGGCGGCGCAGTCCGTTGCGGCATTGGCCGCACTCCAAGGCTTCAGCGTGCCGTCCGTAGCGACTTTCGCCACCTTCGAACGTTTATAGAAGTCGAATCCCAGATACTTGCCGATCACACCGCGGGCAGGGTCGGCACATACCAGAAAGCCGTTGCGCTCGGCGTCCGTCATGGAGTTCAGCAACTGGTTGTACATCCGGGCGTCGAGCAGGATGCAGCGGCCCTCCTCCGGAATGTCCTGCTCGTCGAAAAGCGTCTGGAGCTCCTCGACCGTTTTCTTGGTCATCAGCTTGCGGTTACCCGTAGCTTCTTTGATATGTGCGGCAACGGCCTCGCCGAGTGTCTCGACCACCTTTACCCCTTCCGGTATCCAGTTGTAGATGATCGAATCGTAGATATCCTGCGCGAGCTTCCGACGCGACTGGCGCGTAACGCTCTCACGCTTGTTGTAGGAAAGCTCCACCTGGTCGGCATGGGGAATGCGTACCGGGTCCACCGTGAACTCGTCCATCTGATAGGTCAGATCGACGTCTTTGCGTTCGGTCACTTTGGCAGGAAAGGTGTCGCGGTTTTTCTCGACATTCGGAGCGGCCCCCGCGTTGGGAACGTGTACTGTTTTGTTGTTCACGAACTCGCTGTGATCGACCGAGCGGGATGCGAACGTGTTGTTGGCGAACAGTCCTTCGATGATGGACTTCACCCAGATTTCGACTTGTAATGCCATTATCTTCTAAAATGTTTTGATTTGACGTTCATTCTGCGTTATCCCCGGCTGATGTGCAGCGAAGCGGACATTTCCTTGTACTTCTTTTCGTACAGGTCGGGGTGGTTGGTTTTGATTTCGGCGAGCAACCCGGCCCGGTCCAGTTCGTCCCACGACATCGCAGCATATTTGCCCGCATCGCTGCCCTGAGTTCCGACCAGACTGGAAAGTTTGGTGCGGGCCGGTACGCTGCCGAAGATTTTGCGGGCGTTCTCCGGATTGGCCTTGTAGGTCTCGATGACGGCATCCTTGGCATCGGCGGCGATCTTACCCGTCTTGATGAGCTCGTCGGCGAACCTTGCCGCTTCGGCCGCAACGGTATCTTCCCGTTCTTTCTTGAAGCGTTCGATCTCGGCATCGGCCTTCTCTTTCGCAGTCTTGAGGTCGGCGATCTCCTTGTCCTTGGCGGCGACCGTCGCAACGATCGCCTCACTTACGGCAGCCTCATCCATCTGGCCGCTCTTGCTTCCGAGAGCTACGATGGCCTCGGCCGACAAATTGATTTTTTCCATCTTTTCGTGATTGTTGGTTTGGTATTCTGCATCGACCGCGGCAACGAGCTGCAGCGGATTCAAATTCATAAATTCGTTACGGGCCGAGGAGGTGATCTCGTCGCACAACCCCGTGGCCTGAGCTTCCTCAGCAGAGAACCATGTCTCCTCCCGCATCAGTTTCGCCATCGTCGTCTCGTCTTGGCCCCGGCGGGAAAGAATCTGCCGCAGCATATCGGTAAGCCGTGCCAGAGCTTTCTTTTGCTTGGGGCTCATCGTCTTTTCGTTCGCTCCGGAAAAATAGGGATCGTGGATCATCATTTTAGCGAAGTCCATCATGCACACCCGATCCGCAGCCACGGCAACCACGGCGGCCATCGATGCCGCAATGCCGTCGATATGTACGCAGACGGGGGTGTTCATGGAAAGGATGGCTGAAACGATACTCATGCCTTGAAAGACGTTACCGCCCGGAGAATTCATCCGGATATGGATTTGATCGAAATCGTCCCGGTCGAGCGATGCGAGCTCATGGGCGAAGTAGTCACCGTCCACCCTCGACCCGATGGTCCCGTAAAGTCGCATGGTGGCTTCCCGAGATGCTTCGTTTACGGAATCTATGTACGTCGTTTTTTCCATTTGCTCAAAAAAGCAGCGGCTTAACCTCGGTAGCAACTCACCGCTGCGCGATCTTATCGCTCGGAAGCCGACCGTTGCTACCCGGCACCCGGTTCCGTCCATCCAATAAACAAGGTATTGTTGCGGAAGGGGGATTCGAACCCCCGACCTTCAGATAATGAGTCTGACGAGCTGGCCTCTGCTCCATTCCGCTGTTCATGGTGCAAATATCGTCCGGCAATTCGGCAGCAACAAATTGAATGTAAATTCTTTACACTCTATTTTTATCAGGCGCGTGAATACCCCAATTTTGCGCTGTACAAACCGCCCGAAAGGGCCGAATAGAATCACTATGAATGTTTTCGACGGACGAGAGACAAGACCGTTTGCGGGCTTGGCCGAGCGAAGAAAACAAGGATTGAAAGTCAATGGCTAAAACGACTAAAAGGCAGAGAACGAAGCGAGAATTGGACGTTCTCCGGGATTATGCGTCCCGCTTGTTTCTCAGTGGCGAAACACAACGTATTATCGCTGCAAAAACAGGACTGACCGAAGCTACTGTCAGCAAGTGGGCCAAGGAGGAAGACTGGGATGCCCGGCGCAAAGAGCAGAACTCCTCGTCGGTTGCCTTGGTCAATTCGCTGATGCTGGCGGCCAAGAAAATATCCGAACTGATCATCACCAAGTTGAACAAAGGCGAAACGGACGATATCGACGGCATTACCAAACTGTCGGACAACATCGCCAAGGTCATGGCTTCGGCTAAACGTATCGCCAAGGGTATCACCAAAGACGAAGTCATCGACGTGATCATCGATCTGGAGCAATGGATGATGCAGCGGTCAGAGACCGACGAGGAACTGACGCCTGAACTGATCACGACCATAAACGGGTTACACAAAAAATATATCGAATACATTTCCGCGCAGGAGGCCTAACGAATGGTATCGATCAGTAGAAAATACAAAGAGGCGCAGGAGCGATGGATTCAGCATTGCCACGACATTGAACGTTCGACGGCCAAGATTCCGAAGGGAACGGAGCAGGAACGAAAGGCCCGCATTACACGGGCGCAAAAGGATTACAGGTACTTTGTGAGCACCTATTTTCCCCATCTTGCGACGACCGAGTGTGCAAATTTTCAGGTCGATGCCGCGGTCTATATGCGGGATCACGAAAATGCCCGCGGCCTGTTCGAATGGGCTCGAGGTCATGCCAAGTCCACACATATTTCGCTGTTACAACCATTATGGCTAAAGATTCAGCCCAATGCCCGGCCGTTGATTATGATTCTGGTTTCAAAGAATCAGGAAGCGGCCCGGCGTCTGCTGGGCGATCTGCAGGCGGAGTTGGAATCCAACGACCTCTACAACGCCGACTTCGGCAATCAACGGGGGACGGGAATATGGACGAACGGCGAGTTTACGACGGCCACAGGAGATCTGTTCATCGCGCTGGGACGCGGACAGTCTCCGCGCGGTATCAAAAAGCGCGGGCTGCGGCCCAATTATATCGCGGTGGATGACATCGACGACGACGAACTGGTGCGTAATCCCCGGCGTGTGGGCGAAGCGGTGGACTGGTTGCTGACAGCCCTGCTCGGAACGATGGCGATGGGGCGCGGTCGTCTGGCCGTAGTGGGAAACCGTATCGGTCGTACTTCGGTCATCAGCACTTTAGCGGATAACCCTCGTTTCCACCATACCGTAGTCAATGCACTCGACAAAAAGGGCCTTCCGTCTTGGCCACAAAATTATACTTCGCGGGAGATTGCCGAAATGCGCGGCATCATGGGAGAACGCCGTTTTCAGCGTGAATACATGAACAATCCGGTCAACGCAGGGACAACTTTCGAGGAGAAAAACATCCGTTTCGGCAAAATGTTGCACCTGCGGGAATACCGCGGCATTATTTGTTATACCGACCCTTCGTTCAAATCATCGGCGACGGCCGATTACAAGGCGACGATGCTAATCGGCCTTACCCCTAAAGGACAGTATCATCTACTGAAAGCCTACGCCGACCAGACGAAAGTTTCGACGATGGTTGAGTGGCATTACGAAATCCATGATTATGTCGGCGATAATCCGATACGTTACGAAATGGAGGCGGGATTCATGCAGGATCTGCTTCTCGACGAGTTCCGCAAGTACGGTGAGAAGGTCGGCTATCAGATACCCATCGTCGGAGACACGCGCAAGAAGCCGGATAAATTCGCCCGTATCGAAGCCCTGCAGCCATTGTTTGAACGCGGGGACATCATTTTCAACGAACTGGAGCGAGAGTCGCAGGGAATGCAGGTGCTCGTCGAACAGCTTCTCTGTTTCGAGAAAGGCAGCAAGATCAATGATGACGCCCCCGACGCGCTGGAAGGGGGAATATGGAAGTTGAGCAACTCTGTACGTAAGATTAACAACCGCTATGCGGTGGGCCATCGCGCCAGCCGCAAGTGGTAAAAATTATAGATTGATGTTTCTGACCCCAGAAGAACTGAAAAGCCACATGTACGCCCATATCGTCGGGGAGATCACCGAGGGCGACGAGCAGATCGTACTGCAGGCCATCGAAGCCGCCGTCGAAGAGGTGCGTTCCTACCTGCGGCCGCGGTATGACACGGACCGGATTTTCGCCGCAGAGGGCTCCGAGCGCAATGCGCTCGTCTTGGAAAATACGAAGATCGTAACCGTGTGGAATCTGATCAAATTGTCGAACGTCGAAACCATATACGAAATATGGAAGGAGCGTTACGACCGCGTCATCAAATATCTGGAGGGCGTAGCCGACGGTATCCGTACCCCGAACCTGCCGGTGCTGACCGACGAGAAGGGAGAGGTCAGAATCAAAATGCGCTGCGGTTCCAATCCCAAATTCAGACACTCGTTCTAATGGAAAAGATCGGATATAAAACAAAATCGGCGGCCGCTACGGAGGCCGCTGCCAAATCTACGGGGAAGTCCTCCCGCCGAAACGATGCGAGGATTATCCGTCGTGTCATCAAACGGCAGGAGTCCGTGACCCGTAAAGACATCGCAGACTGGAAACGCGCCCGCCTGCAGGCAACCAGTACCTATGAACCGAAACAGGTATTACTGCAGCGTCTGTTCGAAGAGGTGATGGACGATGCGCTGATGACCTCGCAGGTGTCGGTTCTTCGCATCGGCAAGAGTCAGGGCGCGGAATTCGTGCTGAAAAGGAATGACCGCCGAGATGACGAGCAGACGCAGAAACTCAAGGATTCGGGATTGTACGAGAACCTCGTCAAGCTGATTATCGAAGCCCAGTTCTTCAACCACTCGCTTATCGAATTCGACTACGACAAGGACGGGGTGGTCGTGGCCGATCTCGTACCGCGTGAGAACGTGTCACCCGAGGTCGGAAAATTCTACCCGGACACCGAAGGAACGCTAACGGAAGATTACCGTCTGTTACCGGAATTCGGTCGCTGGCTCATCGAAATATACCCGTGCAAGCGCAATCTCGGCCTGTTGAACAAGGCCGTGCCGTATGTCCTGATCAAGAAGTTCGCCCTATCGTGCTGGAGCGAGTTGTGCGAGATTTTCGGCATACCGCCCCGCGTCATGAAGACGAACACTACCGACGACGAGATGCTGGAGCGTGCCGAGACGATGATGCGCGAAATCGGATCGGCGGCCTACTTCATCATCGACACGACGGAGAATTTTGAATTTGCTCAGGGCGTATCCACAAATGGGGACGTTTATAAAAATCTCATATCGACCTGTGATCAGCAGCTCTCGCTGCTCAATCTGGCGGCCGTACTCGGACAAGACACCGTGAACGGCAACCGTTCGAAAGAGGAGAGCAGTACCAAGCTCATGGAGGCCGTCGTGAAGGCTGACAAGAGACTGATCGAGTCGTCTTTCAACCGAAAGATTCTCCCGGCATTGGCCGCTATCGGTTTTCTCAAACCGGGCCTGCGATTGGAGATCACCAAAGAGATAGACTTGGAAAAACTCTGGAAGATGGTTTACGAAGCATCCCAGTATTACGACATCGACCCGAAGTGGATTCGGGATGCGTTCGGTATCGCCGTTATAGGAAAAAAAGCATTGTCCCCCGTTCCGTCCGGCGGCAATGATGATGACGATAGCAACGGCAGAGAACGGCAAGAGGGGGAAGGCGAAGGAGACGACGAGGATGGACACGCTTTTTTCGTCCGCGCCCCGCAGGGCGGGGCATCCGATGGCGAATCCCTCACGCCGCGGGACGAGGCGCTGATCGGGCGCGTGGCAGCCGGAAAGTCTGACTACTGGGATGCGGAACTGTTCGAATACATTGCCTCCGATCTTTTAAATGCCGTTCGGACATCGTTCAAACACACTTCAGGAACGATAGAAGCAGAGGTCGAGTATAATATACCGGACGACGTATATACGGCAGCTCTCGAACAAAACTTGTTTCACTTCTCCGCAGCCAAAACACTCGCCGAGGTGCAGGAGTTGAACCAAGTATTCCGAGAGAGCAAAAGTTACGGAGAGTTTAAAGCTCGTGCAGCGGAGATCACCCGTACGTTCAACGACCGATGGCAACGCACAGAGTACCGCACGGCCGTACAGGTTGCCGAGTCATCGAGCACCTATCGCCGACTGCGCCGCAGAGCCGATATCTTCCCTTATTGGGTCTATCGCACCGTAGGCGACGACCGGGTGCGCCCATCCCATGCCGCGCTGGACGGATTGACTCTCCCGGCATCCGATCCGGCATGGCGGAAGATCTTCCCGCCGAACGACTGGAACGACCGTTGTCGGGTGGAGGGTATCATGGCCGACGAATTCGAAGGCGATTTGAAAGAGGAACAGGAAAAGGTACGGAAGTTCCTCTCCGGCCCCGAATGGAAGCGGGCGATGGCTCAAGGTTGGGGTGTGAATCGGGCCGAAACGGCCGAGATTTTCACGGCGAACCAAATGTATATCCGCAAATTCCCCGACCGGGCGGCCTCGCTCCTCGGTAAACTCCATTGCCAGCATTATGGGTTGCCTTCGTTCGGAAAGCGGCTGGCGGCCGCGACGCGGGAGTTCGTCCCTTTCACGGGCGATCCTGCGGAATGGTTCGCCCAAAACGGCCGTTTTACGGACTTTTCGGGCAAGACGATAGAACTCTCCGAACGGACCTTCAAAACCCACACAACGGGCAAATATACCGCGGCGCGCGTGCCTTTGCTCGATGTGATTGCCGAAGTTCTGCGACAGCCCGACGAGGTGTGGCTGAACAATTACGACGGTACGGCGTTCGATTGTTTGAACTATATACGCTTTTACCAAGGCAAAGCGATCGATGTCGTGTGCAAAATTGAGAACGGGAAAACGCTCGCCGTCCGGACGTGGTTCGAAATAACCATTCGGCCGACGACAAAAAGCGGCGGTAAGATCGCTTCGGAGAAGGACCCTCGGCTCGAGTATCGGCGGGGACTGCTGGTGAAAAAATAAGGGGAGCCTTTCAACGCTCCCCTTGTACCTCGCGGCCCGGTTCCTGATAGTCGCCCGTACTGTTTCAACGGGTTGATGTCTCGGTATTACCGAACCACTTCGGACTGACACGCTGCGCCGCCGTATAGTGCCCGGACTCGCCCGGCCCCCATCATCCGCGAAGGTTGGCCGGGATGATTCACCCCCGGCGTGCGTGCTTCAATTCAAATATACGATTTTTTTACAAACGGCCAATGATACCGAAGCAAATACTTGACGATGCGCGGATCGATATGCAGGACGTCGCCGACATCGCGGCCATGACCGGAGAGGCTTATTTCAAAGGGACTTTCCGTAAAAAAGGATTCGACGGGACCCCGTGGCCGCTGGCCAAGAAAGACAGGGCCGGGACCCGGCGGCACGGGTCGCTCATGGTAGATTCCGCAGCGTTGATGAACAGCGTCCGGACTGCCCGCGCAACGCCGAAGGAGGTCGTATGGACTGCGGGTAATGAAAAAGTACCCTATGCCGAGGTGCACAATACGGGCGGACGGGCCGGACGAGGCCGGGGATTTCAGATGCCCAAGCGTCAGTACATGGGCGACGCCGAGGACCTCCGGCGGAAGATCATCGCACGCCTCAAGGCGTACATGGAGAGCCGGATCAAATAGAAAAGGGAGCCCCGAGGGCTCCCTTCTTTCGTCGGTTCATTTCATCTCCAGACGAATGGACGACGGCGGCAGTTCGACGCTTTGGTTTTCCTGTACGCCGGGAACGGTATAGGCTGTTTGATAAAGAACCTTGTAACATTCACCTGTCCGAACTGAAGCGACCTTCTTGATCTGCGTGCGGAACAACGGGCCGAACGTTCCATCGGTGAACCGCTGGAGGGCTGAGTGAATTTTGTCGAGCAACTCGATGAGAAAATAGGCATCTGCCTTGTTAGGTGCTGCAGCTGACGAACTGACCAGCCGCAGATTGCCCGCCATGATCTCCACTGTTGCCCCATCGGCGATCTGGCCGCCTCCGCCGGTTTGGGTGAACGGGATCGTGTCGATATCGAGCAGCACACAGGGCCATTTGACCGGAGGCATGTCATAGTCGAACTGACCCCAATTTTTGTCGATGTAGGCCAATTCGGGGACCTGTTCGGTCAGTTGTTGCTGGACGGCCAGCAGGATCGTTTTAATGTTCGTTTCCATATTCAAAAAGTTTCAGTTGCCGATGGTTTTCAATCGGAGCGAGCTTCTCCAATTCGCTCGCGGGTGTTTTTAGGTAACTAAGCATCGTTCGGTAGCAGCATGGGTAAACGGGATTCACATACCGCTCCCAAACCTTGTAATAATTTTTTGCATTGTTGCCCGGTTCGTAGTGCTTTTCCACGATGTCGAGAACCAAACGAATGCGCCGGAGTGTATTTATGTGATGTTTATCCATTGATTTGGCAGGTTTTGTGATTATTTTTGTAGAGGCTTTCTTTAATCACTCGGCCCGCATTGTCTCACTCCGGCAGGCGGGTCGTTTATATTTATTGTCCCCGCATGGTCGATGCCGTTATGCCTCGGTCATACCCAGCGGAATATACCGCCATATCCCATTGTCATCTTTCCATTCCGCACGGATGTAGGTTTTCGAGAAATTCGGAATATAAGCCTCTTTGATAATGGCGATACCCTCGTTAAGTCGTTCGTTGTTCAGTTCCTCGGCCAGCTTGTCGAGCTGAAGAACCTTATTCGCTTTGAGGTTCCCGTCCTGATCGCGGGCTATCAACCGCACGATCTGATTGACCAGCGCTTTCGTCTCGTCGTCTTTGATCAGACCGATAACGGCATCCTTCACGATGGCGATGCCGTCCTCGACCGTATCGCGCCATCCGTCCACGACGCACCGTCCGATGGTGATGCGCTTGTCACCCGTCGAATTGGTGAACGTGTGGCTTTTCTGTCCGTCTTTCGTTCGTTTCAACACGTCGGCTTTCATTTCGAGTATCTGACGGAAGTTGTCGATTACCCGCTCCTTGACCGAACGGATGTCACCGCTCAACTCCCGGAGTATCGGTATCGCCTGTTCGACTTCCTCGTCTACCATCTGACTGTAAATTTCGCGATCCTTCTTGGCTCTGTCAGCTGCTGCTTTCCGTTCCTGTTCGGCTTTGAATGCCTCGTACCGTGCCGCTTCTTCGGCGGTCATTTGTACTGTTTTCACTTCGTTGTCGTTCATTGCTATTCATTATTAAGGTTATCGTAAATCGGGGATTCGTATCGCAATTCCATTCCGTCGGGACTTGTCATAAAGCGTCGGAACAATATCTCTCCGCGGTATCTGACCGTAGTAATTTTAACGGAATAGTTTTTGACCCGTTCTTTGTCGACCGTCAGTTGTTTCCGGTCGACGACCTCGCCGGGGAAAAGTTTTTCCAAAGCCAACCATGCGATTTTGTTTTCATGTGCGGCGACCTTCCTGTCTACAAACGGGCGAAGGTCCAATTGCTTAGGCGGTAGATTTTTCATGTGATTATCCGATTAGAAAAGTTTGTACTGTCTGATCCCGTCAATGTGTGCTTCTATGGTTTTTATCGCCGCAGAAGGCAATATGTCTTTTTTCGTCAGTAGCTCGCCGAGTGCCCAAAGCCGGGCGTTTTGCTCCGTGGAAAACTCTCCCCATTTTCGGCCGGGATTGTATCCGCTGCCCGTTCCGCCGATCATCCAATCCGTGGCTGCGACCCATACACCGTCCTGTTGGCCGGTCCGAATCTTCACATAGTCGTATCTGCAGGTATAAAGGGTTTCGGTACGACATGCCTCTGACCGTAGAACGGGGTAATCATACCACGGTTCCGGAAGATCGGCACGGTTGTCGATCCGCAGGTTCTCAAATGGATTCCTTTTCATTATTCATCATCAGTTAGGAAGGCCGTCGGACGGCATGAAGATAATCTGCGGCCGGGGCTGTTCGACCTGCCCGACCGATTGCACCGGCTGAGGGTTCAGCCCGCCGTTGCGCCGGATCGTGCGGAGCTTCACGGTCAGCGAGTCCAGTTCCTCCAAGGTCAGCATCCTGAATTCTTTCCCGGCAATCCGACGATCCCGGCAAAAGGCATTGATCCGCGTCCAGTCCGTCGTATCGATGCCGAGTTGCTGCATCAGATGGAGCACAATCGACCGTTTCTTTTTCCGGAGCTCGTTCTGCGGATCGGCCGTCGAATGATCCAAAGCGTTACACATAGTATCGTACTCGGCCGCGGTCATTTCCCGAAGGCTCGACGTCCTGCCTCCGGTATATTGCAGTACCAGACGTTCCTTCATCTCGTCGTCATGAACCGGCAGTCGGTTCAATAACTTGTAAAATCGCTTGTAGGTCATGGCAAAGTCGTTAGTTATTCGGTTAGATAATATTTCGCTGCACCTTCCTCCCAAATGGTGAAATACGCCTCGGCATCGTCGGCATAACGGCCCTGACAGTAAGCCCGGAATCCCTGCGTGTGAATTTTTACGCCGCAGTCGAAACGGATGTCGTCGGCCATCTTCCCCTTCGGTCTTCCTTTGTAGACCTGCGACACGAGGACGAACGATTTGCGGGGAAACCGGTCGAACAACTCTTTTTTCAGCCGGTCGAAACTCCGCACGTCGAGATATTGTACCGAATCGATGACGACGAAATTCGCGCTCTTGGGCCTTTTCAACCGGTCGATAAGGTCGCTAACATTCAATCCCGTCACGACCTTGAATTTTCCTGCAACCTCTTTCATCTGCAACCGTTTGATCCGCTTCTTGAACGAAAGGCCCATGCCTTCTTCCAGACTCACGTAATCGACCCGTCCGTAATCGCAAAGTTTTTTAGCCAGTAGCATTACAAATGTGCTTTTCCCGCTGGCCGAATCACCGGAGACAAACCAACGTTCGAACCGGGACGGACGACCGAAGGCAGCCTCCCATTCACCGTCCAGCGGAAGTTCCGGGATATTCAGGTTTTCGATCTCCGAGGGTGAATAGGCCCGCATGATTACGCCTCCTCTCCTTTGGTGATCAACGAATGGACCCGGCGCAGGCTTCCGCCGCTCTGACGGGCGATCTGCCGGAAGTCCGTGCCTTCCGGGGCGTTCGCTTGGGCGATCATCATAGCCTGCCCGAGCAGGAACTTCCGGCGTTCGTCGCCTTCGGGCGGTGTGATGCTGTTGTACTTGTCGCCGCAGCGGCTCCGGATCTCGGCAAAGCCGACCGTCTTGAACTCGATGCCACGCTCCAGCTTGGCCTTGAATCCGTCGGCTCCCATCAGATACCACGAACAGCAACCTTCCGTGCCGTTCCATGCCGCTTTGATCTCCAAAAACGCTTCATAGACCAGGTCGCCCACTTCGTCGAGGATGATTTGCGGGTGATCGAGCGTGCGCAGGTAAAACACCAGATCATCGTACACATCCGCGTAACGACTGACGGAGTTCAGCCCGAATTCGCGGGCGATGAAACGGAACAGCCGCTGCTTGGTCTTGACCTGCGAACAGTCCACATAAACGACGTTCTTGTGCGTCTTGGCATGGTATTGCGCGGCAACCGTTTTGCCGATATTCGGAATGTCGCAGAACATGCCCGAAAGACTCTTTACGCGGCACAGTTCCAATTGCGAGCTGATGTATTCGAAAGTGGGAGTCTTGACGATCTGCCACTCCGCACCGTCGTCGAGGTTCACGCCCAGTCGCCGGGCAATGGACATCCATTTCGCGTCGCTCAACTTCTGTTCGGTGTTGCCTTTCTTGATCTCGCTGTAAACCGAAGTCGAAATGCCCAGCGCGACGGCGTGTTTAGCGTCCGTGGCATAGTTCTGCCTGTTGCCGGATATGGCCAGCACGATGCGGGTTTTAATGTCGTTCGAAATCATATCTCAAAGTGTTTTATCGTCGTTCTAAAGTTCCTGTCTTGCCAATGCGGTATAGTCGATATCGAAGTTGAATTCGTCTGCTTCCTCCGGAGGTGGCGCCGGAACACTCTCGACGATCTCTGCCTCCTCATGGACGGGAACGCCGCCGGGCAGAACCCGTACTTTGCGGATTTTCTCCCGCTTCACCATAGCGTCGAATTGCGCGTTGTACTTCGCCTGTTCGGCATAGGCTTCAAGGTCCTTGTCCGTCTGTTCGGCCGTGGCTTCGTTGTAGGGCTCGATCCGGCGGCAGGTGGCGATATAAGAGCCGTTCTGGTAGATATACACTTCCGGAACATTACCTTCCTCATCGGGCAAATAATAGGCTTCGACAGCGTAGTCGTTCGGTGCGAGCCGCCCGATCAGTTCCGGCGAGGGCAGTGCGTAGTCTTCGTAATTGACCCGGCAATATTTGCTGCGCCGGATCGACGTGCGTGCCATTTCGCCGATGAAACGGTATAGCAGCGCTTTGTCTACGGGAGCGAGGTTCGGGTTTTGGTGACGGCAAAGTACCTCCCAGCGCGTCAGCCCCGGATAGAGTTTTTGATTGGGATGCAATGTGTTATTGTATTCATGGATTGCCCGAATGTCATCGGCCACGAGTTGCTCATAAGTATAGGTTGCCTCTTTGTAGGTGTTATTGAATTCATCGTATATTTTCTCTTCCTTCGGACGGTTGACCTCCAAACGGGCGTACCAGCGGCCTATGCTGACTTGTGAACGTTTTTCCACGCCATACTTCTTTACTCGATTGAAGTGCTCGGCACGTTTCTCTTGTGAGTTGCCGGGGTTACACCAACGCACGAAAGGAAACACGACACCAGCACGGATCAACCCATCGGCGAAATTGTTTACCAAGTGATGTTCGACTTCGACCTCGGCCGGGCAGCTCCAGCCTTGCCGGTCGATCAACCGGAACATATTGCGGACACAGTCGATGAATAGATCTGCAGTTTTGAGACGGTTGTAGGCGTAACCGACAACGCAACCGCTCGCAACGTCATAGGCGTAATAAGCCTTAACTCGGTTCCCGTCGATCATCTTGCGCGGCAGGTCACGGTCGTCGAGCGAGATCTTCGAAAATGCCCATATCGGGGCTTTACGCTTGTGGTGCGGACGGTAGCGGCTGTTGAAATCCCACGCGCTGTCGTGAAGTTTTGAACGCAAGACACGGTTTTTCGGATTATTTAGGTAATTGGCAACGGTCGCTTCGCTCAAAGCGATCGGCTCGCCGTCCTTGTCTGTGAACTCCTCCGGATCGAATAGCTCCCCTGTTTCCGGATCATAAACGTCCAGCTCGCCACAAACAAACGAGTTATATAGTTCTGCTACAGTTTTATTGAAAGGCCGTTCCGGCAGACTATCCAGTGAAAGGATTAACCGTTCGATTCTATAATTTACTTTGCGGGAGTTTTGGTTTTGAAACTTACCGGAAATAAGACAGGTATAACCTTCGCGCCGGAACTCGGCGACCTTCTTACGAAAGCGGAGAGTGCTTTCGGGTAGCGTGTGGCCGAACTCCCGCTTGAAATATGCGATTACTTCGGTCATGGAATCCCACTCGATCCGGCCGACCCGACGCAAAGCGTTGGCCGAGGCCATCAACCGCAACACCGCCCTGATCACGGAAGCGTTCACCGTATATTCGTTGACCTTCTCAACCGGCAAGGCCGAGCCGTTGTCGAAGCGGAAGGCCGAAAAGTAACTCCGTGCCTCGGTGTCGAGCGTGTAGTTCGCCCGAAGCCACTCCTGCAGAGGCAGCGTCGAAAGATTGGGGTAGAGTTCTTTTACTTTCTCTTTATATTTATTAGGAAGACTATCAACAACTACCAGTGCATAATTCCCTGCCCCTTTGCCGGGACGAGCGACTTGTATTTTGCGGCGATATACCATTTTATCGTAGCAAGCCCGGGACATCACTACGTTCAGTTCCTGAGCCGATATACAGAGCGTATTATTGTAATATTCCATGGTCGATCTGTCGTCGTTTACTGTGTTCCCGTGCCGGTATCGCTCCGAGGGTAACGCCTGCGCGTTCACGGGAGAATCGCTATATTTGTTTTTCCAATCACAAATATTTAGCGCTATGAATACCTCTGATGAATTGACAATGCATTTTTGGGCGATGAAGGCCAGCATTAAAGCGTTGAAACAAGCTCTAACACCAGAGCAACTTGACATCTACAATGCCTCAATAGAGGAATCTAAACGGAAGTTCGCTGAACTTCATCCAGACATTTCCCAAGAGTTTCAAGAACGCATTGATGCGCTTCTTCCTTGATACGGGTTTCTTCTTCTCTCAGAACTTCTCGTATGATCGATGCGAGAAGTTTTTTTATCCATTTGCGTATCATAACATTAATTTTTTGAAGTCGTTTTTGATAAAACCCCATATCTCGAAAGTAAGATGTGGCGAATCACCAGACGAGTGATCCGGGTCATACCGTAGCCTGTTTGCGGATTTTAGACTCGATAGGTTTAGCCTCCGACGTATAGGCCGGGTGCGAATTGCAGAGCCTGTTATAGATCATCTGCAGGGCATAAAGCATGTTTCCCCACGACGAAAGGGTCAGGCCGTCGAAACTGACGACCTGGCGGCCATCGATGTTGATGACTGTCTTGTTGCTCTCCATGTGGACGACCACTTCGATACGGCGACCGAACCATTGGTGCATATACCCGTTCTCGAATGTGGTATCCACATCCGGGATATAACCTTTCGGAGCAGTGATGCCCCGGTAGATCATTCCGCCCCGCTGGAGAGCTGCCTGCCGCAACATATTGTCACGGGAGCTGTTACCTGCGTACCGGAGTGCCCGGTTCAGTACGACCTGATGTACGTGAAATGTCTCTCGAAGTTCCCGAAGAACAGCAGGAGGCAACAAAATTTGTTTTTCCATAAGGTTTATAATTCGTTATTACCTATCTTTACTGCATTGTTTATCTAAAACAACGATACAAATATATACAATTTGTAGTGTATAAACAAATATTTTGTAGTTAATATTTACAGAACGTGGATAAATAGGGCGATTATGAACAAATCATCAATGGTTTTAGCTCTCGTCAATAAGTTTACAAAAGGGAATAAGGCACAATTTGCCAATATGTTGGGCGTGTCATCTCAAACTGTAAGCGCTTGGGTCGCCCGAAATACATTTGATGCTGAATTGATATATACAAAATGTAGCGGAGTGTCAGCGGACTGGCTCCTCACTGGGGAAGGGGAGATGATCAAGGAACAAGACCGTCAACTGGCGGAGCTCCGAGTGCAAGAGAAATTCCCACTCAAAACCGATAACCTCGTGCCTCTTCAGCGCATTCCTCTCTATAATTTGGAGGCGACGGCCGGGTTGGTCTCCTTGTTCGATGATGTCAATGCAAGAATTCCGATCAGCTATATTTCTCTTCCAGACTTACCTACTTGTGATGGGGCCGTCTATGTACGGGGGGATTCGATGTATCCTTTACTTAAAAGCGGCGATATTGTCCTTTACAAGCAGGTACGCGACATGCAGCACGGTATTTTTTGGGGGGAAATGTACCTGGTCTCTGCTAATGTCGACGGAGATGAATTCATAACGATCAAGTACGTCCACAAATCCGAACAGGAAAATTGCGTGAAGCTCGTCAGTCATAACCAACACCACGAGCCCAAGGACATTCCTATTTCGATGATCCGCGCTCTTGCACTGGTGAAAGCGAGTGTGCGCTACAATACCATACGATAGTCTCGCGTCTATCCCTCGCATACCCAGCAAAGGGGGGAGCGCACACACTCTAATCGGAGCAAAAGAGGTTAATGTGTTAAATATAAGCACATTAAACGAAAGTCAATCCGAGACGGACAGGGCAGTTTCCTACCTTCTATTCGCCGATTTTCGGGGTTTAACTCAAAATTCCGGGCATTTCCCTCTATTTTAGAGGGGGTCCAAAACCGGGTTTTGTCCGTCTTATCTTAAAATTTTGTCCGTCTTAGTTGTCCGTCTTTCTGTCCGTCTTATCCGGATATTACCCAATTTTCAGCATCTACTCAACTATACTCAAAGATGGGCAACCATGTCCGTTTCTACGCCATTTGACAGCTCTTAAAACAGCCTTTATAGCGCCATAAAAATACCTTTGACATACACGAGGCCGCGAATTCAAAGAAAAAGGGCGGAATCGCTTGGATTCTGCCCTCGACGTTATACCGACATTATAGCGGCGTCCGGTTCTCGCTCGAATTATTATACCGAAATTATATCAAATTATACGTTTCGTTTTGTGCGGCGCGTCTGGAGTCTGTCGCGCATCTGACTGTTGTACAATATAATACCGTCGTTTCCTATCGGTCCCTCTATATACGTTTCGTTATCCCCCTTATATTTTTCACAGTAAATGAACCTACATTCATTTTAAAATAATTATATAGGCCATATAAATAGTTCTGTATCAACAATACTAATAATTTCCATCAAAATCCTCCGATGAAACACAATCAACAGTTTATCGGAGGATTCTTAGAATTTAACGCGTTTTCTTACACATAATTCTCTTTTGAGAATTATGGACGATTCGTGCCACGTATAATAGACACCTTCTCCTATACGCTTCTTCCTCCTCATCCGGCCTCCGGCCGTCCCAGCGGAGGTCGGATGAGGAGTTGCCACTGCCTCCGCCGGATGAAACGGCTACAAGTTGTCCTCCTATTAAAGCATCTGCGATGGTGAAGATCCGTTCCCGGGCAGATGGCTCCGCCATCTGGTCAAGAAACTCCTGCATCAGAGCTGTCTGATTATCGTTGAGATCCGTTAGCCGCATATTCTCCTGTTGCAGCCGTTTAAGCTCCTGATAATCGACCAGTTCATTTCGCTGCACAGCCTGCACCTGCAGCTCGGCATCCTTCCGATACAACGCTTCAATCTGGCGGACAATCTTCACGAATCGGCTGGCGATAGACCGGTTCTGCTCCTCAATCCATTTGTCAACACCGAATATCGTAGGTTTACCAGTGATTCTCGGCGGTTCGAAGTCTATCTGACGGTTGCGGAACGGTTGTGCAATCCGTCCAACACGCTCTATATCCCGTGTCATTCTGTCCAGCTCCTGCTCTTTCGCCTGAAGTTTAACGGTCTTGTCGTCCAGCTTCGTCTGGTACTCGGCAATAAGTTTCAGAAGATCGGCTTTCTGGGCGTCGTATTTGTCGAGTGTTATTCTTCCGGACGCCAGTTTCTCTTCAACATCATCGAGCAGCGATTTATAATTAAAAATCTGCGCTTCCATTCTCCGTATCATAGACTGAAGTCCTTTAACGGCTTTTTCAGCCTGTCTTGCATCGTGTGTAAGTTTACGAATATAGTCGCGTTTACTCAAATGGCTGACATGCCGCCACTCAATACTATCGCCGCGTTCCAGTCCGTATTTACTGCCGACCTCCTCGTAGAGCGAGGTATGCATCTCCCGAAGGATCCGGCCGTACTCATAACAGTTCTTCCCGAACTTCGCCGACCACATGACACATTTGCGTCCGCTTTTTGTACGTTGTCCAACCGGAACAATCAAGGCATGGATATGCGGACTGCTCTCGTCGAGATGAATCTGGAAGCCGATGATATTCTCCTGCCCGTATCGTCGGGCGCACCAGTCATAGACATCTTTTGCCCATTGTTCGATTTCCGGGCGCCGCTGAAGGTGGCTGTTATCCGCCCCCTTGTCATGATTGACGGCCTGGTCTCCGAATGCCATTTCGAGAGTGCGGTCGTGGTTACCGCCGAAGATGAATTTGGCACAACAGTTCGGCTGTATCTTGCTGTCGGCCTTGAACGGATGCCAACCCAGCTCCGTCAGCCTGTCCATAAGCCGTACCTCAAGCGACTTTTGCTGATAGCCTAACGGATGGATCTTCCCGTCGGGTCCGATCTCGAAATTCAATCTCATCCGGCTTTTGTCGTAATGGTTGGTCGGGTCCTGATTCTTTCGCTCGATCTTGTCATCATTCCAGTGTCGTTCATTTTCATTGGCCTCCGCCGTGCCGAATGACTTTCCGGCTTCGACGTGCATGGCCTGCTTTATATCTGTATTCATAATCGATGATCTTTTGATAAATGGTTCTTGTTTGAGCTTGCTCACCACAGGTCGGAGTCTGCCGAATCCCGACGGGACTTTCTTGCCGCCTGGCAAAAAGTCCTTATTGTGTTATGGACTTTCATTGTAAACTCCCAAAACCTTCCTCGGGTTATTCGATCAATTCCAGATCCAACTCGTCGATAAGCAGTTGCAGTGCTGGATTTCGCCTTATCATCTGCTGGAGTATCTGGCGTTGTGTCGGAACGGTCAGAAAGAAGTCCGCTATGTCCAGACCTTGGCTGCGCTGTTCGTCGGTGGCCAGGCGTTCCAGCATATCGGATACAACCACCCGTTTGCAGATGTCAGCCAGCAGGGCGGATTTCTCCCGCCATCTCTCCGTTGCCCCCAGATCGGGAATGAGAGTTACCTCCCTGTCCCGAAGAACGGACATTGCCTCCCGGTTGAAGCTGCCATTCTTCCCGCCCGTTGCCAGCCAGATGTAATCCGGCATGAAGTGGCACATGACGACGGCAGTCTTCTCGCTCTCGACCAACATCACCGGCGCCGAGGTAGTAGTGCGGTTCAGCAGGTGTTCGCCGAAAGGGCATTGCCGAAGATGGAAGTCCGGCAGATGCGACTCCGAATGAACCCAACTGACATACGCCCGTGGCTCCTTTATCCGATGCCCGGTAGCGGGATCGTACAGCATGATTTTCCCGGTCCGCACCTGTCCCTGTCGGTCCGTCTGCCAGAAGATGGTAGCGCCGCCCCATTTGGATGAGGTGCCGATGCGGTATAACCGGAACAGACGCTGAGTCTCCTCCTCGCCGAATGTCTGGCAGAGGTAGTGATACAAGGGGTTGATCTCATAGTGCGACAGGCTCCGCATGACCACATCGGCTGAGATAAAAGAAGGAACGGGATGGGGCGTTTCACGCTCGGCAGCCATTGGCAAGATGCGACGATCGGCTCTGCCGCCGTCCGGTTGAGACAGCACATCGGGATTGTCCCGGAAATACTCCCGAGGCGTATAATGATACCCGCAGGAGTTTTCGTGGTCGCATTTGCCCACCGTGTCCGGAAACCGGATGATGCTTTCTTCATCGACATAGCGGACGAAGCAACGGCTTCTACCGCAGTTGGGGCAACTGATCTTGCTCCCGTAACGGTATTTCTGGAGATGAAACCTGTACTCACTCATGGCCGCGCGGATTTTCGTCGTTTGCACACTGCACTTTTGCACTTTGATACCCGGCCCCGCCCGTTTCGCCGTCCAAAAGTGCAATAGTGCAAGGTGCAGCCGGTTTGCTCGGACAGAGTTTGCGATACGTTCCGTGGTCAATCTTCTCCAGTAGGGGATTCGGCTGGCAACACAACTGCTTCAAGGCATAATAGACAGAGCGTCTCGACAGCTCGACCCGCTTTCCCACGACGATCGCATCGCCTGCCGTGAAGGTATTGCCCAGCAGCGACAGCCACGCCTCTTTGGACTCGCCGATATTGTTTGCGACAATCAGCTCCTGAATCCTCCGATAGGTCTCCTCATAATAGCCGATCATCCGAATGGCCGCCTGCACAGATTCGAGGTCTACGCATTGCATACCGCCTCCGTCCGTCGCCCATTTCAACACCTGGAACACCAGCGAGAGCCGGGCGGCATTGCCGTTGAGTTTCATCTTGCGGCTCTCCACCTCCGCATCGTCTTCGATGGCGTTCACCTCCTCAATGATGCCGTTGTACCAGTTGTAGAAATACGCCTCCGCGTCGTCGGCCATATTCAGCACAACACCCGCCGGATAGGGGAGGTTCACTATCCTGTCCAGCACCTCCTGCCACTGTCCGACCAGATCCGGCCGGGCAATGGTACCGTCGTCGCGCTTCCAGCCCGAAATCCTCCGGTCTTTCGGATAGACGAACAGAAAGCGGTCGAGCAGTCCGTTTGCCATGTATTCGGCCCGGAAGATCTCCGGCAGCAGATTGGTCTGCACCGAACCGATAATGTTGATGCACGGATTCTTGATAAGGATCGGCCGGGCTTCCGACTTGCGGATCACCTTCAACGGCTGGCCGCTGTAGGCTGTCAGCAGGTCTTCGATGAGATTGTTCCGGTTGTTGTACCGTTTCACGGAGTTGAACAGAGCCCGAATCTCATCGACTACCAACGCAATGCCGCGCGGGTTGTGCTGGTGGATGCTCATCATCGCCTCGGGCGTGAAGTCCGAGATGACCGTCGTTACCAACTGCGGCTTCCGAAGCAGCGTACACTCCTCCGCCGCGCCGCCGCGCCGGTTCCCGGACGAGGCAAGCGCCTTTTCATAGGCGTTCCACTCCTCGTTGTACTTCTCGTACATCCGGTCGTCGTACTCGCGGATTGGTCTGTAAAGGAAACCAAGCGGCGGTGTCTTGCCGAGCCCCGGCCTGCCGACCAGCATCATGTAGATGGAGGGGCTGGTCTTCCATTCTCCCTTTATTCGGATCCGGTAGGAGTTCCCGATGGCCGTCGCCACCGCCGACAACAGGATGGAGGCCGTATATTCGACATTGAAGTTCTCGTAACGGGCCAGATTCAGAACGAGCTCCTGAATCCTCGCCGGAAAGACCTCCAGCGGCAAGCCAGTTTCGGGGATACGCTCCACCTCCGAGCGGAGCATATTGGTCAGTTGCAACCGGTCATACATGAGAACCTCCTTCCTGATCGGACAGCATGATGCCGGAGGCAAACGCCTCGTAGTGGAAACGACGCAGGAAGCGATCGACATCCGCCTGCGTGTACCAGTATTTGTCGCCTTCGCGCGAGTAGCCGAGATAGCCGTTGTCGCGCAGCTTTTTCAGATACTTCTCCTTGATGTGCAGTTTTTCCATCAAAGACTTGTTGTCATAGAGACAGTGCCCGCCTTCCTGTGCCGGAGGTGGCAGTTTCTCCTGTCTCTCTACTATGCTGAGGATCTTTTCAAGCAGTTCCCGGTCGCATAGTTTCTCTACATTCGTGTTCTTTGCCATATATATCTCAAATTATGGCCGAACCGTCCTGATGCACACTCAGACCTTCAGCCTGGTTATACGATATGGTACGATTGTGCACATCGCACCAGAATCACGGCACGAATGTATGAAATAGCTGAGGATTAATAAGTTATAACAAATTATCCAATATTATGACAGGTGTTATGGAAAGTTATGATTCTGTCACAACTTTGTGCGTAGCCGATTGATTACCAGCAATAAAAAAGAGAAAAATAAAATTGAAAAAATCGAAGATTGCCAGATGAAGCAAAACAAAATGCATAACAAGCCAGAAGCTAAGACTTGCCAAGAACGATGATAATACTCTTCGTTTTTTGTCACTTCTGAAAAAACTTGTCGATTTCTCCGGCATTGTTAGGAACGGGCATATCCCTCCTGTTCTGCCGGGACTGTCCGATACCGGTCTGTTCAAATAGTGCGTTAAGCTCGACATCGGGAAAGAGTCCGTTGCCGAATTCCCAAAAAGTCTTCTGTTCGTATTTGGAATATTCAGGATAATCGCCGCAATATATTCGACCACACATATAGGCAAGAAGAGCCTTTGTCCCTTTCCAGCTATAATGGGACCCGACCTCTTCAATATATCCAGCTTCTATTGCTTTCGCAAAGATTGTACGGGCAAGTGAAGTGTCAAGCCTTCCCGATAATACAACCCCTTTGGGGGAATCCGTACATTCAGAATGATTATCTATGGGTTGAACGGTTTGCTGGTTCTTTTCCTTAAGTTTGATGCGTAACTTTTCCGCTCCGTATGCAAATACACCCGATAAGACAAGGGCGGTGAAAATGCCTGTTATTACGACAGGATCAGGATGGTTGTTGTCCTTTACCGGATCAATTATCCCAAGACCTATAAGAAGCAAAGTCCCTATGAAAAAGACTATTGCAGCAGACCACATGATTATTCTATGGTATCGTTTGAATAGGATAGAAAGTAACAATACCAGAACAAATGCACACACCAGCAATAGGAATACCTGCGTAATAGTCATCTCAAATCAATTTAGGTGTAAAATTAATGAATGTTTTCAATAGCCATCTGCATTCATCAGACAATTTCGAGAGAAGCAAAATCCTCTTTCAGACGTGCCACTTCCGCCGACAGCGTTTCGGGCAGGAATTTGGCATAGACCTTTTCGGTGACATCCGTACTTCCATGACCGAGCAAACGGCTGACAACCGACATGGAAAGTCCCTTATTCAGTGCAAAGACCGCAAACGAATGCCGGGCCACATGCATTGAGAGGGTAAACGGAAGCCCTATCTGTTCTCCGACAACCGCCAGCGACTGATTGATACATTTCGTGGCATTGTTGCGGGCCTTGTAAAGCGCCTCCGCATCGTCGAGATCCAGATCATCCTTTACTAAGTTGAAGACATACCGGCATCCGGCACGTTTCTCCTGCCACCGATGTAGTATATGCAAGGCAGGTTCTGTAAGAGGAATTACATGGCGCTTGTTCGTCTTGATCATGATTTTTCTCAGTTCCTTCTTCTCAAAATTGACATGGCCCCACTGCAATGTCATCACATCGACAACACGGAGTCCACAGGCATGGAAGGCAAAGAAGAACATTTCCAAAAATTCCTTACGGCGCGGTTCTGTACAGGTACTGTAATATTCCAATAGCGCAGACATCTGTTCCTTTGAAAGGTACTTGCCATCAAACTCGTTGTCTTCGTCCGAAAGAGATATCTTAGAGGCGATACGCATATCCTGAATCCTCGCATTGACGGCATGGTCTATCATCTTCATTTCGGAAGCATAGGCACACGCCTTCAGAATCGGAGTCAAGGCATGGTTGATCGTTGCATCGCTGTTCTGTTTTATCTCACGCCGCCACCTGATGTATTCGTCAATCAGTTCAACCGATATTTCACCTAAATAGATACTGTCCGGCTTGTAGGTACCGTTCTTTGTTGCACGGAGAAAGATACGGAAGATATTCATTCCGCTCTTGCCGTTCTCATAGCGGCTGCGTCCGATCCTGTTCCGGGAATAGTCAGATTCAAGCCTTTCCAAAACAAACTCGATAAAATCCTTCCCTTTGTCCTCCCGCGTGAGCGGTTTATCGGCCAAAAAGTCGGCGATCACCTGTGCTGTAATCTGACTGGGATGTTTTTCCTGATATTCGGCCAGCAGTCCGTCGATCTTGTCCGCACGGGCAAGCAGCAGGCTGTTGATCCGGTTGGCCTCCGGACCATAACTTGCCCTCACACCTCCGCGTCCCTTGTTGGCTTTCTCATTCCAGTCGCCCAGCCGGACAAAGATGTTCATACCCTTGCGTATCACCTGTCGGTTCCAGGTATATTCAAGCTGGACAAGATACTGTTTGGCTGGATCGATCTCACCCCGGATATGCAGGCGATAGCGTCCCAATGGATATAGTCGTTTCGGTCGTCCCATACTGGAGATGTTTGAAATTAAAAAACAGAGGTTGCGGTAATACTCACAAACCTCTGTAAAGGTAATGAATTTTGTCCAAACAAATCCCGATTTTTTCTCCGAAAAACGTATTTTGTCCAAATAAACTGCACCATCTGAGACGGTCAGACGCTGTTGTCCAAACAAATCAAATCCCTGCCAATCTATCTGATTAACAGGGATTTAATAATTATTCCGCGCTTAAAAACGCATTAATATTCTTCCTCGTTGAAGAAGAAATCGTCCTTGCTCGGATAATCGGGCCATATGTCCTCGATGCTCTCGTAGATTTCGCCCTCGTCCTCGATTTCGTTCAAGTTTTCGATGACTTCGAGCGGAGCGCCCGAGCGGGTCGCGTAGTCGATCAGCTCGTCTTTGGTGGCCGGCCACGGCGCATCTTCGAGCTTAGAAGCCAACTCAAGTGTCCAGTACATATCGGTAAGTTTTTAATTGTTGTCGCGCGTTGGGGATTCAAGCTGTGCAAAAATAGAAATTTTTTCATTTATCGTACACCCAGTATGTCTCTTTTACGTGAAATTCGTCGGTCAGCTTACGCCCCAACGTGTAAAAGTAGTCCGATAGTCTGTTTAGGTATTGCATAACGCTTTGAGGAACGGAGTATTCTTCGGCGAGCGTCAGCGTCCGTCGCTCGCAGCGGCGGCAGACTGTCCGGCAGACATGGCTGAGCGAGACGACCGGATGGCCGCCCGGCAGCGTGAATGCGGCGATCGGTCGGAGCGTCGCCTGCATGGCGTCGATTCTGTTTTCGAGGAATCCGACCTGATCGTCGCCCAGCGGAGGGAGATATTTGGGTGCGTCTCCTTCGGTGGCCAGATAGGAGGCCGCCCTCATCAGATGGTCGAGTATCCGGAGTAGGTCGTCGCGGTACGGTTTCATCGTCTCGGTATCGGGCAGGTTGTCGCGGAGCAGGGCTGTCTGGGCCATCAGTTCGTCGATCGTGCCGTATGCTTCCAGTCGGGGGTGGTTTTTCGGAACGCGCTGCCCGCCTACGAGCGACGTGGTTCCCCGGTCTCCGGTTTTGGTGTATATTTTCATGGCAGTTCGTTTTTAGGGTTTCAGATTCTGTAGTGCTGGGGTTGCAGCTTGGGATTGAAAAAGTAGATCATCATGACCCGCCGGTCGACGCTCACGCAAGGGTAGTGCGTGCGGATCTGCTGCGCCATGCGCCATCTGCGTGCGTTGCGGTGAGGTGCCAGCAGGATCAGGCAATCGTCCTTTCCGGCGCTTTCCCGTACTTTTTCGACGATCGTCTCGGCCGATGCGTCGGGCATCAGTATGCAAAGATTGCGCCCTGCGCGGGTCTGAGAGCCGAGTCCGGGGACCAGCGTATGGCTCTCCATCCGGCAATGCGCGTACAGGTTCTGTATCTTGACGGCATGCTTGCGGCCGATGCGCTCGCGCCGCAGCTCGTCGTACAGCCGCGTGTCGGGGCCGGTTATCTTGCTTTTCATGAATACGTTGCGGACGATTCCGTACATGAAGGGAGAATGGATGCCGTGTCCGCGCCAGTGCCTTACGTGGATATGGGCTCCGAGCCGGAAGTATCCCCTGAAGATGCGTTGTTTCGCTTTTTTGAACAGGTCCATGTCATATCGGTTGTGACGCCAGCAGCTCGCCGGCCAGATGCCCGGTGGAGTAGGCGATTTGCAGGTTGTATCCTCCCGTGTCCGCATCGATGTCGAGCAGTTCGCCGGCCAGATAGAGCCCTCCGACCAGACGCGACTGCATCGTCTCCGGATCGACTTCTTCGGTCGATACTCCGCCGGCCGTTACGATCGCTTCCGAAAAAGGACGGTAGTCCGATACGGGGATACGGAGGCTTTTCAGAACGCTTGCTATGCGTTCCCCGTCGCGTTTGTCGAGCGAGGCGAGGAGCTGTGACGGGGAGAGACGGCATGTCGCGGCGGCCAGCGGGATCAGTTGCGGAGGCAGGAGCCTGCGCAGGAGTTGACGAATCTCGGCTTGCGGTTCCAGCGACCCGATTTCGCGGGCGATCCGGTCCGCGAGCTTGGACCGGTCGAGCGCCGGCTTCAGGTCGATCTCCAGTTCGACACGGCATTCCTCGATCAGCGCGTCGACCGCCCGGCGGCTCATTCGCAGCACGATCGGTCCGCTCAGAAAGGGGGTGAACTCCAGCTCTCCGAACTCTTGTTGCGTCGTTTCGCCGTCGACGACCAGTTTCGCCGCTACATTGCGCAGCGCGAGTCCTTTCAGTCGGTCCGTTTCCGGCAGACCCGACACGAGCGGAGTCAGCGAGGGCCGGATTTCGACGATCGTGTGACCGAGTCTGTGAGCGAGCAGATAGCCGTCGCCGGAAGAACCGGTAGCCGGATAGGAAGCTCCGCCCGTAGCCAGCAGGACGTTCGGTGCTGCGATTCTCTCCGTTCCCTGAGGAGTTTGCACGGTCGCTCCCGCGATCCGCCCTCCGTCCGTTTGGATTTCCCTGACGCGTGTCAGGCAGGCGATCTCCGCTCCCTGTCGGCGGCACCAGTCGATATGCGCTTCGGCCACGTCCCACGCTTTCCCGCTCGCGGGAAAAACCCGTTTTCCCCGCTCGACGGAAAGCGGCACGCCGATGCGGCGGAAAAACTCGACCGTCTCGGCGTTCGAGAAACGACGCAGGGCCGGCGCGAAGAATTCGGCCGAACGGCGGATCTTTTTCAGAAACTCAGCCTCGGAGCGCATGTTGGTCAGGTTGCAGCGGCCTTTCCCCGAGATGCGGACCTTGCGTTGGGGTTTTTCCATCCGCTCGCACAGCAGGACTTTCCGTCCCGCCGAGGCTGCGACTCCGGCCGCCATGATTCCTGCCGCGCCGCCGCCCGCTATGATCAGATCGTAATGTCTCACAAGGCTGAAAATTTCCAGCAAAGATAAAAATTCCGGAGGCGTTTTTTTCGCTTTCCCAAAAAAATCCTTAGCTTTGCGCTCCGCTAAGTTCTAAGAGAAGATGTTAAGCAGAAGATTACTCAGAATCAAGGCCGTCAAGGCGCTCTATTCTCATTTCAAGTCGGAGTCGGATTCGCTGATCGTTTCGGAAAAGAATCTTATGCTGAGCATCGACAAGACCTACGAGCTTTATCTCCAGATGCTGTGGCTTGTCGTCGAGGTCGCAAATTACGCCGAGAATCGGATCGAACTGGGCCGCCGCAAGCATCTGCCCACACCCGAGGAACTGAACCCCAATACCAAATTCGTCGATAACCGCGTGGTGGCGGCGTTGAGAGAGAGCAATGCGCTCACCGACTATCTGCAGCGCAAGAAGCTCGGGTGGGTGCAGGCACCGGAGCTTGTCAAGAAGCTGTACCATGCCATGGTGGAGAGCGACTATTACCGAAAGTACATGGATGCTCCTGCGCGTTCGTTCAAGGAGGATGTCAGACTGGTCGAGAGTTTTTATACGCGGACTGTCGGCGAGAGCGAGGCGCTGGAGGAGGCGCTGGAGGAGCAATCGATCCTGTGGGCCGACGATGCCGATTTCGCCGTGATCATGGTGCTGCGTACGTTGGACGACATGCGGGCTTCCCAGACCGATGTGCCGTTGCTCCCCCAGTACAAGAGCGAAGACGACGCCGTTTTCGTCAAGGAGTTGTTTCGCAAGACGCTGGTGGGCTACGGCGAGTACATCGGCTATATCGACAAGTATACGAGCAACTGGGATGTCGAGCGTATCGCTTTCATGGACAATCTGATCATGGCGGCCGCGACGGCGGAATTGCTGTCGTTCCCCTCGATTCCGATCAAGGTAACGCTCGACGAGTACATCGAGATAGCCAAGTATTACAGTACGCCCGGCAGCAGCGTCTTCATCAATGGCGTGCTGGACAAGATCGTCGAGGAGCTGACCGCCGAGGGACGCATTCGGAAGTCCGGACGCGGCCTGCTCGAGCAGTAGCGGAGTGGCACCGAAGTTGCTCTCCGGCCGATGTTCCGTAAAAATCGCAAGGTAGGATGACAAAGTCGATTCTTTTTCTCGTGGCGGTCGTTTGTGCCGTCGGCTGCGTGGACCGCACGTCTCTGAACGACGGTACCCGCGAGGCCGTTGCATCGAGAACGATTCTGCTTGCAGACTCGATGTCGCGCGATACGGTCGATCTGGGACGCATGCGTCAAGGCGAGATCGTCCGGCAGCGTCTGCTGCTCGAGAACGGATACCGGGAACCTATGGTGATCCTGTCCGTCTCGACGAGTTGCGGCTGCACGTCGGCCGAGTTCGACCGACATCCCGTACAGCCCGGAGCCCTTTCCGATTTTTCGTTCGAGTTCGACAGCAAGGGATTCGCGGGCGATCAGATCAAGCATATCACGCTGCGCACATCGGCTTCGCCGAAGCCGTTCACGATCGTCGTAACGGGCTATGTGGCCCGGTAATCTTTCGGACAGACGAATGAAACCGAATTTACCTTTCCTGCGCGTTGGTAAATCCGAATTATCGCTTAACTTTGCAAGAAACAATTTATAATACTTGATGAATATGGATTTGATGACAGTTATGCTTCAAGCAGCCGCTCCTGCCGGCGGAGGAAGCGCCTCTTTTCTGATTATGATGGTGCTGATTTTCGCCGTGATGTATTTCTTTATGATCCGTCCTCAGCAGAAGCGTCAGAAAGAGCTGGTAAAATTCCGCAACGCGCTCGAGAAAGGGCGGAAAATCATAACGGCCGGCGGTATCTACGGTACGATCAAAGAGGTGAAGGAGACTTACGTTCTGGTCGAAGTCGATAGCAACGTGGCTATCCGGGTCGACAAGAACATGGTGATGAAAGATCCGTCCGATCTGGCCGCTCAGGCCAAATAGGCTCGGCGGGGCAAAAGCGACGAGAGGCGACTTGCGGATCGAGCGATCGACGAGGGCTTCTGCGTACGGAATACGTAATTTCGGCGATGCTGCGATTTTCGTAGCATCGCTGTTTTTTTTGCGCGTCGGACCGCGTTCCGTGCGGGAGCTCCGACGAGGCGCGTTCGCCGGGCAGTAATATGGAATCCCGTCCGCTCGGGAGTTTCGCCTCTGTTAGCGGAAGGCAAGGGGCGGATGGTTGCTCTTCTAAGGTCGGAACGGTACATCCGCTGATCCTTGTTGCGAAAGAGCGAGGCCGGTAGGTCGGAATAGCGCTGTGTGCGGGACGGGCATGATCCGGAAGGGAAACCGTTTTCCAGTCGCTCAGACGCCGAACAGAAATGGGAAAGGCTCGCTTTCCCGGAACTCCCCGGCCGCATTCCCTGCGTAGATTTCCCCTCCGGTGAGCGACAGTTTCTTGACCGGAGCTCCGGAGGAAAAATCGAGTCCTTTCAGGTTGATCCAGAAAATATCGGGGCTGAGGGTCGATTCGAAAAAGTAGACGCGGTTTTTCTGGTCCGATACGGTCCTCCAGCGGGTGGAGGCGATATAGGGCCTTTCGGGCAGGGATATGCCGAGCGGGACCGAAACGTTGCGCATTACGCTGAAAACGGCGGCTACGGCCGTGCGCGGGTCGGCCGTCTGCTCTACGGCATTGATATAGAACGAGGCCCGGACGAAACGGTCGGTCGCCCGGTTCGTTCCCGGAAGCATGACCAGACCGCCGATCTGCTCCCAATAGTCGTTCAGCGTGATTTGTTTGTCGTAGGTGGGCGAGTTGGTCATCACCTGACATTGCCGTCCGTGATGTACGATCAGCTTTCCTTCGATGTATTCGAAGATGGCGCTGTTGCCGGTCGTGTCCGATATCGACAAGTGAAGCGTTGACCGGCTCCCGTTCGGCAGGTCGGGCGCGTCGATGCGGAACTCGTCCCGGCTCAGCGCGGTGACGGCCTCGTCGACCGTGGCGAAGTTGTCGAGCACATACTGGGTCCAGATGCTCAGGCCCATCACCGGGCGGTCGTCGTTCGGCCGCGTGTACGACGACTCGGTCAGAAACAGCAGATTGGCCACGAGTCCCCGCTCGTTCATGCCGTCGCAAGTGCCGATGTCGTATCCGGCCGTGACGACGCTGCCGTAGCGGGAGGTCCACCGGACCGAATGCTCGCCGAGACCGCCCTTTTTATGCATGCCTCGCGGAAACAGGTAGATGTTCGACTGAGGGTCTTCCTTCCAATCCATCGTGCGGCCGGTGACGATCATGCCGTCGGGACCCAGATATACGGCTCTCGTGCAGGCTTCCGAACGGGCCGGGACGAACAGAGCCCCGGCAGCGGCCGCAAAAGCGATCATAAAGGCTGCGGCGCTCGGGCCGCGGCGTTTGGACGGAGTATGAAACGAATCGATGTATGACATGGCAAGGCGTTTTGGCTTGCCGGAGAAAAAATCCCGGCGAAGATCGATGATCTGTTCGCTGTCAAATATCGTACCCGTTCGTCGTCCCGGCGACTCCGGATGCCATTGGGCCGAATCGGAATACGCGTTTGCCGGAAATCGGGCAGGTGTGTCGCGGTAAGGGATAAACGCGGCTGCCTGAATTTTAACGTATAGCAAGCGAGCCCCGCGAGGGATAGAATAACCGTCGCGGGGCTCGCTTACCATTGGACTTTCGGAGAACGTCGGGCGTCTCGCTGCGGAAACAACGGTTCTATTCCGCGTCTTGCGTTTTCCCGTCCGCTTGCTCGTCGTCCTTGAAGTCGGTCATTCCCGCTTCCAAAAGCAGGTTGTACCACAGTGCCACTTTCTTGATATCCGATACGTGCACGCGGTCGCGGTCGTATTCGGGAAGGGCTTCGGCGAAGAATTTTTTCAAATCTTCCGGAGCGGATTTGTGGCTCAGGACGGGCTGGCCGGCATGCTTGTCGTAAATCTGTTGGAATACCTGCGCCAGCGGAACGTCGTCGTTCTCGGTGAAAATGGCGATTTCTCCCAGCGAGCTGACCTTGGCGGATGCCGAGGCGCAGGAGCGGACGCCGCTGCCGAGTTGCTCGACGATGATGCCGTTCTTGCTCTGCGCGACGAACTTGTACAGCCCGCTTTGTCCCGAAATAGCCAGTATCTCTTTCAGTTTCATAGTCGTAAAGGTTTAAATCCGGAGCAAATATAGCAAAATATGCCGTAGGCGCTTGCGTGTCGGCCGATTTTTGTTCCGTCCGGTCCGATCATGCTATATAGATTTTATCTAAACGTTAAAATTAGGAAATTTCTGTATTTTTTTCTAAAATTGCAAATTAGAAAAGTCCGAAAATGAGCGGCCGGACCGGCGTGTGCGCATGGCGTGCCGGGAGACGGCGGGAGTTTTCCTGCATAACGAATATCGAACCCACTGATGTAGAGAAGGTGCGGCGGATCGCGGAGGCGGTCGGGTCGCTCGAAATCAAAAAAACAGAGAGAAGAACCGATGAAAGTGTTGAAGTTTGGCGGATCGTCCGTAGGTTCCGCAGAAGGATTGTCACAGGTGAAGAAGGTGGTCGGAGCATGTACGGAGGACGCGATCGTCGTCGTATCGGCTTTGGGCGGCATAACCGACCAGCTTTTGCAGACGGCCCGGACGGCCGCTGCGGGCGATGACGGCTATGCCGCTTCGTTGGCGGAAATGGTCGCGCGGCATTACGGGTTGGCCGATACGGTCGTGCTGAAGGAGAACCTGCCCTCGGTTCGCGAGCAAATCGGCCGCCTGCTCGACGAGCTCTCCAATATTTTCAAAGGAGTCTATCTGATCAAGGACCTTTCGCCGAAAACGACCGACGCGATCGTCAGCTATGGCGAGCGGCTTTCATCGGTGATCGTTTGCGGAGCACTTCCCGGAGCGGTCCGTTACGATGCGCGCCGGTTCGTCAAGACGAAGCCCTATTTCGGGCGGCATATCGTCGACTTCGCATCGACCGAGGAACTGATCCGCGAGACGTTCCGGCAGATGCCGCACACGGTGGTCGTGCCCGGCTTCATCGCGAGCGATCTGGCGAGCGGGGACGCTACGAACCTCGGCCGAGGAGGTTCGGACTATACGGCGGCGATTCTCGCCTCGACCCTCGATGCCGCGATGCTCGAAATCTGGACCGACGTCGACGGTTTCATGACCGCCGACCCGAAAGTGATCAACAACGCCTACGTGATCGAGCGTCTGAGCTATGTCGAGGCGATGGAGCTGTGCAATTTCGGCGCGAAGGTGATCTATCCGCCGACGATTTTCCCCGCCTACCACAAGAATATTCCGATCGTCATCAAGAATACGTTCAATCTCGATTCGCCCGGCACGTTCATCTCGCGCGAGCATGTGAAGGACCCCAGCCGGGCGATCAAGGGGATTTCGTCGATCAACGACACCTGCCTGATTACGATTCAGGGACTGGGCATGGTCGGCGTGATCGGCGTCAATTACAGGATATTCAAGACGCTGGCCAAGTCGGGCATCAGCGTGTTCTTCGTCTCGCAGGCGGCTTCCGAGAATACGACGTCGATCGGCGTCCGCAACGCCGACGCTGCGGTGGCGGTCGAAGTGCTCTCGGCCGAGTTCGCTCAGGAAATCGCCATGGGAGAGATCAACCGGATCAAGCAGGAGCCCAATCTGGCCACGATCGCGATCGTGGGCGAGAACATGAAGCATACGCCCGGCATCGCGGGACGGCTTTTCGGTACGCTGGGGCGCAACGGCATCAATGTGATCGCCTGCGCTCAGGGCGCGTCGGAGACCAACATTTCGTTCGTCGTCTCGCTCGAGAGCTTGCGCAAGTCGCTCAACGTGATCCATGATTCGTTCTTTCTGTCGGACTATCAGGTGCTCAATATTTTCATCGCCGGCGTCGGGCTCGTGGGCAGCAATCTGCTCGAGCAGATACGGTTGCAGCAGCAGACACTGATGAAGAACAACTCGCTGCAAATCCGCGTCGTCGGGGCGACCAACTCCCGGCGCTTCGTCGTCAACCGCGACGGACTCGACCTGACGACTTACAAGCAGGAGCTGGAGCATTCCCGGAACGAATCGTCGCCCGAGCGTTTCCGCGACGAGATTCTGAGGATGAACATCTTCAACTCGGTTTTCGTCGATTGTACGGCGAGCGCCGAAGTGGCCGGAATCTACAAGGATCTGCTCGAGCACAACGTGTCGGTCGTGGCGGCCAACAAGATCGCCGCCTCGTCGTCCTACGAGCGTTATGCCGAGCTCAAGTCGATCGCGCGCAAGCGGGGCGTCAAGTTTCTTTTCGAAACGAACGTGGGCGCCGGCCTGCCGATCATCAACACGATCAGCGATCTGATCAATAGCGGCGACCGCATTATCAAGATCGAGGCCGTCGTGTCGGGTACGCTGAACTTCATTTTCAACGAGATGAGCGCGACCGTTCCGATGAGCCGGGCGATCCGTATGGCGCAGGAGGCCGGATACGCCGAGCCCGACCCGAGGGTCGATTTGAGCGGTACGGACGTGATCCGCAAGCTCGTGATCCTGTCGCGCGAGGCGGGTTACCGCGTCGAGCAGGCCGATGTCAAGAAAGAGTTGTTCATTCCCGAGAAGTATTTCGAGGGGTCGGTCGAGGAGTTCTGGCGCCGGATTCCCGAGGTGGACGCCGATTTCGAGCAGCGCCGCCGGAGGTTGGAAGCCGCCGGGTTGCGCTGGCGTTTCGTGGCCTGCATGGAGAACGGCCGGACCGAAGTATCGCTCCGCGAGGTGGATAGCGAGAGTCCCTTCTATCACTTGGCCGGCAGCAACAACGTGATTCTGCTGACGACCGAGCGGTACAAGGAGTACCCGATGCAAATCAAGGGCTACGGAGCCGGGGCGAGCGTGACTGCTGCCGGCGTGTTCGCCGACATCATCAGCATCGCCAATATTCGGTAGGTTCCTACTCCGGCGGCGTGATTGCGGCCGGACGATTCTTCGATTCCGACTGCCGGAAAGAGAGAAGACGGAGGCGGCCTTCGCTGCGGGACGGGAGTCTTTCGCGTACGGTGAGACCGGGGACGAGGACGATATGAGGCGCGGGGCATTGTCGGAGGAGAGGCTTTGGAAAAAACAATAAACGAGTTGCAGATGAAATACATCATTATTCTGGGAGACGGCATGGCGGACGAGCCGATCGGCTCTTTGGGGGGGAGAACGCCTCTTCAGGCCGCCTGCAAGCCGTCGATCGACCGGGTCGCGGCGTTGGGGCGGAGCGGAATGCTCGCCACGGTTCCTGCCGGGTTCGCTCCCGGCAGCGAGATCGCCAACCTTTCTGTTCTGGGATACGATCTGCCGAAAGTGTTCGAGGGGCGCGGTTCGCTCGAAGCGGCCAGCATGGGCGTGCGGATCGAGGACGGCGAGATGGCCATGCGCTGCAATCTGCTGACGATCGAGCAGGGACGGATCAAAAACCATTCGGCCGGGCATATTACCAGCGAGGAGGCCGCCGAGCTGATCGTTTTTCTCCAGAAGGAGCTGGGCGGCGGGGACGCTAATTTTTTTCCCGGCGTGTCCTATCGTCATCTGCTGAAGCTCAAGGGCGGCGACAAGCGGATTGCGACGACGCCTCCTCACGACGTGCCGGGGACTCCGTACCGGGATGTGCTGGTCCGGGCCTTGGTCCCCGAAGCCGAGGCGACGGCCGTCCGCATCAACGAGTTGGTCGAGCGTTCGCAGGAGTTACTGAAGGATCATCCGGTCAACCGGGCCCGAGTGGCGGCCGGCAAGGAGCCTGCCAACAGCATTTGGCCCTGGTCGCCGGGATACCGTCCGCAGATGGAGACGCTGATGCAGCGTTACGGCATTCGTGACGGAGTCGTGATTTCGGCCGTCGACCTGATCAAGGGTATCGGCGTTTATGCCGGCCTGAAGCCGGTCGACGTCGAGGGGGCGACCGGGCTGTATACGACCAACTATGAAGGCAAGGCCCGGGCCGCGCTCGATGCGCTGCGCACGCACGATTTCGTTTTTCTGCATATCGAGGCGAGCGACGAGGCCGGACACGAGGGCGATGCCGAGCTGAAGGTCCGGACGATCGAGTACCTCGACTCGCGGGTCGTGAAGACGATTCTCGATGAGATATCCGGCTGGGACGAGCCCGTGTCGATGGCCATTCTGCCCGATCATCCGACGCCCTGCGCCCTGCGGACGCATACGGCCAAGCCGGTACCGTTCACGATTTACCGTACTGGTGTGTCGGGCGACGGCGTGCAGCGTTTCGACGAGCGGTCCGCGCAGGAGGGCAGTTACGGAAACCTGTCGGGCGACGAGTTTATGAATTTGTTTATCGACGGCGACCGATAGCGCGCACGCTCGGTTGCCGGATCGACCGGCCGCCTCGGCGCGTTCGGATAGCCGGCCGGAACGGTCCGGATATTTCAATAGAAAACAGATGAATTACTACAGTACCAACCGCCGTGCCGCGGAAGCCTCGCTCAAGGAGGCCGTCGTGCGCGGACTGGCCCCGGACAGGGGGCTCTACATGCCCGGGCGCATCGAGCGTTTGCCCGAGTCGTTTTTCCGCGAGATGCCGGGCCTTTCTTTCGTACAGATCGCCTGCCGCGTGGCCGAGGCGTTCTTCGGCGAGGATGTCGATGCGGACGCTTTGCAGCGCATAGTGACCGATACGCTGAGTTTCGACGCGCCGGTGGTCCGGGTCGAGGACCGCGTCTGGTCTTTGGAACTTTTTCACGGACCGACGCTGGCGTTCAAGGATGTCGGCGGCCGTTTCATGGCCCGCATGCTTTCCTATTTTCTCGGGCGCGGGGGAGACCGCGTCACGGTACTGGTCGCCACGTCGGGCGATACGGGCAGCGCCGTAGCCAACGGGTTTCTGGACGTGGAGGGTATCGACGTAGTCGTACTCTATCCGAAAGGGAAGGTCAGCGAGATTCAGGAGAAGCAGTTCACGACGCTGGGTCGTAACATTACGGCGCTCGAGATCGACGGCACGTTCGACGATTGTCAGCGGCTGGTCAAGGCCGCGTTTATGGACCGGGAGCTCGGCGAGCGCCTTTCGCTGACCTCCGCCAATTCGATCAACGTCGCGCGCTTTCTGCCGCAGGCGTTCTACTATTTCAACGCCTATGCCCGGCTGCGCGAGGCCGGCCTGTCGGGACCGATCGTCGTCAGCGTGCCGAGCGGCAATTTCGGCAATCTGACGGCGGGACTGTTCGCCAAAAGGATGGGATTGCCAGTGAAGCGGTTCATTGCGGCCAATAACCGGAACGATATTTTCTATCACTATTTGCAGACGGGAAATTACGAGCCCCGGCCGTCGGTCGCTACGATCGCCAATGCGATGGACGTAGGCGATCCGAGCAATTTCGCCCGCATACTCGACTTGTACGGCCGTTCTCTCGAGGCGATCCGGGCCGACATATCCGCTGCCCGCTACGACGACGGGCAGATTTGTCGGGCGATTGCCGAGACGCTTGAGCGGACGGGGTATTTGCTCGATCCGCACGGGGCATGCGGTTACCTCGCCCTGTGCGAAGGGCTGCGCGAGGACGAGACGGGAGTCTTTCTCGAAACGGCTCATCCGGCCAAGTTCCGCGACCGCGTGGAGCCGGTTATCGGCCGGAGCATCGAAATTCCGGCCCGCCTCGCCGAGTTCATGAGAGGGAAGAAGCTGTCGGTCGAGTTACCGGCCGATTTCGGGGCGTTCCGCGATTTTCTGATGGCGAAGTAGAAGTTTCGTTCCGCCGAATGTTCAGGAATGCGTCTGTCTCGGGCAGACGCATTTTATTTGCGGTTATGGGAAAAGTCGCATCGCGCGGTGGCTGCATTTTCCGGCTCGGCCGACTCGGCCGGCGCTTACGATAGCGCATCGTCGGGACCGTGGCCGGAAATGCGCTTGGCTGTCTGTTTTGAATAGAAATGATTGACGAAAGGAAGACGATCGCGCCAGATAGAAGCCTTACGGATCGCGCCGGTTCGTCCGTCGAATAGACTGCGTAAAAACAAGCAGGTTCGGAATTAGCCGAACCTGCTTTCTGTACGTGAACCGCCGAGCTATATGACCTGTACACCCCGCTCCTTGAGAAGTTCGAGACCGACGTCCTTCAGCTTGTATTTCTGAATCTTGCCGCTGGCGGTCATCGGATAGCCGTCGACGAAGAAGATGTATTTCGGGATTTTGTAGCGTGCGATCTGCCCTCGGCAGTATAGTTTTACTTCTTCCTCGGTCAGCGAGTTTCCCTCCTTGACCTTGATGAACGCTCCGACCTCCTCGCCGTATTTCGGGCTCGGAATGCCGGCCACTTCGACCGCCTCGATCTGGGGCATCTTATAGAGGAAGTTCTCGATTTCGCGCGGATAGATGTTCTCGCCGCCCCGGATAATCATCTCCTTGATACGTCCCGTAATACGGAAGTAGCCGTTCTCGTCCATGACGCCCAGATCGCCCGAGTGCAGAAATCCGTTCTCGTCGATGATGGCCGCCGTCGCTTCCGGATTCTTGTAGTAGCCCTTCATGATATTGTAGCCCTTGCAGCACATCTCGCCCGGCGTGCCCGGAGGGCACTCCTTGTTCGTTACCGGATCGAGCACTTTCACTTCGACGTTCGGGAACGCGCAGCCTACGGTTGTCGCCCGGATTTCCATCGAGTCCGTCACGCGCGAAGCGGTCATGCCCGGCGATGCCTCGGTCAGGCCGTAAACGCTGATGATCTCTTTGCAGTACATTTTATCCATGACCTGCTTCATCGTCTCGATAGGGCAGGGGGCTCCGGCCATAATGCCCGTTCGCAGCGACGACAGATCGAACATGTCGAACATCGGGTGGTTCAGCTCGGCGATGAACATCGTCGGCACGCCGTGCAGCGCCGTGCAGCGCTCTCTGTGGACCGACGCGAGCACCTTCAACGGATCGAAGTCCTCGACCATTACCATGGTCGATCCGTGCGTGATGACCGAGCAGACGCCCAGCACGCATCCGAAGCAGTGGAACAACGGCACGCAGATCAGCAGCCGGTCGGCCGGCGTGAAGTGCATGCAGTCGCCGATCGTCTGCCCGTTGTTCAGAATGTTGTGGCTCGTCAGCATGACCCCTTTCGGGAAGCCGGTCGTGCCGGAAGTATACTGCATGTTGATTTCGTCGTGGCAGCCGACCTGCGCTTTCGCTTCGCTGAGCATCGCGTCGTCCGTCAGCGATCCGAGCGTCATCAGCTCGGAGGTGTTGTACATGCCCCGCTGCTTTTCCTGTCCGATGTATACTACGTTGCGCAGTTCGGGAAAACGTTCGCTATGCAGATGGCCCCGGGGCAATGTTTTCAGCTCGGGCACCAGATCGTACAGTATCTGCACGTAGTCGCTGTCGCGGTAGCCGTTCACCATACACATGGTATGAATGTCGGCGTTCTTCATAATGTACTCGAGCTCGGCGGCCTTGTAGTTCGTATTGACGGTGACCAGCACGGCGCCGATCTTGGCCGTCGCGAACATCAGAGTCATCCAGTCGGGCACGTTCTTGGCCCATACGCCGACCTTGCTGCCCTTGCGCACGCCGATGGCGAGCAGGCCCTTGGCGAAAATATCGACTCGCTCGTCGAACTCCTTGTACGAGAAGCGCAGTCCCCGGTCGGGGTATATCATGAATTCGTGATCCGGCTGTTCGCGCACCCATTTCTCGAGGATGCCGCCCAGCGTATAGTCGATCAATTCCATTTTTCTACGAAAGCCAACGGATTAATACGGAGTGTAGACTACGGCCAGTATCCTGGCTTTGGCGCCGGGCTCCGTGCTCGACAGACTGTGGGGAACGATCGAGTCGAAATAGATGCTGTCGCCCGGGTGCAGCAGATATTTTTCCTGACCGTACGCGAGCTCCACGTCGCCGTTCAGTACGTACAGAAACTCCTCGCCCTCGTGATTCGACGGCTTCGCGTCGGGAACCGTGTATTCCACGTTGACGATGAACGGTTCCATATTCCGGTCGGCCTTGTTTTGCGCCAAGGCGTAGAATTTCAGATGTTCCATGTCGCTGCCCTTGCCCTCGGCCAGATTGATCGTGGGGCGGGGGGCCTGGCTTCCGTTTTGGGTAACGGCCGGCTCGGTCGACTCCATTCCGTCGAGGAAAGTTCCCAGACGCACTCCCAGCGAGCGCGAGAGCTTGACGAGCGTAGCGACCGAAGGGATCAGCTCCCCTTTTTCGATCGATTCGATCTGAGACGGATGAACGCCCGATTGCGACGATATGTCGCTGACCGACATGTTGTTGTCTTCGCGCAAACGTCTTAGCTTATATCCGATATTCTCTGTCATGGTTGTCTCGGTTTATGTCCTTACTGATATCAAAGTTATCCTGTGCTTTCAGCGCCGCCAAATATTTTTTTAGGGAAAATACGAAATCCAACGGACCCGATATCGAATGAGGAGCCGGCCGGCTCGGCTTAACCGATATTTTTCTTAACTTTGAGCGTTCAAAAGAGCGAATCTATGAAAATTACGATTATCGGCGGCGGTAACATGGGCGGTGCGATCGCCGGAGGGCTGGCTGCCGGGAACATGATAGCGGCCGGCGATATTACCGTAACGGCCCGAACCGCCCGGACTTTGGACAGAATTAAAGAGTGTAATTCCGCCATTGTTACGATGTTCGACAATCGGGCGGCCGTCGAAAGCGCCGATCTTGTCCTGTTTGCCGTCAAGCCGTGGCTGCTGGAGGAAATTGCGGCCGGCGTGCGCGACGTGCTCGATTACCGACGCCAGCAGGTGGCCTCGGTCGTGGCGGGAGTTTCGTTCGAGCGTCTGACCGAGATGCTCGATAACGGCAGCGGGATTGCGCCCGTGCTTTACCGCATCATCCCGAATACGGCCATTTCGCTGGGACGCAGCGTTACCTTCATCGCGCATAGCGGCGCGACCGGCGAGCAGCTGAATGCCGTCGTGGCGATGTTCGACCAGTTGGGCCGAACATTCGTCGTGACCGAGGAAATGATGACGGCCGGTACGTCGCTCGCCTCCTGCGGAATTGCCTTTGCGCTCAAGTATATAGACGCTTCGATACGCGGCGGCGTCGAGCTCGGGTTCTCGGCGGCCGAGTCACGCGAGGTGGTGATGCAGACGATGAGGGGCGCTTTGGCGCTGCTCGAATGCAACGACACGATGCCCCAACAGGAGATCGATAAAGTGACAACGCCCGGAGGCATTACGCTCAAGGGACTGGAAGCCATGACGAGGGACGGTTTCGAAGGCGCGGTGCGGGCCGGATTGCTCGAAAGCCGGTAGAACCTGCGCGACGAGACCGACGGGAGATCGAAAAGGAATTCAAGCGGAAAGAGGCAAGGAGAAGATTTTATGGAACGATATCGATTCGGACGGGTGGTTGTCAAGGTGGGCAGCAATGTGCTGACGAGGGATGACGGTACGCTCGATACGACGCGCATGTCTGCGCTTTCCGACCAGATCGCGCAGTTGCATAGAGGGGGAGTCGAGATCATATTGGTTTCGTCCGGAGCCGTGGCCGCGGGCCGCAGCGAGTTGGGGACGGAGCGCAAGCTCGACTCGGTCTCGGCGCGCCAGCTGTTCTCGGCCGTCGGACAGGTCAAGCTGATCAATCGCTATTACGAGCTGATGCGCGACCGCGGCATCCTCTGCGGCCAAGTGCTGACGACCAAAGAGAGCTTTTCGACCCGGCGCCATTACCTGAATCAGCAGCACTGCATGACGGTCATGCTCGATCACGGCGTGATTCCGATCGTCAACGAGAACGATACGGTCTCGGTAACCGAGCTGATGTTCACCGACAACGACGAGCTTTCGGGCCTGATCGCGGCGATGATGGATGCCGAGGCCCTGATCATTCTGAGCAATATAGACGGAATATATAACGGCGATCCTTCCGATCCCGCTTCGGCCGTCATCCGAACGGTCGAGCCGCACCGCGACGATCTGAGCGGGTATATTCAGACCGGTCGCTCGCAGTTCGGCCGGGGAGGGATGCTGACCAAGTACCGCATGGCGAGCAAGGTGGCGGACGAGGGAATCGAGGTGACGGTCGCCAACGGCAAGCGCGACGGTATACTGACCGACCTGCTGTCGCCGGGATCGGACGTCGTATCGACCCGTTTCGTTCCGGCCTCGCATTCGATTTCGCAGGTCAAGAAGTGGATCGCTCACAGCGAGGGTTTCGCCAAGGGAGAATTGCATATCAACGAGGGGGCGTACGAGGCTTTGTTGCGTCCCGAGGCGACGAGCCTGCTTCCGGTGGGCGTTTGTCGTGTCGAGGGCGAATTCGAGAAGGACGACATCGTGAAGATCGTTTCGCCCGACGGCATCGCGATCGGCGTCGGCCGCGTCGCATGCGACAGCGAGCGGGCCCGGCAGGTGGCGGGGCGCAAAGGCGGCCGACCGCTCGTGCATTACGATTATCTTTATATGGATTAAGCGAAACAAAGCATATGGAACCGAAATCTCTTTTCGAACGGGCCGTCGAGGCTTCGCGCTGGCTGAACCGGATCGAGCCGGAACGGATCGACCGGGTGCTGCTCTCCGTAGCCGATGCGGCGGAGCGCCGATCGGACGATATTCTCGCGGCCAACCGCGAGGATTTGGCGCGCAAGGATCCTTCCGATCCGATGTACGACCGATTGCAGCTCACTCCGGAGCGGATCACCGGTATTGCGGCCGACATGCGCAACGTGGCTTCGCTGCCTTCGCCGCTGGGGCTGACGCTCGACGAGCGGATGCGGCCAAACGGCATGAAAATCCGGAAAGTGTCCGTTCCGTTCGGCGTGATCGGCGTGATTTACGAGGCCCGGCCGAACGTAGGCTTCGACGTGTTCTCGCTTTGCCTGAAGGCCGGAAGCGCTTGCGTACTGAAGGGCGGAAGCGATGCCCGCGACTCGAATGCCGCCATTGCCGAGCTGATCCGGGACGTATTGCGCGAAAACGGTTTCGACGAGCATTGCGTCACGCTGATGCCTCCCGGGCGCGAGGCGACGACCGCCCTGTTGGAGGCCGTGGGACAGATCGATCTGGTGATTCCGCGCGGCAGCAAGGGACTGATCGACTATGTACGCGACCATGCGCGGGTTCCTGTGATCGAGACCGGGGCCGGTGTCTGCCATACCTATTTCGACCGCGAGGGCGATCTGGAAAAGGGTGCCCGTATCGTCTTCAATGCAAAGACGCGCCGCGTGAGCGTGTGCAATGCGCTCGACTGCCTCATCGTGCACCGCGAGCGTTTGGCCGATCTGCCGGAGCTTTGCGGCCCGCTGGCGGAGCGACAGGTCGTGATTCTTGCCGATCCCCCGGCCTACGAGGCGCTCGACGGACGTTATCCCGGAGCGTTGTTACGACATGCCGACGAGCATAGCTATGGGACCGAGTTCCTCGCGTACCGTATGTCGATCCGCACGGTCGGGTCGCTCGACGAGGCGGTAGAGCATATCGCTCGCTACTCGTCGCGTCACAGCGAGGCGGTCGTGTCCGAGAATGCCGGAACGATTCGAGAGTTCCAGCAGCGTGTCGACGCGGCTTGCGTTTATGCCAACGTTTCTACGGCCTTTACGGACGGAGCCCAGTTCGGTTTGGGCGCCGAGATCGGTATCAGTACGCAGAAGTTGCACGCCCGGGGACCGATGGCTCTGCGCGAGCTGACGACATACAAGTATCTGATCGACGGAGACGGCCAGACCCGCGCGTAATGGGGGCGGACCGATTCTCTGCTCGGCCGTCTTGATCCGGGGAATTCGCAACTTATTCTGTGTGTGTCGTTTGGACTGTACATACGGCTGCCGGTTAGCCCGCGTGCATTTTGCCGATAGAGACAGGCATCGCGGAAAAAGAGAATAGAATCTTTCCCCCGAACGGATATGACGAGGTGAGAGGGAAACAAGATGAACTTCCTCTAAAAAATATCTGCATGCTTGAATGTACTGAATGTATAAGATAGCGGTTTTTAAGAAAGCTGATGTCTCTAGTGCCTGAAAATGAGTGATAATCAGTCGTAATATGCGAGATATTTGGAAGAGCCAGAAGGTCTAAAAAGACTATGCTGTTCTGGGCGATCCAATTTGGTCGAATATCGGTAGCAGGGACGACCTCGGTGCGTTCTTCTTTTCAACTGCTCGTGTTTTTTGAAACGGCGTGTTCCCTATTCCTGCGATCCGGATCCGCCATATGGCGAAGAAACAATATTTAACAACATCTATGACGAAAAAAGAAAAGACCTTATCTTTTCTCTGGCAACATTTTCTGCTCCTGATCTCATTGTATTTGATGACATTAGGAGTCGTTCTTTGCGTAAAATCGTGTTTGGGCAGCAGCGTGATCTCCTCGCTGCCGTTCGTTTTTTCGCTGGCCGGCCCGATAAGCTGTGTTCCGGCATGGACGATCGGCGGATATACGATTGCGATGAATGCGGTCCTGGTACTCTGTCAGATTCTTATCCTGCGAAGGAGATTCGACCCCATGCAGCTTTTCCAGCTGGTCATAGGATTCATTTTCGGGTGGCTGATTGACCTGAATATGGCATTGACATCTGGACTGGAATGCACGACGCTGACTTCGCAGTTGCTCACCCAGTTGGCAGGCTGCACGATCATGGGTATCGGCATCGCCTTCGAGGTCCGGTGCGGTTCGGTAACCATGCCGGGCGAAGGAATTTCGATCGTCATCAGTCAAGTGACGCGCCGTCCGTTCGCAAAAGTCAAGATCGGAGTGGATACGACCCTCGTACTGCTCGCCGTGGCGAGTTGCTATCTGTTTTTCGGAAGTTGGCAATGGAATGTCATAGGTGTCGGAACGCTTTTCGCGATGATCTATGTCGGACTCGTGATTAAATTCATTGCTCCGCATCTGGGTTGGTTCGACCGCCTGCTGGCCTATATCCCGGGATTTCGACGTTATCTGTTCGGACTGGCGCGACTCCTCTATCGCCGTAGCGATGGTGCCGAATAGGTTGAAAATTGCCCGCTTACGAATGTCCGACTCTTCCCGATAGCGATTTTTCCCCGGATTTGTTTCGTACCCGACGGTTTGCGCTCGCACAAAGTATACAGTAAAGTTTGAATCGGTCATATCGAAATCGAGCGGTTTTCGCCGGTATTAGGAACGATAGCCTCCGTATCGTACGGCGACTGCTTCGTCTTGCACAGTTTGCCGATCGATTCCGGCTGCAGATTGAGTAATCGGGCCGCATTCTCGGCGGAGGAATGCCCGCAAAACCCGGGAAACAGAACCGTGCTTACGAGCTCCCTTAGTTTCTCTTGTGCGCAAGCGTTATAGCACGGCGTCACGGTGTTGTGAGAATCGTTTCTCTTCTTCCCGTCGCATACGGTTTGTGCTTCGGCAAACCGTTGTCACCGTATTTTAATGTCAGGCAGGGCCTCTTGCAAGGCGGTTCGGTCTACCTCGAAGTAATGGTAGGGGTAGAGTACGGCCGGGCGGATCAGCCGGGCGGCCTCGATGAACATCTGGTCGCTCATCGTGTACGGCAGGTTCTTCGGCAGGAAGGCAATGTCGATCGGGCCCAGGTGTTCCATTTCGGGAATCAGCTCGGTGTCGCCGGCAATGTATATGCGCAACCGCTCGATTTCAAGCAGATAGCCGTTGCCCTCGCCTCGGATATGGAACGGAACTCCGGGCGAACGCATCGAGATGCGATTGTAGGCGGGGACGGCGCGTATCGGAATCTCGTTCCATACGGTCTGGGAGCCATTGCGAAGCGCTTTCCCCCGCTTCAGCTCGCGGATCACGGTCGGACTGCCGATGATTTGCGTCGTCGGCCGCTCGATTTCGGCGATCGCCAGCGTGTCGAAATGATCGCCGTGGTGATGCGTGATCAGAATCAGATCGGCATCCGGCAGCTGGCCGTAGTCGGCCACGTCGCCGTAAGGATCGACATGAATGATCTGTTCGCCATAGCGCATCATGATCGAGGCGTGGCCCACGCAGGTTACCTCCAGCGTCTTGTCCCGTGTCAGATATTGGTCCGTCATAGTCGTTTCGATTCGTACTGTCGTTTGCGTTCCGTAAATTTACGAATAGTTTGTAATTTTGGCGCTCCGAAACTGTTTTTGCGTACAATGAAACCTTATCTTACAATCGGCCTGCTCGTTATTTCCAATATATTCATGACTTTCGCCTGGTACGGGCAGCTGCGGCTCAAGGGTCATAAGTGGTTCGACAACCTGCCGTTTTTGCTGGTGGTCGTCTTCTGCTGGGGTATTGCGTTCTTGGAATACCTGTTTCAGGTACCGGCGAACCGGATCGGTTTTCGCGAGAACGGGGGACCTTTCACGCTGTTCCAGCTCAAGGTGATCCAAGAAGTCGTTTCGCTGACGGTTTTCACCGTTTTCGCCCTGCTGATGTTCAAAACGGAAACGTTCCGTTGGAATCATGCCGCGGCATTCGCTTGCCTCGTTCTAGCGGTTTACTTCGTGTTCAGGAAATAATTTGCAGGATAGTGCACTTCCACCATTCTTGCGAAGAATACCGAGCTGACTTTTTTTGAACAAAATAGTCGAAAAAGGTTTGTTCGTTGTGAAAAAAGAGATAAATTTGCATTGTTTTTAAAATTGTAATCGATACAAATGAAGGCTCGGGATATGCAGGACTGTCTGCTCGGCCACGGCATCAAGCCGTCGGTTCAGCGTCTGGCCGTGATGGAATACCTAAAAACGCATTGTACGCATCCGACGGCCGACGAGATATTCTCCGCCCTGAGCCCGAAGATGCCGACTCTGTCGAGAACGACCGTGTATAATACGCTGAGACTGTTGGCAAGTCGAGGCGCCGTACTGTCTCTCGACATCGACGGGAAAAATACCCGTTTCGACGGAGATACCCGGCCCCATGCCCATTGGCTTTGCCGGGGTTGCGGCGCCGTGCGCGACCTGCCGCTGCCGGTCGACTCCCGGAGTCTGACAGTCCGGTTCGAGGAAGGGACGGTCGACGAGGTGCAGCTTTATTATAAGGGATATTGCGAAAATTGCCGAATGCAGTCGGAAGGCTGAACGAATAACAAAATCAAACTAAAACAGAAAGATGGCTATGAAAAAGAAGTTTATCTGTACCGTATGCGGTTACGTGTATGAGGGAGAGGAAGCTCCCGAATTTTGCCCGCAGTGCAAGCAGCCCCGCTCGAAATTCAAGGAAGTGGTCGAGGGCGAGGCCATGACGTGGGCCGACGAACATGTGATCGGCGTGGCCAAGGGCGTCGATCCGGAAGTGCTGGAAGGTCTGCGCGCGCATTTCTCGGGCGAGTGCAGCGAGGTGGGAATGTACCTGGCGATGAGTCGTCAGGCCGACCGCGAGGGATATCCCGAGATTGCCGAGGCTTTCAAGCGTTATGCATGGGAGGAAGCCGAACATGCCGCCAAGTTCGCCGAGCTGCTGGGCGAGATCGTCTGGGACACGAAGACCAATGTCAAGGCCCGTATGGAGGCCGAGTGCGGCGCATGCGAGGACAAGAAGCGTATCGCTACACTGGCCAAAAAGCTGAACCTGGATGCGATTCACGATACGGTACATGAAATGTGCAAGGACGAAGCGCGTCACGGCAAAGGTTTCGAGGGCCTTTACAATCGTTACTTCAAGAAATAGTCGAACTGTCTGCGGGTGTTGCCCGCAGACGAGCGACCGTGGAAAGGGAGGCTTTGCGGGGCCTCCCTTCGTTTTTTTAAGTGTTTCGTGATCGGAAATACGAACGGACGGGCACGAGAATGCCGATATGTCCGCGCGACACGGAACGCTTGATCTAGTCCCGCTTCATGACGATGCTGCGCAGATCGCGGTCGAACCGGTCGTATTGGGGCTGCGTGATCGTTCCGGGGTAGGAAAGCACGGTCAGCATGAATCCGCGGGGATCGTCCTCGTGGTAGAGATGCTGCGTGTGGCGGTAAGGATTCGTCCGGAACCCGAGTTTTTCGTAAAAGCGAAACCGCCGCGCAGTCGGTTCGTCGACTACGGGCTCGATTTCGAGGATGACCGTCTTGTCGGTCGATCCGCACAGATGTTTCATGATCCGACTGCCGTACCCTCCGCTCCGAAGCGACGGATCGACGCACAGGTGCTCGATATAAACGTATGAGTCGAATTCCCAATAGCCGACCAGTCCGACGAACTTTCCCTCGTCAGTGTAGGCGAGCAGGCTGTAAAGCTCCGATCGCAAAGCCGTTTTCTGGTGCTCGAGCGTCCGTCGCTCGACCCGAGGGAAGCTGTCGTTATACAGTTTCCAAAGCTGGGCGAACAAAGGGTGCTCGGTCGTTTCGATTCGTATGGATTCCATACAGGCAAAGATAGTCAAATGAACGGAACGGACAAACGGTATGCCGTTTGAGAAATGTCGCCGATTATTTTATATTTGTATATCGTTGCTTGCGGACGCGGACAATCGGGGAGCCTGCGGCGAGAAGTATCTGAGAAACAACGGGGCGGAGGGAGGAAAAAAGCAGTCTGTCGCTTGTCTTTAGCCGGCCGGATCGAGTTTAGCATTCTATTTGTTGGACGTTCAGAGTTCAAATCTTAATCGTATGAATAGGGACCAATTGTTGGAAAGGCTGGAGCGCGAGCGCTCGTGGGATTTCGTCGTGATCGGAGGGGGCGCTACCGGGCTGGGAATCGCCGTCGATGCGGCTTCGCGCGGATTCCGGGTGGCTTTGCTGGAACAGGCCGATTTTACCAAATCGACGTCGAGCAAAAGTACGAAGCTCGTACACGGAGGCGTTCGCTATCTGGCTCAGGGCGACGTGAGGCTGGTGCTCGAGGCGCTCAAGGAGCGGGGGCTGATGCGCCGCAACGCGCCTCATCTGGTCAGGGACCAGTCGTTCGTCATTCCTTGCTATCGATGGTGGGAAGCTCCGTTTTACGGAATCGGGCTGACGCTTTACGACCTGATGGCCGGCCGCCTTTCCTTCGGTCGGTCCCGCTATCTGAGCCGCAAACGCGCGCTGGAAGCGGTTCCCGCGCTGTCCGCCGACAAGCTGAGGGGCGGTATCCTGTATCATGACGGGCAATTCGACGATTCGCGCATGGCTGTCAATTTGGCTCAGACCGCTGTCGAGCACGGAGCCGTCGCGGTCAATTACGTCCGGGTCGAAAAGCTGCTCAAGACCGACGGCAGGCTTTCGGGCGTCGAGGCGGTCGATCTCGAAAGCGGCCGTCGCTTTCGGCTCGATGCGAAAACCGTTGTCAATGCGACGGGCGTTTTCGTCGATTCGATCCTTCAGATGGACGACCCGACCGGCATTCATCTGGTGCGTCCCAGTCAGGGAGTCCATTTGGTGCTCGACCGAAAGTTCCTTCGTAGCGAACAGGCCGTGATGATCCCGAAAACCGATGACGGCCGTGTGCTGTTCGCCGTTCCGTGGCATAACTACGTGGTGGTCGGCACGACCGACACGACGGTCGAGCGGCCGTCGCTCGAACCCCGTCCGCTGGAGGAGGAGATCGATTTCATTCTCCGTACGGCCGACCGTTACCTGAGCGGCCGTCCCCGACGCGAGGACGTGCTGTCCGTGTTCGCCGGACTTCGTCCGCTGGCCGCCCCGAAATCGAGCGGGGAAAGTACGAAGGAAATTTCGCGCAGTCACAAAATTATGGTGTCCGGGTCGAACCTGATCACGATCATCGGAGGCAAGTGGACGACCTATCGCCGGATGGCGCAGGATACGGTCGACCGGGCCATTTCGCTGGGACTCGTTGCTCGGGCCCGCTGCGTGACTGAGAATCTGCGCATTCACGGATATCGCGAGACGACCGATTTCGATCATTATCTTTATGTCTACGGATCGGATTTGGAAAAGGTAGAAGCGCTGATCCGCAGTTCGGAGGAAAACGGCCGGCAGCTGCATCCCCGTTTCGGATTCCGCGTCGGACAGGTCGTGTGGGCCGTGCGCGAGGAGATGGCGCTGCATGTCGAGGATGTGCTGTCGAGGCGTATCCGGGCCCTGTTCCTCGATGCCCGGGCCGCGCGGGAAATGGCCCGTCCCGTGGCGGAGATTATGGCGCGCGAGCTGGGTCGCCCGGGAGAGTGGATCGAGTCCGAGACTCGCAGCTTCCAGTCTTTGTGCGACGGGTACGTATTGCAACGGGAACGAGTTTGACAATTCGAAAATCATATCGAAATGGACAGTGAAAAATACATACTCGCCCTGGATCAGGGAACTACTTCGTCCCGGGCCATTATCGTCAATCGGCAGGGGCAGGTCGTGGCCTCGTCTCAGCGCGGTTTCGAGCAGATCTTTCCCCGTCCCGGATGGGTCGAGCACGATGCCTCGGAAATATGGTACACCCAGTCGTCGGTTGCCGCCGAGGCGGTCGCCAAAGCGAATCTGACCGGGCTGGATATCGCCTGCATAGGGATCACCAATCAGCGTGAAACGACCGTGATCTGGGATCGGGAGACATCGCTGCCGGTCTATAACGCGATCGTGTGGCAGGACCGCAGGACCGCCGCCTACTGCGAGGAGCTCAAAGGCAAGGGCTACGAGCAGGCGATTCATCAGAAGACCGGCCTGATTCTGGACGCCTATTTCTCGGCGACCAAGATCAAGTGGATTCTCGATAACATCGAGGGCGTGCGCGAGCGCGCGGAGAAGGGCAAGCTCTGCTTCGGAACGATCGACAGCTGGCTGGTCTGGCGGTTTACGCGGGGAGGGGCGCATGTGACCGACGTGTCTAACGCGTCGCGTACGATGCTCTTCAATATCCACACGCAACAGTGGGACGACGATCTGCTCGATCTGTTCGGTATTCCCCGGGCGATTCTGCCCGAAGTAAAGGCCAGCAGCGAAGTTTACTGCGATACGGCCACGACGCTCTTTTCGACGAAGATACCCATTTCGGGCATTGCCGGCGACCAGCAGGCCGCTCTTTTCGGACAGCTTTGCGTCGAGCAGGGCATGTCCAAGACGACCTACGGAACGGGTTGCTTCGTGATGATGAATACCGGCAACCGGCCGGTTTTTTCCAAAAACGGGATGCTGACTACGATCGCATGGAAGATAGGGGAGCAAATAACTTATGCGCTCGAGGGGAGCGTCTTCGTCGGCGGAGCCGCGATTCAATGGCTGCGCGACGGCTTGGAAATCGTCCGCTCGGCGCACGAGACCGAAGAGTTGGCGCTGTCGGTCGCCGACAGCGACGGAGTCTATTTCGTTCCGGCCCTGACGGGCCTGGGCGCGCCCTATTGGGATCAGTACGCGCGGGGACTTCTGGTCGGTCTGACCCGAGGAACGACGAGGGCCCATATAGTCCGTGCGGCGCTCGAGGGCATCGCTTTCGAGGTGTACGACGTGATCCGGGCCATGGAGCACGACGCGACGCGGCGCTCGACGGAAATGAAAGTGGACGGGGGAGCCGTGGCGAACAATTTCCTGATGCAGTTCCAGTCCGACCTGACGCGCGGCGGAGTCGTCCGGCCGAAGATTCTGGAAACGACGGCGATGGGAGCGGCCTATCTGGCCGGGCTGGCCGTCGGCTTCTGGAGGGATACGGAGGAGATCGGCCGCTACGCCGAGGTCGAGCGACGCTTCGAGCCCGAAATGCCGCAGTCCGAGGCCGAGCGCAGGATCGAGCGCTGGCATGAAGCCGTCGGCCGCGCCGGAGGCTGGGCCAAGGACGACTGACGGGGCGTACCGCTTTTCATTGCGGCCCCTCCGGCCGGCGGGCGACGGGGCCTAATCGCTCCCTGAACCCTGCTCATAGGCGGGAGATGACAGCCGGTCCTGCCTTGATATGAGAAGACTCGGCGCGCCGGACGCTGCGGCCCGTCGCTCGTACTATGCCCGGATTGCGGGCCTGACAGGAAAGCGAAAGGGCGAAACGGAAGAAACCCTACGAAACGAATACAATGGAGTTATGACACCTTTTACAGCGGAATTACTCGGGACGATGCTTATGATCCTGATGGGCGACGGCGTAGTCGCCAACGTGGTACTCGACAAAACCAAGGGACATGCCGGAGGCTGGATGGTCGTTACGACGGCATGGGCGTTGGCCGTGTTCGTCGGGGTCGTCGTGGCGGCTCCCTACAGCGGCGCTCACCTGAACCCGGCCGTTACGTTCGCTTTTGCGCTGACGGGACAGTTTCCTTGGGAGCGGGTGCTCCCGTACGTGTCGGCCCAGATGATCGGGGCCGCGCTCGGGGCGGTTCTGGTTTGGCTGGCCTACAGGCCTCATTTCGAAGCGACGCCGGACCCTCGGACCAAGCTGGCCGTTTTCTGTACGGCTCCGGAAATTCGGCGCACCGGCTGGAATTTTCTCACCGAGCTGATCGGGACGTTCTCGTTGCTGTTTATCATCTTTTACATTACAGTCGGAGAGATCACGCTGTCGGACAATATCTCCACGTTGCCCGTTGGACTGGGCTCGGTCGGCGCCCTGCCGGTCGCGTTCACGGTCTGGGTGATCGGCCTTTCGTTGGGCGGTCCGACGGGCTATGCGATCAATCCTGCCAGAGACTTGGCGCCGCGCGTTGTCCATGCCCTGTTGCCGATCCGAGGCAAGGGCGGAAGCGACTGGAGCTATGCGTGGATTCCGGTCGCGGCACCTCTGTGCGGCGCGGCGTTGGCAGCGTGGCTTTATAATATGCTTCTGTAGCCGATTGCCCGGTTGCGCGGCGTTTTCGGTTTGAAAGCGGGCGTTCAGAAGGCCGGGGCCGGTTCAGAAGCTTTGGTGCAAAGAGGACCGCCGTTTGGGTGAGCGCTCACGGAAAAGCCCCGTCTGAAAACGGGGCTTGGGAAAGACTAAGGGTTCGCAGCCGCTTAATTTTCTTTTTCCAACATGGTCTCCGTTCCGTCGAGGCTCAGGAATGTCTTGCCGTCTTTCTCGACGATCGTGGCTGTTTGGGTATAGTCGCTGGTCTGTCCGTTGCCGATGCTTCGGCCTTTGAGGATCACCTTGTCTGCTTCGCCCTGCAACTCCCACGATTCGATAGGGAGCGTCGCCATGTTGATGGAACCGGCCTTGCCTTCGATTTGCAGTTCGACTCCCATCCGCTTCGTCGAATCGATCGGATCGGGCATGGTCCATTTGCCTATGGCTTTCGCATACGTTGCGTCCGTGGCGACCTGAGTCGCCGGAGTGATTTCCGACATTTTCCCCAGATAGGAGACCGAAATCAGGTTGCCGATGAGCAGGCCGTTCGCATCCGTCTTGTCCGCTTCGTCGAGCGAGAACGTGTACGTGTCGTCTCCCGTGAGGGCCTTCACCGTAACGGTATTCATCGAGGCGTCTACGATCACCCCGTCGAATCGGTTCGGCGTATTGTCCTTACACGCGGTCGAGGTCAACACTGCGGCGAGCGCGAGGAATAAGATTTTTTTCATAATCTTGATTTTTAGCAAGAAAACAATGTAAAGTTAATTATTTTTTGTTAAGTTATGCCGATAGCTGGCATAAAATAAGTGCATGGCAGAATGGTGAATTTGAGAAACGTGTGTTAATCGATTGACAAATAGTATATTATATCCTGTTTGCTTGAACGGGAGTCTGTAGGACCGTGCCAAGACCGAACGGCGTACGGAGGCGGTCGCTACCGTAGCGGTTGCAGGCTTCGGACAGAGCGGTTTCCCCCGTTATTTTCGGTTGTCGTGCGAAACGTTGCGCGCGGGAATTTATAGGGCTGCGACAGACAGGCCGCCATGCTCGTCTATACAAGCCGTCGGAGTATGTATCCGAAGGAGCGCAAGCGGAATTTTGCGGCCCGGAAGGCTGGACTCCATGCGGCGAGAGGCCCGACGAGCAGAGTGAAAAAGGATCGGTCGGATAGATTTCGGTCCGTTCCTTTTTGTACTTTTGTACAGGAATAGTTCATTTATGCATGCGATAGCTTGATAGGTATGGATGTCAGCGATATCATAAATAAAATCTATCGGTTGCCCCAGACTTCCCTCGATACGTTGATTGGCTCTGTGTCGGAAGTGGAATACCCCAAAAATTTCCATTTGCACCGGGAAAATAAAAAGGAGACTAAATCCTATTTTATCAAAAAGGGGATCGTTCGGGCATATACCCATAAGGACGATAAGGAAGTTACGTTTTGGTTCGGTCAGGAGGGGGATCTCGTGTTGCCTTTGCAGACTCTTTCGGCCGGCTTGGGAGAGTATGCCACGGTGGAGCTTCTGGAAGACTGTATATTGTACGAGATCGCTTTAGAGCGGCTTCAGGAGCTGTATCTGAACGATATACATATTGCCAACTGGGGACGCAGATACGCGGAATGCGCATGTATAAAGTCGGAGAAATTGTTCATAGCACGGCAATTCAAGACATCGTTGGAGAGATATCGAGAGCTTCTAGGCGAGTATCCCGACATAGTGCAAAGGGTTCAGTTAGGCATAATAGCTTCTTATCTGGGTATTTCTCAAGTCAGTCTGAGCCGTATCCGGGCCCGGATAAGATGAATTTATCAAATGTAAAAACGGCTTTTAAAACATGTAAAAGCGGGATGAGATCCGAATGCGGAAATTTGCATTCCGCAAAAATGGAAGTTATGAACTGGTTTCTTTTGGTGGTGTCCGGGTGCGTGGAGCTCGTTTTCACTTACTGCCTGAGCAAGGCGAGCAAGACCGAGGGTTTGGAGAAAGGCTTATGGAGCATAGGTACGGCAAGCGCCATCGCGCTTAGTCTGTACATCGTGACGAAAGTACTGAAAACCTTGCCTATCGGAACGGCTTATGCCGTTTGGACGGGTATAGGCGCGGTCGGTACGGTTATAATAGGTATCGTTTTCTTTAAAGAGCCTGTAAGTTTCGGGAGACTTTTCTTTATCTTTACGCTGATCGTATCCATCGTGGGGCTGAAAGTTGTCTCTTCCTGAGCTATATCGTATATGGTAGAGCAAGACTGGAAAGGCATTTCTTTCCGATCCGCAGCCGGCTGCAAATATAGGGATATATGTCGTATGCCGCGCATTATAGCGACGATTCGGCCGGAGCGCGAGGTGTGAGCTTCTTTTTATGTACGCCCGCTACAGAGTTGCCGTTTGGGGAGCCGCATCGGGCGGCAGGCGGCAGACGATCGCCTCGAAAGGCCGGAGCGCGATCGGGCCGGACGGCTCGATCCTGGTGCGATCGCTGTAGTTGCTCAGCAGGACTTCCGCATCCGTCGTGTCGGTATCGACCGTGGCGCAGGCTTCTTTCGGCGTGAAGTTGAGCAGAATGAGGAACCGTTCGTAGTTGCCTTCGCGCACGTAGGCGAATACTTGCTTGTTGTCGGCGTCGGTCAGTCGGAAGCTTCCGATTATCAGTTCGCGGTTCGACCTGCGGAGCCGCATCGCCTTTTTGAAATAGTTCAGCACCGAATCGGGGTCGTTCTGCTCGTTCTCCACGTTGACCCGTTTTCGGTTCGGGTTGATTTTCAGCCAAGGCACTCCTGTGGTGAATCCCGCCCGTTCGCTGCCGTCCCATTGAAAAGGCGTCCGGGCGTTGTCGCGAGCCGTTTGCTTCTGTTCCTCGAGAAAGGCTTTCAGGTCGCCTCCTTCCTTTCGGATCTGCAAGTAACGGTTTCGCGTATCGATGTCGTTGTAGTCGTCGATGTTCTCGAAGCGGATGTTGCTCATGCCGATTTCGTCTCCGGCCAGCCAGAAAGGCGTCCCGCGCATCGTGAGCAGGAAGGTGGCGAGCATCTTGGCCGCATTTTCTCGATGCTCCGGCGCATCGCTTCCGAAGCGGCTGACCATGCGGGGCTGGTCGTGGTTGCCCAAATAGATGGCCGGCCAGCCGTCGCCGGCCGCTCGGTCCAGTTCGGCGAACATCTTCTTGACCGCCAGCAGGCTATAGTCGATTCCGGTATCCGGTGCGTCGGGCTTGGTCGTCTTGCGCAAGTCGGGAATCTCGAACGTGTAAAGCATGTTCAGCTCTCGCCGCGACGGCTCGACGAAACGGTGCAGGTCCGGCGGCTTGACGCCCGAGCCTTCGCCGACGGTCATTACGGCATACCGGCTCGTGACCTGCTCGTTTATTTCCCGTAGGTAATCGTGCAGATGCGGCCCTTGGGAATAGTAGTCGAACATGTCGGGATATTTGCGCGAGTCGACTTCCGGGTACGAGATGTCTTTCGATATGTAGGGGATCGAGTCCATCCGGAAGCCGTCGATCCCTTTGTCGAACCAGAATCTCATCAGTTCGTAGATTTCATGCCGAACCCGGGGATTCTCCCATTTCAGGTCGGGCTGTTTGCGGGAGAAATAGTGCAGGTAGTAGGACATCGTCGCGAAATTGTACCTCCATGCGTTCCCTTCCTCGTCGAAAAAGCTTTTGCGTCGCGGAGGCTCTCCGTTCTCGATCGGCCACCAGTGGTAGAAGTCGTAGAAGGGATTCAGGCGCGATTTGCGGGCTTCGACGAACCACGGATGTTCGTCGCTCGTATGATTGACGACCAGATCGAGTACGAGTTTCATTCCCCGGAAATGGACTTCGGCGAGCAGGTTGTCGAAATCGTCCATCGTGCCGAAATCGGCCATGATCCGGCGGTAGTTGCGTATGTCGTACCCGTTGTCGTCGTTCGGCGAATCGTAGATCGGATTCAGCCAGATCACGTCGACGCCCAGATTCTTGACGTAGTCCAGGCGGGAAACGATTCCCTGCAGATCGCCGATGCCGTCGCCGTCGCTGTCCATGAAACTGCGCGGATAGATCTGATAGACCACGGCTTCTTTCCACCATGCGTTATGGGAGTCTGCGCTTGGCTCGGCTTGGAGTTCTCCGGCTCGTTCGTGCGAATTCATAAAGTCGTTTTTCGGGATTGTCCTGCGAAAATTATACCGTTTTCCTGTTACGGTCCGACGCTTCGGCCCGATGGCGGAAACGGGACGGGACGTTTGGAAAAGTGCGCGTTCGTTTATTCGTTTTTGAAACGTAGCAGAGGCCGGGCTAATCCCCCGGCCTCTACTACTTACCTTATGAGTTACAGACGGTCTACTTTCTTGCGTATGCGCTCGGCCGCGTCGTTTACGTCTTGCTGCATTCGCTCGGCGGTTCGGTCGGCATGGTCCAGTATCCGTTCCTCGTAATTGTTTACGGTGCCGTAAGCGTCTCTTGCCCGATAGTTGCCCTCGGAGCTCATAGGAGCCGTTCCCGACGTGCGATAGTCATGGTACTGCGATTCGTCGGTCAAGTCGTCCCGAATGCTTTCTACGCCTTCCTTGAAACGATTTTTGCGCTCTTTGATCTCCTTTTTAGCCTGCTTGGCTTCCTGACGGATTTCTTTTTTCAGCTCGCGGGCGCGTTTGTCGATATCGTCGACGCGGTTTTCATACCGGTTCGAGTACTCCTCGGCATGGTCCTTGACTTCGCCTACGCGCTCCTTGAGGTCTCGGATTTGATCCCGTTTTTGTTGTCTTACTTCCTGCTTGGCGTCGCGGGCTGCCTGCCTTATCTCTTTCTTCGTGTCTCTGACCGTCCGGTCGAATTCGTCTATCCGGTCGCTCAGCCGGTCTTCGTAGCTGTCGCTGCGATACTCGTACGGGCCTTCTTTTTTCATGATTCTATGTTTTTTACGTTAAATAATCGAGAGGGGTTATCCTCGGCTGTCCATGCTGTTGATGTCCGGATTGATCGCGGTGACATCCTGTTCGACGGTCCGTTCGGGGACGACCTCGTCCGAGTTTTGCTCGGTTCTCCTCGGAACCGGAGGCGTGTCGCAAGGCGTCAGTTGCGTTCTGGTGCTGACATGCTCCGGTCCCGAGCAGTCCGGCTGGCTGTCGGTCCGAGCGGTCGTATTTTTTCTGTTCATTCCCAATGCGTTTTTTCGATTCGTTCCGGTTTGGCCGGCTTACGTCGTTTCTGGGAACAACGTTCGTACCACAGTTTTCTCGGCGATTCGTTTCGGAAGCGCTTCCGGCTCTATTGAACGGATACACATGCCGTAGCGACGCGGTGGAAATTTGTTGCCGGAACCGGAATACGAGAACTGCCGGATTCGGTGTGAGCAGCTATTTTCGGCGTTCGTGCCCGGATGCGGGAGATAAAGGGCGGGGGCCGGATCACGGTTTGTCGGCCGGCCCATGACAGACAATCATCGTCCGAAGATCTCCCCGAGCCAGTGAGCGATCGCCCTCCGGGGAGAGTAAAGCAGCATGCGCGGCCCCGAGAAACGCATGACGCGTCTCATCTTTTCCCGCATGGCCGGCCGGTAACAATGAACGGGACAGCGGCGGCAACTCGTTTTCGCTTCGCCGAAAACGCATCGGTCCAGCCTGTCGTGCGCATACCGGATCAGGGCGGCGCATTCGGCGCACGGTATCGGATATCCCTCCTTTTTCCTGCAGTACAGGCCGACCATGTATTCTACGGTTCGTTTTTCCCGATCTATTCGTGAGCGCGACGGCTTTTTCCGGTCGACAGGCATATGGGTCGTTTTTTCGATAAGACGAGAATCGCCGGTTTCTATTTTTCTCGCTATTGCAAAGATAAGAGCAATATTAAATATTCTCTCTGGCGGGAGGAAAGGGCTTTCCAGATTATATCCTTATCTTACGCGTTTAAGAAAAGACAGCTTGATCGTTTTGAGCGAGCAGTCTTTTCTGTAGGTAGGTCACTTTACTCCGTAGCTTTCCAACTTGCGGTAGAGCGTTGCGATACCGATGTCCAAAAGTCGCGCGGCTTCGGCTTTGTTGCCATGCGTGTGCTCCAGCACGCGAAGGATATGGCGGCGCTCGATCTCTTCGAGGGTCAGGGAATCGGCCGAGGCGCCGCTTTCGGAAGTCATGCGGAATTCCGGCGAAAGGCAGTCGGAGGTCAGCGTATCCCCATCAGCCATAATCAGGCTGCGTTCCACTACATTGCGCAATTCGCGGACGTTGCCATGCCATGCGTGGCGTTCGAGGGCCTCGATATAGGCCTTGTCGATCGTCTTGATGCGCTTGCCCATTTTCGAGGCGAATTGTGCGGCGAAAAAGTCGATGTAGCCGCCTATATCGCCCGGACGTTCGCGCAAAGAGGGCAGGTGAATATGGAACACGGACAGCCGGAAATAAAGGTCCTCGCGGAAATTGCCGGCGGCGATCTCTTTTTCGAGGTTACGGTTCGTGGCGGCGATGATACGCAGATCGACCTTGGTCGGTAGGGTTTCGCCGATCTTGATGAATTCGCCGCTTTCGAGTACGCGCAACAGCTTGGCTTGCAGTTCGACAGGCATTTCTCCGATTTCGTCGAGAAACAGTGTGCCGTGGTCGGCTTCTTCGAATAGCCCTTTTTTGTCTTTTGTCGCACCCGTGAAGCTGCCGGCACGATATCCGAAAAGTTCGCTTTCGAGCAGGTCTTTCGTAAAGGCCGAGCAGTTGACGGCGACGAATGTCTCTTTGGCGCGGGAACCGGCGTGGTGGATCGCTTGCGCGAAGACCTCTTTGCCTGTTCCGGTTTCGCCCGTGAGCAGCACCGACGTGTCCGTCGCGGCGACTTTGCGTGCCAGATCCACGGCCTGACGGAGCGCTCCGGAGGAACCGATGATACGGTCGAACGAATGTTCGTCGGACATTTTTGCTTCAAAACGCGCCAGACGCCGCTGCATCTGCGCTTTCTCCGTCGCACGGCTCAGCAACGGAAGGATTTTGTTATTGTCGTCTCCCTTGGTGATATAATCGAACGCGCCGTTCTTGATAGCCCGTACTCCGTCGGGTATGTTGCCGTAAGCCGTCAGAAGAATCACTTCGGATTCCGGTACCGCCGCTTTGATTTTCGCCACCAGATCGACTCCGTTACCGTCGGGTAATTTCACATCGCACAATACCACGTCGGGAGTTTCGCGTTGTAGTATCTTCAGTCCCGATGCGCAATTTTCCGCTTGCAAGACATCGTATCCCTCCAGAGAAATGATACGCGCCAACAACCCCCGTAGTTGCGGTTCGTCGTCTATGATTAGAATTTTCGACATAACTGCCATAATACCATTCTTTACTTGCAAAGATAGCTGTTTATCTTTATTTTGATAATTTATCGACCGGAACGGGGCAGGGCGGAAAATTATGACGTTATTTGCTGGTAAGGACTCTCCGACTATTCTGTTGTTTATTCTAAGATCAAGATACGAGCATCTATCGCATCTTATTTCCTATATGTGTTCGTCGGAAAGTATTTATGAAATTTGCAGACGTTTCAATGCTCCAAACATGAAGAACATACGACCGAACTCCGAAACATTTGTTGCCTCGAATTGTCGTTTGGGATAATATGTCCATTCTATTTTGCTGCAAAAAGTGGCGCGAATTTGCAGAGTAATTTCGCAATATTCCGAATGTTTTTTTAGTGGATTTTGCAAACGACGCTATATGAATCACTCTTGAGGTTTAAAAGAGGCTTTTTTATGAATTTTTGATAATGGTTTGGAATATTTGTCAAATGTATTGTATGAAATTTCATAGGTGATGATTTCTACTGTTATGTTTAAATATGCTAACTGTTTGATTGTTAAAGATAATTATGGCTGGAAAACAATTTCAGTTCTATTTGGATATTATCTGTAACTTGGATAAGTTTTACATGGTACTGATAAAATTTCGCTATTTACTACCGTTAAATTGCATGAGGGACAGAATTTTGTCCCTTGTATCCGTTCAGGGAACAAACGGGGGACAAAATCAGGAAAAATTGATGCAATGTTTTATTATTCCTTTGTGTTTAATATGTTGATTATCAATGTTATCGAAGTTGGATTGTTTCTTCTTCCATCTCCCATTATTTATTATGTAATATGTTGATAATAAATTGATTGTGTGTTATTATTTGCCCACGCAAAACCGGGAAAATATCGAACCGAGAATATCGTTCGTCGTAATTTCTCCTGTAATGGTGCCGAGATGGTGGAGTACCTCGCGGATATCTTGGGAGAGCAGGTCGCCCGGCAAGCCTTCCTCTATGCCCTGTCGGGCTCGGGCGAGCGATTCGGAGGCATGAAGCAGGGCTTCGTGATGGCGGGCGTTGAAAACTACGGTTGCTCCCGCGTTGTCCAGATCGTCCGTGCGTACGCTCTCGCGCAGCGAACGGAGCAGTCCGTCCAAATGAGTTTCGAACTTGGCCGACAGCCATTCGACGGGAACGGATATCCGTTCCCGGAGAGTTGCCTGCTTGGATGCGAGTTCTTGCGCATCCAGCCGGTCGCATTTGTTCAGGACGATGATGAGCCGTTGTTCGGTCCGGAGCGGAATCCCGGCGTAGAGGGCGCTTATTTCTTCCGCGTCGTCGCGGGCATCGGCTACCAGCAGTACGACGGCAGCCTTGCCTATCCGATCGTACGTTCGCTCGATACCCATGCTTTCGAGCGGGTCGTCGGTTTCGCGGATACCTGCCGTATCGATGAAGCGGAACGGCAGTCCGTCTATGTTCAGCGTCTCTTCGATGACGTCGCGCGTCGTGCCTGCGATGTCGGATACCAAGGCTCTGTCTTCTTTCAGCAAGGCGTTCAGCAGGGTGGACTTGCCGACGTTCGGAGCGCCGGCAATGGCTACGGGAATACCGTTTTTGACAGAATTGCCCAGTGCGAAAGAGGATATCAATCGGGTTATTTTCCGTTCGACGGCCGTCAATATTTCGAGCAATTGTTCCCGATCGGCAAACTCCACGTCTTCTTCGCCGAAGTCCAGTTCCAGCTCGAGTAGAGATACGAGGTGTACGAGTTTTTCCCTGAGTTGGCCGAACTCGTCCGAGTAGCCTCCTCGCATTTGTCTGAACGCCAAATCGTGTGCGGCGCGGTTGTCGGATGCGATGACGTCGGCGACGGCTTCGGCTTGCGACAGGTCCATTTTGCCGGCCAGAAATGCCCGTAGCGTGAACTCGCCCGGTCGCGCGGTCCGAGCGCCGTGCCGGATTGCCAATTCCATCACGCGGCGAAGAATGTAGTCGGAGGCGTGGCACGATATTTCGATCATGTCCTCGCCCGTATAGGAGTGCGGAGCGCGGAAAAGAGAGACCAGCACTTCGTCTATAACGGTTTCGCCGTCGCGAATCGTTCCGTAGTGGATCGTATATCCTTTCTGCGTAGACAGGGGCTTTCCTTGTATGCTTCTGAACAGCGCGTCGCCGATCGGCACGGCCCGTTCTCCGCTGATCCGGATCAGCGCGACGGCGCCGCCTGTACCCGTCGCGACGGCGGCAATCGTCTCGTTCCGCTCGTTAGTCATTTGCCGATGTAGAGTATTTGGCCGATCCGCAGTCGCGTATCCGGCAGGTTATTCCGGCGCATGATTCCTTTGACGGTCGTACCGTATCGCTTGGCAATGGCCCCGAGCGTGTCGCCCTTCTTAACCTTATATTTCGTGCCGACCGGTTCTTTCGGTTTGTAGTCCTCGCCGGTCTGTCCGTATTCCGCCTGCTTCTGTCCGTTCAGACGCTCCTCGTCGTTGTCGTCGTTGCGGGCGAACAGCGCGCTCTGGCAATCGATGAACCGGGAGATTTCGCGTTGCGGCAGCACGAGCGGGTAGGGCTTGATCGTGGCCGGTATGATTCCCTGTTTGTACTGGGGATTCAGCAGCCGGATCATTTCTTCGGGGATGCCGAGCGCCTCGGCCACTTGATCCAAATGCAGATGGCGGTCGATCATGACCGTGTCGGTCGCCAGAGGAATCGGCGGATCGTTTGGCGTGATACCGTAGTCCGGGTAATAATGGTACAGATAGGTCATGGCGACCAGCGCCGGGATGTAATCCCGTGTCGCTTGAGGCAAGTAAGGGTAAATGTCCCAGTAGGTCGAGGCCTTTCCGCCGGCTCGCTTCAGTGCCTTGATTACGTTGCCGGGACCGTAGTTGTACGACGCGAGGGCGAGCGTCCAGTCGTCGAACATGTCGTACAGGTCTTTCAGATAGCGGCAGGCGGCCTGCGTCGAAGCGACCGGATCGCGTCGGGCGTCTACCATCGAAGAGATTTCGAGCCCGTAATAGCGGCCTGTCACGAGCGTGAACTGCCACAAACCTACGGCGCCGGCCGGCGATGTAGCGGTCGGTTGCAACGCCGATTCGATTACGGGCAGGAATTTGAGTTCCAGCGGCAGTCCGTTTTTCTCCAATTCCCGTTCGAAGATCGGGAAATAATACCGGCAGTAGGTCAGCATGCGCCGCGTAAGCGCCTTGTGGGTCGTCGTGTAGGCGGCGATCTGTTTGCGGACGATTTCGTTGTACGGAAGATGGATCGGCGAGACGATCGTCTTGAGCCGCTGACGGCAGACCGTTTCCGTGACGGTCGAGAGAGCCGGCAGAAAGCGCGACGTGTCGAGCCCGATGAAATCGCGGGCATAATTGTCGAACGTCTCGGATACGGCGTTGGCTTTCCAGCTGGCGACGATCGAGTCGTAACCTGCCGGTGTCGTCCGGATGTGCAGTTTCTCCCGTGCGTCGGGCGCGTCCGCGACGGCAACCGTCCACAGACCGCAGAACATGCCGAAAAGGAGGGTCAGCGGTTTCGGTTTCATTCGGAATCAGAAAGTTAGTTTGAATGCCAGTCCCAGTCCGTTGACATTGCTCGTCTGCATCGTATACAGGTTGATGAGCGTAGGTTCGAGCGTCATGGAGAGATCGTCGCTGATGTCGTAGTCTTTCATTTGCGCGTCCACATGGGCATCGACGATATTGAGCAGATACAGTCCGGCCGTGATGATGATGCACAAGTCCCGGTTACGGCGGTAGTTTTTCCGCATTTTGGCTAGATAGTCGAGCGTGTACCGGCCGTTGAATTCGTTCGTTCCTCCGGCGGCCTGTATGTCATAGGCGAGCTTGAACCGCTGATAGCCCCGGTTGTTGAAGTCGATGACGAACCCCATCGTCGCCAGTCCCCCGAGCACGATCGGCAGCTTCCAGTAGCTGCGGTTGTAGAGCTGGCCGGCTCCCGGACATATAGTAGAGAGCGTCGTAGCTTTTTTCACGCTGTTGACAGACCCCTGATAGTTCAGCGCGGCATCGCCGATGAAGTAGATATAGGAGGCGATCGAACCTATCCACAGCAGTGTGCGCCCCGTGTTGTGGCGGATCATTTCGCTCTGTATCGGATCGACGTCTTCTTGAGGCGCATTGTCCCGTCTCAGCGCGTCGTACTGGCGCTTGTAGTCGCGGAACTTGCTGTTTTCTCGGAAGCCGAAGTAGGCTGTCGTGGCGACGGTCCCGTACAGAATCGGTATCTTCCATGCCTGTTTGTTATACAGTTGGCCGAAGCCGGGGGCGACCGCCGATATCCAGCATACGCGCGAAATCGGCATCGTGTCCCGGAAAAGCTTGCTGTACCGAACGCTCGACGTGTCGCGTGCCATGCGAGCCAGTTGACGGCGCTGTCGGGCGGTCGTCGTCGTGTCGAGCTCGACGGGCGACAGGCTCTGCTGGGTTATGGCTACCGTGTCGGCTTTTGCGGTCGATGCGCTGTCGGATACGACGATCCGGGTACGAACTCCGTTGACGATTTTGTAGCGTTCCTCCGGGGCTTGGGCTCGGGCGTGAGTCCACACTAGCACCGATGCGAGCAAAAAGGCCGCTGTTCGGGCACAAGCCGCTCCCCGTAGAAATATGTTCCTATTTCTCGATACCATTCAGTTTTCCGATAAACGTCTCTATGTCGTCGTCCGAACCGAATCCGATAACGATCTTTCCGCCTCCTTTATTGTTTTTCTTGATGCTGATTTCCTGCGTAAAAAGCCTTTCGAGGTGCTCCACCAGCCGCGAGTAGCTTTCGGGGAATTCTTCGTCGGCTTCGGCCTTGCGGGGCTTTGCCGAGTTGAGTTCCTTGACCGCTTCTTCGACCTGACGGACCGACAGACCTTTCTTGATCGTTTTCTTGAGCAGGGCGATCTGTTGCTGCTCGGACTCCAGGTTGATCAGCGCCCGGGCATGACCCATCGAGATCAATTCTTCGCGGACGGCCAGCTGTACTTCGACCGGAAGTTTAAGCAACCGGAGGTAATTGGCTACGGTCGAGCGTTTTTTGCCTACTCGTTCGCCGAGCGAGTCTTGCGTCAAGTGACACTCGTCGACCAACCGCTGAAGGCTCAGCGCGACTTCGATCGCATTGAGGTCCTGCCGCTGAATGTTCTCGACAATGGCCATCGCAAGCATGGATTCCTCGTCCGCCTCGCGGATATAGGCCGGCATCGAAGTGAGTCCGGCCAGCTTCGAGGCGCGCCAGCGGCGCTCTCCGCTGATGATCGTATATCGTCCGTCCGCTTCCTTACGCACGGTAATCGGCTGAATGACGCCGAGCGTGCGGATCGACTCGGCCAGCTCGTCCAAAGCCTGTTCGCCGAAATGGGTGCGCGGTTGTTTGGGATTCGGGGCGATCCGGTCGATCTCGATCTCCTCGAAAGCGCTGCGCTTCGTTTTCTCGGGCAATGCCGAGCCTTCTATTTCAAAAATTGCGCCCAGACCACGGCCCAAGCCTTTGGTTTTCGCGTTCATGGTGGGGTTCCGTTATTTTTTTCGGTTTTTCTTGATGAATTCTTTGGCCAGATTCAGGTAGTTGACGCTGCCCGACGAGGATGCGTCGTACAATAGCGCCGGTTTCCCGAAGCTGGGTGCTTCGGAGAGTCTCGTGTTGCGCTGGATGATCGTTTGGAACGCCAGATCGCCGAAGTGTTCGCGCACCTCGCCGGCTACCTGGTTGGCCAGCCTCAAACGGGCGTCGTACATGGTCAGCAGAAAGCCTTCGATCTGCAGCTGGGGATTCAGCTTCGATTGGGTCATGCGGATCGTGTTGAGCAGCTTGCCGAGACCTTCCAGCGCGAAATACTCGCACTGGACAGGGATCAGTACGCTGTCGGCCGCGACCAGCGCGTTGAGCGTAACGAGTCCGAGCGAAGGGGAGCAGTCGATCAGAATGAAGTCGTAACGCTGGCGCAGAGGGGCGAGCAGGTTTCGCATCCGCTTCTGTCCGTCCTCGATTTCGAGCAGTTCGGTTTCGGCTCCGACCAGATTGATGCTCGACGGTAGGATGTCCAGCTTCTTTATGTCGGCGAAAGCTTGGATTACGTCCTCGGGCTGCGCTTCGCCCGTGATGCAGTCGTATATGCTCCGGCCGTTGATGTCCAGTCCGAGGCCCGACGTGGCGTTGGCTTGCGGATCGGCATCGACAAGCAGAATCTTTTTGCCGAGTACGGCCATGCTTGCCGCCAGGTTGATGGCTGTCGTCGTTTTCCCGACGCCTCCTTTCTGATTGGCCAGTGCAACGATTTTTCCCATAGCGAGGTTGTGCTTTAACGGTCTTGATCTTCAGTGCGTATCGTTTCGAAAGACCCGAGATGCGGACGTTTCCGGCAACCGGGAAATCCGGTGCAAGATAGGTAAAATTTCGCAATTTCTCAGGCCGGGTTTCGCCGCTTTCCCCGAATCGGTACGATATGTGCCCGCGCGCAATGATTTATGGATTAAAGTTTTTATCTTTGAACCCGGAACGGGCTTTTCTGCGACTGACGAAAGCGGAAACCGGTTCGCCACAGTAAAAAGAAGAAATGTAAAAAATCATAGGGAATGGTTGATCTGAGCAAGAGAAGTTTGCTGACCCTGCTCGATTTCTCCGCCGAAGAGATCGGGTATTTGCTGGAGCTGGCCGTTCGGCTGAAGAACGACAAGTATACCGGTCGGGAAAGGAAGACGCTGCAGGGCAAGAACATCGTGCTGCTGTTCGAGAAGGATTCGACCCGTACGCGATGCTCTTTCGAAGTGGCCGCTTACGATCAGGGCGCGCGAGTGACCTATCTGGGGCCGACCGGCTCTCAGGTAGGCAAGAAGGAGTCCATCAAAGATACGGCCCGGGTGTTGGGACGCATGTACGACGGGATCGAATACAGAGGGTTCGCCCAGCGTATCGTGCATACGCTGGCGGAATACTCGGGCGTGCCCGTATGGAACGGCCTGACCAACGAATTTCATCCGACGCAGGCTCTGGCGGATATGATGACGATGCGCGAGCATACACAGAAGCCGCTCTCGGAATGGAAAATCTGTTTTTTGGGCGACGCGCACAACAATGTGGCCAATTCGCTGATGGTGGCCTCGGCCAAGATGGGGATGGACTTCCGGGCGGTCTCGCCCGTCGAGTGCGCTCCCGATGCTTCGCTGGTAAGGCAGTGCCGGACGCTGGCCGGGCAGAGCGGAGGGAAGATCGCCGTGACGGACGATCTGGTCGCCGGCGTCGACGGATGCGATTTCGTCTATACCGACGTATGGGTTTCGATGGGGGAGCCCGACGAAATGTGGCAGCGTCGGATCGATTTGCTTCGGCCGTATCAGGTCAACGGGGCCGTGATGGAGGCCACGCATAATCCCGGAGCCAAATTCATGCATTGCCTTCCGGCGTTTCACAATCTGGAAACCAAGGTCGGTAAGGACATATTCGAAAAATTCGGTCTGACCGAAATGGAAGTGACCGAGGAGGTCTTCGAGTCGGATGCCTCGATCGTTTTCGATCAGGCCGAGAACCGGATGCACACGATCAAGGCCGTGATGGTCGCGACGCTCGGGGGCGAGTACTGAAATCAAACAGGCACGGAATTGGCTGTTCCGTCGAATCATTCGTGAGATTACATGAGGGCTGAAAGCAAATACGGAATCTATCCGACGTGGAGCGACATGCTGGCGTTGCTGGGCGTTTTCGTCGCCGCGACGGTTTTGTGCAATATGCTGGGCGTTTTGTTGGTGCGCACGGGGAGCGTTTCGGAAGGATTCAGCGCATTTGTCTGTTACGGCGTTCAATTCGCCGTGACCATATTGTACGCGCTTTGGGTCAGGCGCCATCGGACGGCACGCGGGACCAAGCTGCTTCGTTTCGGAGTCCGACGGGTCGATCCTGCGGTCGTCTTGTGGGGACTCGTGATGACGATCGCTACCTCGCTGGTGGTCGAGCCGCTCGTCGACTGGATGCCCGAGGGAATGCTCGAGTTGCTTAACCGGCAGATGGGACTCGGCGGCTGGATGATGCTCACGTCGATCGTGCTGGCCCCCGTTTTGGAGGAAATTCTTTTCCGGGGTATCGTGCAGGACTCGCTGACCGAAAAGCTCGGCCCGCTGCGGGGCATTCTGATCGGGGCCTGCGTTTTCGGAATCGTGCATATCATACCGCAGCAGGTAATCAATGCCTTTTTCGTCGGAATCGTGCTCGGGTTCATTTACTATCGTTCCGGATCGCTGGTGCCGGTCATTCTGATCCATATGATCAACAATGCCATCTCGTATTTTTCATGGGTGCTGAGCGGGGAGCGGATCGTGTCGACCCGCCAGATGATCGGTAACGATACGATTTATTATATCGTGTACGCTCTGGCCTGTGCTGTTTTCGTGGTAGCCTTGATTACGATCGTGCGGACCCTGTCCCGGGACAAGGCGGGGCGTTTCGTCGGCTCGGCCGACCGAGAGGAAGCGACCGGAAGGGAGAAAGTTTCCTCGTCTGACGATAATATAAACGGACTTTAGTCGTTGTTAACGCAGAAGATCATATCTTTGCGACGGAAAATATGAGGTCGATCCTGAAAATAGCGCTTCTTCTGATGGTGACGATACCGGTGTCGTGCAAGCGTTTTGCGAATCCTTTCGCCGGAGGCGACAAGGTGCTGGCCGAGGTAGGCGGCGAGAAGCTGTACGTCCACGATCTTTCGTCCATCTTCACTCCGGACATGGCGCCGGAGGACAGCGTGAAGATACTCGGCTCCTATGTCGATCGCTGGGTGAAGATGCAGCTGAAGATTCAGGAAGCGGAGCGCATGTTCGAGAGCAGCCAGCAGGACATCGACCGTATGGTCGAGGAATACCGCAATTCGCTGCTGACTCATAAAGTCGACCAATATTATGTCGACAAGCTGATCGATACGCTGTTCACGGATTCTCAGATCGGCGAGTACTACCGGAAGAATCAGGCCGACTTCGTGCTCGACAAGACGCTGCTCAAGGCGCGCGTCGTGCGGCTCCCCCGCAGCTACGGTCCGAAAAACAAGATCAAGGAGCTGATGATGGCTTCGGGCGAAGACCGTTATCAGGATCTAGTGGACCTTTGCGTCAAGAACAATTTCGAGTTGACGGAGCTCAACGGCTGGACCGATTTTTCCACGTTGCTTTCCCTGCTTCCGACCGACAGGACGGAAAATTACGACGATTTGCTGACAACCGACCGGGTCAGCGAAATGGAGACTTCCTCCGACGTATATTACGTGCGGATTCTGGTGTTCCGGCGGCCCGGAGACCGGGCTCCTCAGGAGAGCGTGCAGGATCTGATCCGCCGGGTGATTTTCAATCAGAGAAAGGAAGAGATCGTGCGGGCGCATGAAGACAGCCTCTACCGGCACGCGATGGAGAATAAGGAAATAATAGTGAATGTAAAAACAGACGATAGCGATGATATTCAGTAAATGGGTGGCCGCGACGGCCGGTTTGTTCGCCTGTGCGGTTTCGGGCAGCAACGCTCAGGACAAGTTTACGGCGGACAAGGTGGTGGCCGTTGTCGGTCAGTCGGTGGTACTTTATTCCGAGGTGGAGCGATATAGTAAAGCTTTGGTCGAACAGAGCAAGCAGCAGGGCTACACCTCGCAGCGCGATCCGCGTTGCGAGGCACTGGAGCACCTGATTATCCAAAAGCTGCTCTACAACCAGTCTCAGATCGACTCGCTGACGGTCCCTATGGACCGTGTCGCCGAACGCGTGCAGCAGCTCGTGGACGAGCAGATTCTGGAACGGGGATCGGTCGCGGCGCTCGAGATGTACTATCATAAGCCGATATTCAATATCAGAGAAGAGTTGCGCGAGACGATCGAGGAGGGAGCCTATGCCAGCGAAATGGAGCGTACGATCAAGGATAAGGTGCACGTCACGCCCGGCGAGGTGGAAAAGTTCGTCAAAGGCATGTCCAAGGACAGCGTGCCTATCATTCCCGAGCAGTATGTGTTTGCGCAGATCGTGCGTTATCCGAGCAATGCCGACGAGGCGAAGCTCCGGGCGCAGGAGCGTTTGCTGGAACTTAGGGAGCGGATTATCAACGGCGACAAGTTCGATATGCTTGCCAGAACCTACTCCGAAGACCCGCAGTCGGCGATCCGGGGCGGGGATCTGGGATTGATGACCAAGGAGATGCTCGTTCCCGAGTTTGCCGAGGCCATGATGAAACTCAAGCCGGGGCAGGTGTCGGGCGTTGTCGAGACCGATTACGGGTTTCACCTGATTCAGTTGATAGAAAAGATAGGCAGTCAGTACCATGCCCGTCATATCCTGCTCAAGCCTCAGTATACCGACATGGATATGGAAGAGCCCTACAACGTGCTCGACAGCGTGCAAAGGCAGATCGTGGACGGTACGATCACGTTCGAGGAAGCCGCCATGAAATATTCGCAGGACAAGTATTCCAAGCAGAACGGGGGGCTCGCCTCGAATCTGGAACAGCTGGAGATCATGAACTACGGCGATCCGACGGAGGCTTCGGTCAAGTTTTACAAGGACTACCTGAATCCGGACGATTTCCGGGCGCTCGAAAAGTTGGAGATAGACGGCGTGTCGAAACCTTACACCACGCAGGACTACAGGCAACGGACGCTTTGCAAGGTTGTCAAGCTCAAAGAGGTTATTCCCGCTCATCCGGCCAATATCAAGGAAGATTACGTACAGTTGGAGAAGCTCGCTCTGGCCGTCAAGCAGGAGAGAGAGTTCGTCCGGTGGCTGAAGTCGAAGGTCGACGGTATGTATATCCGGATCGACGAGGATTTCAAAGACTGCGAGTTCGAGCATTCGTTCTTATTGAAATAGCCTGCCGGAAGTTCGCATGATTCGCCGTCTTCTTATTCTATTGTTGGCCGCGGCGGCCGCAGGCATGCTCGTTCTTCGGGCCCAGTCTCCGGCGGCGGTCGATTTCCGCGCCGACGTGATGTCGAGCCTCAAGGTGGGCGATTCGACGGCTTTGCTGTTGGTCGGCCATGTAGTCTTTCACCACAACGGAGCCGTGATTACCTGCGACAGCGCGATTCGCTATAACGACCGGCGGATGGACTGTTACAAGAATGTCGTGGTCAACAAGGACAGCACGTTCATTTTCGGAGACAAGGCCGATTACGACGGCCTGTCGAACGAGGCGCATATCTACTCGCCGCTGATCAAGATGATCGACAAGGACGCCACGCTGTATACCTACCACTTCTCGTTCAATACGCTGACCAACGTGGGCCATTACTGGGGCGGGGGGACCATGTCGCAGAAGGACAATCTGATGGAGTCTTCCGACGGGTACTATTACGTCGATACGCGCGATCTGGTCGGCGTGAGGAACGTCGAGATGCGCAATCCGGACTACGTGATGGAGTCGGACTCGGTTTCATACAACATGAATGCCGAGATCGCGTCGTTTCATACGCTTTCATATATCTGGAACGCGCAGAACGAGTTTCTGACGGCATACCGGGGCATTTACGACCGGCGCGACGACCGGTATACGTTTACCGATCGCTCGTATATCATGACCGAGACCCAGCAGATGTGGGCCGATACGATCGTATATCGCCCCGGGTCTCAGGATGCCTTGATGCTCAGTAATGTGCAGATCGTCGACGAGCAGCAGCGCGCACTCGCTTTCGGCGATTACGCCCGATATTGGGGTAATGAGCGCAAGGCGCTGCTGACTCGCGATCCGGTAGTCGCGGGATACGACGAGGGCGAGCAGGCCGATACGGTTTTCATGCGGGCCGATTCGATTTTTCTCTATACGGTCAATCGTTTCGCTCCGCCGAAAGACTCGCTGACGGCCGCCGCCGATTCTTCGGCGAGCGACTCGCTGGTCCGGCATAGACCCGGATCCGGCAGAAACGTTTCCGGTCGGGCCCGCGACAGCTTGGGCGCAGGTCCGGGTCTGCCTCAGGAGCCCTTGACCGGGCCTGCGGCAAAGCGTCAGGAGCAGAACGAGGCGGAGGTTTCGGCCGAAGTTTCTTCGGAGGCCGATTCGACCGGATCGGTCATGGCCGTCGACTCGCTTCAGTCCGCTCAGCCTGCCGACAGCGTGGGGCGCCCGTTGACGGAGAAGGAGCTCAAGAAACTGGAGACGGCCCGTCTCCGTTATGAAAAAGAGCAGGCCAAGAAACAGAAACGGGAGGAGCGCGCGGTCCGTATCAAAGAAAAAATCAAGGCACAAAGGGAAAAGGCCCGTTTGGAGGCCGAGAAAATCCGGGAGAAGGAGGAACAGCGTCAGCGTCGCGAGTTGGCCCGGCGCTTTGCCAAGGGCAAATCGACGAGCGCCGACACGCTCGCTTTGCATGCGCTCGATTCGGCCGCTCAGGCCCGACGGGACTCGATTGCGCTGGCTGCCGATTCGTCCCTGCGTGCCGCGGATTCTCTTTCGTCCCGGGAAGAGATCGCCTCGGATTCCGTACAGCCGCAGGCCGGCGATTCGCTGGTCCGGATTATCAGGGCGTACAACAAGGTCCGTACTTATCGTACCGACTTTCAAGCCGTGTGCGATTCGCTGGTCGCCTTTTCGGCCGACTCGACCATTCATATGTACGTCGATCCGGTGCTGTGGAGCGAGCAGAATCAGATTACTTCGCAAGTCGTCGACATATTTACCAAGAATCAGACGATCGACAAGGCCGTTTTTACGGGCGAACCGCTGATGTGCTCGGAGGTGGAGCCCGAGCGGTATTACAATCAGGTGAAGGGAAAGGTCATGGAGGCCTATTTCCGAAAGGGCGAAATATACAAGATGGATGTGAACGGAAACGGACAGACCTACTATTTCATGGAGGACGGCGACAGTACCGACCGTTATGTCAACGGTTTTCTCGTCGCGGAATGCGCCGACATCACATTCCATTTCATCGACAGGCAACTCGATCAGATCGTCTATAAGGGAAAGCCGTCCTATACGATCTATCCGATGGACAAGATTCCCGAGACCCAGCCGCTCGTCATGAAGGGCTTCCGGTGGGAGGCCGTGCGGAGACCGGCCAAACAGGATGTGTTCGACCGCTCGGTGAAGCCTTCCCAGCGCGAGCGCTACGAAAGTATGCCGAAGCCGACTTATCCGATCACCGGAGCGATCGATGAGGCGCGCAAGCGTCTCTCCTCCGAAGGGTGGAACGATCGCACGGACCGCCGGATCACCCCCGAAGCCGAGGAATTCGTCCGCTCGTTGGGAAATTGAAGTCAAAAAGCTATCTTTGTTAGGCCTGTCCCTCGGGAACAGGCCTTTGCTGTCCATAACAATTCAGAATTATGAACATGATACGACAGTCGCTTTGGGCGATGGCGCTGCTGGTCGCGACGACGGCCGGCGCTCAACGAGCATGGTTCGCTTCCGAACGGGATACTTGGCTGCGTGAGGCTGCGGAAAACATTCCCCCTTTGACCGAACGGATAGAGACTCCGGTCGGTCTGGTCGAAAGCGTTCGGGATACCGGGGCTTTTCAGGGGTGGCGGATGATTCCGGCGGGCGACATGGACTCCCTCTACGGGCACTCTTTCAAGGAGCGTAAGGAAGTAATCGTCGATTTCGGACGACATATGACCGGCTATTTCTCTTTCGACATAGGACGGCTGAGCGCCGATGCGGATGCCCCGCTGCGCTTCCGGCTGACGTTCGCCGAGGTCCCTGCGGAGCTGAACACGCCTTTCGATCCGTACCCCGGCGGGCTGAGCCGGGCTTGGCTGCAGGACGAGGTGGTGACCGTCATGGACGCGCCTGCGACGGTCGAACTCTCTCGCCGGGTGGCGTTCCGCTATGTGAAAATCGAGTTGTTGGCTTGGTCCTCGTTCGATTTCGCCGTGACCGGCATGCGGTTCCGGTCCGTCACTTCGGCATCGGGCGAGCCGAAGCCGCTGGCTTCGACCGCCGACCCGACGATCGTCCGGATCAACCGCATCGGGCTGGCCACGCTCGCCGAGTGCATGCAGACCGTGTACGAAGACGGGCCCAAGCGCGACCGGCGGCTTTGGATCGGGGACCTTTACCTGGAATCGCTGGCCAATACGTATTCGTTCCGGAATCACGGCCTGACGCGCCGCTGCCTCTATCTGCTCGCCGCTTTGGCCGACGAGGAGGGGTTGTTGCACGCCACGGTATTCGAGTATCCGGAGCCGCATCCCCAGACCGGGCAGCACTGCATGGATTACAGTCTGCTGTACGGCGTGACGCTTTACGAGTATCTGAATGCTACGGGCGACAGGGCGACGGCCGAGGCGTTGTGGCCGGTCGTGGTCCGGCAGGTGGAGCATGCGATGACCTATCTGCGGGACGATGTGTACGATATGGAGAAGCAGCCGGCCTGGTGGCTGGTGTTCGACTGGAAGGACGACCTGAACCGGCACGCTCCGATGCAGGGCCTGATGACTTTCGCCATAGAGCAGAGCTATGAATTGGCCAAGCTGCTGGGACGCGAGAGCGAGGTGGCCGGTTGGCCCCGGGTCGTATCCCGAATGAAGGCGGCTTCCCGTCGGGTTTTCTATGACCGTCGCGAAGGCGTCGTCGTTTCGGGTCCGGACCGTCAGCGCTCGTATCTGGGACAGGTGTGGATGATTCTTTCCGGCACGTTGTCGCCTCGGGAAGGGGAGCGCGCGTTGCGTACCGTATTGGCCGACCCGGATGCGTGCTATCCCGGATCGCCCTATGCCTATCATTATCTGATCGAGGCGATGATCCGATGCGGCATGAACGACGAAGCCCGGCGGAGACTGACGGAATACTGGGGCGGAATGGCCGCTTTGGGTGCCGATACGTTCTGGGAGGTATACGATCCGACGGACCATTTCAAGTCGCCTTACAACTTCTTCCCGGTCAACAGCTATTGCCATGCATGGAGCTGTACGCCGGTGTACTTCATCAATAAGTACGCAGATATATTTCAGAAATAGGAGTTTCTGCCGATACGTGTTCCGGCGATATGCTGGTCGGGTCCGTGTCTGTCCGTGACACGTGCGGCCGGTCTGTTGTCGCGTACGCTCCGGGTTTGCAGGCGTGCCGGTCGGCTTGTCCTCTTTATGCGAAAACCGTCTCCGGTTCGAGAGAGAGTTTCTCGCTCAGAGAAGCCCGGCCTCGTACAGCCTGATCAGTTCCTCGACCATCATGTCTTCGCCTTCCTTGTCGTACGTGTCCTTGAGGTTGGCGCCGAACAGCCGTGCGATGCTTTGCCAGAAAAACGCGCGAAAGCCGCCCCGGAGTTCCTTGACCAGTTCGTAGGAGGTCTGGTCCGTCTCCCGGTCGATCAGCTTGATCAGCAGTTTGCCTTGTGAGAGGGTCATCTTTTTCAGCACGGGCGTGTATTTCTTTTTCAGCGCCCGCTCCATCTCCTTGACGAAAATCTGCTTCTCCCGCTTGGTCGCCAGCGTTTCCATATGGGCTTCCATCGCGTGGAGCGTCGCGTTGGCCTCTTTGGCGATCGGGTAGACCCGCTTGAGGTTGTATATCAGGCGCGCGAAGCGCCGCGTGTCGACCGCTTTCCGGAATACGAAAGAGGGACTGAGCTGTATCAGCACGACGGTATCACCGTCGATAACGACATTCCTCGCCTGCCCGTACTCGGTCAGAGCCTGAGCCGACGAAGGCCGTGCGGCAGCCAACAGGAGTATCGCGATGAGTATCGCTTTCTTCATACCCGATTCCCAAATAATTCGTACCTTTGCAAAGGTAATTAAAAATGGCGACGCGAGACCGTGTCCGCCGTTCTATAAACGGGCGGGACGGCAGAATTGTTGCGACGAAGGCTCCCGGGCCTCTGCGGGACGGTTTCTGCTCGCTTGCGGGCGGGAGTCCGCTGAGCGTTTGCCATGTCGTCGGGGCCGCTGACGGTCTCGGCATTCATTCAAAACGTATCGCATATGTACTGTGGACAAAAACTGAGCGAGAGAATTTACTGGACCGGAGTCTATGACAGACGGAAGCATCTTTTCGAGAACATGTGGCCTCTGCCCGAGGGCGTCTCGTACAATTCATACCTGATCAAGGACGAGAAGTGCGCCCTGATGGATACCGTCGAGAGCGGCAGCGACCGCAGCTATCTGGACTGGCTGGCCGATACGCTCGAGGGACGCCCGCTCGACTATCTGGTCATTCATCACATGGAGCTCGACCATTCGGGCGAGATCGAGAACCTGATCCGCCAATATCCCGACGTGCGGATCGTGGGCAATGCGAAAACTTTCCGCGTTCTGGAAGCCTACTTCGGCAAGCTGCCCAATCTGGTCGAGGTCAAGGACGGCGACACGCTTTCGCTGGGGTATCATAATCTGAAGTTCGTCTTTACGCCTTGGGTGCACTGGCCCGAGACGATGATGAGCTACGATACGACCGACGGCGTGCTTTTCTCGGGCGACGCTTTCGGCATGTTCGGCGCGACGGACGGCGGCGTATTCGACGACCAAGTCGATTTCGCCCGCTACGAAAGCGAGATGCGCCGCTATTACTCGAATATCGTCGGGAAGTACAGCGGAATGGTTCAGAAGGCGCTCGCGAAGCTTTCCTCGGCGCGGATCGGCGCGATCTGTCCGCTTCACGGACTGGTATGGCGCAGCGATCCGGCCCGCGTGATCGGCCTGTACGATCGCTGGAGCCGCTACGAGGCGGACGATGCCGCCGTCGTGATCTATGCGTCGATGTACGGCAATACGGCGCAGATGGCCGATCATATCGCCCGCCGGATCGCCGAGGCCGGAGTACGGGACATTCGGGTTTACGATGTGTCGAAGACGCACGTATCCTATCTTATCAGCGAGATATGGCGCTGCCGGGGCGTGCTGCTGGGCAGTTGCGCCTACAACACGCAGATGTTCCCGCTCATGGAGAACCTGACCCGCGATCTGCTGCATGCCGGCCCGAAAGACAGGCTGTTAGGCGTGTTCGGAACGTATAGTTGGAACGGCGGCGGCGTAAAGAACCTGAACGTATTCGCCGAACAGATAGGGTGGGAGACGGTTGCTCCGTCGGCCGAGATCCTCGGCCGACCGACCTGCGAAAAATACGCGGCATGCGATGCGTTGGCCGATGCCATGGCGTGCAGGCTGAAAAAATAGATAACTGTCTGCCCTTGGTTTCCGTATGCGTGGGTGGCGCCGAACGTGTAGCCGGATTTGCGGATGCCGGTATTTTTAGCACAGCAACGGGTAAAAAAGCGGCCGATTGTTAAAAAATATTAAAAATAAATCGTATTTTTGGATCGCCCGAGGCCGTTTCGGCGGTTTTCGCGGGTGTGCTAACGAACTTAAACTTTAAAGTAAGCGAAGATGGATGCAATTGCAATTTTGACGGGCGGCGGTCCCGCCCCCGGGATGAATACCGTTGTGGGCAGCGTGGCGAAGACTTTCCTCGAGAAGGGCTATCGCGTGCTGGGCCTGCACTGCGGATATTCGAGCCTGTTTACGAAGAATCCGCGTATTACGGAGATCGATTTCCTGTTGGCGGACGATATTTTCAACCGGGGCGGATCGTTCCTGACGATGAGCCGCTTCAAACCGACGGACAAGAACTTCGAGGAGGATTTCAATCTGGACCTGTTCGTCAAGAATAACATCAAACTGCTCGTCACCGTCGGGGGCGACGATACGGCGTCGACGGCCAACCGCATCGCCAAGTTCCTCGAGGCCAAAAAATATCCGATCGCCAATATTCATGTTCCCAAAACGATCGACAACGACCTGCCGCTTCCGGCCGGCTCGCCTACGTTCGGTTACCAGTCGGCCAAGGACATGGGGTCGATCATCGGCCGCACGGTCTATACCGATGCCCGCACGAGCGGCAATTGGTTCGTCGTGGCTGCTATGGGACGTTCGGCCGGACATCTCGCTTTCGGTATCGGCACGGCCTGCCATTATCCGATGATCGTGATTCCCGAAATGTTCAACAAGACGGAGATCACCGTCGAGAAGATCGTCAATCTGGTCGTATCGTCGATCATCAAGCGCAAGATCATGGGAATCGATTACGGTGCCGCGATGATTTCCGAGGGCGTATTCCATTCGCTGAGCGATGCCGAGATCAAGAAGTCGGGTATCCACTTCTCCTATGACGATCACGGGCATCCCGAGCTCGGCAAGGTGTCCAAGGCGCATATCTTCAACGAAATGCTCGAGAAGAAGCTCGCCGAGCTGAAAATCAAGGTCAAGTCGCGTCCGGTCGAGATCGGATACGAGGTCCGTTGCCAGACGCCGGTAGCTTACGACCTGGTTTACTGCTCCCTGCTGGGGATGGGAACCTACAAGTTGTTCAGCGAGGGCAAGACGGGCTGCATGGTCTATGCCGATCCGGCCGGGGAAATCTCACCGCTCTATCTCAAAGATCTGCAGGACCCCGAGACGGGCAAGATTCCGCCTCGTTTGGTCGACATCCGTTCGGACAAGTTCAAGATGGTCGTAGACAATATCCTGAACTATATCACTCCTGCCGACTACGAGGCCGCCAAGAAGTACGTGGCCGATCCGGCGGTTTACGACTTCCGTAAGATTCTGGAGTGGGATAAATAAATCTTTCGAGAGAAACGATCCGGGGGCGGCTTCATCGGGAGGCCGCTCCCGTTGTTTGAATCCGGACTCGGTCCGGCCGCCGCGCCGGAGCGAAATATACGCTCATACTAAATACAATCCTTATGAGAACGATATGGCTTTCTTTGCTGATCGGACCGCTTTTTGCGGCTTGTGCGGACAAGCCGCTGGATATGTCGAAGCCTGTGTACGTGACGGTCTCCACCGCAATGGGGGACGTAACCGTAGAGCTGTACGGCGATACGCCGCTTCACAGGGACAATTTTATCAGACTATGCCGTTCGGGCGCCTACGACGGAGTGCTTTTCCACCGCGTGATCGAAGGGTTCGTCGTGCAAGGCGGCGATCCCGACAGTCGGAAACGGGAACCCGGCGTGCTTTACGGAGGCAACGACGGGGGATATACGGTTCCGGCCGAAATACGTTCCGGGCATTTCAACAAGCGGGGAGCGTTGATCGATGCGAAGGCCGGCGACGAGACGAATCCGGAACGAGCCTCGGCCGGAACCCAGTTCTGCTTCGTTCAGGGACGTAGAATGACGGACGAGGAGCTGGATGAAGCAGAAAAGCAGATCAACGAGATTCGGAGGAATTGGCTTTTTCATCTGTTCAAGAAGCGCTTGAGCGGCCGTTCGACGACGGTTGCCGCCGAAGAAGGCGAACTGGAGCGTCGCGCGTGGCGCATGGTGGAAGATACGTTGAGCCTGCTGGGTCGTTACAGGATTCCGGAAGAGAGGCGCGAAGCGTATCGGACGATCGGCGGAGCGCCCCATCTCGACGGTTCGCTGACGGTTTTCGGCGAAGTAGTCGACGGGTTCGACGTGATCGACAGAATGGCTCGCGTGGAGACCGATCCGAGCGACCGGCCCGTGCACGATCTGGTGATCCGGTCGACCAAGGTGTTTCAGAAGTAGGCCGTTTCCGGTCGGTTCGGAGAGCGGACGGCCGAAAAATGCCGAGGGCGGGCTGCCGGTTTCTGCTTGCGTTCCGTGTCTCCGGGCCCGCTGGCGCAGCGGCAGATTCCGGCAGACGGGACAGAAGGGCGAGATAGCCGGTTCTCGGCTCGTGCGGATCGGATATGGCCGGCGAAGCGAAATAAGCAAGGCGGGTAAAACTTACCCGCCTTTTGCTATTCCTGTGCCGATTGCTATCTATTCGTCGCTGTCGTCAGCTACGTCGCTTTCCATGATACCTTCGTCGTCCTTAATTTCCTCATCGCCGAAGAAATCCTTGTCTTCTTCCTCTTCGACTTGATCGTCGACTTTCACATCCACTTTGATCAGGTAGCTGGTGTCTTCCGTCTCGAGTACGATGGCATAAAAAAAGTCGCCCGGCCCTTTGTCGATCCGGATCATATGGTCGGTGTAGCCGAAAGGATATTTTTTCCTCACTTCTTCGCGAAGTTCAGCAGAGAGGTTCTTATAACTGACTACTACCCTTCTCTTTTGCTTCTTTTCGGAAATCATTGCTTCAAAAAAATTTTTTGCAAGTATAAGCAAAATTTGGTAATCAAAACAGCAACCCCGGAAAAAAACTCAAATTTGTCGTAATCCGGCATTTGGCTTGCGAAAATGCGGCGTGCAGCGGGACGGACGGCCGATTTCGATCGGCCGGTCGGCTTTGAATTCGGAGCAAAATGAATACCTTTACTACCTAATTGTTGAAAAAATGCGCGAGAAAATAGAGCAGTTGAGAAGACAGATCAACGAGCATAATTACCGGTACTACGTGCTGAACGATCCGCTGATCGGAGACTATGAGTTCGACGCCCTGCTGCGCGAGTTGCAGGAGCTGGAGGCGGCCCATCCCGAGTTCGACGATCCCAACTCGCCGACCCGGCGCGTGGGGAGCGACTCCACCAACGAATTCGCTACGGTCGAGCACCGCTATCCGATGCTGTCGCTTTCCAACACCTACTCGCTCGACGAGATCAGGGAGTTCGACGCGCGGGTTCGCAAGGAGGTCGGCGAGGCCGAGTATGTATGCGAACTGAAGTTCGACGGAACCGCAATCAGCCTGACTTACGAGAACGGCCGTCTGTTGCGGGCCGTGACGCGCGGCGACGGTACGCGCGGCGATGACGTGACGGCCAATGTCCGGACGATACGTTCCGTTCCGTTGCAGTTGCGGGGGGCGGGCTATCCTGCCTATTTCGAGATCCGGGGCGAGATATTGATGCCCTTCCGTTCGTTCGAGCGACTGAATCGCGAGCGGGAGGATATAGGCGAGACGCCTTTCGCCAATCCCCGCAATGCGGCCGCCGGTTCGCTCAAGCAGCAGAGCTCGGCCGAGACGGCCCGGCGCGAGCTCGACTGTACGCTCTATTCGCTCGTCGGCGACGACTTGCCGTTCGGAACGCATTACGACAGCCTGATGGCGGCCCGTGAGTGGGGGTTTAAAATCTCGGACCAGATCGCCCTGTGCCGCGACATGAACGAAATCGACGAGTACATCCGTCGTTGGGATAAGGCCCGGAAGGAGCTGCCGTTCGCAACCGACGGCGTCGTGATCAAGGTCGACAGTTTCGCGCTTCAGCACCGCCTCGGCTATACGGCCAAGGCGCCGCGTTGGGCCGTCGCCTACAAGTTCAAGGCCGAGCAGGCGCTGACTCGGCTGCTGTCGGTCGATTTTCAGGTCGGAAGGACCGGAGCGATTACGCCCGTAGCCAATCTGGAGCCGGTTCTGTTGGCCGGTACGGTCGTCAAGCGCGCCTCGCTGCACAATGCCGAACAGATCGCGCTGCTCGATATCCGGCTGGGCGACCATGTGTATGTGGAAAAGGGGGGCGAGATCATCCCTAAGATAACGGGAGTCGATCTTTCGTCGCGCCCGATGCAAAGCGAGCCTTTCCGCTTTATCACGCATTGCCCGTGCTGCGGGACCGAACTGGTCAAGTACGAGGGCGAGGCCCGCCACTATTGTCCGAATCAGAGCCATTGTCCTCCGCAGATCGTCGGCCGCATGGTCCATTTCATTTCCCGCAAGGCGATGAACATCGACGGATTGGGAGACGAAACCGTCCAGTCGCTTTATGACGCGGGGCTGATTTCCGACGTGGCCGATCTGTACCGGCTCAGGCGCGAGGATCTGGTCGATCTGCCCCGATTGGGCGACAAGTCGGCCGATAACATTTTGCGCAGCATAGACGCCTCGCGCGATGTGCCCTTTCAGCGGGTGTTGTTCGCGATCGGCATCCGGTTCGTCGGAGAGACGACGGCCAAAAATCTCGCCTTGCATTTCCGCAGCATGGATGCGCTGATGAACGCTACGCCCGAAGAGCTGGCTGCGGCGGACGAGGTGGGCGACAAAATCGCGCTCAGCATCGTCGATTATTTTCGCGACGAAGCGAACCGGAAGATCGTGGCCCGCTTGCGTGAAAGCGGCTTGCGATTCGAGATCGGGGAGAAGCAACTGCTTTCCAATGCGCTCGACGGACTGAAATTCGTCATTTCGGGAACTTTTTCCGAGCATTCGCGCGATCAGCTCAAGGAATTGATCGAATCGCACGGCGGCCGAAATCAGAGTGGAGTTTCAGCCAATACGGACTATCTGCTCGCCGGGGACCGTATCGGTCCGGCGAAGTTGAACAAGGCGCGCAAACTGGGCGTGCGGATTATCGGCGAGGAAGACTTCGTGCGGATGCTCTCGGGCGATATGCCGGATGCGGCGGTCGCTCCCGGAGACAAAGAAAACCCGCCGGGCCCGGAGCCTCCGGAAGAATCGGTCGATAAAATGGCGGCTTCCGATCAAAATAATGTGAAGCAAGGCACATTGTTTTGATAAAATATGTATTTTTGCTGCAAAATTAACATTTTACGATGAAAACTAACATTCGGGGGGTCGGAGTAGCTTTGGTCACGCCCTTTACCGACGAAGACGGGGTCGATTTCGCGGCATTGGACAAACTGATCGAGCGTGTGATAGGCGGCGGAGCCGATTATTTGGTGGCGCTCGGCACGACGGCCGAGACTCCCGCGCTGAGCGGAAGCGAGAAAGAAGCGATCCTACGCTTCGTCGTCGAGAGAAGCGCAGGGCGTGTGCCCGTGATAGCGGGCCTCGGAGGCAATTCGACGGCCGATGTCGTTTCGGCCCTCCGTTCGGCGAATCTCGACGGGGTCGATGCCGTGCTGTCGGTGACACCTTATTACAATAAGCCTTCGCAGGAAGGAATCTACCGTCACTACAAGGCGTTGGCCGAAGCCTCGCCTTGCGGGATCGTACTTTATAACGTGCCGGGCCGTACCGGCGTGAACATGACTGCCCAGACCGTGCTGCGGCTCGCGCACGATTGCGGAAACATCATCGGCGTCAAGGAGGCGAGCGGCAACCTGTCGCAGGCGGCATACATTTTGAAAGACCGTCCCGAGGGATTTGCCGTGATCTCCGGCGACGACAGTTTAACCGTTCCGATGGCGGCGCTGGGAGGCGACGGCATTATTTCGGTGGCGGCAAACGCGTTTACCGGTAAATTCTGCCGGATGGCCCATGAGGCGCTCGACGGTCGCTTCGGCGAGGCTTCCGCGTTGCATATGCAGATGATCGAAGCGATCGACGCGCTGTTCGAGGAGGGAAATCCGGTCGGAATCAAGTGCGCCCTTTCTTGCATGGGCCTGATTCGTAACCGGCTCCGTCTGCCTTTGGTCCGTGCGTCCGAGTCGCTCGAACGGAAAATGTCGCGGCTGATCGAGGAGAACGAGCTGGCCTGAGTCTGAATCCCCGGCTCCGGGTTTTGTTTCGCCGTCGTCAAATATTTTTATACTTTTGCCGTTTGAACAGTAAAACACGGAAAATATGAAGCGTACGGCCTTACTGTATGGAGTCCTGCTGGCTTTCGCCGCCTTTCCGCTCGTCGCTCAGCAAGCGCCGGACAACGACGCGATTCTGCGCGAGACGATCGACAAGGGCTCGCCCTATTACTATCCGGCGATCTATATGCGCTATATGTCGGGCGATACGACGTTGACGCTCGAGGATTACCGCCATCTGTACTACGGTTATGCCTGGCAGCCGGGTTATAAGCCTTTCGAGACTCCGGCCGCCAAAGACCGTATACTGAACATTTTGGCCAAAGATTCGCTGGTGGAGGCCGATTATCTGAAGATCGTCGAGTACGGCCGCGAAGTGATGCGCAGCGAACCGTATGATCCGAGCACGCTTAATTTTCTGGTATATGCTTACGGAGCCGTCGGGGACTCGGTCAACGAGCGGATCAATTACAGCCGTCTGAAAGGGATTTTGGCGGCTATCGAGTCATCGGGCGGCGGGCTCAGCGAACAGTCGCCCTGGCATGTTCTCTACTTTTCTCATGCCCGAGACCTGCTTGCCAGCATGAATCTGGCGGCCGGCAAGGAGAAAGTGATCAGCCGTACGGTGGCATGGATGCCCCCGCTTGTCAAGCAGAAAGGCGTCAAGGGATACTATTTCGATTTCGGCCGCATCTATTGGCACAAACCCGACAAATTGCCCGAGAAGCGTAGCAACGGCTGGGAAATCAACGGAATCCCGCTAAAAAGGAGGGTGGTTCCCGAAGTCCGCACGGTCGAGTGAATGGCAAAGCAACGAACTAATACAGAAATCATATGAAACGAAAAGGGTGGATTATCCTGGCTGTCGCGGCGGTGCTTGTCATCGGCACGTACTCGTGGCTCAAGAGCAGTTACAACGACATGGTGTTGCGCCGCGAAGCTGCGACGGCTCAATTGGGAAATGTCGAGAACCAGTATCAGCGCCGAATGGACCTGATCCCGAATCTGGTCAATACCGTGAAAGGCTACGCCTCTCACGAGCAAAATACATTGAGCGAGGTTGTCGAAGCCCGGGCGCAGGCGACTCAAACCCGTATCGACGTGAACGACGCGGCCGCGATGGCCCGGTTCGCTCAGGCTCAGGGCGAGCTTTCCTCGGCACTGAGCCGTCTGATGGCCATTTCGGAAAGCTATCCCGATCTGAAGGCCAGTCAGAACTTCCGCGATTTGCAGACGCAGCTGGAGGGAACCGAAAACCGGATTGCCGTCGAGCGCCGCAAGTATAACGAGGCTGCCCAGTCGTTCAATACCTATATCAAAATGTTCCCGCGCAATTTGCTCGCCGGCATGTTCGGTTTTGCTCCGCTGAACTATTTCGAAGCGCAGCAAGGAGCGGAAAAGGCTCCGGAAGTGCAATTCTAATCGAAAGGCATGATGCGACCGATATTGCGTTTTTTGCGGATGTTCTTGTTCTGGGCCGCACTTGCGCCCGCCGGTATTTCGGCTCAGGATTTGCCCGAGCCGATGTCTCCGCGCCGGTTGGTCAACGATTTCGCAGGCTTGCTGAGCGACTCCCAACGGCAGGCGCTCGAGCGGAAACTGGTCGATTTCGACCGCGAGACTTCCACGCAAATCGCCGTCGTGACCGTCGACGATTTGGGGGACTATGCCCCTTCCGATTTCGCGCAACGGTTGCACGACAAATGGGGCGTCGGTCGGGAAGGTAAGAACAATGGCATTCTGGTATTGGTCAAACCGTCTGTTCCCGGTTCGAGAGGCGAGGCCTATATTTCGGTCGGATACGGTCTCGAAGGGGTCATTCCCGATATTACGGCGGGACGGATACTCGACAACGAAATGATTCCCCGGTTCCGAGAGGGGGATATCTACGGAGGGATCGACCGGACGGCCGATGTGCTGATGCAGCTTTCTCGCGGAGAGTTCACGGCCGAGCAATACGACGAACGGACCGGAGACGGAGCCGATGCCGCGGTGCTGTTTGTCCTGATACCTCTGATTCTTTTTATGATTCTTGCCGGCCGCAGAGGCGGTCGCGGGGGAGGATCGAGCGGCAGCCGGGGCGGAGGCTGGATTCCTCCGATCATTCTCGGCGGCGGATCGCACCGAGGAGGAGGCGGCTTCGGGCCGGGAGGTTTCGGCGGGTTCGGAGGAGGCCTTTCCGGTGGCGGAGGAGCCGGTCGTTCGTGGTAACAGCCTTTCGCCCTCTTCCTTGGAAAGATTTTCGTATATTTGCGGATGAAACCGCCTTTCCGGAGGACCGGTATGCCGGAGCGCGGATGCGCGTGACGGCACTCGGCTGTAATGAAACTGTCATGGGAAAAATGTACCGTTGCCTGCTGCTCCTGACGCTCGCCTTTTTTACGTTCGCCTGCGAAAAGGGCGACGACGCTCCGGCTCCTACACCTACTCCCGACGTAGATCGCACGGTGCTGGTTTATCTGGCGTCCGACAACAATCTGTACCGTTTCGCCTTGCAAAACCTGAACGACATGAAGTCGGCTATGGAGGGGTTGGACGGTAACTTGCTTGTCTATATCGACGAGGCGAACGGAACTTCCCGTCTGTCGAAGATCGAGAGCGACGGGACGGAGCGCGTGATCGAAACCTACGGAAAGGAAAATTCCGCTTCGGCCGCCGTGCTCCGACGAGTGGTCGACCGTGTGCTGACGCTTTATCCGGCCGAGTCGTACGGTCTGATTCTTTGGTCTCATGGCATGGGATGGATTCCGGCCGGGATAGAAGAGACCGGTACGAGCAGCGGTCTGTGCTGTCCGAGAGACACCGAAGCATACCCTGTGACGAAGCATTTCGGCGCGGACACGGAGAACGGTTCGTCCGTGCATATGGAAATTCCGGACCTGGTAGCCGCGCTACCCGACGACCTCACTTTCGATTTCATCCTGTTCGATGCCTGTTTCATGGGCGGGGTGGAAGTCCTGTACGAGATGCGCCATGCCGCGCACTATCTGATCGCCTCGCCGGCCGAAATCCTCGGCAGCGGGTTTCCCTATGACCGAATCATTCCTCTTATTTTCTCCGAGCGGTTGCAGCTGGAGGAAGTCTGCCGGCAGTTTATGGCCTATTACCGCGCGCAGTCGGGCTACAACCGGTCGGGAAGTATTACCCTAATTCGGGCCGATCAGCTCGATGGACTGGCCGCCGCTGCCCGCGATGTATGGTCGGCAGGGAATCTCGCCGATGTGAGCGCCGGAGAGGTGCAGCCTTTCGAGAGGATGCATACGCACAAATTTTTCGATCTGGCCGACTATTATTCTCGTCTGGTGCCGGTTCCTCAATACACGGACTTCGATGAGCAACTGTCCCGGACGGTGCTTTTCTCGGACTATACGGACCGGATATACAGCGCGGTCGAATACGGCAGTTACGGTTTTTTCGACGTGCGGACGTGTTGCGGCTTGTCCACCTATATCCCGCAACCAGGGTTGCCTTCGCATAACGAAGCGTACCGCTTGACGGCTTGGGCCCGGACGACGGACTCAGGAGGGCAATGAACCGCGGGTCAGTTCGCCTCCGTCGCAGGCATGGTAATTCCCCCGCCCAGAGCTTTGTATAGCGTTACGTAGCTGCTCATCGCGCTGCCGACCGCATCGGCATAGTCGGTTTGCGCTTCGAACAGTGTGCGCTCGGCGTCGAGCACGTCCAGATAATCGGTCAGTCCGCCTCGGTACCGCTGCATGGCTACCGTATCGGCGCGCTCGGCCGACCGGACGAGCGTTTTCATCGCTTCGATCTGGGCGCGGTAGGTGTTGACGGCTGTCAGCGCATCCTCTACCTCGCGAAGCGCCTGCAAGTAGCATTGCTCGTAATTGAGCACGCTTTCCCTGTGCTTTTCCCTTGCGATCTGCACGCGCCTTTTGTTGGCTCCGAACTGAAAGACGGGGCCGGTCAGGTTTCCTGCTACCGACCATAGGTACGACTTGCTGCCGAATAGCCGGGAGACGTCGTCGCTGAGCGTTCCTCCGTTGGCTGTCAGCGCGATGCTCGGGAAGCGCATGGCTTGGGCCACTCCGATCTCGGCGTTCGCGGCCATGACCTGATAGTAGGCTTCCTGCATGTCCGGTCTTCGCTCGAGCAGATCGGACGGCAGGCCCGCCGGAATTTCCTCCGGCATATCCAGCTCGGCGAGCGACGCGTGTCTTCCGATCAGATCGTCGGACGGGTTTTGCCCGAGCAGCAGACTGAGCGCGTGGAGCGCTTGTTGCCGGGCTCGCTCGAACCGGGGTATGGCGGCTTGTGCCGTTGCGACGGCCGCTCTGCTTTGGCTCAGCTCCATTTCGTTGATCGTGCCGGCTCGGTAGCTCGATTCCATCAGCCGGTAGGTATCTTCGCGGGATCGCAGCGTGGAGCGTGAAATGTATTCGGCATATTCGTACTGCAGGTAGTCGAAATAAGTCGTCGCCACCTCGGCCGCCAGCGAAACCATCACGCCCTGTGCTGCCCGGTCGGTTGCAAGCATCTGAGCGCGGTCGGCTTCGCTCATCCGGCGGATTTTGCCGAACAGATCCACCTCCCAGCTGATCGTCGGCTTGATCATGTAGCTCTGTTCCGGCTTGTCGGTGGTCAGGCCCACGTACGACTCGGTGCCGTACTGGGCATCGAGACCGTATCCGACCGAAGGTCCGAGACTCGCTTTCGTGGCCTTGAGCGTGAGCCGGGCCTGCTCGACGCGCGACAGGGCTACGGCTATGTTGCGGTTATTTCTGAGGGCGGTCGAGACCAGCCTGACGAGCGTCGTGTCGTTGAACAGTTTCCACCACCCGAGGTCCGAGGCCGCATCGGATACCTGACCGATGTAGCGTTGCGGAATTGCGACCGCAGGGGGCTCGAACCGCGGGCCTACCGTGCAGCCGAACAGGGCTGCCGAGGCGAGGAGCAGAGGAAGGTATTTCGGATTTTTCATGACTTTTCGTTTTTCGTTTTTCGTTTTTCGTTTCTGCTCGTATCGGCTCATGCGGCCGACGAGTACGAACAGGGCCGGGTAGGCGTACAGCCCGATGACCGTAGCGACCAGCATGCCTCCGAAAAGCGCGAGGCCCATGATGTTGCGGGCAACGGCATTGCTTCCCGTGGCCAGTATCAGCGGAAGCACGCCCATCAGGAAGGCTACGGCCGTCATGACGACGGGGCGGACACGCAGCTTGGCTCCTTCCAGCGCGGCTTGTTGCAGGTCCATCCCCTCGTCGAACTTGTCGCGCGCGTATTCGACGATCAGAATCGCATTCTTGGCTGCCAGTCCGATCAGCATGATGAGCGATACTTGCAGAAAGATGTCGTTGATGTAGACCGGATTGAACAGATATCCCAGATAAGTGAACGCCAGAGCCCCGAACACTGCGAAGGGAATGCCCAGCAGGATACTGAGCGGAAGCGTCCAGCTTTCGTACAGCGCTGCGAGGATCAGGAAGACGAAGACGACCGCGTATAGGAATACCGTGCCTGCTCCGCTTTTCTGCGCTTCCTGATACGACATGTTGCTCCAAGCGTAGCCCATGTCCGAGGGAAGCACCTCGTCGGCGACTTCTTCCAGTGCCTTCATGGCCTGAGCCGTCGAATATTCGGACGCCGGGAGCCCCGTCACGCCGGCGGCCCGGTACAGGTTGAAGCGATTCGTAAACTGCGGTCCCGTCGTGTCCCTCACGGTAATGAAGGCCGACAGCGGCACGCTTTCGCCTCGGTCGTTGGTCAGATAGAACATGTCCAGCTTCGACTCGTTGAGCCGATACTCGTCCTCGGCCTGAATGTAGGTCTGGTACATGCGGCCGAAACGGTTGAAGTTATTGACGTACATGCCGCCCAGATACGAGCTGATCTGCGAGTGCAGCTCGTCGAGCGAGATGCCAGCCTTGAGCACTTTCTCGTTGTCGATCGAGATGGCCTTCTGGGGCTCGTCGGCCTGAAAGGTCGTGCTGATAGTCGCTATTTCGGGCCGCTGCCGGGCGGCGGCTATGAAGCGGTCGGTATAGTCAGCCAGATAGCCGGGCGTGTTGCCGCCTTTGTCCTGGATCATGATCGTGAAGCCGGAGCCGGGGCCCAGTCCCGGTATCGAGGGAGGTCCGAACGTGTATACCTGAGCCGAGTTGATCTCATAGTAGAGCTGCTCGTTGAGCCGGGTCGTGATCTGCCCGGCCGTCATCTTGCGTTGGCTCCAGTCTTTCAGTCGGATGAAAATCAGGCCGCTGTTCGGCGATTGGTTGCCCGACAGAATGCTGAATCCGGCAACGGAGGTCACCGATTGAACGTTGTCGTTCCGGCGCAGGATGGAGTTGATCCGGTCGATCGCTTCCTTGGTCCGGTTCAGCGAGGCGGCTTCCGGCAGCTGTACGTCCGCCATCAGATAGCCCTGATCCTCGTTGGGCAGGAATCCGGTGGGAACCGTTTTCAGCAGAAGCAGCACGGCTATGACGGATATCGCGATGAAAATCAGCGTTCGGGCGCTGTGTCGAACCATGATTTTGCTGGTTTTCAGGTAGCTGTCTACGCTCCGGCCGAAACGGCGGTTGAACCAGCCGAAAAATCCTTTGGTTTTTTCCCCGCTCTGAGGTCGCAGCAGGATCGAACAGAGCGCAGGGCTCAGCGACAGGGCATTGACACCCGACAGCGCGACGCTGATGGCAATCGTGATGGCGAACTGTCCGTACAGCTTGCCGGCCGCTCCGGGCATCAGGCCGACGGGCAGAAAGACGGCCATCAGTACCGTGGTCGTCGCAATGATCGGGGAGGCTACCGTTTTCATCGCGGCGATCGTCGCGTCTTTCCCGTTCATGCCTTTTTCGATGTTGACCTGCACCGCTTCCACGACGACGATCGCGTCGTCGACGACCAGGCCGATGGCAAGCACCAGACCGAGCAGCGAGAAGACGTTGATCGAAAAGCCGAACAGCGGAAAGACCATGAATGCCCCGACCAGCGAGACCGGAATCGCGATGATCGGCACGATCGTGGCCCGAATGTTCTGCAGGAACAGGTAGATGACCAAGACGACCAGCAGCAGTGCCAGAGCGAGCGTGACGACGATATCGTGGATGCCGAGCAAGATCGTCCGGGTCGAGTCGACGATCGTGTGATAGTGCATTCCCTCGGGGAACGACTGCGAGAGCTCCCGCATCGCGGCGTTGACCTCCTTACCTACCTCGACGGCATTGCTGCCCGGCGACTGGTTGATCATGATCATGCTGGAGGGCTGTTGCTGGTAGGTCGAGTAGACGTCGTAAGTCTGCGAGCCCAACTCGACGTCGGCCACGTCTTTCAGATACACGAGCGACCCGTCCGGCTCGGCGCGTAGAACGATCCGCTCGAATTGCTCGACCGTGTTGTACTGGGCCGGCATGCGTACCGTATAGGTGAACTGGGCCGAGCCGTCGTTAGGCTCGGCGCCGAGCTGGCCGCCGGGTATCACCTCGCTCTGCTGTTCGATGGCCGAAGCGATGTCGGCGACGGTCACTCCCAGATAGTCCATTCGGTCGGGCTTGACCCAAATGCGCATCGCATAGGCGCCTCCGCCCATGACCTGGACGCTTCCCACGCCGTTGATCCGCGCCAGCCGGTCCTTGATATGCAGGATCGCGTAATTGCCCAAGAAGTTTTCGTCGTATCTGCCGTCCGAGTAGAGCGACAGTACCTGAATGAAACTGCTCATCGTTTTCTCGGTCGTGACTCCTTGCTTGATGACGACCTGCGGGAGCATGGGCGTGGCCGACGATACGCGGTTCTGCGTGAAGATCGTATTCATGTCGGGATCCGTGCCGACGGCGAACGACACCTGCAGCGACATGCTGCCGTTGTTCGAGTTGGTCGATTGCATGTAGATCATGTCGCTCACGCCGTTGACGCTTTCTTCGAGCGGCGTGGCGACGCTCTGTTCGATCGTCAGCGCGTCGGCTCCGAGATACTCGGCCGATACCTCGACCACGGGCGGGGTGATGTCCGGATACTGCTCGATCGGCATGCTCCGTATGGCGATCAGTCCGAGCACGACGATCATAATGGCTATGACCATTGCGAAGATCGGACGTCTGACGAAGATATTTCCCATATTTTTCAATGCTTTACGGTTGAATCGGCCGTCGGATCCGGCTCGACGACAGCCCCTTCGCGCAGTTTATGGAATCCGGAGGTGACGATCCGTTCGCCGGCGTTCACTCCGGAAGTGACGATCCGTCGGTCGCCGTACGTCCCTCCGAGCGTGACGATCCGCTGCCGTGCGCGGTTGTCTTTGTCGAGCACGTAGACGCTATATACGTTCTGCGTCTGGACGACGGCCGTCTGTGGAATCAGGAGCGCTCCGTAAACCGTGTCGGCCACGACCTCGATCCGGGCGAACTGTCCCGGCCGGAGCAGCGTATCGGGATTGGGAAACGTGACCTGCGCATCCAGCGATCCGGTTTGTTGTTGGACGGCCCGGCCGATGAAGTCGAAACGGCCTTTCTGCGGATAGACGACATTGCCTGCGATACGTAGCGTAATATCGTACATCCGGGTTCTGTCCCGGCTGAGCATGTCGTAATAGGTCTGTTCCGGTATGTAAAAGAGAACGCGTATGGAATCGACCTGCGAGACAGTGTTCAGAACGGTGTACTGAGACCCTTCGCCCACATAGTCTCCCACGCGGGCCAGCGTTCGGCCGATAATGCCGTTGAGCGGAGAGGAGATGCGCGTATAGCCCTGCTCTATGCGTGTGTAGTCGAGCGAGGCTTGGGCTGCGTTGAGCGAGGCGCGGGCGGCCGAGAGGCGAGCTACGGCCTGGTCCAGATCGCTTTTGCTGGCGGCGCTGGTCTCTGCCAGCGGTTTGACCCGGTCGTAGTTCTGTCTGGCGGCGATCATTTCCGCTTCGGCTTGCCGGACTGCGGCCGTGCTGCGGGCCGTTTGCGCTTCGTAAGGCTGCGGCTCGATCACGTACAGCAACTCGCCCTTGCGGACGAACGAGCCTTCCTTGAAATGGATGCTGCGGAGGAAGCCGCTGACCCGCGCTTGAATCGTAATGTCGTTGCGTCCGTAAGTCTGTCCCACGAAACTCATCGTAACCGGGACGTCCCCGGCGATGACTTCGGCGACCGGCAAGCGGAGCGGAGGAGAAGATACGCTTTTTTCTTGACGGCATCCCCAGATCATGACAGCGGAGATAATCGGAAATAAGAAAATGGTACGGACGTTTTTCATGGAATCGAATTTTGTTCTGCCGATTCGTCAAAAAACATACCGTTCGGCGAGTCGAAATGCCGATTTCGAGGCTTCTTCCCCCGATTTTTAGCCTGTGCACGATTTTTACGATAGATCTTGATAGGACGTTTGGAATAAGAAAGGTCCCGACCGTAGTGTGTCGAGACCTTTCCCATTGACAGGGGAAGAATGCTGTTTGCCTTACTCGGCAAAATTTGAACCGGAACCTCTTTTCGTTCCGGTCATAGCACTTTTTTCAGTGTGCCGCCAATCTTGCGTCTTGAAAATCGTTATTTTTCCCGTACTGCATCAGATGCCGGTTGTGGAAGGCGGGCACCTTATTGCTCCTGTTTATCGTTCGTTGCCGTCGGGTTTCATCAGGTTAAGCGTCCGGCGGAGCCATACCCGGTAACGGATATTTCGGTTCCAAGTATTGCCTGCCGAGGCGAAATCGCACAGCATGATCTGGCGCGGCTCAGCCAGCTCGCCTTCGAGGTCGGTCCCCAAGATCATCGGGGCGGTGAACGCCATCCACATTTTCTCGGGCTTTTCCTCGGCAGGCAACAGCGTCACGAAACCGTCCGTTGCCTGAACGACGACTGTCTCATCGACAAAACCGTCCCCGAAACGCGTGTCCCGGGCCAATACGACCGGTCCGCGCTCGATCGCCTGAAATCCTCCCTGACGGATCAGCCGGCCGCGCATATCGAGCTTCACCCCGATTCGGTCGCCGGCTTCCCATCTCCGCTTGAGGCGGAGGTATTCGCCGGGAATCGCGCCCTCCACGGACTGGCCGTTGACCGTGACCATCGAGACGGCGCTCCATGCCGGTATGCGCAGGGAAACGGTGAACTCGAAGCTTTTGCGCGGGTCGATCATGATCTCGATATCGCCTTGTTCGGGATAGCTCGTCGCTTGTTCGAGCAGCACCTCGCCTCCGTCGAGTCTGACGGTCGACGACATGGGACCATACAGGTTAACGAACAGTTCGTCGCCGTAGTCGGTTACGGCAGCCTCGGGCAGCAAAGCGAAAGCGCGGGGGCCATTCATATTGCAGCAGTTTACGTGCATGCCGCACTGCTCTTCGCCGGCCGATCGCGCGCCTTCGAGCGGGCTGTACTTGGCTATTTGCGAGGCGTCCTCCTTCATCGAGGCGGCCAGCGCGTTGTAGGCGCTTCGCTCGATCTGGTCGGCATAAAGCGGATTGCGGGTCAGTCGGAGCAGATCGTAGCACAGTTTCATCCATGTCATCGTGACGCAGGTCTCCATCGTATGATAGGCCGGTTCCGTCTGGAGAGCCTTTCCCTTGTAAAAGCATTCGAACGAACTCCCCGATCCGGCAATGTTGATCTCGTCGGCGATGATGCTCGTCACGGTCGCCTCGACCGCTTTCAGATAGCGGGGGTCGTTCGTAACCTTATACAGTTCGAGCAGTCCGTCGTAGCACGACATCATCTCGTAGGCTTTCTGTCCGTTCTCCCAAACGAACCATCCCCGAGACGGATCGTCGAGCGGGAAGCGTTCCGACACGGGAACGCTGTCGAGCGCCTTGGCTATCAGTTGCGGTCCGTCGGCCGATTCCATACGATCGACGATATACCGCGCGAAGTCGAGGTACTTTTCGTCCAGCGTGCGGTTGTACAACAGCATGATCGGTTCCAGAATCGAGCACGACGACATGCCCCGGTAAATGCCTGTCCGCTCGATTTGCCTGACGGCCGGAATTTGCGTCAGCAGATGATCGGCCAGACGTACCGCCCCGTCGAGCGCTTTCTTGTCGCCCGTCAGGTCGTAGTAGGCGAGCAGACCGAGCATGGTGTACTTGCGGCCCCACACGTCCCAGTTGGTCAGTTGGGCCTCCGGCGCGTAGTTGCCGATGTATCCGTCGGGTTGCTGGGCGGCGAGCAGCGATTCGACTCCGCCCTCTATTTTGCGCAACAGCTCGGGATCTTTGTTGTAACGGTAGGATGCGATGGCTCCGAGAGTCCATTTACCCCAGAATTCGGACTGCCACAGGCTGGTTTCCGTTTGCCGGCGCATCGGAGCGACCAGCAGATCGGGGTCTTCGCTGCATACGCGGACCCGGATACAAGCGTCGATCCGGTCGCCCAGATAGCCGTCCATATGCGTTTGTACCCGCGAAACGGGAATTTTCGGTTTTTTCTTCGCGGATTTCGGGGCGGCCGTCGATCCGGCGATAACAAGACAGCAAAGGATCGCGGCGGTCAGCAGTTGTTTTTTCATGATCGTTCGGGTTGTGAAATGTTTGATTCGAACGATAAAGATAGTGAAAAAATCGATGTAAGCCGTTTCGGCAGGACAACTCCCAAACAGGCCGCAGTTTTCGCTGCGGCCTGTTTGGGAAAAATCCACCGGCGGAGAGCTTACATGAAAGCCTTCACGTCGGTAACGAGTTCGCCGTCGAACAGGTTCAGCACTCGGTGGGCGAACGTCGAATCGTGCTGGGAGTGAGTCACCATGACGATCGTCGTACCTTCTTTGTTCAGCTCGGTCAGCAGAGCCATGACCTCTTTGCCGTTTTTCGAGTCCAGATTACCGGTCGGCTCGTCGGCCAGAATCAGTTTCGGGTTCGATACGACGGCCCGGGCGATGGCGACTCGCTGCTGTTGGCCTCCCGACAGTTGCTGAGGGAAATGGCGCGCACGGTGGCTGATGTTCATTCGGTCCAGAATGGCATTGACCATTTTTTTTCTTTCAGCAGCCTTGACTCTCAGGTAGATCAGCGGAAGTTCCACGTTTTCGTAGACGTTCAGTTCGTCGATCAGGTTGAAGCTCTGAAACACGAAACCGATCTTTCCCTTGCGGTAGAGCGTCCGGTCGCGCTCCTTCAGCGTACCGACTTCCTTGCCGAGCAGGAAATACTTGCCCGAAGTCGGATTGTCCAGCAGGCCCAGAATATTCAACAGAGTAGATTTGCCGCAGCCCGAGGGACCCATGACAGCGACGAACTCGCCCTGTTGCACCTCGAACGACACTTTGTTCAGCGCGATCGTTTCGATCTCTTCCGTACGGAAACTTTTGCTCAGTTCTTCGACTTTTAACATGGTACGATTTTTTTTGAGGTTAATTGAATATAATGTATTGTTGTAAACTATCGGATAGTTTTTTGCTCGTTATTTTTTCACCGAGTCGACCGGATTGGCGTTGGCGGCCCGGCAGCTCTGCCAGTAGACGGTCAGAAGCGCGATCGCGGCGGCAGTCAGTCCGGCGGCGGCGAACGTGAGCCAGCCGATAGCGATGCGTTCGGTGTAGGCGCTGAGCCACTCGCGCATGATATACCATGTGACAGGCACGGCCAATACGAATCCCACGGCGACCATTTTCATGAAACCCGCGATCAGCAGCCGCAGCACCTCGGCGTTCGTCGAGCCGTACACCTTCCGCATGGCGATTTCCTGCGAGCGTTGACGGATATAGTAGGTCGACATGGCCAGCAGTCCCAGCGCGGCGATCAGAATAGCGATCAGAGTCAGGTAACCGACGGCGTTGGCTGTTCTTAACTGGTTTTCATACCAGTCGCGTATCAGTTGATCGGTAAAGTGACACGAGAAAGGCCGTCCGTCCGTATGCTTTTCGATCGTTTGGCTGACCTGCTGGAACGTGAGCGCCGGATCGTTGGCCGTGCTGATGCGTACCAGAACGTTCATGCAATAATTGTCGTCGCCAACGACATACACCTTAGCGGGGCCTACCGGTTGGCTCAGGTCCCTGAAGCGGAAATCGCGCAGGACGCCGGCGATCGGGATGTGATTTTTGCTGAACTCATCCGCATCGACGGTCAGTCCGTTCGCTCGGATCGCTTCTTCGTTCAGCCATGTCCCCTGGTCGGTTCGCGTGTCGTTGTCCCGGACGATCTCGAATCCGCAGGTGCGAATGAACGCGGTATCGCCCATGAAAACCTGATAACTGATCGGATGGTCCGGGTCCGACGGATCCGTGTCGTTGTTACCGCCCGACGAAGGAGTGAAAGTCGCCAGCGACACGCTCTCCACTCCGCCGATTGTCATCAGATCGTTTCTCAGCGAAGCGTAGCTCGACATCAGATTGCCGGGAACGTCGGCCTGAATGAGCGCTTCGGTCCCGTAGCCCATATCGAAGCGGAGCATGAACCGGATTTGGCGGATCATTACGAGCGTGCAGCCGATCAGCGCGATCGTGATGAAATACTGGAACACGATCAGAATCTTGCTGTAAACCATTTTGGTTTTCTGCCGGAACGTTCCTTTCATCACTTCGATCGGCCGGTAGCTTGAGATCAGCGCGGCTGGAATGCTTCCGGAAACGATCCCCAGCAACAGGATGAACAGCAGACCGCCCGCCGCCGTGTACGGATCGATCGCTTCCCGAACGGAAACGTCCGTACGGACCAGCCAGCCAAAGGCATTTTCCGCAGCCATAGAGAACAGCAAAGCCAGCACGAACGAAAACAGACACAGCAGAATCGATTCGGCCACGATGCTCGAGTACAGTTGCCGTCGCGTTCCGCCCAGCATGCGGCGCATGGCCATCTCGCGGGCTCTGAAACCGGTTTGGGCTACCGACAGGTTGATATAGTTGATGACGGCGAAAACGAGGATCAGCAGTCCGACGACCGCCAGAATCAGGACGAACTTCTTATTGCCTCCGTTCTGAAAATGGAAACCGTCGAAAAAAATATCCTTCATCGGCCGGAGTATCGCTTTTTCATCGTGCGAGAAAGCGTAGTCGCCGGTTTCCTTGATACATTGCCGGATCGATTCGGTTTTGGCCGGCAAGTCGGCGTTCCGGCGCGCCATCAGGAACAATTCCCATGAATGGCAATCCATATAAGATTCTATACACCAAAGGTTATCCGTATTGAAAATGCTTGTAATCAATTGCGGAGTGCGGAATATGCCGTACGGGAAGTCGGCGAATACGCCTGTGACGGTCAGTTGCCGGTCGTCGATATCGAGCACCTTGCCCATCGGCGATTCTTCGCCGAAGAGCGTTTTGGCGAACTTGCTGCTGATGACGACGCCGTCCCGGGTCGCCAACACGTGACGGGGATCGCCTTGCTCCAGTTCGATCGTGAACATATGGAAGAACGACGAGTCGACGCAGTCGACCGCTACTTGCATATATTCCTCGCCGATACGTAACGTCTTGTTTTCGTAAGAGACGACGCAGTAACTTTCGATTTCCGGGAAACGATCCTGAAGCACTCGCCCTGCCGCATAAGCGCTGTAGGCGAAGTCTTGATGCTCGAACCGGTAGATCCGGTCGCCGTTGACGTGATGACGGTCGGCCGACAGTTCTTTGGCTACGTAGGCCGCGATCAGAATCACGAACATCAGCGACACGGAGAATCCGAACACGTTGATCGCTGTATAGAGTCGGTGACGGTTCAGAAAGCGTAGAAAAAACTTGAGATTGAATGCGTGTTTCATAAGACAGAGAGTTATTCGGTTTTAGGTCGTTTGATCGTAGTTTTCATATCGGCAGGGTAGGCTGCTATTCGGTCTTGATCGACCTGACCGGATTCTCAGTAGCGGTCCGATAGCTTTGCAGCGTAATGGTCAGCACGGTGACGAGCGCGACGCTTCCCACCGCAACGGCGAAAATCCACCACTTTACGGGTGTCCGGTACGCGAAGCTTTCGAGCCAGCGGTCGACGACGTACCAGCCGGCCGGAATCGCCACGACGGAGCATGCCAGCACGATTCTCATGTAGCGCTTATTGAACATGCGCAGAATTTCTCCGATGGTCGCGCCGTAGACTTTGCGCAGTCCGATCTCCTTGCGCCTGAATTCCGTTTCGAAAAGGATCAGACCGAAAATTCCGACGAGCGAGATGAATACCGACAACAGACAGAACAGCGTGATTTGCCGGGCAGTGGCTCTTTCTTTCCGGTAGAGCGAGCCGATGTGTTCGTCCAGAAAACGCACGTCGTCGTTCCATCCTCCGTCGAATTGCCGGATCGTCTCCCGAATATGTCGGAAAAGCTCGGGATAGTCCGCCGTCCGGGTTTTGACGAACAGATAATTCATGGACTTGAATGCGTACGATTTTCCGCGTACCATGAATGCGAACGGATCGATCGCGTACTGCAAGGGCATAAAGTTGAAATCGCGGGCGATGCCGACGATTTCGTCGCCCCATATCCGGTCTCCGACGGTTATGCCGTCGCGCAGCTGAGCCGTTCGGTTGAAAATCAGACTCGCGTTCTCTTTCTGTTCGTCGTTCGCCGTAAAATCGCGCCCTTCGATTATATCGATTCCCATGAATTTCGGAAAATTCGGGGCGACCGGATAGCAGTCGAATGAGATGTGCTTGTTTCGGTACTGCATACTCCAATTCATGCGCGAAGGCGCTATCAGCGGACCGTTGGCGAATGTCACGTCGACGATTCTCGGATCGGTTTTCAGCTTTTGAGCGAGTGTTTCCGCCGAGTTAGCCGCCGGTCGGCCGAGTTCGGCGACCAGTATGTTTTCGCGGGGGACCCCCATATCGTAAGCCAGCATGAAACGATTCTGTTTCCACACCGACAAGGCTGCTACGATCAGGACGATCGAGACGACGTACTGGAACGAGATCAGCGTCGTCCGCAGCCTGCGCCCCCGGACCGAAAGGCCGAACGAGCCTTTCAGGATCATCGCGGGCGGGAACGAAGTGCTGTAAGCGGCAGGATACAAGCCGGCCAGCGTTCCGAGGACAATCGCGACGAGCCCCGTGCCCAGCGCCACGTCCGCATTTTCGGCCAGATTGATCGGCGCATTGACCAAAGAAGCGACGGCGGTCGTGGAAAGATATTCGGTCAGTATCAGGGCTGACAGATAGGCGACGAAGACCGTCAGAACCGACTCGGCAAGCAATCCCCGACGAATCGATCCGTTCGACTCGCCCAGTACTTTGCGCGTATTGATCTGTCTGATTCGCATCGGTAGCCGGGCCGTAGCGAAGTTGACGAAATTGATGATTGCGATCAGCAGGATCAGTACGGCGATCGTCAACAGCGTATAGACCGTAGCCGGGTTGCTCTTGTCTACGAAATCGAAACGGATATCGCGCATGAAGTGCATCTGCGACACGGGTGTGCATCGGACTCGAAAGGCGCTTTCGTCTTGAGAGCGGGCGCTCAGGGATTCGACGCTTTGCCCGAGATCGGCTGCGATCCGAGCGGGATTGCCGGTGCGCACGGCTTTGATGAAATAAATATAGCTGAACTCTCCATAGTCTTCTATCGACTCGTCTAAAATATTCGTGAACAAGCTGTTGGCTTGGAAACTCGAATTGTCCGGACAATCCCTGCAAACGGCGATTACTTCTCCGGGATGGGTTTCGTCGCCGTTGACGACTACGGATTTCCCGATGGGATCGGCCGAGCCGAAAATCGAGCGAGTAGCGCTTTGAGACAGAATGACCGTTCCTCGCGAGTCGTCGAACCGGTCGATGTCGCCCGCAACGATTTCCGTTCCGAGGACGTCGAACATGGAGCGGGATATTCGGTATAGGGTAAGTCCTGCTCCGTCTTCCTCTCCTTTGGCGAAATCGTGAACGGAAACGCGTTGCGGGATAGCCATGACGCCGCCGGCCTCTATGTCGGGCGACGAAGCGAGCATCCGTTCGCCGAGCGGCCGGCATAACAGCGGCGAATAAACGCCGAGTTCGGTCGGCACGTCTCTTTCGATCCGGAAAATCCGGTCGGCATCTCGAAAATGCGTGTCGTACGTCAGTTCATACCGTACCTGAGCGATCAGAATGATAAAAGAGCTCAGGGCGATTGTCAGACCGAACAGGTTCAGTAAAGTCGAGGCCCGGGAATTACGAAGTTGCTTGAGAAAAAGAGGAAGAAAGTTCATGTCGTTCGGGGTGCGTTTAATTCGGTCCGTATGCGAAGAATACGGCGCCGTTGATTCGCGGATAACATGCGGCTGCATCGCAGCGGCGGTCCGGAAGCCGTAGAGCCTGCCGCTGCAACGGGAGCCTGTATGTCGGAATGAATTTTCATATTTCGAATACGCATGGAGATTTCGGATGCTGCGCGGGACGCTCGTTCCTTTCCTATTTCAGTACGAGAATGTCGTTATCCCCGTAGGTTTCGTAGCTCGAAACGATGACTTTCTCGCCCGGATCGAGTCCTTCGATTACCTCGTAGGACTGCGGGTTCTGGCGACCGATCCTGATCGGCCGCTTGAAAGCCCGGTCGCCTTCCGGCGAGAGCACGTAGATCCAGTTGCCTCCCGTTTTCTGGTAGAACGTCCCGCGCGGAATCATCACCGCTTCGGTCGGCTCGCCCAGCTCGATATTGATATAGTAGCTTTTGCCCGTGCGGATGTTTTCGGGCCGATCGCCCACGAAATGGAGGTCGGTCTTGAACTGGCCGTTCTGCACTTCGGGATAGACTTTCTTGACGAGCAGGGAATATTTCGTGCCGCCGGTTTCCTCGTAGCTTGCGCTGAGTCCCGTCTGTACCTTGTCAATGTAGTGCTCGTCGACCTGAGCCTGCAGCTTGAAATCGGTCAGGTCGTTGATTTGGGCTATCTTCGTGCCGGCCGAGATCCACTGTCCGAGCTCTGCGTCGAGCCGGCCTACCTGGCCGTCGATCGGAGACTTGACGCTCAGATTTTCCAGTTGCTGGCGCACGAGCACCATATTCTCGAGCATGTTGTCGAGACTGTTTTCCAGCTGCTCGATCTGCACTTCTCTCTGAAGCGAATCCTGCCTCTGTCTGTTGATAAGGACCTCGAGCCTCAGTTCGGCGAGCGAGTAAGCCTCTTTGGCTTGTAGGTATTCCTCTTTGGAGATCAGTCGTTCCTCGAAAAGTTTTTCGTATTGCTCGAACTTACGCTTGTCCTGTCTGAATTTCACCTCTGCATCCAGCCGCTGCTGTTGCAGGTCGAGCTTGTCCTGCTCGAGTTTCAGTTTGGTGTCGCGCAGAATATTTTCCTTTTCGGCCAGCTCGGCCTCCGAGCGGAGAATGGACACGCGGAGCGAAAGGTTGCTCAGCGTGACGATCACGTCTCCCTTCCGGACGACGGCTCCTTCCTCTACGTTGCGCATCTCGACGACTCCGCCTTCGGTCGTGCTGAGGTGAATGGTCGTCATCGGCTGTACTTGCGCGTTGATGCGAATATAGTCCTTGAACGGGCCTTTCTCGGCCTTCCCGATCGTGATCGAGCGACTGTCCACCTTCAGCGTGGACGAGTGGTCGCTGGCAATCAGCCAGACGACGAATGCCAGCAACAGGGCTCCCAATACGTACGGAATATGCTTCTTTTTGAATCCTTTTTTCTTTTCGATAGCGATGTCCATGATATGCGTTTTATTTCGTTATGCTAGGTTCGGTTTGCTATTGCAATTGCTCGATCAGGGGAATTCCCTTGTAATATTTTACCAAACGGCACTGGATGATGTAGTCGAGTTTCGTTTTCAGTTGGTCGGCCTTGGCCGACAGCAGCAGGTTGGCGCTCGTCTGCAAATCGAGCGGACTGACCAGCCCTTCTTCGTACTTGCGACGCATGACGTCGTATGCCAGTTGGTTCGCCTCGACGCGTTTTTTCATCTGCTCGTACTGCTTGGCATAGCCTTGGCAGTCGTCGACGGCCTTGCGGATGTCGCTTTGCAACTGTTGCAGGGTCTGGTTTCTGTTCTGCTCCTGAATCAGCATGTTGTTGCGTGAGCGGTTGACGTTCGTGCGGCGCGAAAGCGAGTTGAAAATCGGAATGCTGAGCGAGGCCTGGATATATTCCCCCCGGTTATCGCGGAACTGATTTTTGAACGAGGGCGACTGATCGGTATGATCCATGTCCGCGATGAAATAGTTGGTCTGGTAGCCGCCCGATATGGATAAGGAAGGATAGTAATTGCCTTTGGCGATCGAATATCTCAATCGGCTTTGCCGGAGGTTGAAGTCGGCGATCTTGGCCATGGGATTTTGCCTCCGGGCGTCGAAATAGATACTTTCCGCCGTTTCGGACATTTCTTGAGCAAGCAGATCGACCTGCGTGTCGATCCGAAGCGTGTCGTTCAAAGGGTAGTTCATTTTCGTTTTCAACAGAGTCAGGTAATTGGTCAGATTGTTCCGGCTGCCGGTCAGTGCGGCGTCGTTGGTCGCCACTTCGGCCTCCACCTGTACCACGTCCGCCCGACTTTTCAGTCCCAAAGCCTCCTGTTCCACGGTCTGGCGCAGTTTCAGTCGGCTTTCCTCCAATTGCTCTGCGGACATGCGGACGACGCCTTCGTAGTAGACCACCCAAAAATAGTTTTCCATTACGCTGAGCGATATGTCGTCGGCGGCTTTTTGCAGTTCGTCCTCACCTTGCCGGCGGGCGACCTTGGTCAATCGAAGATTGTTGATCGCGGTGAATCCGCCGAATACTCCGATCGAAGCGCCGACTCCGTACGAGTTGTTGAAATTGACGTTCGAGGCATAGGTATTGGTCGCAGGGTCCAACGAACGGCCGAAATTCGACGAAACGTCTACGCTGCCACTGACCGACGGCATCATTTGGGCCACGGCCGAGATGTAGTCTTGGCGGTAGTTGGCGTTAGTATATTGCTGCTTTTTGACTTCGTGACTATTTTCGATCGCGTAGCGCATACATTCTTCCAGCGTCCAGACTTTCTCTGCGGATTGAGCCTGTAGTCCGCCGATAGGTAAAACAGACCATACGAGGACGAGGACGGTTTTTCTCATACCGATTGTTTTTTTAATTTATGATTCGATATCGGCGCCAATATCGTGCCTATGTGTGTATCTTGTTGTTTATTAGGGTTGTATGCTGATTTTGCAAATTCTTTGTTGTCAATTTTTTAGACAGGCGTGTCCTGTTTTTTGACAGGGGAAGCCGTATTCCGGTAATAATGCTTACCTTTATAAGAGTTGAAAACGGAACGCATATGGGCAGACAGGGAACCATTCTGGTAGTCGACGACAATAAAAGCATTCTGAAAGCTCTCGAGCTATTGCTGGAAAAATATTTCGCCCGAACGGTCATGATTTCCTCTCCGAACCGGATTCCGACGATTCTGCGCGAAGAGAGGATCGATCTGGTGCTGCTCGACATGAATTTCTCGGCAGGAATCAACAACGGAAACGAAGGTCTGTTCTGGCTGTCCCGGATCAAAAAGACCAATCCGTCGCTTCCGGTCGTGCTGTTTACCGCCTATGCCGACATCGATCTGGCCGTCAATGCCATCAAGGACGGGGCCGCCGATTTTATCGTCAAGCCGTGGAACAACGACAAGCTGATTTCCACTTTGCTGTCGGTCTACAATTTGGGCCGGTCGAAACGGAAAGTCAAGTATCTGACGGAAGTCAGTCAAGGGCTTTCGTCTTCCGAGGCGATGTTCTGGGGCGAGTCGGAAGCAATGCGCCGTATTCTCAGACTGGTCGAGAAAGTAGCGGAGACCGATGCCAATGTGTTGATTACCGGCGAGAACGGGACCGGAAAAGAAGTGATGGCCCGGGAAATACACCGTCGCTCGCTGCGCAGGGACGAGCTGATGGTGGCCGTCGATATGGGAGCGTTGCCCGAGTCGCTGTTCGAAAGCGAGCTGTTCGGACATTGCAAGGGCGCTTTTACGGACGCTCATACCGACCGGATCGGAAAGTTCGAGATCGCTCAGGGCGGGACGCTTTTCCTCGACGAGATAGGCAACCTGTCTTATCATTTGCAAGCCAAATTGCTATCGGCCATTCAGAGCCGTACGATCGTGAGAGTGGGCAGCAACCGGCCCGTCGAGACCGATGTGCGACTGATCTGCGCCACGAACCAGAATTTGCAGGCGATGGTCGCTCAGGAGCGATTCCGCCGGGATTTGCTTTACCGTATCAACACGATTCATATCGAGATTCCGCCTCTGCGGCAGAGGCGCGAGGACATCGTTCCGCTCGCCCGCCTGTTTCTGGAAAAATACGCGGCCAAATACGGCAAGCAAGGAATAAGGATCGATGAGGAAGCCTGCCGGAAACTGCAAGAATACGACTGGTACGGCAATATCCGGGAATTGCAGCATACCGTCGAGAAAGCCGTCATCATCTGCGACTCGATGACCATCGGTCAGGAGAGCCTGCTGATGACGCCTCAGCAGGAAGAGCCGAATGCCGGCGGCGTTTCCACGTTGGAGGAAATGGAGCGAAACATGATTCGCCAAGCCATCCGGCTCCACGAAAGCAATATGTCCGCAGTGGCCGCCCAGTTGGGAATTACACGGCAGACGCTTTATAACAAGATCAAGAAATACGGGTTGTAGCATTTGTTATGTTCAAGGGATCGACATACCGGTTGGCCAGACTGCTGCTTTTACTGACTGCCGCGATAGTCGGCACGACGCTGTCGGTCGTCTATCGCCAATGGATGCTGCTGCTGTTGGCCGTTCCGGCGCTTATATTTCTGTTTTCGGCCTTGTTCAGGCTGCATTTCCAGAATATCCGCAAGATGACTTTCATGTTCAACTCGATAGAAAACGGAGACTATTCGTTCAAGTTCACCGAGTACGACGCTCCGGTCAGCGACAACCTGCTGAATCTGACGCTGAACCGCATCAAGGATCTGTTGGTCAAGGCTAAGAACGAAGTTATCGACAAGGAAAGGTACTACGAACTGATTCTCAATAGCGTTCATACGGGCGTGATTGTTCTCAACGAGACCGGAAACGTGTACCAGATCAACAACGAAGCCCGGCGGCTGATCGGACTTCCCCGGTTTACCCATATCAATCAGCTGGCCACGATAGATCGCTCGCTGCAGGAACTTTTCTTCGCGATCCGGGGAGGGGAGAGAAAACAGGCTTCCTACTCGAACGAGCGCGGTACGGTCTATCTGGCGGTCAACGCGTCGGAAATCACGATCCGGGGGAAGAGGCTGCGCATTCTGGCGGTCAACGACATCAACAACGAGCTCGACGAGCGGGAGACCGAGTCGTGGATTCGCCTGATCCGCGTGCTGACGCACGAGATCATGAATTCGATCACTCCGATCACGTCGCTCAGCGATACGCTGCTGGGAATGGAAAACAAAGTGGAGGGAGAGGTTCGCGAGGGACTGGAAGCGATCAATTCGACCGGCAGGAGCCTGATCCGCTTCGTGGAAGCCTATCGCAAGGTGACCCGCATTCCGACTCCCCGGCCCACGTCGTTCTATGTAAAACCGTTTCTCGAGCGCATGGCGAAACTGGCCGAACCGTACACGCAAAAGGAAAATGCTTCCGTCCGGCTTCGCATTACTCCGAGCGATCTGCTGGTCTATGCCGACGAGGACCTGATCGGACAGGTGGTGCTGAATCTGCTGAAAAACGCCGCTCATGCCGTGGCCGGAAAACCGGACGGGGAGATCGTCGTAACCGCCTATTGTACCGAGGCCGAGCAGGTGGCCGTCGACGTGACCGACAACGGCTGCGGCATACCGGCCGATGTGGCGGCCAATATTTTCGTTCCTTTCTTTACGACCAAGCCGAACGGCTCGGGCATCGGCCTGAGCGTATCGAGGCAAATCATGCGTATGCACAACGGCAGCATCATGCTGAAGCATTCGCTGGCAGGCAAGACGACTTTCATGCTGCTTTTCAACTGACGGCGTGCGGTCGGGCGCGGCTCTATTCGGAATCGGCGGGCTGGAAAAACAATTCTTTGATGACGACGTAGCCTGTCCCCGCCATCAAGCCGAGGAAAACGAAGATAAAGAGTATGGTCGGTTTTCCCATATTGGACCGGTTGACAGGTACCGATGCCGGCTCGATGATCGTGACGCAGGGCATTTGCTCCTGCACTTTGATTTTCGCATTTTCGAGCTGTTGCGCCAGTTGGCTGTAAACGCCGAATGCCAGCTGCTGCTCGTTCTGCAACCGGTCCAATTCGACTTGCGCCGACTGGCGTGCAATGTTACGGTTAGCGTCCACGGCCCGGGCATAGTGCTGCTGGGCTTCGTAGTATTGTTGCCGCGCCTCGTCGAACAGGTTTTGGGTAAAGGCCAGATCGCGCTTGGCCTTTTCGGTGCGGTACTCGGACATGTACGCTTCCAGCTTGCCGACCATCGAGTCGGCTGTCTGAGCAGCTACGAGCGGATCCTGCATCGTGGCCGTCGCGGTGATGACGCCGGTTTTCTTGTCTACGGAGATGGCTATTCTATGCTGCAACGCGTTCAGGACAAGGCTTTGTCTGCGGGACAGCGCATAGGGATTCAGCGCCTCGGCCGTACCGTCGTCCTCAGACCCGGAGGAGAAAATCCAGCCGATCAGACGCATCGGAGCCCCGATGACATGACTCCACCAAGGCGCCGACAACTCTTGGTCCACATAGTCGTACAGCGAAACCGGCGAGGGCATCTCTTTTCCCCGGACCGGAATCTGGCTCATCTCAACGATGAAGGGCGTGCTGCTCACGATATCGGGATAGAGCATCAGGTTGATGCCGTCTCCCGACTGGTTCTGGCCGCTCAGATTGATGCCGGCCATAGCGGCCAGATCGGCCATGCCGCCGGCAGCGGAGGTCTTCACGCCCTCGGGAGCCATCTTGACCGTCGTAGTGTATTCCCGGGGTATGCTGAACGCGACCACGAGCCCGACAACGGCACCGGCGGTCGCAACCTTCAGAATGAACGCGCGCTTGCGCCAAACGGACTTGGCAAGTTTGAGCAAATCGATCTCCTCCGCGTTCGAGACGCTTTGACGGGTATCCTCCATGACGTTCGCTTTTTGATGAGCGTACAAATATACCGATTATTTTTCCGGATAGAAACGGCCTCCGGGATATTTATCCGCCGAAAAAAGACGGATTATGTCGTTTATTGCTAACTTTGTCTGCCCTAAACAATACGTCACTATGGTCAAAATAGGAACAACATTATCCCCGCTGGGAAAGAAAGCCGTCCTTTGCGGCTCCGGCGAACTGGGCAAGGAGGTCGCCATCGAGTTGCAGCGGTACGGCGTCGAAGTCGTCGCGCTGGACCGTTACGCGAACGCTCCCGCCATGCAGGTAGCTCATCGCTCTTACGTGCTTTCGATGCTCGACGGGGCGCAGTTGCGCGCCGTCATCGAGAAGGAAAAGCCCGACTATATTATTCCCGAGATCGAGGCGATCGCTACGGATACGCTGCTGGAATTGGAAAAGGAAGGCTACAACGTGATCCCGACGGCCCGGGCCACCCGCCTCACGATGAATCGCGAAGGCATCCGCCGGCTGGCTGCCGAGGAACTCGGCATCCCGACTTCGCCGTACCGTTTCGCTTCCGACTACGAGGAGTTCGTCGAAGCCGTCGGGCAAATCGGGACGCCTTGCGTCGTGAAGCCGGTAATGAGCTCGTCGGGACACGGGCAAAGCGTCGTCCGTTCTTCCGAAGAGATCGACCGGGCCTGGGAGAATTCGCAGAAAGGAGGTCGGGCGGGAGCCGGACGCGTGATCGTCGAAGGGTTCGTCGATTTCGACTATGAAATCACGCTTCTCACGGTACGTCATTGCGGCGGGACTTCGTTCCTCGAGCCGATCGGCCATTATCAGCAGGACGGAGACTACCGCGAGTCGTGGCAGCCGCAGCCGATGAATCCGGCCGTTCGTGCGCAGGCCGAGGAGATCGCCCGCCGGATTACCGAGGCGCTCGGTGGCTGGGGACTGTTCGGCGTGGAGCTGTTCGTCCGGGGCGATCGGATTATTTTCAGCGAGGTCTCTCCGCGTCCGCACGACACGGGCATGGTGACGATGATCTCGCAGGATTTGTCGGAGTTCGCGCTTCACGTACGCGCCGTGCTGGGACTGCCGATTCCCAACATCGCCTTTCACGGCCCTTCGGCGTCGCGGGCCGTCGTGGTCGAGGGAGACACGAACCGGATGGAATTCGCCAACCTCGAGAACGTGCTTTCGGAACCCGATACGCAGATTCGGATTTTCGGTAAGCCCGAGATCGAAGGCCACCGGCGCATGGCCGTACTGCTCGCGCGCGCCGAGAGCGTCGAACAGGCGAGAGAAAAGACGGCGCGCGCCTACGCCAAACTGCAAGTCAACGTATTCGACCGCGAAACGCAACCGAAGTAAATATCCGTTCTGATTCACAATAAATTCTCATGCCGTATCGTTCTCGGTGTAAACCCGATACGGTATGAGAATTTGCATTTGTATTTCCGTGCTGGCGTGTTGCCTTTCCTCCGCACGTTCGCAGGACCTGTTGCGCGGTCGCGTACTCGATTCGGCGGATCGTTCGGCCGTGCCCTACGTCAGTATCGGCATCGAAGGGAAAAATGTCGGAACGATGTCGGATGCCGAGGGGAATTTCGTGCTGCCTGTAGCGGATGCGGCGGGCAATGCCGATACGCTGCTGTTCTCCTGCGTCGGATACGCTCCCCGGAAAATTCCCGTATCGGAGATCGATTTTTCTCGGGAATTCTCCTGCGCTTTGAAGCGGAACGACAGCCCGATTCCCGAAACCGTAGTCCGTACTTCCCGAAGCCGACGTATGAAAATAGGACGAAGCAAGATCGGGACCGATCTGCTGTCGGCCGCGACCGTCTGTTTCAGCTCTCCGGAGCCTTTCGGCGAAGAGTGCGGCATGCTGCTCAGCAGTCGGTACGACTGCACGGTGAACAGGCTGTCCTTTTTCGTCAGAAAGAACGGTTTTGAAAGCGCCTCTTTCAGGCTGACTTTCTATTCTGCGGAAAACGGCTTGCCGAAAGATATTCTGGGAGATAAGGACATTCGTTTCGATCTGCCCGACGGCTATACGGGCTGGGTCGATCTCGACCTGAGCGAATGTCCCGTGCACGTGAAAGCGGGAGACTTTGCCGTGACGATGACTTTTTTGGACGGAAAACAGGGCGAGTCCGCCTTCCGGGGACTCGAATTTCCGATTACCGTCGCGCCTTTGTCGAAATATACGCTGGTGAGCCGAGACCGCGCGCTGGGAGCATGGAGCAAGGAAGGGACGGTCATAACTCTTTTTACGGAAGTCACTGCCTATCCCGACTGATTTCAGAACGGTTTCATGCTATGCCGTCCCGAGCCGTAACGGTCGTCAGTTGAAAATGACCGTCTTGTTTTTGTACACCAGTACTTTTCGCTCGATGTGCTTTTGGACGGCTCTCGACAGCACGATCTTTTCCAGATCCTTTCCCTTGTTGACCAGATCCTCGATCGTGTCCTTGTGCGTAATCCGGACGATTTCCTGCTCGATGATCGGTCCGGCGTCCAGCTCGGTGGTCACGTAGTGGCTCGTAGCGCCGATGATTTTCACGCCCCGCTCGTAGGCCGCATGGTAAGGGCGCGCGCCGACGAATGCGGGCAGAAACGAATGATGAATATTGATGATCCGGTTGGGATACGCCTCGATCATCTTCTCCGAAACGATCTGCATGTAGCGGGCCAGCACGATGAAATTGATTCGGTTCTCCGCCAGCAGACGCATCTCTTCGGCTTCCTGCCGCTCCTTGTTCTGCTTGGTGATCGGGAACAGGTAAAACGGAATATCGAAACGGCGGGCCACATGTTCCAGATCGGGGTGGTTGCTGACGATCAGGGGAATCTCCACGTTCCATTCTCCGGCGGTATACCGGGCCAGCATATCGTACAGGCAGTGCGACATGCGCGAAACGAAGACCGCCATGCGCGGTTTGACGTCCGAAAAGTAGAGCCGGAAAATCATTTGGTACTTGCGGCCGTAAAGCGTTTGGAAGTAGTCCTCGATCTTTTCCTTGGGAATCAGAAACCCGTCCAGCTCCCAGGCGATCCGCATGAAAAACACGTTTTCCGCATGGTCGACATATTGGTCCAGATAGACGATGTTGCCTTTGTTGACCGTGATGAAGTCGGTCACCTCGGCCAGAATTCCCGGCTTGTCGGGACAATGCAGTAGCAACTGCGCCACCTCGCTCTTTATCGGCATAAAACGTTCGATTTTTTGCAAAAGTAGCGATTTTTTCACAGACAGGCTCGATTTACGGTTCGAATTCGTCCGCAATTTTTTTTTAGCGCGGCGCATACGGCGGCAGCCGTTTGCGCACTCCGTGCAAGACGGATTGTAAAAATCGATGAAAAAGAGTTACTTTGGCCTGAAAATTGGCAAGGCCTTCAGCAGTCCGGTGTCTGCCAGCGAGCCGTCGATCATGATTGGAAAGATTCTGAAATATACGCTGAAAGTCGTCTCGGTCCTCGTGGCGATCGTTCTCCTCATCCTGCTGTTGCTCTACATGCCTTTCGTGCAGGATTTCGTCAAAAGCGAGGGATTCGACTACATTCAGCGAAAAACGCAGATGCACCTCTCGGCCGAGCGCATACGGCTTTCCTTTCCGCTGAAACTGGTCGTCGATCGGGCATATGCCGTCCGGCCCGACGGCGACACGCTGCTTCGCTGCGAGCGGCTGGACGCGCATGTCGCGCTATGGCCGCTACTGCGTAAGGAGGTTGTCGTCCGCCGCTTCGTGCTCGACAGTACGCAGGTGCATTATAGGGACACGGCCTCCGCTTTCGATCTGAGGGCGCGTCTGGACGCATTTTCGTTACGGACGAACCGGGTCGATTTGGGCGAGCGGCTGGCCGACATCGCCTCGGCCGAGCTGACCGGCGGCGATATCGCCATTATGCTCGGCAAACCGGAAACTCCGGCCGACACGGTCGCCGCCGATACGACCTCGCTTCCATGGAAACTGCTGGCGGGACGACTGAAGCTGACCGACATCCGTTTTTCGATGAGCGGATCCTCTCCCGATTCGATGCGGCTCGGCGTCGCGTTGCAGTCGGGCCGCATAGCACAGGCCGCCGTCGATCTGGGCACGCAACAAGTGGCGGTCGGGACCGTCTATCTGCGACAGGGAGACTACGTTTTTCTGACCGATACGACTCGTGTTTCCCCGGCTACGGGGGATACCGTTACGCCCGAAACTTCCGATACTTTGCCTTGGATCATTCGTGTCGATCACGTACAGATAACCGACAATTCTCTGAAATACGGATCTTTATACGGGGTACCTAAAGCCGGACTTGACTTCGGCCATTTGGCCGTTTCCCGATTGAATCTGGCTGCCGATTCGATCTACAATCGGGGCAGCGCTGTCCGGATCGACGTCGACCGGTTGTCTCTCGAGGAGCGTAGCGGCTTGACAGTCCGTTCCATGAAAGGACGTTTCGGAATGGACAGCGCCCGGTTGTTCCTGACGGATTTCCGGCTTCGGACCGCCTCCTCCTCCGTCCGTGCCGATGCTTCGGCCGACGCATCCGTTCTCGATCGGTTTCCGCAGGCACGGCTTCGCCTGAGTCTGAAAGCCGACGTCGATTTGCCCGAAATCGCACATCTGTTTCCAGTCGGCGACACTTTGAGAAATCTGGCTGCCGGCAAAACGCTTCGTGCCGGAGCCGATTTTTCGGGTACGCTCGGACGGCTTCGCATCGCTCCGGCGGAAGTGGCCGTTCCCGGGATCGCTTCCCTTTCGCTCGACGGAACGCTTGTTTCGCCGACCGAGCCCGAGCGGCTTTCCGGAAACCTCCGGCTGAAAGGCTTATTCGACGATCTCGGCTTCGTAACGGTCCTGTTGCCCGACACCTCGCTGAGGAACCGAGTCTCCATACCGAAGAACATCCGGCTCTCGGGGACATTGAAAGCCGATACCGGAACACTGTACCCCGCCGTCGAGTTGGCCGTCGATTCCGGCTTGCTGGCTGTCGAGGGCATGCTCGACCGGCGAACGGAACGATACCGAGCCGAACTGACCGCCGAGCGATTCCCGGTCGGACGTTTCCTGCCGAAAGACTCTCTCGGCTTGCTCGGCATGCGCCTCGAGGCGGACGGCCGCGGGTTCGAACCGCTGGCGGCGTCGACTGCAGTTGATGCTTCGTTGGAGATCGGGCAATTCGACTACAACGGGTTCGACTACAGGGGAATCGGTCTGAAAGCGGTTCTCCGGAACAACGACCTGACCGGGCGAATCTCCGCTTCGAACGAGGCTCTGCAACTGGGACTGGAGCTGAGCGGCCGTCTGACCGAACGATTCCGACAGGTCCGTATCAACGGTCGTATAGACAGTTGCGATCTGCACCGGATGAATCTGACCCGGGACAGACTCTCCTGTGCCCTGTCGCTCGATCTGACCGCTTCGGCTACGGACAGCGGGAGCTATACGCTCGGTCTGGCCACGGATCGGATCGAGGTGCGCAACAAGTGGCAGCTCGACAAGATTCGTCCCATATCGCTGGAAGCCTATGCAGGCCGGGATCGGGTAGAGGCCGCGTTGCGCTCGGGAGACTTGCGCATGGACTTTTTCTCTCCCGAGGGAACCGACTCCTTGGTTCGTAACCTGAACCGCACGTCGCAGCGGGTGGCCGAGCAATTGCAGATCGGCAGCCTCGACATGCGGCCCATACGCGACAGCATGCCGTCGCTGCGCCTCAGCCTGACGGCCGGTCCGGACAATATCGTCAACAATTTTCTGAGAAGCAAGGGTATGCATTTCGACTCGCTGTCGGTCAAAACATCCACGATCGAACCGAAACCGCTACGGATGATTCTCCGGATCGATCGTTTCTCGAGCGGAGGCATTGTGTTGGATACGATCACGACGGGAATATGGCAGAACGGCTCCGGTCTGAACTATCTCCTGAGACTGGCCAACAGTCCGGGCAACATGGATAACGTGGCCCAGATCGCCCTGTTCGGCCGGGCTCAGGGCAACCGGGCCAGCCTGAATTGCAGGCAGCGGACGCGCTCCGGCGAGCTCGGGTTCGATTTCGGACTGAACGTGCTATGGATTGACAGTATATTGACGATCAGTATGTTCCCGGAGCATCCGACGCTCGGTTTTAAAAAATGGAGCGTCAACGAGGATAACCGCATCGCTTACCGCTCCGGCGGGGAAATCGAGGCCGACCTGACTCTGACCCGTCCCGGACAACGTTTCAGTTTGCGCACGCTGCCCTCGGTGGATTCCACGCTTCAGGCGCTGACACTGAATATCGTCGGCATAGATATCGGCTCGACGCTCGCGCTCTTTCCCGGAGCTCCTCCGCTCGGAGGCCGGTTCGGCACAAACCTCGATCTCCGGACCCGAGCGGCCGGATTCCAGATCGGAGGTACGCTGACGGTCGACAGTCTTACCTATGACAGGCAACGGATAGGCGATCTGGAAGTCGCGCTGAACTACCGGCCGGACAGTCTCGGACAGAATGCCGGTCTGAGCGTCGACATAGACGGCGAGCGCGTCTTGGCCGCGAACGGCGTCTATCGCGCAGGAAGCGACAGCCCGCTCGACTTCGACGTGACCGTTCCGGGGATTCCGCTTGCGGCCGCCAATGCCTTCATGCCGGCCGAAACCGTTTCGCTCGCCGGCATGCTGCGCGGAGAGGCGGGCATTCGGGGAAAAACTTCCGACATGCGCATCGACGGCGAGCTGACATTCGCCGGAACGAACGTCGGCGTGCCGATGATCGGAACTTCGTTCGGCCTGTCCGAAACGCCGATCGTAATCCGCGACAACGAAGTGCTGTTCACGAATTTCGCGATCGTTTCGCCGAACAAAAAGCCGCTTACGATCGACGGCCGGATCTCTTTAGGGGATTTTTCGCAGATCACGACCGACCTGCGCATGAAGGCCCGCGATTTCGAAATGATCGACGTGCGCAAGAACCGCCGTTCGATGGTATACGGCACGGGCTATCTGGATTTGGACGCGACGGTCAAGGGGCCTTTGGACGAGCTGACCGTGCGTGGCGACGCCGGCCTGCTCAACGGGACGGAGATTACCTATGTCATGCGCGACTCGCCGCTCGAAGTGCGGAATAAGAAGCAGGATCTGGTCACGTTCGTCTCGTTCCGGGATACGACGGCCGTACAGGCGGCCGATTCGGTCGCTCCGATCCGGATCGGAGGCATCGACATGCTGGTCAACGTGAGCGTGAACAGTTCGGCCAAGCTGGCCGTCGATCTGTCCGACGACGGTCAGAATCGAATCGATTTGCAGGGCGGGGGAGACCTCACCTATACGATGAACCGCCTCGGCGACACGCGCTTTTCGGGCAAATACGTTGTCAGCGGCGGAACTGTCCGCTACAACCCGCCCGTCATCTCGGAACTCGTCTTCAAGATCACGCAGGGCAGCTCCGTCGAGTGGACCGGCAACATGGAGGATCCGATGCTGAACATCACGGCTGTCGAGACGATGCGCACGAACGTATCGACCGAGGGACAGAGCAGCCGTCCTGTCAACTTCAATATCAGCATCCGCATTCGCAATACGCTCGAAAATCTATCGATTACGTTCGATCTGTCGGCTCCGGAGGATTTGGCCATGCAGAACGAGCTGTCGTCCCTGACGGCCGAGCAGCGGGCTACTCAGGCAATGAACCTGTTGATATACAATACTTACACGGGTCCCGGAACAACCGCCAAGACCAACTCGTCGAACCCGTTGAACAACTTCATCGAGAAAGAGCTGAACCAATGGGCGGCCAACAGCCTCAAGGGCGTCGATCTGAGCTTCGGAATCGACTCTTACGACGACGAGGCGACCGGCGGTCGCGGCAACCGGACCGACTACTCCTATCAGCTGTCCAAAAGTCTGTTCAACAATCGGCTGAAAGCGGTGATCGGAGGCAAAATCAGTTCCGATGCCGATCCGGACGAGAACCTGAAGGAAAACCTGATCGACGACGTTTCGCTGGAATATCGGCTCACCAAGCGCGACAACATGTTCCTCAAGCTGTTCCGGCACACCGGGTACGAAAGCATTCTGGAAGGAGAGGTCACTCAGACGGGGCTCGGCTTCGTGATCCGCAAGAAGCTGCTCAAGCTTTCCGACCTGTTCCGGATCATGCGCAACCGCGTGCAGGCCGCCGATTCCGTCGAGACGGAAAACCCTGCGACGAACGACGCTGCGTCCACCGGCGATGTCGTACGCAAGACGGACGCGGCCGGAAACGAAACGACAGGAGTCGAAGAACCCGTACCGGTTCCGCCGGCAAACGAACCTTAAACAGATGAAACGATACAGACTGCATATCGCTTTTCTGACGGCCGCCGCCCTTGTTGCCGGCTGTTCCACGACCAAGCGTTTGGGGCAGGACGAAGTGCTCTATACGGGAGTCCGCAAAATCACGATCGAGGCAGACTCCGGCGTACATATGCCTTCCTATGTCGAATCCGCCGTCAAGAACCCGCTCTCGGTCAAACCGAACAATCCTCTGTACAGTCCCTACATACGAACTCCGCTTCCGGTCGGACTGTGGGCGTACAACTATCTGCATACCGAAAAGACGAAGGGATTCAAGCACTGGCTTTACGAGCGTCTGGCCAAGGACCCCGTGCTGGTCTCTTCGGTACAGCCCGAGTTGCGCGTCCAAATGGTAAGCGACATTCTGGCCAACTACGGCTATTTCGGCTCCCGGGCGGAGTACGAGACGCGCTATAAGAAGCACGGCAGGAAAGCCCGGCTCAGTTACCGTGTCTATGCAGCGCCGCCGTGGCGCTACAGCCGGATCGCCTATCCGGCCGTCCGGGGACCGCTGACCGCGCTGGTCGACAGCCTGCAGAGTTCGTCGCTGCTGAAAACGGGAGCTCAGTACAATATCGATACGCTGGCTGCGGAGCGCACCCGGCTTTCCCGGATTCTTCGCAACAGAGGCTACTACTATTTCCGTCCCGAATATTTCGAATATCAGGCCGATACGACCCGGAAACGCCGCGAAGTGGACCTGCGTCTGCTGCTCAAACCCGGCATCCCTGCTCAGGCGACCCGATCTTACCGGATAGGGGATATCACGGTCAACCTGCAGAATATCCGTCCGAAATCGCGCGATTCGATGCGCGTGCGGGACATGCGGGTCTATTTCGACACGCCCCGGAAAATCCGCCCGAAAGTGCTCGCCCGCAACGTGAACCTGCGTCCGGGAGAACTTTTTACGGTCGACGCTCAGAACGCGACCCAGACCAATCTGAACAAGCTCGGCATTTTCCGGTACGTCAATCTGAGCGTGACTCCTCTCGACTCGCTTCAGGGCGGCGACAGACTGGACGTGACGATCGACGCGGGCTTCGATTATCCGCTCGAGGCCGAGCTGGAGGTCAACGTGTCGTCGAAGTCGAACAGCTTTCTGGGGCCCGGAGCCTCGTTCAAGGTCAGCAACAACAATTTCTTTCACGGCGGGGAGGTGTTCACCGTAGCCCTGAACGGAGCCTACGAGTGGCAGACGGGCAACAGCAAGCGGGGCGACGAGAAGTCGTCGCTGCTCAACTCCTACGAGTTCGGACTCAACGCGACGCTCGACATCAAGCGCCTGCTCGTCCCGCAGTTCATCTCGCGCGGAACGAGGTATCCGGCCAAAACGTCGTTCCAGATCGGGGTCGATCTGATGAACCGGCCCAAGTTCTTTCAGCTGATCTCGTTCGGCGGCTCGGCCAGCTACGATTTCCAGTCATCGCCGCGCAGCTTTCACTCGTTCACCGTTCTGAAGTTGGTGTATAACAAGTTGCTGCACACGACCGCCGAGTTCGACCGGACGATGGACGAGAACCCGGCCATCGCGCTGAGCTTCCGCGATCAGTTCATTCCCTCGATGAATTACACCTATACCTACGATAATACGTTCGGGCCGAGGCAGAACAAGCGCATATTCTGGCAAAACTCGATTACTTCGGCCGGCAACCTGCTCTACGGGGCCATGGAGCTGTTCGGCAAGCGGGGTGCGAAATACCTGTTCGGAAATCAGTTTTCCCAGTTCATCAAAGGGGTCAGCGAAATCCGGTACTCGTTCAAGACAGGCAGGAAAAGCTGGCTGGTCACCCGTTTGCTGATAGGCGCGGGCTATGCGTACGGCAACTCGAAAGTCATGCCCTACAGCGAGCAGTTCTATATCGGCGGAGCGAACAGTATCCGGGCTTTCACGGTCCGCTCGCTGGGCCCCGGCAGTTATCATCCGAAAGAAAGCGACCGGAACAGCTATCTGGATCAGACCGGCGACTTCAAGATGGAGGCCAATGTCGAGTTCCGTTTCCCGCTGATGGGGGACCTGCACGGCGCGCTGTTCGTCGATGCAGGCAATATCTGGCTGCTCAAGAACGACCCGAACCGTCCCGGAGGAACGCTCAAGTGGAAAGGGCTGCTGAACGAAGTGGCTCTGGGGACCGGATTCGGGCTGCGCTACGATCTGCAATTCATCATCCTCAGGGCGGACCTCGGCATAGCGATCCATACGCCTTATCCGAACCCGGACAAGCCCCATTACTACAACATATCGAGCTTCAAAGACGGGTTGGGATTCCATTTGGCCATAGGCTATCCGTTCTGACGCCCTGCCTGCAGGCACCGGTCGCCGTGCGACACTTCCGGACCGGCATTCCGCCTCCCGGTCGAACCCGCTGCCGTCGCAACGGCATGTTGGGGAATTCGGTCCGAAATGATTACTTTTGCCCTGCTAAAACGACAAAGACATGACACGACTGGTCATCTTCGACTTGGACGGCACGTTGCTCGATACGATCGACGATTTGGCGGCGAGTACCAATTATGCGCTACGCCGGAACGGTTATCCCGAGCACGAGCTCGCGGCGTACCGTTATTTCGTCGGCAACGGCGTCGCCAAACTGATCGAGCGCGCGCTGCCCGAAGCGGAAAGGAGCGCGCAGAACGTCGAAAGGCTGCGCCGCGACTTCGTCGAATATTACACGGAACATAGCGCCGACCTGACCAAGCCTTATCCCGGTATCAGGGAAACGGTTTCGGAACTGGGAAGGCGGGGAATCGTCCGGGCCGTAGCGTCGAACAAGTATCAGGCCGCTACGGAAAAGCTCGTCGCTCATTTTTTCGGCGAGGAAACGTTCCGCGTCGTGTTGGGCCAGCGGGAAGGGATCGCGCCGAAACCCGACCCGACGATCGTGCGCGATATTCTTTCGAGGACGGGCTTCGCTCCCGCCGAAACGCTCTATGTCGGCGATTCGTGCGTCGATATGCAGACGGCGCGCAACGGCGGTCTGCGCTCGGTCGGCGTGAGCTGGGGATTTCGTCCGCGCGCTGAACTGGAACAAAACGGAGCGACGTTTATCATCGACTGTCCCGCTCAACTGCTCGACTTGCTCTGAATCCGATCTTCGGAACGCGTAGCGGCTGCATATTTTTTATGCAGCCGCTACGCGTATTCTGGCAGACGAATTTGTATCGGCCGCAACAGTCCGGAGCCCGTTTTTTGCAAAGCATACGCTCTATGCGCCGACGAAAAGCTCCGCTTGTTCGGCCCGCGACAGCAAATAGCCGGCAGGAGACCGGTCGTTCGGTCTTTCGGCCAAATGGCGGGCCGTTGCAATCTTACGCTCTCCCAACATCGGGACCAGCAGCAGGCGGGCGGCGAGAATCAGAGACCCGGTCATCGTGATGCGCATTTGAGCAGAACGGGGATGGATCGACACCCGATAGCCGGGTTCGGCTGTCAGCAGAAAGGACGTTTCCGAAAATATCGAAGCCGTGTGCATGTCTTCGCCTATGCCGAGTACGATGCAGTCGAAACGGGGCATGTCGTCCAGGCCGGATAGCTCCTGTCCGATCAGATGCGTATAGCGCTCGGCTTCGGTTTCGGGAGGCTGTTCTCCCCGGATTCGGTGCACATGCGAGGCTGGCACGGTCAGAGGCGAGAACAGCAGGCGTTCGGCGGTCCCGAAGTTGCTTTGCGGATCGTCGGGCGGCACGCAGCGCTCGTCCACCCAGTAAAAGCGAATCCGATCCCAATCGAGCCGGTCGGCGAAAGGTCCGCTCCAAAATGGGAATAGCCGTTTGGCCGTTTCTCCGCCGGACAAGGCCACATGGAAGCTTCCGGCGGAGCCGAGCATCCGGTCGGCCATTCGCCGGGTCAGTGCCTCGATCGCCTCGTGGGCGACGGAATACGAGTGAATATTCATAGTTGCATATTTTTTCAGTTTTCCTCGCACAATAGCGAGTCGTCCGGTCTCTCGAGCGCCAGCGCCTCCTCGGGTCCCTGCGAACCCGGCGTATAAAAGCGCAGTCCGCGGGACGGATGCTCGGCCCAGTGACGCAGAACCGGATCGATGATTTTCCAGCTCGCCTCCAGCGCGTCGCTTCGCGCATAAAGCGTCGAATCGCCCAGTATGGCGTCGAGAAGCAACCTTTCGTAAGCGTCGGGCAAATAGTTGTGCGACAACGAATCGTAGCGAAAATCCATACTGACCTGCTTGACTCGGAATCCGGCCCCCGGCATTTTCAGTCCGAAGCCCAGCGACACGCTTTCGTCGGGCTGAATTCTGATCGTCAGCTTGTTGCACGAGCTGCCCGAGCATTGGCCGGCGAACAGCCGCTGGGGCGTCGATTTGAAGCGGACGACGATTTCCGACTCTTTCCGGTCCAGCTTCTTTCCCGTGTACAGCAGAAAAGGCACGCCGCCCCAGCGCCAGTTATCGATGTAGAATTTCATCGCGACGAACGTCTCGGTCGTCGAGTCCGGCGAAACGTCCTTTTCCTCGCGGTATCCCCGGTATTGCGCCCGCACGATGTCGCGATCCATCCGCTGCGCCGTATAGGGACGCAGCGAGCGGAAGACCTTGACGATCTCGTCCCGCATGGGTTCCGGCTCGAACACGGCGGGCGCTTCCATAGCGGCAAAGGCCATGAGCTGCATCAGATGATTCTGCACCATGTCGCGCATGGCGCCGGCTCCGTCGTAGTATTTTCCCCGGTTTCCCACGCCGAGGGTTTCGGTAGCCCGTATTTCCACCCGGTCGATGTAGTTCCGGTTCCACAGCGGCTCGAAGATTCCGTTCGAAAAACGCAGTACCAGAATGTTTTGGACGGTTTCCTTCCCCAGATAGTGGTCGATCCGGTATATCTCGCGCTCGGCGAATATTCCTCGGAGCAGTCCGTTCAGTCTGCGCGCCGTCTCCAGATTGCTGCCGAACGGTTTTTCGACGATGATCCGGCGCCATCCGCCTTCCCCTTCCGGTACATTCAGTCCGCTTTCGAGAAGACCCTGCGCGATCACCGGATACATGAAGGGCGGCGTGGCCAGATAGTAGAGTATCCGATCCGGCAGACGCAATTCCCCCCTGAGCCGGACGATACGCTTCGCAAGCTTTGGGTAGGCCCTCGGATCGGCCGGATCGAAACGCAGGTAATAGACTTTCCCGAGAAATTCGTCCGCGCGGTCGCCCTTCAATACCTGACGGCGCGACCGTCGGAACGAGATGTCGGAAAAATCGCTTCGCGCGGCACCCAGAATCGCGAAGCGGTCCGGCAGCAGCCCTCGCGAGAAAAGCTCGGAAAAGGCCGGCAGCAGCTTACGGGAGGTCAAATCGCCCGAAGCACCGAAAATGACCAGCAATTGGTCGTATGATTCCTTGTTCGCACTCATGCCTCGTAGCTTTCAGCGCTGGTATTTCCGCCCCGGCCCGTCCAGTCGGTATGGAACGTCGTCCCGTCGTCCCGGTCGATTCTCTCGTAGCGGTGCGCCCCGAAATAGTCGCGCTGGGCCTGAAGCAGATTGGCCGGAGAACGGAGCGTGCGCAACCCGTCGAAATAGTTCAGGGCCGAACTCATGCAAGGTAGGGCGACGGCACCCAGCGCACCGTGCGCCACGACCCGGCGCCATGCCGGCAGAGTCTGTCCGATCTTGCCCCGGAAAAAATCGTCGAACAACAGGCTGCGCAGATCGGGATCGGTCCGAAAGGCCTCGGTCACTTTTTCGAGAAAGGCCGAGCGGATGATGCAGCCGTTGCGCCATATCCTCGCGATCGTTCCGTAGTCCAGTCGCCAGTCGTAAAGTTCCGACACGCGGCGCATCAGCGAAAATCCCTGCGCATACGAGACCAGCTTTGAGGCATACAGCGCGGCCCGGATCTGTCCTGCCGTCAGCGTCTCGACTACGGACTGGGCCTGAGGGTCCGGATAGCCTTCCGCAGCGGTCCTGCGCTCGTCCGGCAAGGCGGAAAGCATGCGGGCGAATACCGCCTCGGCAATCAGCGTCAGCGGATCGTTCCGGTCCAGAGCGGCCGACACGCTCCATTTGCCCGTCCCTTTCTGCCGGGCCACGTCGCGGATACGATCGAGCAGATATGCCCCGTCGTCGTCCTTGAAGCGGAAAATTTCGGCGGTGATGCCGATCAGGTAGCTGTTCAGTTCGCCTCGATTCCACGACTCGAACAGCGAGGCGAGGGACTCGTTATCCATGCCGAGCCGATTTCTCAGCAACGAGTAGGTCTCGGCTATCAGCTGCATGTCGCCGTATTCGATGCCGTTGTGGACCGTTTTGACGAAATGACCCGATCCGCCCGGTCCGATCCACTCGCAGCACGGCGAGCCGTCGTCGAGCTTGGCCGCGATGGCCTGAAACGGCTCTTTGATCAGCGGCCATGCCGCAGCCGATCCGCCCGGCATAAGCGAAGGACCGTGCAAAGCGCCCAGTTCGCCTCCCGATACGCCGCATCCCACGAACGACAGCCCTGCCTTTTCCGCCTGCGCGACCCGTCTCTGCGTATCGAGATAGTTGGAATTGCCCCCGTCGATCACCACGTCTCCCCGCTCCAGATAAGGCATCAGCTGTCCGATCACCTCGTCGACGGGCTCCCCGGCCCGGATCATCATCAGAATCCGCCGAGGCCGTCTCACCGATTCGACCAGTTCTCGGATCGAATGCGTTCCGACGAGCCGCTTGCCGCGGCCACGCCCCTCGACGAACCGGTCTACGGCATGTTCGCGTCCCGGCGAGCGACGGTTGTATACGGCTACGGCGTAGCCCTTGCCTTCGAAATTCAAAGCGAGATTCTCCCCCATGACGGCCAGTCCGATCAGGCCTATGTCTGCTGTTTCCATGTGCTGTGTCCGATTCGTGCTCCGACTCTTTCGTCGTCGAGCGGAACCGTTCAATTTTCACGCCATGTTTCGTCCCCGCTTCGTGGCTTCGATATGCGATTTCGGCCCGTGCGTCGATCGGACAGGAAAGCGGCGGACTTGTCTCCGGATCCGACCTTGCTTCGATTTCCGCTACAAAAGTTGAAAACGGAAAACACATATGGGCGGTTCCGGTAGCCGACGTGACAAAAGCATTCCGAGTACAAAACAATCCGGCCCTCTGCATAAGAAAATGCAGAGGGCCGGATTGTCGTGCGATCGCTTGCCGGCTACCGTTTCTTTCGGTGCTTGTCCGGATTGAAAATCATCAGACCGATCGATACGCCGATCTTATTGGGCAGCCATTCGCCCGAGCCGTTGAACGGGTCGGGATGCTCGGGCTCGTCCCGGCGATGCGGATGCCACTGGACCGTGCCGTCCAGATTGTATCCGTTGTACCAGCTTGCCATGTAAGCCCACCCGAAATAGACGTCCAGCAGCCACCGGTCGGCAAAACGGTACTCGTATCCGCCGCAGACGCCGAACATCAGGCCGTAACCCTTGCTGTAGCGATCCTGTAGCCCGAGCTTGCCGCCGGCGAACGTGGGCTTCGACATCTTGAACGCCATCATGCCGACATTCGCCCCGACATACCACCCTGTATTGTGTTGCTTGAAATAGCGGCGGTACTCGTTCATGAAGATTCCGAAAAGCATCGGCTTGTGCGCTCCGTTATGCTCGATGGATTTCCACGGCGAGCAAACGAACTCGGACTGGAAAGTGGAATGGGGACTCAGCCGGAACTCGACGGCCGGATTGATCACCCCGACCAATGCGTACAGCCCGTTGAGCTTTACGTACGTCTGCGCCTCGGACCGCTGTGCAGACAGCAGGATTCCCGCTGCCGCGAGCAGCATCCATTTCAAACCGTATTTCATCATATCTTCGAATGTTACGCCCGTTCGGACCGCCGAAGCGTTCCCTGTTGTCCTCGTTCTCGGACAGCGTCGGGCCGGTTAAACTTTTCCTTGACCGTTGTTGTCCGGGGCTTCCTCCGGTCCGTTTTCCGGATTCCCCATCGTGAAGCGCCACGAGCAGGCGCATCCGGGGTCGCTCACCCGAGGGAAACAGCTTACCGGTTCGCATACTATGCGATCGTCGATCGTTTTGGCGAAAAATGCGTATTCGCGGATTCCTACGGACAGACACGGATGCAACGGCATCCCTTTTCGCTTGCGCGCAGACTGTACCCGGCAATCTACCACACGGAATGTCAGGGAATCGCTTTCCCGTATCAGTTCGACCTGCCGGTTGGCGAATGCCGCGAAGCGGAGCGAAAGCGCCCGCTCCAGTCCGTCCAGTCCCGGCCTGTCGGGCAACTGCAGGAATCCTTTGATGCGCCGTGCCTCCGTTTGGGTGAAGGCTTGCCACACCCGCTCGTCGTGCCTCATGGCCCGGTCCATTCCGAGCTCGCGCTCGACGGACTGGAACCACACGCCGTCCAAAGCCAGCATGTTGCGCGCGTACGTTCTCACCAACTCTTCGAGCTGCTCCTTGGACAGCTTCGACAAGACATCCGTTTCCATTTCAGTGCGATGACGAGGCAAAAATAAGGATTTTTAACGGATTCGGTTCGGTCCGTGCGACGGATCGCCCGATATTTTCCCGCTCTGTATCCGCATACGTTCGGACTCAGTCCGTAGTCCGCAAGAGCATGCCCAGCCGGAAAAGGATGCGGGCGTAAAAACGACAGCCTTTCCGTCATGAAGTCGGAAAGGCTGTCGGCAATCGGTTTTACCCCGAGCTTATTCGTTCCATCGGATCGTCATCAGCAGTCCCCGGTGGTCGCTCGGCCAATGCTCGCCGGCCTGATCGATAATGGGCTCCTGCGTATCGGCAGCCACGCGTTCGCCCCGGACGATCGTTCCGGTAGGACCTACCATTTTGATATCCACCAGACTGAATCGGCTGTCGGGATAGTAGTAAATGTAATCGATCCTGTCGCGTTCGTCCGCTTCGGCGGCCCATGCCAGATCCGATACGGGAATGCCTTCGTTGTTGACCGGCCACGTCAGGCCCGGGTGCGTTGCCGGATCGGGATACATCTGCCGGAAAGCATCGATGAAACCGCTCTCGGTCAGCAGCAGCGAAGTCTGCCAAGGTACGATGCAACCGTTATGCTCGAACATATCTTTCGTAGACTCGACCCAGTCCAGATGCGAGGGCTCGTTCAGGTCGCCTGCCAGAATGACGATAGCCCCTTTGTCCAACTCTTTTTTCGCATTTTCGACGAACTCCCGAGCCGATTCCGGACGTCCCGAAAGCGCATTGCGCTCGAGAATCTCGCTTACGTCGGTATTCGGACCGTCGGGTAACTTTTCCCAACCGCTGTTTCCGCCGCCGTCGTTATATCCGCGCGGATAGTAGCATGAATAGTAAACGTAGTTGGAATGAGACGGATAGATAGCGATCCGCTTGCCGTCCACGTTGCATACGCCCTTGAACATCCATGAATTGATCAGCTCCGTTTCCTCGATCGGATATTTCGACAGCAGTCCGCGCGCTCCGCCGCCGCCTTTGCCGAACCCGGTCTCGGCGTAATAGGTCAGCCCCCGCTCCTTCAAGGCTGCCACGAGTTTCTTCATGACCATGTCGTCCCCGTTTTTGTACAGCTCACAGAAAGTCGCGAAGTCGGGTTCGAGAGCGACTATCTGGTCCACGAGCGACTGGAACGCGCTGTAACCGTCCGTCGAGTTGTGCCCGCATTCCTCCCAGATATTGAGCTGGAAAAGCGTCAGTTCCTTACCGGCGGTCTGGCCGGCCTGTACGATAGTGATTTCCGTAGGCGCGAGGTTGTCAGCCGTGAATTTCACCACGGCCGTACGTTCTTGCTCGTCCGTATTGGCCGATATTTGGAACCGCACCGAAGATGTTTCCATTGCCGATTTGTTCTGAACCTGCGCGATCCAGTTTCCTTCCTGAACAATCGAGCATTGATAAGCTACATTGGCCGATACGTTGACCGTAAGCAGCGTGTCTCCGGCCTTTACATCATAGCGCCCTTGTTCGGGAACGACTTCTTCGTGCGTGCGCTGAGTGACCGAGATTGTCTTCTGTTCATTGCCGCACGTAACCGTCAGCAAAGCTTCGCGGTCCGTACTGTTGGACGGATTATTGCCTGCCGAAAGCGTCAGCTTGTGCTGCCCGGCGGTGCCGGACGTCTTGCTGACAGAGAGCCACCGCTCTCCTCCGGCGATGTAATCGGTCTTGACTTTCCACTCGCCCGGGGCCTGCAGGTCGACCTCCTCGGTCGCCCCCTGAGAGGGTACGTTCCATTGACTGACGGATAGCTCGAAAGGCAGATTTCCGCCGCTCGCAGAGCCTCCGTCTTTGTCGCATTGGCAAAAAGCCAGCGAACAAACGGCAAACAAGCTGTACAAAATGCTCATTTTCATCATGTTGAATTATATCTGAAATCAAATTAATCGCACAAAGATGCTAATAATTTTACGGATCGGAGATGCTTCCGCAATATTTTCTTAACATTCCGTTGAAAATGCGTACGGCTTTCGAGGCAATCCTGAGCATAAACGTTTCAAAGAAAATATTATTGCCGATGGAACAGGACAAGTCGGGTAATTTCCAGCGAATTTTCGGAAAAGGTTGTTGAATTTTCGGTCGTTCTGCGACGAATCGTTATATTTCTTGCAGATATTGTCTGATCCTGAATTTTGTTTCATCTTTGCATTGCGAGCGCCGGACAGGCCCCGACGGGAAGCGGAACGTATTTCCGGACCGGGCCGTTTCCCGGCTATGACTATTATGAAAAAACTGCCGCTTTACATTACGATTCTGATCGGAATGCTCGTGGGAACCGGACTCGGCTTTTGGGCCGTAGCGGGAGGGTGGGAGCATCTGCTCACGGAATGGATCAAGCCTTGGGGAACGATTTTTATCCGGTTGCTGCGACTGGTCGCCGTTCCGTTGGTAGTCGTTTCCCTGATCAGCGGAATCACGAATCTGAGCGATACGAAGCATCTGTCGCGCATGGGGCTCAAGACGCTGGGCATCTATCTGTCGACGACCGTCTTCGCCATTGTCATCGGTCTGGTCGTCGTCAATCTGATCCGTCCCGGAGAAGTATTCCCTCGCGAGAAAACCGCCGAGTTCCGAAGCCGTTACGAACAGTCTGTTTCGGAAAAGGCTACCGCAGCCGAGAACATGCGCGAAGACAGTCCGCTCCAATTTTTAGTGGATATGGTTCCGGAAAACGTCGTCCGTTCGGCCGGCGACAATTCGGCCATGCTTCAGATCGTTCTGCTGTCCATCGCTTTTGGCATAGCCATGGTAGCCGTCGGCAGGGAAAGAGCCGACCCGGTCAAAAAATTGGTCGAGTCGCTCAACGAAATCATCCTGAAGATCATCGGATACGTGATGAAGCTGGCGCCGTTGGGCGTCATGGCGCTGATGGCCGACCTGATCGTCGGTTTCGCCGGTGACTCGGACCTGCTGCTGGCGTTGGGCTATTATGCGCTGACGGTCGTCATCGGACTATGCGTCATCCTGCTCATCTGTTATCCGCTGATCATCCGTTTTTTTACCGACATTCGGCTCCCGGACTATGTCCGCGCCGTATTGCCGGTCCAAATGCTCGCCTTTACGTCCTGCTCCAGCGCGGCCTGTCTGCCGGTCAATATCGAGCAGATGCGCAGGCTGGGACTCCCGCATAACGTGATCTCGTTCGTGCTGCCGACCGGCGTGACGGTTAACATGAACGGCACGAGCTGTTACCACGCCATCGCCACCGTTTTCGTCGCGCAGGTGATGGGCATCGAGCTTTCGCTCGCTCAGATGCTCTCGATCGTCGTGCTGACGACCGTCTCGTCGATCGGAACGCCGGGCATACCCAGCGGAGGCATGGCCGTGCTGACGCTCGTACTCGTCTCGGTCGGCATACCGGCCGAAGGAATCGCCATGATTATCGCGATGGACCGTCCGCTCGACATGCTGATTACGGCGGTGAACGTCTCGGGCGATGCGATGGCCGCATGCGTCGTCTCGCGGGGCGAACGATCCGAATCCGCCGAAACGGTTATTTCCGCTCACACGAATACAGAACAATCATGACTAACCTTAACGAGTCCAAGCGGCACAGCCGCTCCGTACGCCGTCTCGGCATGATAGCGTCCGGCCTTGCGCTGGCTCTGATCGTCCTGTGGGCCGCACGCGTGCTTGCCCCTGGCCGGATCGCATTCGTACGAACGCTCGGTCTTCCCGACAGCCTGCCCGGTTACCACGCCCTTGCAGACAGTCTCCGCGAAGGCCTGACGAACTGCCGCAATACCGTTGCTCTCAAGCTGGCGGCGCTTTCCGACCCGGCGCGAATCCCCGTTTCGGAAATACGGCCGTTCGATACGGAGGCTTTGGCTTCCGCGATACACGGCGAACGCATCGGAATCGACGGTTCGCCCGACTGGATGCAAACGCTGAAGAAGTCGCTCCGGCGTGGATTCGGGAAAACGAACGATTTGACGCTGACGTTCCGGAAGGATGCTCCCGATACGGTTCAATGTACCGTTTTTCTCGGCGAATCGATCATGACGGCCGACCGTTTCCCTCTCGGTCGCTGGCCCGTGTTTTTCGAAGAAATAGGAACCGCCGTATGGACGGCGCTGGACCCGGCCGTTGCGCTTATGGATCATTACGATCCCTGCCCGGCGGACGATTACATGGAGAAAATAAACCGGATGCGTCTGTACGAATCGGCGGACGATGCCGGATTGCTGAACGCTTCCGGCTGTTCCGATCCGCGCTCGGATCTCGTATCGGGTATCGTCTGCGAGAGCTTCGGCTATGCGGTTCAGGATACGGCCGCCCTGAACGCTGCCGCTGTCCGATACCGCCGCCTCGTGGGCTCTGACAGACGGCTCGCTGAAACGCTCGGCAGCCGGATCGACCGGATCGGAACCTATGTCGCCTCTTTAGAGGCGCCCGGCCGCGACGACGCGTTCGTCGAAAGTTTCTTGAACGAGCAGATTCGTTTGCCGGACAGTTGCCGTCAGCTGATACTCGTATACAACGACCGGCCCGACCGGGTTTCCTGCGTTTTCCGCCGTTACGAGAAAAAGAACGGACAATGGCGGGAGACTGCCTATCCGCTTCGCTCGAACGTCGGCCGGGCCGGCATCGCGCCTTACGGCGAGAAACGAGAAGGAGACGGCCGAACGCCCAGCGGAGCCTATCCGATGGGATTCGCGTTCGGATACGTGCGCGATATCGATCTGTCGTGGCCGTTCGTCGTCGTGAGCAAACAGCACTATTGGATCAGCGATCCCGAAGACCCGCTTTACAACCAGATGACGCAACAGACGCCCCGGACCGACAATTTCGAATACCTTCGCCGCGACGACGAGGTATACCGCTATGCCGCCGTGGTCGAATACAACATGCGCCCGATCGAGAAGTACAAGGGAAGCGCGATCTTCTTCCATATCGAGAGCGGCTTCGACCGCGGTACGGCCGGCTGCATCAGCGTCACCCGACGCAAAACCGTCGAGGTGCTGCAATGGTTCGATCCGCAGAAAGTCCCATACATGCTGATCGTTACGAAGCCGCAAGCTCTGCAGAACCCGGGGAGCCGATCTTTCGATTACCACTGAAAATGTGTTTGCAACGAAACGGGACGGGGCGTTACCCCTTCGAGAATCGCGTATTTGAAAACTCAATCGTACCGATTTGATTTTGCTGTCGAATTCTACCTTTCAAAAATAATTTAGGAGATATTTCTATGTCTATTCTATTCTTTGATACTTAGGATATCAAAGCAGAAAGTAATTTAAATAATATATTATCACCCTGCTAATTCCCGCCAAGAGGGATAATAACCCGAATCCACCTCGTATTTTGCGAGGTGGATTGTTTGTTTAAGTATCAAAACGAATATAAGTGGAACGATAATTTATGCTTTCCCTGCGCCGTATATTGTTACTTGTTGTTCTTCTTAATGTTCCATAACTTGGTCAAAGACTCCGTCGTTATATTGCGGAGGATAACTTTTGTTTAACGAGACAGAAGAATATTTTTTGATTCAGTTCAGCCCTTAATATTTGAATTGTTCAGTCAATCTGCAAATGATGATTGAACGTCAATAAGCTCCTTGATCTTTCCCGGAAAAAGTCTTACACTTGTCAGTGGATTATCACACCTTCTATATTCTTATCTTCGCCATACTCGAAATTGTGTTTGTTGTACGGGTGCGTAAGGATATCATAGAAAGCTTTTCCTTCAAATGTCAAACCCAATTTGCGGAAACTATCCTTGTTCTGTCCTAATCCTACAAGAATATCAAGTGTCTGTTGTGTCGAATTTTTTATAATCTCATCTCTACAAAAGCTTCTTCGAGTAACAGCTTCGCGCTGCAGTTGTGATACTTGTCAAGAGCCTTTTTTCAGTAACGCTTCATATTTCTCGGCAGCAATTTTATACTCTTTAATCGATTGCGAAAAAAATGGCAAGTATCTCCAATTTTTTGCAGGTAACTTTAATTGCGTAACAAATTCAGGACTGAATAATAAAGCCGTTTATGTCGAAATATTCATTATATCTCCCCTCTTAAAACCAAGGTGGCACGCATACTATTTCAAAACAAGCATAGAGCAAGGTTCGTTTTAGGTGACAAATTCATCCTTATAGACCTTGTAATAAAAGTAATTAAACCATGAAAAAATAAATCCTTCCTTCATAAGACTTTTTTGGCTTATTTTTGATATGTTTTCTGCAAAAACGGTTACGCTCTGGTATTTTGAATAGAACTCATTATTAACTTAAATTTTGTCAACATGAAAAGAAAAACATTTACGGTAATGATGGTGACTTTACTTTGTTCCTGTATCGCCTTCACCTCTTGTATCGGATCGTTCAAACTGAGCAATAAAGTATTGAGTTGGAACAAACAAGTTTCCAATAGCAAGTTCGTCAATGAAGTCGTCTTCTTTTGTTTCTGGGTAATACCTGTATATGAAGTAACCACAATCGCCGATGTTTTGGTCGTCAACAGCATCGAGTTTTGGAGCGGCGACAATCCTCTGGCAGAAACTGAAACAGAAAAATCCATTCACGGTAAAAAGGGGGAATATTTGGTACGGTACAAACGTAACGGCTATCGCATCGTTAATCGCAACACCAAAACCAGTGTCGATTTAATCTATGACAAAGGTACGAAGACATGGTCCGCAATGGCTAAAAACAAACCCGTAGAGTTTATGACTTTCCTTGACGACAATACGGTCAGGGTATATCTGCCTGGAGGAAAAACCATGAATGTTGAATTATCCGAATCTGGTGTAGCCACATTTAGAGAAGTCATCGAACGTGATTATGCCATGTTGCGTTAAAAACCGATAAGGACAAATTTTTGTAAAGGGGATCATTCAAGTCCCCTTTACAAAGTCTGTCCCGCCTTGTAATCTGCCGGAACCGTATGTGGATCATTCGTAATTGAAACACCCGAACGTTTAAGCGCAGTCGCAAATGAATGTCTTGCGACATAGGGGGTCAAATTGATACTAATATTTAATTCTTTGTTTATCAACTTTAAAAATAAATTTATTTTAGCAATTACTTTATGAGTGCAATTCCGTCGCTGTTGCTCCGTCGTGTGATAAAACGATAAAATCGGAAACAGATAGGGCGATTGGTCTCGACGGTTACGGACGACTATCTCCATTGCTTGAGATAACGAAGGTAATTTTATCATTTTGTGCTCCTTGCGCCTTATATAGATCAATCTATCTTCCACTATATTTTGCTGGGTAAGATAAGCCATGTCTACGAAATTGATTCCTCCCATATAATAGCTGAAAGCGAACAAATCGACGGCCAGTCGGACATAAGGACGATCGCTGGCATAGTTGATGATCCGAAATATTTCCGCTTTGCCGATAGCACGTTTAGCGGTCGCTCGGTGCAATTTCGACACTTTATAAGACTTGAAAGGGTAGTGTTCCGACTTGGCACCTTTCCCTCAATAGCGACATTATATACAACCGCAACGTGCGAAAACGTCGGCCTATCGTATTCTCGGAAAATCCCTGTCCACGCAACCACGATTCATAACGCTTCAGCCATGCCGTATCAATATCGGAGAAATAGATTCAAGTGGCCGTTGAATTTTAGCAATGAATGATAGCAATGAATGATGGATTTCCTGATGAGATAGGGCGTAACCTTCACGATGTTGTTTTTTCAATCGCTGTATTTGCAACAAAAACATATCGCCAACCGTCCGACAGGGCGAATAACTGTCGATTTGTTCAACCAACCTTGTTGCAGTAAACTCCCTGTGTTCACTAATCAATTCAATGACGCGCTCCGAATACTGCCTGCTTTTCTCAGCTATGACCTTTTCGATCATATCTTTGTTAGGACAGTGTCGTTGGGGCTTATTCTTATCTGAATCCCAATACTGAGGCAAAACAGATATGTCAAGGCTGACATATTTCTTTTTGCCGTTTTTGCACACCCTAAATCATTAAAGGATGCTCACCATTTGAGAGTGTTTTGGATTTGTAACACAAAACATTAATACACCTGTACCCATTGCGGAGCATGGTTTAACTCTCGGTTTAACTCTGAGTCCCAAACCACCGTACAACCGCTTCGGGAGAGGCACAAAAAAGGAGTCGCATCTCTGCAACTCCTTGATTTTCAGTGGTGCCACCACGAATCGAACGAGGGACACAAGGATTTTCAGTCCTTTGCTCTACCAACTGAGCTATGGCACCTTTTCCGTTTGACGGTGCAAAGATATACATAAAATTCAATTAAACAATATTCCGAACGAATTTTAGTTCTAGACTAAAAATTATATCTTTGCGTAGTCTATACCAATGATAAAACCCGGACGCAATGAAAATAGCTCTTGCCCAACAAAATTACACGATTGGGGACTTCAAGTCGAACAAGGAAAAAATTGTCCGATGCATCGAGCAGGCCAAGTCCGAATCGGCCGATTTGGTCGTATTCTCAGAACAGGCTATCAGCGGCGCTCCGGCATACGATCTACTGAATAAAGTCACATTTTTGGAACTGTGCGAGGAGACTCTCGAAGAGATCGCGCGCTGTTGCGAAGGCATTTCCGTATTGGTCGGCATGCCGGCGCAGTGCATGAACAAGACGATCAGCGTGGCGGCTTTGATCGAGGATCGGAAAATCAAGCGGTACGTCGGGAAAAAGACGATCGAATCACGCGACGAAATGTGCCATATATCGTCGTCGAAAGGCTGCGAGTACATTAAGATTCGCGGCAAGAAGATCGCCGTCGTCGTGGGGGAGGATATCAAGACCGAGCAGGAATACGGCGAATACGCCGATCTGATCGTCAATTTGGCTCATAGTCCCTATTCGCGCGGAGTCGTTGAGAAACGCTACGACTTTTACCGTCAGATGGCTTTCATGACAGGCAAGACCATTTTGTATGTCAATAGCGTCGGCGGGCAAACGGATATTGTCTACGACGGCTCTTCGGCGGCTTTCAACAGCCGAGGAGAGGCGATCGCCCTGCTGAAAAGTTTCGAGGAGGACTTTCAGACAGTGGATGTGGACGGCAACGAAACGCCGAAAAAGATACCCGAGCAAAACAAAACCTATAATGTCTATCGGGCGATTAAGCTCGGCCTCGGCGATTTCTTCGTGAAAAACGGATTCAAAACGGCCTGTCTCGGCCTCTCGGGAGGTATCGATTCGGCCGTTGTTCTTTCGATGGCTGCCGAAACGCTGGGTCCCGAAAACATCCGGGTTCTATTGATGCCTTCTCAATTTTCCTCCGACCATTCGGTGGAAGACGCGCGCGAGCTGGCGGAAAATCTGGGCGTCGAATACCAGATCGTTCCGATCAACGAGACGTTCGCCGCGCTTACGGCAACGCTCGGTCCGGTCTTCGGCGAATTGCCTTTCAATGTAGCCGAGGAAAATATGCAGGCGCGCATCCGGGGCATGATGATGATGGCCATATCGAACAAGTTCGGCAACGTTCTGCTCGCCACCTCCAACAAGAGCGAGATAGCGGTCGGCTACGGCACGCTTTACGGCGATACGGTCGGCGCGCTGAGCATCATAGGAGACCTGTATAAAAGCGAGGTATACGATTTGGCCCGCTATATCAATCGTCAACGCGAGATCATCCTGCTGAACACGATCATGAAAGCGCCGTCCGCCGAGTTGCGGCTCGAGCAGAAAGATTCCGACTCGTTGCCGCCCTACGATGTGCTCGACGCCATACTGTACCGAATGATCGAAGAGGGCCAGAGCCGGGAAGAAATCATCAACGCGGGCTTCGACGAGGACGAAGTGTACAAAGTATACAATCTGGTCGTCAAAAGCGAGTTCAAACGATACCAAAGCTGTCCCACGTTACGGCTGTCGACCCGTCCGATGAGAACGGGACGCACCATGCCGCTGACTAACAAATACGGATGCTAGACGGTTTATATCAAAGAGTGAGTCGACCGTGAGCGGAGTCATTACACACAGGGGAGTCGTAACGGAAATTTTCCCCGATGCCATACAAGTCACCATTCGCAGCGAGAGCGCCTGCGGCGGTTGCCGTGTTCGGAAACAATGCGCCATGGGTGAGAGCGAAGATAAAACGCTGGCAATTCCTTCGGCACAAGCTTCCTATTTCGAAAAAGGGGAAACGGTCGAGGTCGTCACCGAGCAAGCCATGGGTATCAAAGCAGTCGTATGGGCTTATGTGCTTCCTTTTCTGTCGGTCATGACCGCCTTGCTCGTTCTGCTGCAAGCCGGAGCAGGGGAATTGGTTTCGGGATTGACGTCGCTGGGGATATTGGCGTTGTATTATTGCGTGCTTTACCTGCTCCGACACCGTCTCGAAAAGGAAATTACGTTTAAAGTCAGAAAAACATCATGAGTGAAGTGCTGTTATTCACTGTCTTGACGCTATGTATCGTCGGAGTTCTCGCGGCGGTCGTGCTCTATTTCGTCGCACAGAAATTCAAGGTCTACGAAGATCCTCGTATCGATGCCGTCGAAAGCATGCTGCCCGGAGCCAATTGCGGCGGATGCGGATATCCGGGTTGCCGGGGATTGGCCGACGCGCTGGTAGGCAGCGACGATCTGTCGTCGCTGTATTGTACGGCCGGAGGCGCCGAGACGATGAAGAGGATCGCCGAATATCTGGGGAAAGTCGCCCCGGAAAAAGAACCGGCAGTCGCGGTCGTTCGTTGCAACGGCAGTTGCGAAAAGCGTCCCCGGACCAATATATACGACGGAGCCGCCTCCTGCGCGATCGAGGCGACCCTGTACGGCGGAGAAACGGGTTGTTCGTACGGTTGCCTCGGAGGGGGCGATTGCGTGTCGGTCTGCGCTTTCGGGGCTTTGTCGATCGACCCGCGAAGCGGGTTGCCCGTTGTGAACGAAGCGCTTTGCACTGCCTGCGGCGCGTGCGTCAAGGCTTGTCCCAAAGGAATTATCGAGCTTCGCAAGAAAGGAATGAAAGGCCGCAGGGTCTACGTCGGGTGCGTAAACAAGGACAAAGGCGCCATAGCGCGGAAAGCCTGCGCCTCTGCCTGCATCGGATGCGGCAAATGTCAGAAAACATGTTCTTTCGATGCGATTACATTACAGAACAATTTAGCATATATCGATGCGGACAAATGTCGCTTATGCCGTAAATGCGTGGAAGAATGTCCGACCGGAGCGATTCTTCAGGTCAACTTTCCGGCCCGGCCCGCTCCAAGCGGAACGGAAATAAAGGCAAGCACATCTGCTCCATCAGTTTAGACTGCAAACCGAAATTTAACGAAATACAGTATGTTGAAGGGATTCAGCAAAGGTGGTGTTCATCCTCCCGGATTCAAGATAAGCCGAGCGGAGGCCATCGTTGAGTTACCGCCGCCTACGGTCGCCGTCATTCCGCTATCGCAACATATCGGAGCTCCGGCCGTACCGTGCGTAGCCAAGGGGGATCGTGTCGTGACGGGGCAGTTGATCGCTGCGGCCGACGGATTCGTATCGGCCAACGTTCACTCGTCGGTTTCGGGCACCGTGACAGCCGTCGGGGAAGTTCCCGATGCGGGCGGAGTCCGCCGGCCGGCTATTACGATCGCCGTCGAAGGAGACCAGTGGCTCGACATCATCGACCGAAGCGAATCTTTAGTTAAAGAATGTCATCTGACTCGCGACGAGATCATAACGCGCATTAAAAATGCAGGGATCGTCGGCATGGGGGGAGCCACTTTCCCCACGCATGTCAAGCTCTCTGTCCCCGTAGGGAAAAAAGCCGAATTTCTGATCGTCAACGGAGTGGAATGCGAACCGTTCCTGACGGCGGACCATCGCGTCATGCTGGAGAGGGGAGCCGAAATGCTCGTCGGAACCGACATTCTGTCCCGGGCTCTCGGAGTCGACAAGGCTTACATAGGCATAGAGAACAACAAGCCCGACGCGATCGAGCATCTGCGACAACTGAGCGCCGGTTATCCGGATATCGAAGTCGTCCCGCTGCGAGTACGTTATCCGCAGGGGGGAGAAAAACAACTGATCGAGGCCGTACTGGGCCGCGAAGTACCTTCAGGAGGCCTGCCGATCGACGTGGGGGCCGTCGTGCAAAATGCGGGTACGACCTTGGCCGTATACGAGGCAGTGCAGAAGAACAAGCCGCTGATCGAACGCGTCGTGACCGTTACCGGCCGGGCAATGTCCCGTACGGCGAACCTGAAGGTCAGGATCGGCACGCCGATCTCGTCGCTGATCGAATACGGCGGAGGAATGCCCGAGGACACCGGCAAGATCGTGAACGGAGGCCCGATGATGGGCCGGGCCGTAGCCAATCCGGAAGCTCCCGTCACCAAAGGAACGTCCGGTATTCTGCTGATCCGTCGTAAGGGCTCCGTGAGAAAAACGCCGCAAAGTTGCATCAAGTGTGCCAAATGCGTCGGCGTATGCCCCATGGGACTCGAACCTTACTTGATGTACGGGTTCGCCCGCCGGTTACGCTACGAGGAGCTCGAAGCGGTCCATATCACGGATTGCATAGAGTGCGGTTGCTGTTCTTACACCTGTCCTGCCTACCTGCCGCTGCTGGACTATATCCGGCTGGGCAAGTCGGAAGTGGCCAAAATTCTCCGGGCGCGAAAAGCCCGATAAGTTAGGGGGCCGGCAAAAACGGATTGCGCAAACAAGAAGAACCAAGCATATATTCATGGAGAAAAAACTAATCGTATCCCCGTCGCCTCATATACACGGAGCCATGACGACCCGCCGGCTGATGAAGGACGTGGTGATCGCGCTGATTCCTGCGCTGATCGTCGCTACGATCGTCTACGGGACGAGCGCCCTGATCGTGACGGGAGTGTCGGTGGCAGCCTGCGTAGCGTTCGAGTATCTGATCCAACGCTTCATGCTGAAAGGCCCCGTCACCATCGGCGACTACTCGGCCGTCGTGACGGGCCTGTTGCTCGGATTCAACCTGCCCAGCTCGCTTCCTATCTGGATCGTGCTGATCGGCGCTTTGGTAGCCGTCGGAGTAGGAAAAATGTCATTCGGAGGGTTGGGAAGAAATCCGTTCAATCCGGCGCTCGTGGGACGGGTTTTCCTGCTGATCTCGTTTCCCGCTCAAATGACCAGTTATGTGACTCCGTCCGGAGTCGACTCGCTGTCCGGAGCTTCGATTCCGGTAGAGATCAGCGCCGAGATGAGCGTCGATGCCGTATCGGGACCGACGCTGCTCGGCTATGTAAAAGAAGCGCTTGCCGGCGGTCAGACGACGGCCGATCTGACGGACCGTCTGAATTCTTACGGAGACATGCTGCTGGGCTTCCGCAGCGGGTCGCTGGGCGAGATAGCGGCTTTGGCATTGCTGCTCGGCGGCATCTACTTGCTTTGCCGCCGGGTCATCACCTGGCATATCCCGGTAGCCGTGCTCGGATCGATGGCCGTTTTCTCCGGCATTCTATGGGCTGCCGATCCTCTGCACTACATGAATCCGCTCTTCCATCTGCTGACGGGAGGCGCTTTGCTCGGCGCCCTGTTCATGGCCACCGATTACGTAACCTCGCCGATGACGTCGCGGGGCATGCTGATCTACGGAGCGGGGATCGGGATCATCACGATTCTGATCCGCGTATGGGGCGCCTATCCGGAAGGCATGTCTTTCGCTATTCTGATTATGAACGCCGTCGTGCCGCTGATCAACAAGTATGTCAAGCCGAAGCGTTTCGGAGCCGCTGCGGTCCGGTAACATTCAAAGAATACGAATATGGAGAGTTCGTTGAAAAATATGGTTCTTACGCTGCTGGCCATCACCTTCGTTTCGGCGGCGGCCGTGGGAACGATCTACGAGATCACCCAAGAGCCCATCGCCGCAGCCAAGAGCGCGAAGATCGGCAGTGCGGTCGCGCTGGTCGTGCCGCCGTTCGACAACAATCCGGACGAGACGAAAACGATCGACTCGCTGGACGGCAAGACCGTTACGGTCTATACGGCCCTGTCGGGACAGGACACGGTCGGATATGCGATCGAGACATTTTCCAACAGCGGATTCGGCGGTGAAATCCGCCTGATGGTAGGATTCCTTCCCGACGGTACGATTCACCGGGTCGAAACGCTGTCCCACAACGAGACGCCCGGACTCGGCGACAAGATCGACCGCAGCAAGTCGGACTTCTCGGTCCAGTTCGAGGGGAAGAATCCCCGAACGTTCCGGCTGGCCGTCCGAAAGGACGGAGGCGATGTAGACGCTATCACGGCCTCTACGATCTCATCGCGGGCATATGCCGACGCGCTGACGCGCGCCTATCATGTTTTCGAGTCGATACATCAAACGGGAACGAGCCATGAGTAAACTGCAAATTCTGATCAAGGGTCTGATTCGGGAAAATCCGACTTTCGTGCTGCTGCTCGGCATGTGCCCGACGCTCGGCACGACCACTTCGGCCCTGAACGGCATGGGCATGGGAGCGGCTACGCTGTTCGTCCTGACGTTGTCGAACATCGTCATATCGATGATCAAAAACGTCGTCCCGGACAAGGTACGCATTCCGGCTTTCATCGTCGTGATCGCATCGTTCGTCACGGTGGTCCAGCTCTGTATGGAGGCTTACATGCCCGACCTGTACAAGACATTGGGCGTTTACATCCCTCTGATCGTCGTCAACTGCATCATTTTGGGGCGCGCCGAAGCGTTCGCCTCGAAAAACGGAGTGCTCGACTCGGCATTGGACGGTTTGGGCATCGGCATGGGTTTCACGCTGTCGCTGACGCTCCTCGGAGCCGTCCGAGAACTGCTGGGAGCCGGAGCGATTTTCGGCCATAAACTCATCGCGGGCGACGGCATGCTGGTCTTCATTCTGGCTCCCGGAGCGTTCATCGCGCTGGCCTACCTGATGACGATCTTCAACAAACTGACGGCTAAACACAAACAAGGATAGTCATGGAATATTTCGTCATAATCATAGCCTCCATTTTCGTCAATAACGTCGTCCTGTCGCAGTTTTTGGGCATCTGCCCGTTCTTGGGCGTATCGAGCAGGGTAAGTACCTCCGTGGGCATGGGGGCGGCCGTCACGTTCGTCATGGCCATTTCGTCGGTAGTGGCCTATCTGATCCAATACTACGTGCTCGTACCGCTGCATATCGAGTACATGCAGACGATTATTTTCATTCTGGTGATCGCCGCGCTGGTACAGATGGTCGAAATCATCCTCAAGAAGCTCAGTCCCGCGCTCTATCAGGCTCTGGGCATTTTCCTGCCGCTGATCACGACCAACTGCGCCGTATTGGGCATCGCTATCCTGCTCGTCCAAAAAGAGTACAATCTGGGCGAATCGGTCGTCTTCGCGACGGCCACGGCGATCGGATTCTCGCTGGCTCTGGTGCTGTTCGCCGGTTTGCGCGAGCGGCTCGAGATGGAAGATATTCCCGCCGCGATGAAAGGGATGCCGATCGCCTTGCTCACCGCAGGCATACTGGCTATGGCGTTCATGGGATTTTCCGGCTTGGTCAGATAGCGCTTCGATTCAGGGAACGGATATTGTTACGGGCACAAAAGCGAATCGCTTCCTGTGCCCGTAACATTTTGCGTCGAATTTACGTTATCTTTAAAGTGTAGATTGCGTCCGATGGGGAAACTCGCTCCGATCATATTGGCTATCCTGCTGTTTTGCCCGCACGCCCGGGCGAACAGCGGGACGGATATGCCTGCGGCAGCCGACACCGTCGCCGACGAAAAGAAAAGGAGCGGATTGTCCCGGCTGATACAAAACACGATTTCGGCCCCTAAACGCGACCGACAGGCCGAGCTGGAAGCCGCCCGGAAAGATATGGAGTATTTCAGCCGGTACGACGGGAAAACGATCGGGCAAGTCGTCATCGTCCGCAATAACGTCTTCGACCGCGATACCGAGCGATGGGGCGAGCGGAAAGTCAACGCCATCCACAGGCTTACCCGCGAAAGCCAGATACGCAAGGACCTGTTCATCCGGCCGGGAGATGTCTTCGACGCAGCCACGATCATACGGAACCGGCGACTGATTCGCTCGCGGGACTACATATCGGACGTGAGTATCGAAGCCGTTCCGGCCGATGCGGACACCTCGACGGTCGATCTGATCGTCACCACGCGCGACAAATGGACGATCAGCCTCGACGCCGAGGTCAGCAGTAACGGCAACTCGTTCGTGAAACTGTACGACGACAACATACTGGGCTGGGGACACATGTTCGCGATAAGTACCTATATCAACTACAAGAACGGCCATTACGGAGGAAACGTATTCGAGTACGAGAATCCGAATATCATGGGAACCTTTTTCAGCGGCCGCCTGATCGCCGGGCACGGTTTCGACCATACGGACTACGGAGCCGAGATAAAAAAGGAATTCATCCGGCCGACCGACTACGGAGCCGGAGCCTCCTTCTACTACCAAAAAGAGCCTATCGGCATCTATCCGCTCGACAGCACCGTGCAGAGTCGGGACAGGGAGTGGAACCTATGGTTCGGCAAGTCCCGCTATATCAGGGGGCTGAACAGCAGCTTTTTTTTTACGGGCCGCTACAACGACCTGCGGTTTACCCAGCGACCGGATGTCGCCGACACGCTGAACCCGTACTTTCACAACAAGCGGTCGGTTCTGCTGAGCGTCGGACTGTACCGCGAGCGATTCCGTACGTCCAATCTGATCTACGGCTACGGCGTCAACGAGGATATCGCCTACGGATTCCGGTTCACGCTGACCGGCGGCCACACATGGGGCGAATTCGGAAACCGGTGGTACGTCGGGGGAGATTTCAGCGCGGGTTACTTCACCTCGTTCGGCTACATGCGCTGGAGCATCGAATTGGGCAGCTACATCAACACGCGGGACGGGAAGTTCTACCGCACGGCCTTGGTCTCCAATATCAACTATTTCTCCAATCTGCTGGGAACAGGGCGCTACAAGGTCCGGCAGTTCCTGAATTTCAATTACACCCGAGGCTGGAACCGACTCGACGGGTTCCGCGAGAGCATCGGCTTCGTCGACGAGGCGCGCCTGCGCGGACTGAGAGAGGATGTCTACGGCTGTCATCGCCTGGTCGGAACCTCGGAAACCGTCGTTTTCACGCCGTGGAAAATTCACGAATTTCGCTTCGCCATGTACGGATTCGCCGATTTGGGCCTGATCGGCAACGACATGAATCTGTTCGGCAACCGTTTTTTCTCGACAATAGGGGTAGGCGTGCGGATCAAGAACGAAAATCTCGTATTCGGCACAATCAATATCCGGTTGGGCATAGCCCTCAGCGGAGACGGGTTCAGGAAGGCCGACTATTTCCATATCAGCAGCGAGCAGCGTAAAGATCCGCTCCGTTACATCCCCGAGCAAGCCGCCCCTGTCGACTACCGATAGGAAATCCGCGCTCGACAGGACGATCGCATGGCCTCGGCTTCTCCCGGAAATCCGAACCGTAGCAGTTGTCTAAAAGCACAACGGAGCGTCGAGACACGCCGCCTTCAGGACAGCAGAATCAAACTGAGGGCCATCACGGCCATGCCGCTCAACAAGCCGTAAATCGCTATATGAGGCTGGCCGTACTCCCGCGCGGCAGGCAGCAGCTCGTCCAGCGAAATGAAGACCATGATGCCGGCGACGGCGGCGAACACGCAGTTCAGCAGCACGGGAGACATGAAAGGCATCAGCACGAGGTAGGCTGCCAACGCGCCGACCGGCTCGGATATTCCCGACAGAAACGAGTACCAGAACGCCTTCTTGCGGCTGCCGGTCGCATAATAGACGGGGACAGAGACGGCGATCCCTTCCGGAATGTTGTGAATCGCTATGGCGGCGGCGATAGCGAGACCGATCTCGGTCGAATCGACCGAAGCCATAAATGTGGCTATTCCCTCCGGAAAATTGTGAATGCCCACGACCAGCGCCGTCAGCAATCCCGTGCGCATCATTCTGTGCCGGGGCGGCGCGGGAGCGTCCATATTTTCCACGCTCTTGAACTCATGCGGGTTCTCGGCCGAAGGGACGACCCGGTCGATCAGGGCCGACAGCAACATACCTCCGAAAAAAGCGAGCGCACAGACCGACATGCCTCCGCGCACGCCCAGTATCTCCTCCAGCGAGATCTGGGCACCGTGCAGTATTTCGACGAACGACACGTAGATCATCACCCCGGCCGATACGCCGAGCGAGAAGGAAAGGAATTTCCGGTTCGTATGATTCGCGAAAAACGCGATCGCACTGCCGATGCCCGTAGCCAGACCGGCCCCGAGCGTCAGCAGGAACGCGTATAGCACAGGCGCTTCCATCGCGCTTTAGTTCGTCTTGAAAGGCCGGCTGACCTGCGAAAGCTCCTCGTTGGCGCGCTCGATCTTCCGGGCGAGGTCCTGTTTGAAGGCGATCAGTTTGCGCATCAGAGCCTCGTCTCCGGCAGCCAGAATCTGAACGGCCAGAATCGCGGCGTTACGCGCCCCGTCCAGCGCCATGGTCGCCACGGGAATACCCGAGGGCATCTGCAAAATCGACAGGATGCTGTCCCAGCCGTCGATCGAGTTGGACGACTTGATCGGCACGCCGATTACGGGAACCGGCGTATGGGCGGCTATCACGCCGGGCAGGTGGGCCGCTCCGCCGGCTCCGGCGATAATCGCCCGGATACCTCTCCGGTGAGCGTTCTTGGCGAAATCGGCGACCATTTCGGGCACCCGGTGCGCCGACAAGGCGTTGATCTCGTAAGGAATCTCCATTTCGTCGAGAAAAGCGGCGGCAGCCTCCATGACTTTCATGTCGGAAGTGCTGCCCATGATGATACTGACTTTCGGTGTCATTGCGTTATGGCGTTTGATTATTCTGCGATTCGTATTACTTTTGCGCAAAGATAAGGAAGAAACCCGCGAATACCGCAACGGGACGGCGCAAATTTTCAGACGATCTTCCCATTAATCCGTTCGCCCATGAAAACGATCCGGCTTCACGACAAAAATTTCAGGCTCGCCATACCCAACGGGCGTATCTGCGATGCGATCGGCCGGGTCGCCGATCGCATCAATAAGGATTATGCCGGACGAGAGACGCCGCTTTTCGTCGGCGTACTCAACGGTTCGTTCATGTTCATGGCCGAGCTGATGCAACGCATCACGCTGGACTGCGAAGCGTCTTTCGTCAAAATCGCCTCGTACAGCGGCACCGCTTCGACCGGGAAAGTACATGAATTGATCGGGCTGAGCACCGATATTCGCGGACGGCACGTCGTCATCGTCGAGGACATCGTCGATACGGGCGCCAGCATCGAGCACACGGTGAACCTGCTCAAGGCGAAGGCTCCCGCGAGCATCGCCGTCGCCACGCTGCTGTTCAAGCCGAAAGTGTACCGCAAGGAGATCGGGATCGATTACTGTGCGCTGAAAGTTTCCGACCGCTTCCTTGTCGGGTTCGGGCTCGACTACGATCAGTTGGGACGCAATCTGAAAGATATTTACGAGGCAACCGATGAATAACGATCCGTTTTGCGGGGGCAGGAAACTGCCGCTCGTCGAAGATTTCTATACGATACAAGGCGAAGGCTTCCACGCCGGCAAGCCGGCTTATTTCATCCGTTTGGGCGGATGCGACGTGGGATGCCGCTGGTGCGACGCCAAAATGACGTGGAATCCCCGGCTCTACCCGCCGGTCGAAGTCGATTCGATCGTCGAGAGGGCCTGCAGCTATCCGGCGCAGGCCATCGTCATTACGGGAGGGGAGCCCTCGCTCTATCCGTTGGACTATCTGACGGAGCGGCTGACGGAACGGGGTCTCGAAATATTCCTCGAAACCTCGGGTGCGCACGAACTGACAGGCCGTTTCGACTGGATCTGCCTCTCCCCCAAAAGACAACAGCCCCCCGTAGACAGTATTTATCCGAGAGCCGACGAACTGAAAGTGATCGTCGAAAGCGAGGAAGACTTCCGATGGGCCGAGACCAACGCCGCCCGGGTAGCCGCCGGGTGCAGACTGTACCTGCAACCCGAATGGAGCCGTTACGACCGGATCGTCGGGCCGGTCGTCGAATACGCCAAGGCGAATCCCCGATGGAACATCTCCGTACAGGCCCACAAATTCATGCGGATTCCTTGACAGCCGATCGCCTGCTGCGCCGCATATCGAGGAAATAATCCGCCAGCGAGGCCGTCAGCGCCAGCGAAGGCAGAAAGACGGGCATCGTGTAACGCCACGCCGTATTGGGCGAAGCCAGAGCGGAGGCTCCCAGATAGACCACGACGAAAGCCGCCAGCATCAACAGGAGTTGCCTCCTTTTCCGGTCCGCTCTTCCGAGCGATTTCCATGCTATCGCCAAACAAGCCAGACTAAGGCCCAGCGCGCTCCAATAAACGTAGTGCATAGCCCTGCGTACCGGATTCAGCGCTGCGAAAACCCGATGAGCGTGTTCGTAGCGTTCGGCCGTCAGCCCGTAGTAGTCGCGGTACATCGGCTCGTTCTCCAGTGCGAAACGTTCCTCGGTAATATCCATCGGCCGGAACAGACTGGCGACCGACGGCCAAAGGAAACGCTCGACATATAACATGGGGTAATGTCGGATCAACTCGCGGGCGTATTCGCCGTACAGCACGCCCAAGGCGACCCATGCGTTCGCATAGGGTCGTCCGGTCGTTTCCACCACATGAAACAGGAAATACTTGTAAGGCAACTTGTTATCCCACATGCAAAATGTTTCGAGCATATTCCGCTCGCTGAACACCGAGTCGGGACAAGTCCGCATGAACGCATGCAGCGTCTGCAAATCCTGCGACGCGAAACTTTCCGGCGTGAGCTCCCGATTGGCTTCCGGAATCAGCACCGAAGCATTGTTGAGCAGCTGCCACCCGCTGAATGCCGAGAAGGTGTCGACGCCGGTCTGCTGCATGTATGTGCGCTTGGCCGACATATAAAGCAATCCGAAGACCAGCACCGGAAGGGCCATGTACCCCACGCGGGTCCGGACCGAGCCGGACGGCATGGACCAGACGGCCAAAAGCGTGATCGGCAGATAGAACATACCGGCATAACGCACCTCGTAGAGCACTGCAAAAACGGACAGATGCCATATCAGCCACATCGGATTCCGACTGCAGGCGACCCAAAGAGCCGTCGTAACAAAAAGGACCGTCAGCGTATGGAACAGGCTGTCGCTCATCAGAAAGTTGGTGCAGAACAGCAGCCGGGGCGCCGCGACGGCGAAAAAGCAAAAGATTCCGAATATCCGCCGGTCGCGTATTTCCAGCAGGTATTTGGCCGAAAACAGCAGCCACAGCGTCGAAAGCGCGTGGATCGCATAGGAAAAGACAAAAACGAAAGTCAGGCTCGGAGAGATTCCGTGCAGCAGGCCGAGATACTGCGAATAGCCCATCGGACGGTAGACATTGAACGTACCGCTCGCGGCCGAGTTCACGTAGGACCCCGAGTCGGGAAAAACGAAAGGGGTGGGGTAGAGCAGATGCAGAGCACCCCCCAGCGCGAGCAGAACAGCGGCCCATATGCCGAGCTCGACGCGCTGCGGCTTTTCCTTCATAAAATCGATGAATGCCCGGAAAGTCTTGGTTTCTCCGGTCCGAATCCGTCTTGTCATGTATTCCGATTTTTCAATTGACGCTCAAAGGCTGCCCGCTCGTTGTGCGAGATCGTGTCGAGAATCACCCCGCACAGGAAAACCATCACGGAGATGCCGAAAAGCCCGCTGGCCAAAACGGCCGACGGCACCTTGTACACGAAATGGAAGCGGACGTATTCGATCACTACCGGCACGCCGACCGCGATCGCGAACAGCGCCAGCAACAGCGCCGCCCACGAGAAAAAGGCCAGCGGCCGATAATGACGGTACATGTTGAAAATGCACAACAGCACTTTCGCTCCGTCGCGGAACGTGCTGAGCTTCGAGAAGCTCCCTTCAGGGCGCTCGGTAAAATCGATCGGCACCTCGACGATCCGCATGTGATGGCTCAGCGCGAAAATGGTCATCTCGGTTTCCAGCTGAAACCCGCCGCTCAGGGCTGGGAAATTTTTCACGAAGCGGCGACTGAACGCCCGGTAGCCGGTCATGATGTCGGAGAGCGAGGTCCCGAAGAAGCGGTTTACGGCGGACCGGACCAGATTGTTCCCCAGCGAATGGAAATTCCGGCGGTTCTCCCGCTCGTACGAACCGTTCGACAGCCGGTCGCCGATCACCATGTCCGCCCGGCCGTCGAGCACGGGCTGCAAAACCCGCATCAGTGCCTCGGCCGGATACGTATCGTCTCCGTCCACCATGACATAGGCGTCGGCATCGATGTCGCGAAACATGCTGCGGACGACGTTACCTTTGCCTTGGGCGGGTTCGGCGACGACGCGGGCTCCGGCCCCGAGCGCCTCGCGGGCCGTCCCGTCCGTCGAATTGTTGTCGTAGACGTAAATTTCCATTTCCGGCAGGCAACGACGGAAATCGGACACGACCTTGGCTACGGTCGCCTCCTCGTTGTAACAGGGAATCAGCAGGCAGATTTTTTTCATTCGGATATCGGTTTACGGGTATCGGAACCCTCAGACCGCCTTCCCGCCCCGCCGGTCAGCGAATAGCGAACCATCAGGTAGTTGATCGGAACGGCAACCGGCCAGACGAGCAGGGGAGCCACGTATTCCGAGACTCCGAGCCGGACATACAGATTGAGCAGACCGACGCTCAACAGATAATTGACCGCATGAGCTCCGCAGAAACGAAGCCCGCGACCGGCGGAAAGTCCGGTTCGGAACGTAAACCGGCTCGAGGCGACGAAATTGAACGCGAGGCTCAGCGCGACGCCTACGGTAAAGGCCAGATTATAATTCACGCTCAGGGCCGTCAGCGCATAATAGGTTCCGAAATGAACAACCGTAGCCGTGCCTCCGACCAGCACATGCCGGACGATCGCGTATTTTCCTATCCATGTTCCGATCGTCATCGGTCGAGCGTCACTTGAGCAAATAGATCGTTTCATCCTCGCGTTTCATCAGATAGTGTTCCCGTGCGTACTGCTCCAGAAACCGGTCGTCCTTGAGGTTCTCCAGAATCGTGCTGTCCTCGGTGATCTTATTCTGATAATAGTCCTTTTGCGCCTCCAACTCGTTGATCTTCTGCTTGAGACGCCATGCCTCGATCAGGTTGTTCTTGTCGAATACCGTTATCACCAGTATGAACACGGCGATCGTAATCAGCCACAGGCGCCTGTCCTTGAAGAATTTTCCGAGAATCATCCGAGTCAGCGGTTTTTACAAAAATAGCGTTTATGCGACAAAAGCCTATTTCCAGAACCTGTAAAAATGATGAACGGGACCGTGCCCGCGCCCGGTCCGATACTCGCGCCCGGCCATGATCGCCCCATGCACATAGTCCTCCGCACGACGGACGGCCTCCGGCAACTCGTGCCCCTGTGCGAGAAACGACGCGACGGCCGAGGAGAGCGTACAGCCCGTGCCGTGCGTGTTCGGCGTGTCGATCCGCTCGTAGCGGTAACGCTGTTCGACGCCGTCCGCCGTGTACAGGTATTCGGTCAGTTCGGCTCCTTGCAAATGCCCGGCCTTGAGCAGCACTCCGCGCGCGCCCTTCTCCACGAGCCGGCCGGCAGCACGAGGGAAGTCGTCTTCGGAGCGAATTTTCAGTCCGGTCAGATACTCAGCTTCCGGAATATTCGGCGTTACGAGAGCCGCCAGCGGGAAAATATGGCGCAATATCGCCTCGACGGCCGACTCGGCGACCAAGCGATCTCCCGACGTAGCGATCATCACGGGATCCATCACGACATGCCGGACCCCGTACTTCCGGATCAGGCGGGCCGTCTCGACGATAATCGCCTCCGAGGGAAGCATCCCCAGTTTCACCGCATCGGCCCCTATGTCTTCCAGCACGGCATCGATCTGTCCTGCGACTACGTCTGCCGGAACGGCATGCACTCTGCGTACCCCCTGCGTATTCTGAACCGTCACGGCCGTTATGGCGGTCATGCCGTAGCAGCCGCAGGCCGCGATCGTTTTCAGATCGGCCTGAATGCCGGCTCCGCCTCCGCTGTCCGAGCCGGCGACCGAAAGTACCCTTTTGAATCGTTCCATAGCGCGAATGTACGAATTTGCGGTCGTTTTCAGAAATGGCGGAATCCCTGCCAACGCGGACGGATCGCGCGGCCGTTCTCTTTCCACCGGATACCGCTACTTTCGATTATCCGGCCGATCTCGTAAAGCGGAGTCCCGAACCTCTGCGCGTACCGCTCGATCAGCGCGTCCGCTTCATCGGGATCGGCCGTCAACAGCAAGCGGTAGTCCTCTCCGCCCGTTACGGCCAGTTCGACCGTCGTACGAGTCGGTATGCGCTCGACGGAAATCTCCGCTCCGGCCCCCGAAGCCTTCAGTATATGTCCCAGATCCGAAGCCAACCCGTCGGAAAGGTCCATCATCGCTCGGACGGCCCGCTGCTTTCCGAGCCAAGCGCCTTCGCGCACGTACGGTTTCGGGTCGAGATGAGCCGCGACGAACTCCGTTCCGGGCCTGCCTTCCCGAAGATCGGCTAGCCCCTGAGCCGAATCGCCCAGCGTACCCGTGACGAAAATCCGGTCTCCGGGACGAGCCGAAGCGCGGCGTTTGATCTCGCTGTCGGGCACGCGCCCGACAGCCGTCACGCTAATCGCGAGCTTCCCCGGCGAAGCGGTCGTGTCCCCTCCGAGCAACGGAACGAAAAACTCGGACGACAAGCTGCAATAGCCGTCCAAAAACCGCTCGACCCATTCGACCGCCGTGTCCGGAGGCAAGGCGATCGAAAGAAAAGAAGCCGCCGGAGCGGCCCCCATGGCCGCTATATCGCTCAGATTTACGGCAAGGGATTTGCGTCCCAAACGATAGGGATCGGTCGTGCACAGGCGGAAATGCACCTCTTCGATCAGCATGTCGGTCGTCACGACCAGCGACGTGCCGTCGCCGCAGGGCATCACCGCGCAGTCGTCCCCGATACCCTCGTACCCGGCGGCGGAAACAGAAGCGAATTTTTTCCGGATCAGGCCGATCAGGCCGAATTCGCCCAATTCGTTCAGTTGCATGGGAACGTTTTTCAAATGGTTAATTTATCGCAAAAATATGCTAATTATTCGATTCGCTGATGTATTTTTGCAATGAATTTCGCAAACGGCTCTGGCCGCCTAAAAAGAAGATCCCATGAAACTGCTGATCATAAACGGTCCCAATCTGAATCTGCTCGGACAACGCGAAAAAGGCATCTACGGAGAACGGACGTTCGAGTCCTATCTGGAAGAACTGCGCGGACGATTCCCCGGGGTGACGATCGACTGCTACCAGTCCAACATCGAAGGCGAGATCGTCGACCGGCTCCACGCCTCGCAGGACGTCTACGACGGAGTCGTGATCAATGCCGGAGCCTATACCCATACCTCGATCGCAATCGCCGATGCGATCGGAGGCATCCGCACGCCGGTGGTCGAGGTGCACATCTCCTGTATTCTGGCCCGGGAGGAGTACCGCCACGTCTCGCTGATCGCGCCCAAATGCAAGGGGTCGGTCATGGGCTTCGGACTCGACTCGTACCGGCTCGGTCTGCTCAGTTTCATGGAATGAACCGTCTCCGGCCGCCGGCGCGCCCGGAACAGACAAACGGAAATCGAAAGCTATGGATAAAAGAACCAAAATAATCGCCACGATCTCGGACAAGCGCTGCGAGGTAGAGTTCATCCGCTCCCTGTACGAGGCCGGCATGAACGCCGTGCGTATCAACACGGCTCACGTCACGACCCGCAGCGCGGCGACGATCGTCGAAAACGTCCGCCGCGTCTCCGAGAAGATCGCTATCATCATCGACACCAAAGGACCCGAAATCCGCCTGACCGGCATGGCCGCCGGCTTCGAGAGCGGCATTCCCATCGAAAAGGGACAGCTTGTCCGGATGAAGGGCACGGCCGAAGACCGTCCGTCGAGCGATCAAACGATATATCTGAACGACCCGACGATATACGATGCGGTTCCGACCGGATCGATCATCCTGATAGACGACGGCGAACTCGAACTGCAAGTGGTCGACAAAACCGATGACGAGCTGGTCTGCGAGGTGCATAACGGCGGCGTAATCAAACCCCGCAAGAGCGTGAACATTCCCGGTGTACCGATCGACCTTCCCTCGGTGACGGACAAGGACCACGAGTTCATCAATTGGGCGATCGACATGGATATCGACTTCATCGCCCACTCGTTCGTCCGGAAAAAGTCGGACGTTTTGGCCGTCAAGAAGATACTCAAGGACCGCAACAGCTCGATCAAGATCATCTCGAAAATCGAGAACAGCGAAGGCGTAGACAATATCGACGAGATACTCGACGAGACGTACGGTATCATGGTCGCCCGGGGCGATCTGGGCGTCGAGATTCCGGCCGAGCGGATTCCGGTCACGCAGCGGCTGCTCGTCAAGAAGTGCATCGAGAGCAAAAAGCCCGTCATCATCGCCACGCAGATGCTTCATACGATGATCGAGCATCCGAGGCCGACCCGGGCCGAAATCAGCGACGTGGCCAATGCGATCTATCAGCGGGTGGACGCCGTGATGCTGAGCGGTGAAACGGCCAACGGGCTCTATCCGGTCGAGGCCGTCGCCACGATGGCCCGCGTAGCGCGAGAGATCGAGAACGACGAAGTGAACAACGGTCCGAACATCGATATGAATCTGGTGCGCATCAACAACGAAATCACGGCTCAGCTCGCGCGCTCCGCCGTACGGGCTTCGATCAACCTGCGCGTCAAGGCGATCGTCATCGACACGCTGTCGGGCCGTACCGGACGCTACGTAGCGGCGTTCCGGGGGCAGATGCCGGTCTATGCCGTCTGCTACCGCAAGAGCACGATGCGTCAACTGGCTCTCTCGTACGGCGTCCATGCGATCTATTGCGAGCCTTCCGTCAGCCGCGAAGGCTTCTTGTTGAACATACTCTACTATCTCGAAGACCGGAAATGGCTCTCCAAGGAAGACCTGATCGTCGTATTGGGCGGCAGCTTCGGAGCGGCTACAGGCGCGTCTTTCCTCGAAATAGGAAACGTGCTGAATCTGGAGCACAAAGCCCTGAGTCAATACAATGCTTACAGAAAGGATTGATTGCCGGAGGAAGATTCTGCGATACGAGCGAAGCGCGCCTCTGCCTCGAGCATAGGCGCGCTTTTTATGGAAAATCATACGGAATAAGCGGTTCCGGTATCGGACAGCCGAAACAGCGGAGCGACTCTTCGGGAGACTGCCCGACTTCAGACCGGCAAGCCGATTTCCGAAAGAGCCCTCTATTCATAAATTTTCGGACGCTCCTCTCCGCGCAGCACGCGCAGCGCGTTCTCGGCCAATGCGCCCATCTCGTCCTCGCCCGGCATGACGACAACGGGCGCGACGAACGCCGTCCGCCGGCGAATCAGATCGCAGACCGTTTCGCTATAAGCGATACCGCCGGTCAGCAGCACCGCATCGACCCGGCCTTCGAGCACGGCAGCCATCGCGCCGATCTGCTTGGCCACCTGATAGGCCATAGCTTCGATCACTCGGCGGCAATCGTCGTCGCCGGCCTTCATCCGCTCGACGATCTCGCGCACGCTGTTCGAACCGACCCACGCAGACAATCCTCCCCGACCGCATATCATTCGGCGCACCTCTTCGGCCGAAAATTTCCCGCCGAAGCAAAGATCGGCCAACTGTCCGGCGGGAAGCGATCCGGAACGATCCGGAGAGAGTGCGCCGTCGCCGTCCAGCGCATTGTTCACGTCGACGACCCGCCCCCGGCGATGAGCGCCGACCGATATACCGCCGCCCATGTGCGCGACGATCAGATTCATATCCTCGTATGCCCGGCCGTTTTCCCGTGCATAGCGCCGGCCTGTCGCCTTCTGATTCAGCGCATGGAAAATCGACACGCGCCGGAAAAGCGGATGGCCGGCCACGCGCGCCACGTCGTCCAGCTCGTCGACGACGACCGGGTCTGCGATGAATGCCCGCGCTCCGGGAATACGCGATGCGATATCGGCCGCGATCAACCCGCCCAGATTCGAGGCATGCTCGCCCTGCGGAGCATGGCCCAAGTCGCGCCGCAGCGCGTCGTTTACCTCGTAGACTCCCGACTCGATCGGCTTGACCAAGCCTCCCCGGCCGATCACGGCCGAGAGCGAAGCGAACTCGACGCCCTCCTCCCGCAGAGCCTCCAGAACCAGATCGCGCCGAAAGCCGAACTGGTCCGCAACGCTCGCATAAGGCTTCAGCTCGTCGGCCGAGTGCCGTATCGTGCGGGACACGCGCTCGCGCAGATCGTCGTAAACCGACACTTTGGTCGACGTAGCCCCCGGATTGACGACCAGTATGACATATTGCCTATCCATTGCTTCTTTCTGCAGGTAATTAATCGGCGGACAAAGCGGCCAGCGCGATCGAATAGAGCTTCGACTCGGGCGAGTCGCCGCGCGAGGTCAATACGCACGGGCACCGCGTTCCTACGACCATACCGGCCAACCGGGCGCCGCACAGCTTGGTCGCCGCCTTGAAGAAGGCATTGGCCGCATCCAGATTCGGAAACAGCAGGCAGTCGGCATCGCCCGCGACGGAACTCGTCAGCCTTTTGGTCTCGGCCGCTTCGCGAACGAGCGCGACGTCGACCGCCAGCGGACCGTCGACCAACGCATCGCCCAGCTGTCCCCGGTCGCCCATTTTGGCGAGTATCGCCGCATCGACCGACGACTGTATGCCGGGCAACATCTGCTCGCTCGGTGCGATGACGGCCAATTTCGGAGCCCGGATGCCGAGCGTCCGGGACGTTCCGATCAGATACTTGGCGATACGGATTTTCTGATTCATATCGGGGTAGGGTATCACCGCCACGTCCGACACAAGCAACAGCTTGTGATACATAGGCAATTCCAGTACGGCGACATGGCTCAGCACGCCTTTGGGCGGCAGCAGTCCGAAATCTTTGTTCAGAATACCGCGCATGTATTTGTCCGTCGACACGAGCCCTTTCATCAGCACGTCGGCCATCGAATCGCGTATCATTCGCACCGCGGTCTCGACGCAAACCGCATCATTTTTTTCGTCTACGATCGAAAACTTCTCCGGGTCGATTCCGTCGGCCATGCAGACTTTGACAATCTGCTCCCTGTCGCCGATCAGAATAGCTTCGACGATACCCATGTCCGTAGCGGCATTCACGGCCTCGAGCGTGTGCGAATCTTGGGCGTAAGCCACTGCCAGCTTCTTCCTGCCCCGGCCCTGAACGGCCCGGACGATCTGATCGAGTTTCGTTATCATGATTTGCCTGTTTAACGGACGAAATGTAACGAAAAAAAATTCTCCGGCCAAACGGCCGGAGAACAATGACCGGACAGCGAACCGGTCCGGAAACTTATCTGCAAAGCCCTGCCGGCCCCGCAACGGAACGGCGGGCGGGAAACTACTCGGAGCGCTTTTTCGTCAGTCGGAACGTGTCCGACGCGATCACGAGCTCCTCGTTGGTGGCTATCACGGCCACCTTCACTTTCGAATCGGGCGTCGACAGGAGCGTATCCTCGCCGTGCACCTGCTTGTTCAACTGGAAATCGAACCGGATACCCATGAATTCCAAGCCTTGGCATACCAGCTCGCGCGTGGTCGGATCGTTCTCGCCGATCCCCCCGGTAAAGACAAGCAGATCGATTCCCTCCATCAGCGCGGCATACGAGCCGACGAACTTCTTGATCCGCGCGGCGAACATCTCGATCGCCAGCTGCGCACGGGCGTTCCCGTTCTCGGCGGCCGCGCGGATGTCGCGCATGTCGGACGAGACGTTCGTGATGCCCAACATACCCGACTCCTTGTTGATCATGCCGCTCAGACGATCCAGATTCAGTCCCTCCTTCTCGGCGATGTAGATCAGCGCTCCGGGATCGGTGCTGCCGCACCGGGTCCCCATAATCAGGCCGTCGACCGGAGTGAATCCCATCGACGTGTCGTAGGACTTGCCGTCCAGAATGGCCGTAACGGACGCGCCGCTGCCGATATGGCAGGTCACGATCTTGGAATGTCCGTAATCGACGCCCGTCAGCCGGCAGGCCATCTGCGCGACGTACTTGTGGCTCGTACCGTGAAATCCGTAGCGGCGCACGCGGTACTGGTCGTAATACCTGTAGGGAAGCGCGTACATGAAGTTCTTGGGCGGCATCGTCTGGTGGAACGAGGTGTCGAACACGGCGACCTGCGGGGTATTGGGCAAAATGTTCTCCATGGCCAGAATACCTTTCAGGTTGGCCGGATTGTGCAGCGGGGCCAGTTCGAAACATGCCTCGATCTTCTGCTTGACGGCCCTATCCACCACCGCGCTGTCCTTAAAGTACTCGCCGCCGTGGGCCACCCGGTGGCCGACCGCCGCGATTTCGGAAATGCTTTCCAGCACGCCGTGCTCCGGATCGACGAGCGCGTCGAGAATCAGGCTGATTCCGGAAGTATGGTCGGGAATGCTCTTCACGATCTCATACTTGGACTTTCCGGTCGGCTTATGGGTCAGTATCGCGTCCGAAAGACCGATTCGCTCGACGATTCCCTTCACGAGCAGCGTATAATCGTCGGCGCTCTTCATGTCGATCACCTGATACTTGATCGACGAGCTGCCGCAATTCAGAACAAGGATTTTCATCGCTTTATATAATCGTGTATTAAATTCTGTCTGTCAAGAAGAAAACAAATCACTCCATTCCCCCGGCCTGACAAGCCGTAATGGCTACCAGCGACACGATGTCGTCGACCGAGCATCCGCGCGAAAGGTCGTTGATCGGAGCGGCCATTCCCTGCAGGATCGGGCCGATCGCCTCGGCATGCGCCATGCGCTGCACGAGCTTGTAGGCGATGTTGCCCACCTCGAGGGTAGGGAAGACGAGCACGTTCGCCTTGCCGGCGATCTTGCTGCCCGGCGCCTTGCTGGCCCCGATGCCCGGAACGATGGCCGCATCGGCCTGCAATTCGCCGTCGATCGCGAGCGACGGGTCCATCTGCTTGGCCAGTTCGGTAGCGCGGACCACTTTGTCGACCATTTCGTGCTTGGCTGATCCTTTCGTCGAAAAGCTCAGCATCGCGATGCGAGGCTCGAACCCGGCAATCGCGCGGGTCGTGCGCCCGGTCATCACGGCGATCTGAGCCAGTTCCTCGGCCGTCGGATTCGGATGCACGGCGCAATCGGCGAAAACCATCATGCCGTTCTCGCCGAACATCGTATCCGGGAGCATCATGATGAAAGCGCCCGATACGACGCTGATGCCCGGCAGCGTCTTCACGTACTGGAAAGCGGGCCGGAGCACGTCGCCCGTCGGATTGTTCGCCCCGGCCACTTCGCCGTCGGCATCGCCGGCCTTGACCATCAGCGCACCCAGATAGAGCGGATTGACGATCAGCTTCTCGGCCTGCTCGGCGGTCAGGCCTTTCGAGGCGCGCAGCTTCAGCATCAGATCGACGTATTGCTGCTTTTTCGGATTGTCGTTGGGATCGACGATTTCCGCGCCGGCGATATTCTCGAGATACAGTTCGGAAGCCAGGTGATGCACCTTCTCGGGATTGCCGATCAGGATCAGCTTCGCGAAGCCTTCGCTGAGAATCCGGTCGGCAGCCTTCAGGTTTCTCTCTTCCTCGGCCTCGGGCAATACGATCGTCTTGAGATTGCTCTTGGCCTTTTGTTTGATTTTTTCAACAAATTCCATCGCTATTGTAATTTATTCAAAGGTATTGAATTTAGTTCCCAGATAGTAGCCGCCGCAGACGGCCGCAATCGAAAGCACCATGCTCGACCACATATACAGCGCGGCCGGAAGATAGCTGCCCGCCCGAAGCAACGTGACGGTCTCGAGCGAAAAAGTCGAAAACGTCGTAAACCCTCCGCAAAAACCGACGATGCAAAGCAAGGCCCAACCGCCGGACAATCCGAGACCCATCAGCGCGCCGATCAGCAGCGAGCCCGCCACATTGACCGTCAACGTAGAAAACGGAAAGCCGGACGACACCGCCCAAGGCAGCATCAGCCGCGAAATGAGATATCTCAGCGCGCTTCCGGCGAAGCCGCCGGCACCGACCAGCAAAAGAGCTTTCATATTCGTCTGCAATATCATAACAAAGGTAATGATTTGCCGACGAAACAAAAAGGTTTTCCTAACTATTTTGTCTTCCTTCTTCCCCTGCGGGCCCGCCATACCTCGATGACGGCGGGCAACACGGAGAGAACGATGATCGCCACGATCAGCAGCTTCAGGTTGCGCTGTACGATATCCAGTCCCCCGAACAGATACCCGGCATAGATGAACAGCGCCACCCACAGAATGCCTCCCGTCACGTTGAATGCCGCGAAGTGACGGTAGCTCATCCGCCCCATACCCGCGACGAACGGCGCGAAAGTCCGGACGACGGGCACGAAGCGGGCGATGACGATCGTCTTCCCGCCGTACTTGTCATAGAAGGCATGCGTCTTTTCCAGATAGCTCTGCTTGAAAATCTTCGAGTTCGGATTACGGAAAAGTTTGGTTCCGAACAATCTCCCGATCTCATAGTTGGATGCATCGCCCAGCACGGCGGCAAAGGCCATCGCGAGCGCCAAAAGATGCACGTTCAGGCCGTTGGTCGGCAGGGCGGCCAAAGCCCCGGCTACGAACAGCAGCGAATCGCCAGGCAAAAAAGGAGTAACGACCAGCCCGGTCTCGCAAAATACGATGACGAACAAAATCGCATAAACCCATATTCCGTACTGAGCCACCAGCGCGGCCAGATGCACGTCGATATGCAGAACGAAATCGATCAGATAATGAATGTATTCCATAACAAATATGCGCTACGGACGCCTCCGGCGACCCGCCTTCGCGTCTTAATCCTCGAACTTGTACCCTACGCCCTTGACCGTTACGATATGCCTGTCTCCGAGCTTCTCCCGCAGTTTGCGGACATGCACGTCGATCGTCCGGTCGCCCACGATCACGTCGCTGCCCCAAACGTTTGCGAAAATTTCCTCCCGCGAGAATACCTTCTGAGGTTTCGAACAGAGCAGGCTCAACAGCTCGAACTCCTTGCGCGGAAGCGTCAACTGACGGCCCTCGCAAAAGACCAGATAGCGCTCCCGATCGATCACGACGCCGCACGACTGCCCGTCGGCATCTCGGACCGTCGAGTCGAATCGTTTGAGCATGGCCCTGATCCGGCTGAGCAGCACCCTGACATGGATCGGCTTGGCGATATAGTCGTCGGCGCCCGCATCGAACCCGGCAATCTGGGAATAGTCCTCGCCCCGAGCCGTCAGAAAGGCTATCAGCGTCCGGCGCAGCGAGTCGTGGGAGCGAATCTCGCGGCAGGTTTCGATCCCGTCCATCTCGGGCATCATCACGTCGAGCAGAATCAGATGAGGCACGACGCGCAGCGCCGTCTCGACCGCCTCGCGTCCGTTCGAGGCCGTAAATACCTCGTAGTCCTCCTTTTCCAGATTGTAGCGTATGAATTCAAGAATGTCGGCTTCGTCGTCGACAAGCAAGATGCGATAGGCCATGGTTGTTTTTGTAATATCGGCACATCGAGCCGCATACGGTTTCATGTTGCAATTTTAATCAATTAATGTGAACATAACGTTAAGAATCCCGGCGAATTTCGCGGGTTCGCTCCCATCCCTTAACTTTTTGGAGACGCCGTGTGATTTTTCCCGAAAAATCATGTACATTTGTCACTTTAGCCGCAGGCTACGAAAAGAATACTCAACAATAAACAGCAAAGCGATGGACACCGACAAGAAAGATCCGTCTGTTCCCGTGGAACAAGTCAATGCCCCCGGCATTGAAGATATGCCTCAATCCGCCCCGGCATCCTCCGAGATCGCCGATGAAGAACAACCGGCCCAAGATCCGGCGCCGAGCACTGAAGCCGGAAACGAAAAACGGCCGGACGCGGCTGCTGCCGAACAGCAGCCCGAAGCCGCAGAGCCGGGCGATACGCAAACGGACGCGGATACTTCCGCGGAAAGAGTCGACTTCTCGGACGAGGACGCCGCACTGGCCGCGAGCGCTCCCGAATTCGATCTGGGCGAAGCCAGCGAGGAGGAGAGCGCCGACCTGAAAAAAGAATCCGGCGACTATACGGGCAAAACGAAAGAGGAACTCTTGTCGGCATTCGAAACGTTGCTCTCGACCCAGCCGGTACAGATCATACGCAACGACGCGGAGGCGATCAAGGTAGCCTTTTACAAAATATACCGGAGCGAGACGGAACAGTTGCGCCGGCAGTTCGTCGAGTCGGGCGGCCTGATCGAGCAATTCGTACCGCCTACGGACGCGGCCGAGCAGCGCCTCAAGGAGCTGTTCGCCGAGTACCGCCGCAAGCGGAACGAGTACATGGCCCGTCTGGACGAGGAGAAAGAAGCCAATTACCGGACCAAGCTGCAGATCATCGAGGAGCTCAAAGAACTGATCGACAGCAACGAAACGCTCAACCATACGTTCAATTCCTTCCGCGAGTTGCAGCGTCGCTGGAAGGAGACGGGCCCCGTGCCCCAGACCCACCTGAAAGACTTGTGGGAAACGTACAACATGTACGTTGAGAATTTCTACAATTTCATCAAGATCAACAAGGAACTGCGCGATCTGGACCTGAAGAAGAACTACGAGGCCAAGCTGCAGCTTTGCGAGGAAGCCGATGCGCTCGTACTGGAAACTTCCGTCATCACGGCTTTCCACAAATTGCAGAAACTGCACGAGCAATGGCGCGAGATCGGACCGGTCGCCAACGAATACAAAGAGCCGCTGTGGGACCGTTTCCGCGAGGCGAGCTCGAAAATCAACAAGAGGCATCAGGAGTATTTCGACAACATCAAGGAGGAGCAGAAGCGCAATCTGGAATTGAAAACCCAGCTTTGCGTCCGCACCGAGGAACTCTCGGAGGCTTCGCCGACGACCCGCAAGGAGTGGAACAAGGCGTCGGAACAGCTGATCGAAATTCAAAAGGTATGGAAAACGATCGGCTTCGCACCCAAAAAGGACAATACGAAAATATACGAGCGCTTCCGCACGGCCTGCGACCGCTTTTTCGAGAATAAGCGGAACTTCTACCTGCAGACTAAGGCCGAGATGGAGAACAACCTGCACCTGAAGAACGAAATCTGCGCGGCGGCGGAAGCCGTTATGGACAGCGAGCAATGGAAAAAGACGACCGACGAGCTGATCGCCCTGCAGAAAAAGTGGAAAGAGATCGGTCCCGTTTCGCGCCGCCATTCCGATGCCGTCTGGAAACGCTTCCGCACGGCCTGCGACCATTTCTTCGAGCGCAAGGCGGCCCATTTCTCGGAGATCGACTCCCAATACGAGGAAAACCTGTCGAAAAAACGGGAATTGCTCGAGGAACTGAAAAATTTCTCGGTCGAGGAACGGGACAAGGGCTTCGAGGCGATCAAGGAACTCCAACGCCGCTGGGCCGAGATCGGGTTCGTTCCCATCAAACAGAAGGACGCGATCCAAAGCGAGTACCGCTCGCTGGTGGACGATATCTTCGCGCGGCTCCGCGGCAGCGAGCGGGAACGCCACATGGAGCGTTTCCGAGGCAAGTTGTCGAGCCTGTCCGAAGGAGGCGACCGCCGCATCCGCCACGAACGGGACCGGCTGTACAACAAGATGAAGCAACTGGAAGCCGACATCGCGCTGCTCGAAAACAACATCGGCTTTTTCTCGAAAAGCAAAAACGCGGAGGGAATGATCCGCGACGTGAATGACAAGATCGAGCGCGCCAAGCAGGAAATGGCGACCATCATCGAAAAGATTAATCTGATAGACAAGCAAGGAGAGTAACATCATGGCTGTAGCTAACACGAACAAGACGAAATTCATTTTTGTAACCGGAGGCGTGGCTTCCTCTTTGGGCAAGGGCATCATCTCCGCCTCGCTGGCCAAGCTGCTGCAAGCTCGCGGCTATAAGGTGGCCATCCAGAAACTCGATCCGTATATCAACGTCGATCCCGGCACGCTGAATCCTTACGAGCACGGCGAATGCTACGTAACCGAGGACGGCGCCGAGACCGACCTCGATCTGGGACATTACGAGCGGTTTACGAACATTCCGACCTCTCAGGCCAACAACGTGACCACGGGCCGCATCTATCAGAGCGTAATCAACAAGGAGCGACGGGGCGAGTTTCTGGGCAAGACCGTGCAGGTCATTCCTCACATTACGGATGAAATCAAGCGCCGCATCAAGCTGCTCAGCGCGAAGAAAATCTACGACGTCATCATTACGGAAATCGGCGGCACGGTCGGCGACATCGAGTCCCTGCCGTATATCGAGGCGGTCCGCCAGCTGCGCTACGAGCTGGGGTACAGCAACTCGCTGGTGGTGCATCTGACGCTGATCCCCTACATGGCGGCCTCGGGCGAGCTGAAGACGAAACCTACGCAGCACTCGGTCAAGCAGTTGCTCGAGAACGGGCTGCAACCCGACATTCTGGTGCTGCGCACCGAAAAGCATCTGACCAACGAGATCCGCCGTAAGGTGGCGCTGTTCTGCAACGTGGACGTGAACGCGGTAGTCGAATCGATCGACGTGCCGACGATCTACGAGGTCCCGCTGATGATGCTGAACCAGAAGCTCGACATCGTGGCACTCAACAAATTGCAGTTGCCCGACAACGGAGAACCCGACCTGAAAGCATGGATCGAGTTCGTCGATAAGGTCAAGCACCCGCAGACTCAGGTCAATATCGCTCTGGTGGGCAAGTATACCGAGCTTCCGGATGCCTACAAGTCGATCTCCGAGTCGTTCATTCATGCCGGTGCGGCCAATCATACCAAGGTCAAGTTGCAATACATCAACTCGGAGAAAATCACCGAGGAAAATATCGCCTCACAGCTCAAGGGCATGTGCGGCATTTTGGTGGCTCCGGGGTTCGGACACCGGGGCATCGAGGGCAAAATACTGGCCGTAAGGTACGCTCGCGAAAAGAAAATCCCGTTTTTCGGCATTTGTCTCGGCATGCAGTGCTGCGTGATCGAGTTCGCCCGTCACGTGTTGGGCTACGAAGACGCCAACTCGACCGAAATGGCCAGCACGTCGCATCCGGTCATCGACCTGATGGAAGAGCAGAAGGGAGTTACCGAGAAAGGAGGCACGATGCGTTTGGGAGGCTATCCGTGCACCCTCGAGAAAGGATCGAAGGCCTATGCGGCATACGGCCGCAAGGACATCGTCGAGCGTCATCGCCACCGCTACGAGTTCAACAACGACTACCTCGAGGAGTTCGTTCGGGCCGGTCTGAAACCGGTCGGCGTCAATCCGGACACCAATCTGGTCGAAGTGGTCGAAATGCAGGACCATCCGTGGTTCATCGGCGTACAATACCATCCCGAATACAAGAGCACGGCCCTGCATCCGCATCCGCTTTTCGTATCGTTCGTCAAAGCGTCGACCCAGTACTGTAAAGATAACAACGGCAGCAAATAATCTCACGCACAGAACATGGACAAGAAATCGCTATTGGGTCTACTTATCATAGGCGTCATTCTTTTTGTATTCACATGGCATAGCAGCAAGCAGCAGGCGGAAATAGCAAGGCAGCAGGCTTCGATCGACTCGGCGGCCAGAGCCTCGCTGCCGGTCGAGACGGTCGCGTCCGAAATCGATCCCGCATCGCCTTCCCCGACGGCGGACAGCGCGGCTCTGCGGGAGAAACAACAGCGCGAGGAACATTTGGGCCGTTATCTGTACGCGGCGACCGAAGGCACTGAAACATTCTACACGATCGAGAACGACCTGCTGAAAATCCGCTTCTCGAATAAGGGAGGCCGCGTCGCGTCGGTCGAGCTGAAAGACTATAAGACCTACCGTCAAACTCCGCTCCTGCTGTTCGCCGACTCTACCTCGGTGTTCGATCTCTCCTTCTTCATCAAGAAAGGATACAACAACACCCAGATCAACACGAGCGAGTACTATTTCGAACCGGTCGATGCGAACGGATTGGCTTTCGCGTCCGGCGAGGAACAGAAAAACTTCGCCATGCGGCTGAACGTCGATTCCGCATCGTATGTCGAATACCTCTATACGATCCGTCGGGACAACTACATGATCGACTTCGACGTCCGGTTCGTGGGAATGGACGACCTGCTGGCGCCGAATCAGGGCGATCTGGAAATCAACTGGCAGAACGTGGGTCCTCAGAACGAGAAGGGCTTCGATAACGAGAACAACTACACGACGATCGCTTATAATTTCCCGGGCGACAACACGATCGAGGAACTGGGCATGTCGAAGGAGACCAAGGACGAGACGGTCAACTCGAAGATCAAGTGGGTGGCCTTCAAGCAGCAGTTCTTCTCGTCGATCCTGATCGCCGGAAACGACTTCCAGAACGCCACGTTGCAATACGAAACATTCGCGCCGGGCAGCGGAAATATCAAACAGTTCCATGCCCAGCTCTCGGTTCCGTACACTCCGCAGACCGACAGCTACGGCTTCAGTTTTTACTTCGGCCCGAACAAGTACTCGACGCTGAAGAAATACGACGACCTGCATCTGCAGCGGCTCGTGCCGCTGGGCGGCTGGATTATCGGCTGGGTCAACCGCTGGCTCGTGATTCCGACGTTCGACTTTCTGGGCAAATACATCGCAAACTACGGTCTGATCATTCTGCTGCTGACTATCTTCATCAAGATCATCATCTCGCCGCTGACCTACAAGTCCTACCTTTCGACGGCCAAGATGCGGTTACTGAAACCCGAGATGGACAAGATCAACGAGAAATACCCGAAGCAGGAGGACGCGATGAAAAAGCAGCAGGCGATGATGGCGTTTTACAAGAGCGCCGGCGTCAATCCGATGGGCGGGTGCCTCCCGTTGCTGATCCAGTTCCCGATCCTGATCGCGATGTTCCGTTTCTTCCCGGCCTCGATCGAGTTGCGCGGCAAATCGTTCCTCTGGGCCGACGACCTGTCGTCCTACGACAGCATTCTGCATCTTCCGTTCGACATCCCGTTCTACGGCGACCACGTCAGCCTGTTCGCGTTGCTGATGGCCGTATCGGTTTTCATCACCTCGAAGATCAGCTACTCGCAGACCGCCCAAGCAGGTCCGCAGATGGCCGGCATGAAGTTCATGATGCTCTACCTGATGCCGCTGATGCTGCTTTTCTGGTTCAATAACTACTCGAGCGGCCTGAGCTACTACTATCTGGTCAGCAATATCATCACGATGGGGCAGACCTTCGGATTCCGCTATATCGTCAACGAGGACAAGCTTCACCAGCGGATGAAGGAGAACGCGAGAAAACCGAAAAAGATGAGCAAGTTCCAGCAACGCTACGAAGAGCTTATGAAGCAGCGCGAGCAACTGGCGCGACAGCAGGCCGCCGCCAGAAACAAGCGGAAATAGAAACGGCAGGCCCGTTTCCTGCATCGAACCGCGTGCCGTTTGAAAGGCACGCGGTTCGTCGTTTTCAACGGGGGTAACAAGGAGTTCGGTCCACCCTCCGATTTCCTGAACGGTATTAGAAAATATCCGATGATACAAGTCTGTACCCGCCGCATATCGAACCCGTCTATGCGAATCGATTTCAGAAGCATGACAGAGAATGTCAGGAAAACAGCACGACGATCATCCGGCTTGGCCGAAAAAAACCGCTGCCTCTTTCTGCATGAACGGCATTTATGCCGAAGATTCTCCGGACGAAGGGTCTGATCGGCTTTCAGGGCAATCGAGCCAGGATGTCATCGTTTCCAAGACTTTTTCCCGGACCGGAGCGGCCGAAAGCACCAGATCATGCAATCCTCCCTCGATCGTCACACTCGTCACGCAGGAGCCTAAACAACCTGCATAACGCCTTATATCCGCAACGTTCAGCACGGCATCGGCCGAACGGAAGCAATCGTTCCATGTTTTGGCGCGACACGAATCCGCCGAAGAAAGAACGAGTACGGGAATACGCAGTCCGAGACCGCGCCGCAATCGTCGCTGCGCCTTGCGGATCGCGCCGAGCCAAATGAAATAGAGCGGTACGCCGTCGCGCGGTTTCCACTGCGTGTCGAAATCCCATTCCCCGCGCGCCCCCCGATAAACGCTGTCGAAATAGAACGGAGAGAGCTCGTTTTTCTTATGAGCATAGGGCCACAGCCGTCCGAGAACGGCGGCAACAGGAACGGCTACGCGCCTTTTGAACCATGACGCGTTGAACTCGAAAAAAGGACTGTTGAGAATCAGTCGCTCTATGTCGGCACGACGCCGGCCGTCGGAAGCGTACAGCGAAGCGAGCAATCCTCCGGTCGAATGGCCCATCAGAACGATCCGTTCGATCCGGTCCTGACGCATCCGCTCGATCGAACGGTCGATCTCGGGATAATACTCATGCAGATCGCGGCAATAATACGGAGTCTGGCCGGCCTCCAGCGAGCGGCCGTACTTGCGCAGATCGAGCGCATAGAAGCTCCATCCGCGCGCGACGAACCATCGCGCCATGTGCGTCTGGAAAAAATAGTCGACATATCCGTGCAAATACAATACGGCCCGCGACGGAGCGCGCCCGGCCGCAAAGCGGACCAAAGTCGCCGCCACGCTACCTTCGTAATCATCGGGTAAAGGTATCCGGAAAATGCTTGCTTCCATAATATATCCTATCGGCTCAAATCAAAGATAGTGCAAGTTCCCGGCAAAACGAGACGGAAAGGAACGGATTGTGAAGTTTTTTTTAACTTTGTTAGAAATCATTAATATTTCAGAAGATGGACAGAAAACTGAGAATGGGCATGATCGGCGGCGGCAACGGCGCATTCATCGGAGCCATACACCGGGCGGCAGCCCTGATGGACAACCAGATCGAGCTGGTCTGCGGCTGCTTCAGCAGCAGGCCCGACGTCTCGCTGGCTTCCGGGCGGGAATACTTTCTATCCGACGAGCGGATCTACGCCTCGTTCCGCGAGATGATCGAGCGCGAAGCCGCGCTGCCCGAAGGCGTGCGAATGGACTTCGTATCGATCGTAACGCCCAACTTTCTCCATTTCGAGCCGGCTATGGCCGCGCTCGACCGGGGTTTCGACGTCGTGCTCGACAAGCCGATGACATACAGTCTTGACGAAGCCTATCGGTTGCGGGAGAAAATCCGCGAAACGGGCCGCACGCTGGCGCTCACGCATACCTACTCGGGCTATCCGGCCGTCAAAGAGGCTCGGGAAAGAGTTGCAAGCGGCGTATTCGGGAAAATCAGGAAAATATACGTAGAATATCCCCAAGGCTGGCTGTCCGACCGAGCGGAACTGCAACCCGGTTCGAATGCCGGATGGCGGACCGATCCGGCGAGAGCCGGAAAGGCGGGCTGCATGGGCGACATCGGCACGCATGCGCTTCAGTTGGCGGAATATGTTTCCGGACAGCGCTGCGCGAGCCTGTGCGCCGATCTGTCGGCCATTGTCGAGGGTCGCTCGCTGGACGACGACGGAGCGGCCCTGCTCCGCTTCGACGGCGGTGCAAGCGGCGTACTGATCGCCACACAGGTGGCTGCCGGCGAAGAAAACGACATTTCGATCCGCCTATACGGAGAAAAAGGCGGCATGGAATGGCATCAGGCAGAGCCCAATTCGCTGTACGTCAAATGGCCCGACCGCCCGATGGAAGTCGTGCGCACGGGCAACGGCTATATGGGTGCTGCCGCGCGGGCCAATACCCGCACGCCGGGCGGTCACCCCGAAGGCTACATCGAAGCGTTCGCCAACATCTACCGCAATTTCGCACGCACGGTCCGAGCTCGCCGGGAGGGTAGGGAGCCGCAGCCCGAATGGACCGATTTCCCGTCCGTCGAGGACGGTATCCGAGGCATGCAGTTCATCGAAACCATGGTCCGCTCGGGCTCCGATCCGGACCGAAAATGGACGGACTGGGTCGGATAACATTCCGATCCGAGGGGGAATATATAGTACCGAAAAGACCGGGCGCGTTCTTGCGAACGCGCCCGGTCTTTTCGGCTTGATTGCTATCGGCACTACTGAGCGGGTGCCGTCGTCTGCTCGGCAGCCGGCTTATCCTTCAGATTGAGCTCCTTTTTCACCAGCGGAAGCACGTCCGTCACCGTAGCCGAATTGTAGTAGGCCAGAGGGTCGGAGGTAACGTTGAACACCAGCGTAAAGCCATTGTCCTTGCTCACCTTTTCAACGGCTTTCTGGGCCTTGTCGTAAATCGGAGTGAGCAGATCGCCCTGCGTCTTCTGGAACTGCTGGGAAGCCACTTGTTGCAATTCCTGATAACGGTTCTGCAGGTCGTTCAGTTCCTTGGTCTTGAGCTGATTGACGGCTTCGGAATAGGTCGCCTGATTCTTCTGGTATTCCTGATACTTGGTATTGAACTCTACCTGTACGGCATCCAGCTGGTCGCCCAGCTCTTTCTGCAATGCCTGCAGTTTCACGGAAGCGGAATCGCTCTCCGGCATCAGAGTCACCAACTCGGCCATGTTAATGTATCCGAATTTCTGAGCTGAAGCGGTCGAACCGCATACAGCGACAACAGCCAAGGCCAAAGTCAGCTTAAAAAGTGTTTTCATAAATGACATTAAGTTAATTATTGTTTCAGCAAGGTAATAATTGCATTCGTTTTATCCAAGGCCGGAGCGTAATAAAGAAGCGTTTGATTGTTCGCCCTATCGATCACCATCGTGATCTGGTTGGTCTCGGCATACTGGTTAATGGCGGCGAAGACGCGCTCCTGTATCGGCTTGATCAGCTCGAGGCGTTTCTTGATCAAATCGCCTTCGGGACCGAAAACTTCCTGCTGATACTTCTTGATATCCTTCTCGCGCTTGATGATCTCTTCCTCCCGCGCATTACGGTTGATCTCGGACAGATAGCCCTTCTGAGACTGGTAGGTCTCGTACATCTGGTCGAGCGTAGCATACGCCTCGTCGATATTCTTCTGGTATTGGGCCGACAGGTCGTCCAGCTGCTTGATAGCCGCGTTGTAATCGTCCAGCGACTTGAAAATCGCTTCCGAATCGACGAATACGTAACTACTCTGTGCCAGTGCGCTGCCCGTAGCAGCCACGGCCAAAACAAACAAAACAATGAGCTTTTTCATAGCCGTATCCCGTTAAGTTAGAACTGTGTACCGATAATGAAATGGACTTGGCTGCCGCTACGTTCGGTCTGTCCGACCGCCTTGTCGAACCCGTATCCCCAGTCGATTCCGAGCATGCCGACGATCGGCAGATAAATCCGCGCGCCGACGCCGATCGACCGCTTGATCAGGAACGGATCGAACTCCTTCCACGACTTGAATGCGTTACCGCCTTCCGCAAATACCAGACCATAGATCGTGGACGACGGCTTCAGGATAAACGGGTAGCGTATCTCCATCGTGTACTTGTTATAGGCGCGAGCATAGTCCGCACGGCCGTCGGCCGTATAGGTATACGGAGTCAGCGCGCTGTTCTCGTAGCCTCTCAGGCCGACGATCTCCACGCCGTATACATTGTATCCCGACATGCCGTCGCCGCCCACGTCGAATCCCTCGAAAGGCGACGGCTTGTTCTTGTTGTAAGAGCCCAGATATCCCATTTCGGCACGGGCCATCAGCACCAGCTTGTTGTTGTTGGTCAGCGGGTAGTACCACTGGGCCTTGAACTGCCACTTGTGATATTCGATCCACTTGTACCGCTTGTAGTCCGGAAGGTTCGGGTCGGCATAGTCGACATTCTTCTGGAACAGCGAGTAGGGCGGCGTCAGCGTCAGCGACAGCGAGAACTCGGAACCCGTACGCGGATAGATCGGCGAGTCGACCGAATTGCGGGCGAGCACCGTCTTCAGCGCGAAGATGTTCGACGTACCGTTGGTTACCAAAAAGCTCGACCAGTCTTTCAGATTGTATGCCTGATAACTGATCTCGTTATATATGGTGAAATAGCGATCGGGCCACGACAGCCGGCGGCCGATACCCACCGATACGCCGATCGTACGGAAGTGCCGGTTTCCGGACTGCCATGCGTAATAGGCGTCCGTTTCATCCGAGTAGTACAGGCCGACGGTCAGCGAGTTGGGCTTCTTGCCGCCGAGCCACGGTTCGGTGAAGTTCAGAGAAATAGCCTTGTAATAAGAACCGTTGGTCTGTCCCCGGATAGCCAGCTGCTGGTTCTGCCCGTGAGGGTAGGGACGCCACTCGCTTCCCTTAAAGAAGTTTTTCAGCGACACGTTGTTCAGCTGCACGCCGACCGAGCCGACGAACATATTGGAGCCCCAACCGCCCGATATCTCGAACTTGTCGCTGGCCACCTCCTCGAGCGGGAACGAAATATCGACCAGCTCGTTGGAATTGGGAACCAAATCGATGCCCGGGCTCGTCTTCTCCGGGTCGAAGTGCTGCATCTGGTTCAGCTGACGGATCGTCTGCATCAGCAGCGCACGGTTGTACAATTCGCCGGGCCGCACGTACAGCTCGCGACGAATCACCCGGTCGTTGACCCGGTGATTCCCGGAAATCTTGACCTCGTTGATTTTGGCCTGCTTGCCCTCGAATATCTTCACGTTGATATCGATCGAGTCCTCTCCGACGACCACCTCTCCGGGATCGATGCTGGAGAACAGATAGCCGTTGTTCTGATACAGCGAGCTGATCGAGGACATGTCCTCGTAATCGGCATGCTTGCCGATACCCAGTCTCTTGTGGAGCGTCTTCTTGTCGTAAGTCTCGCCCTTGCTGATTCCGAGCATGTCGTTCAGCTGCCGCGTCTCGTAGACGCTGTTACCGGTCCACGACACGTTCCGGTAATAGAACTTATTCCCTTCGTCGACTTTCAGGGCGATTCCGAGCCGCTTGTCGTTGATCCGGTACACGGAGTCGCTGAGAATCGTCGCATTGCGGTAACCCCGCGAGTTGTAGAAGTCGATCAGGTTCTCCTTGTCCTCTTCGTAGTCCTTTTCCTTATATTTGGCCCCTTTGAATATGTTGATGCTCTTTTGGTGCGTTTTCTTGAACGAGCGGCGCAACTGCCGGTCGGAGAGCGCCGTGTTGCCCTCGAAATCGATCTTGCCGATCTTGACCCTGTTCTTGCGGTCGACGACGAAAAATACGTTCACGACGTTTTCGAGCGTCGTATCGTTCTCGAGCCGCACGCTGACGTCCGCATTGTAAAACCCTTTCTCGGCAAAATACTTGCGAATGGCGTCTTTCGAGCTGTTTAGGACAAAATCGGAAAGCTCGCTACCTTTCTTCAGCTTGAGCGTTTCGAGCAACTCGCTCATCTGCCCCTTGCGGACACCCTCTATCTTCCAGTCGTAAACCCGGGGTCTCTCCCTGAGGACGATCTCGATATTGACGCTGTCGCCTACGGGCTCCGTAAGTATCTGCACGTCGGAATAGATCCGCTGGTTCCACATTGTTTTCAGCGTAGACGACAGATAGTCGCTCGGTATCATGATCGTGTCGCCCTTGGTAAGGCCCGACATCGAAGCCACGACCTCCGGATCGAGATACTTGATCCCACTGACTTTCACCTTATTGATAATATATTGCTTGGGGTGTTCGTAATCGAGCATCGGAGCATTCCGAACCTGAGCCGTCGAGTCTATCTGAGCCGCTACGGGAACGCTTGCCAGTGAAAACAAAGCGATCGTCAGAATCCTTAGTCTGTTTCTCATTTGCTACGCTGAATGTAATGTACACTATTTAGTTAATACTCCGTACCGGCGCTCTCTTTTCCGATACTCCTCGATCGCCCGGTCGAACTGAGCCTCATCGAAATCGGGCCAGTAAGTCTCCGTAAAATAAAGCTCGCTATACGAAAGCTGCCACAGCAGGAAATTGCTCAGTCGCAATTCTCCGCTCGTTCGGATCAGCAGATCGGGATCGGGAATACCGGCCGTCTCGAGATTGCGCGAAACGACCTCGGCATCGATGTCGCAAACCTGCAAGTCGCCGTCGCGCACCTGCGTCGCGACACGCTGCGCCATACGTACGATCTCCCAGCGGGAACTGTAATTGAGCGCGATGATCAAGTGGAGCTTGTCGTTGTGCTTCGTACTCCGCTCGCTGCGCGAGATCGACTCCCGCACGACGTCCGACAGCACGTCCGTCTGTCCGATAAAACGTATTCGCACGCCGTTGGCATCCAGCTCGTCGGTCTCATCGGCAATCGTCCTGCACAGCAGCTCCATCAACGCATCGACTTCCTCCCGGGGACGTCCCCAATTCTCGGTCGAGAAGGCATAGGCCGTCAGATACTTCACTCCCCACTTCATGGCGGCGCGAATCACTTTTCGCATGCTCTCCACCCCGTTGACATGACCGTAGACCCTTTCCTGTCCGCGTTCTTTGGCCCATCGGCCGTTGCCGTCCATGATGACGGCTACGTGTCGGGGAATATTTTCGGGGTCTGCCTGATTCATTCGGTTACGTTCGATTAAAGTGCAAATATAGCATTATTACCGTGAAATATCCTATAGTCGGGAGATTCGTCCGATTAGCGCCCACTCCGACACGGTTCCCTGCTGTCGATTCCCCACATCATTTTATTCCTTAACGTATCGTAGAACGATATATTTTGAAGGCGGACCAAAAAAATCGACTTATCGGCCTTGACGATGCGAAAGGAAGCCCCGTCCGCGGCCGAATAGGTCTGATTGTCGAGCGAGACGGAGAAATCGGTACCCCGCGTTGCTACGCAGATTCGGATGACGGCCGTATCGGGAATGACGACGGGCCGCATCGTCAGATTGTGCGGAGCGATCGGCGAGATCAGAAAGCAACGGCAGTCCGGCGCGACGACCGGGCCGCCGACGCTGAGCGAATAAGCCGTCGACCCGGCAGGAGTGGAGACCAGCACCCCGTCGCCCCAGTAGGTGGCTATCATCTCATCGTTGACGAAAACCGTGGTCGAAATCATGTTCGGACTTTGGCGCTGAATAGCCAACTCGTTGAATGCGAACGGATATTCCGGGCTGCTTCCGAAATCGCCCTCGGCCCGGATCAGCGTCCGGGACACCACGGAATAGTTCCCCTCCCTCAAGTCCCGGAATGCGGTCTCCAAATGCCTTTTCGACACGTTAGCCAAAAAGCCCAACCGTCCTGAGTTGATCCCGATGATCGGCACGGGACGGCCGCCGAGCATCCGGACGCAATCGAGAAACGTTCCGTCTCCACCATAGCTGACCATGACCTGAGCCCGGTCGTCGATCTGCGAGGCGTCGTCATACAATTCGTCCGGAGCGAACGACCGGCCGGCGAGCGATTCGGCCAGCGAGGCAAAGTCCTTGTTGACCCGCCAGCCCATGCCGCTGCGGTCCAGCGCATCGAAAAGCGCGGCGACATCCTCCGCCGTATAGGAGGACTGCGGACGACTGTACAAAACGATATCCATAAAACGCCGATTAATTAAAAAGTGTGTAACTTTACCCACGCAAAATTAAGGAAAAATATGACAAAGCTGAGTGTGAACATAAATAAGATCGCCACGCTGCGCAATTCCCGAGGAGGCGATCTGCCGAACGTCGTCAAGGCGGCTCTCGACGCGGAGCGTTTCGGAGCGCAAGGCATTACGGTCCACCCGAGACCCGACGAGCGGCATATCCGCTACGCGGACGTACGCGATATCAAGCGCGCGATCGCCACCGAGCTCAATATCGAGGGAAATCCGATCGGCCCTTTCGTCGATCTGGTGCTCGAGGTCCGTCCGACGCAGGTCACGCTCGTACCCGACGCCCACGATGCAATCACGTCGAACGCCGGATGGGACACCGTGAAGCATAAGAGCTTCCTGCGCGAGGTGATCGGCCGGTTCCGGAGCGCCGGTATCCGGACATCCGTCTTTCTGGACCCGCGTCCCGAACTGGTCGCAGCCGCGGCCGAAACCGGAGCCGACCGCATCGAACTCTACACCGAGGCGTATGCCAAAGGCTACGCAGCCGACCGCGAAGCGGCCATCGCCCCATATGTCGAGACGGCTCGCGAGGCGGTACGCTGCGGGCTGGGAGTCAACGGCGGGCACGACCTGAGTCTCGAGAATCTGCGCTTTTTCGCCGAGCGAATCCCGAACTTGCTCGAGGTATCGATCGGGCACGCGCTGATATGCGACGCGATCTATCTCGGATTCGAGAACACGATCCAGCTTTACCTCAAACAGCTGAAAGCCGACGCCCGATGAACGCAGCCCTCCGAGACCCGCTTTTCCGCCGCATCGGCGAAATCGCCGATGCGAAAGGCGTGCAGGCATTCGTCATCGGCGGCTACGTGCGCGACTGGTTCCTGCACCGGCCGTGCACCGACATCGACGTCGTCGTCGCAGGCAGCGGAATCGAAGTGGCCGAAGCGATGGGCCGCCGTACGGGCAGCCGCGTGTCGGTGTTCAAGAACTTCGGCACGGCCATGCTGCGCTGCGGAGCGTGGGAAGTGGAGTTCGTCGGAGCGCGCAAGGAGTCGTACCGGGCCGACTCGCGCAAGCCGATCGTCGAGGACGGCACGATCGAGGACGACCAGCTCCGCAGGGACTTCACGATCAACGCGATGGCTTTTTCCCTGAACGCCGCGACGTTCGGCGAGCTGGTAGATCCGTTCGACGGCACGGGCGATCTGGAGCGCCGGCTGATCCGCACTCCCTGCGATCCGGACGTCACGTTCTCGGACGATCCGCTGCGGATGATCCGGGCGGTGCGTTTCGCCGCCCAGCTCGGCTTCGACATCCACTCCGAAACGTTCGACGCGATCGGGCGCAACAAGGAGCGGATCGCTATCGTATCGAAAGAGCGGATCGCCACGGAACTGAACAAGATCATGCTCTCGCCCGTGCCGTCCGTCGGGTTCGATCTGTTCGACCGCACGGGGCTTCTTCCGCTGATTTTCCCGGAACTCGCCCGGCTCAAAGGCGTCGAGAGAATCGGAGGACGGTCGCACAAAGACAATTTCGTCCACACGCTGAAAGTCCTCGACAACGTCGCCCGTCGCAGCGACGACCTGTGGCTGAGGTGGGCCGCCCTGTTGCACGACATAGGCAAGCCTCGTACGAAAGCTTTCGACCCCAAGGCCGGTTGGACCTTTCACGGCCACGAGGTCGTCGGGTCCAAAATGGTTCCTTCCGTCTTCCGCTCGCTGAGGCTGCCGATGAACGAAAAGATGAAATACGTCCAGAAGCTGGTTTTCCTGCATCTGCGACCGATCATTCTCTCCGAGGAGATCGTGACCGATTCGGCCGTCCGGCGACTGCTTTTCGAGGCCGGAAACGACATCGACGACCTGATGACGCTTTGCGAGGCCGACATCACTTCGGCCAACGACGCCAAAGTCAGGCGCTATCTGCGGAATTTCGAACTCGTGCGAACCAAGCTGCGCGAAATCGAAGAAAAAGACCGCATACGCAACTTCCAGCCGCCGATCACCGGGGAGCTGATCATGCAGCTATACGGCCTCCCGCCATGCCGGGAAGTAGGGGAGATCAAAAGCGCGATCAAGGACGCGATCCTCGACGGCGCGATCACCAACGACTACGACGAGGCGTTCGCTTTCATGGAACGCCTCGCCGCCGAGCGCGGACTGGTTCGACGCGCAGAGCGACCGGCAGACTTTTTGCACGAAACGGACGATATGCAAACCGAATGACACCGATCATGGCACTCAATATTCCGCACACAAGCAAAAAACGCATCGTCGTCGTAGGCGGCGGATTCGCAGGTCTCGCGGTCATCCGGGCCTTGCGCCGCACCCGCTGTCAGGTCGTACTGATCGACAAGCACAATTACCACATGTTCAAGCCGCTGCTTTACCAGGTGGCCAGCTCGCAGCTCAATGTGGGGGATATCGCCTTTCCGTTCCGCAAGATATTCAACGGCTGGAAGGATTTCTATTTCCGGATGGCCTACATCGAAAGCGTCGATCCGACCCGCAAAATACTGCGGACTACCGCCGGAGAGGTCGAATACGACTATCTAATCCTGGCCACGGGCTGCGTGCCGAACTTTTTCGGTATCGACGCGGTCAAGCGGGAAGCGCTGGCCATGTCAAACATCACCGACGCGCTGAACATCCGCAACCGGGTCCTGCGCAATTTCGAGCTGGCCGTGACGGCCGCTACGGACGCCGAGCGCGTATCGAGACTCAACGTCGTGATCGTCGGGGGCGGCGCGTCGGGCGTCGAGATCGCCGGGGCGCTGGCCGAAATGCGCCGGTACGTCATGCCGCGCGACTATCCGCGCCTCGATATGTCTCACATGCACATCTATCTGGTGGAAGGTCAGGACCGCATTTTAGCCGCCATGTCGGAAAAAACCTCGGCCGAGGCGCTCGATACGCTGAAACGCAAGGGAGTCGAAGTGCTGCTGAACAAGAAGATGACCGACTACAGGGAAGGCCAGGCCTTTTTCGACGACGGCGAGCGCATTCCGACGTGCAACCTAGTCTGGACCAGCGGCATCAAGTGCAGTACGATCGAAGGGATCGATCAAGAGAAGCCCGAGCGAGGAAACCGCATCGGCGTCGATGCCTTCAACCGGGTCAGGGGATACGACGATATTTTCGCTATCGGCGATCTGTCCATCATGCACGACGATCTGTCGTACGAAAACGGACATCCGCAGCTGGCGAGAGTCGCCATCTCGCAAGGAAAGCACTTGGCCAAAAACCTGATGTCCTCTTTCAGGGGGAAAGAGATGAAACCGTATCGCTATCGCAACATGGGCGTCATGGCGACGGTGGGGCGCAATCGCGCGTTCGTCGAATGGAAAAACATTCAGTTCGGCGGTTTCGTCGCATGGCTTACGTGGAGTTTCGTACATATCATGTTCCTGCTCGGAATACAAGGCAAGGTCAAGGTTTTCTGGGGATGGGTATGGAATTATCTCGGCCACGATCTGCCGATCCGGCTGATCATCGGCTCATACGAGCGCTCCAAACGAAGCGACGCCCGATAACGAAGAAACCGGCAGCACGGAGCATCGCACACTCGTTCGCCCCGAATGGAAAGCGGATGCTTTCCGTCCGCTACCGCAAGAAGAACGCGCTTCGGAACCGAGCGACTCTCCGCATGTCGCACACGGACGGCCCGAGCCGACACGCCACCGCACGCGCATCCGCTGCCTACCGATCGCCCGAATCGGCATGAACCAACAAGACGGCATCGGCCACCACCGTTCCGTCGGCCCCTTTATTGGACACCTCCACATAGCCCCGGTTCCCGGCGGAGAATCTGTATCGGCCGACCCGGACCCATTCGCCTCCGGTTTGTCCCGTCACGACGATTTCACCCGCCCGAATGCATGTCCGACTCGATTCCTTGCCGTCGTATACGGTGACAGGAAGCAGGGAAGAGCCGCCCGGTATTTTAGGAACGTACAGGTATACGTCGTACAGCCCTTCCGACACGATCTCCGGTACGTAGCGCACCGATTTCGGAAGCGTGCCGGCCGATCAGTCCGAAAGATAATCGGGACCGTACGCCCTCCATGGATTCGCGACCGTTTCCCATTCGCCGTTCACGACAACCGACGACGCATCGCAGTTATCGACGAAAATATCGGGCAGGCTCCCGTCTGCGAAAGGATCGCGGAGTAATCTTTCCAAGACGGTCGCGGCATCGACATCCTGAACGCATCCATCGTGCCGGTCGATCGCAAGGCAGGCCGCAATGGCAGCGGACTGAGACAAAACCATGAAAACGGGTTCCATCCGGATTGATCCGTACGCGATATGGGATGCGGACAAGCACACGGGAACCAACAAATTCCCGACCTCGTCGCGCTTCGGCGTGATAGCGCGGTAGGAAATGGGGTAGGGAGCGGCGAGCGCTATCTCCACGTTCCCTTCATTCTTAACCATACCGCCGACCACATGGCGATCGCAATTGTGCGAATCCATTCCGTAAGCGGCCCAACCGACCGGATCCGGCACGACCTGCCTTCCCTCGCAATGATGCTGCGTCATGACGAGTTCGCCGACCATGCGCCGCGCTTCGCGGACATACAACTGATGAGACCAGTACCCGTTGTCGGCATACTCGTCGGCCGGATAGCCCCACCGTTGCATTTCGTGCCGAACGGAATCGGGAATACGCGGATCGTGACCGATAAAATAGAGCAGTCCTTTGGTGTAATCTTCGTGAAACTTCCTGATACGCTCCCTCTCGGAATATCCGGCCTCGGGATAATTCCAGTTCTCGCCGATCACATCCGTCGAGAACCCTCCGAAGTTATTTATGTCCGTCTTGCCGTTCGGCATTTCGTTCCAGATGAAAACATCGCGAAGCGACTGCCACGGCTGACGCCGCTTGAGCCGCAGAAGCAACTCGTATCGCTGCGGATCATAACGGTCCGGCTTGGTGATCTCCACCCTGTTTCCGGGCCGGTCGGTCAACGTAATACGATAATTGTACGCCTGCACTTTCCGGTCGGCCGTTCCGTTGGCTTCGACCGGTTCCGGGCTGATTCCGTACAACAGTCCGCTGGACGAATCGCCCTCGATCTCATAAGGGTCTATTCCGTCGGGAAACTGATGTCTGTCCATCAGCTGAACGCCATTGTAAGTCTCGCCGTAACGCCCGTTGTCCTCCCGACCGACGGAATAGCCGACTCCTGCCCGGGCCATCAGGTCGCCCTCGTAACTGCAATCGATATATACCTTTGCGCGCACTTCGCGCCGGAGTCGCCGGCTCGGCGAAACGGAGTTCTCCAACCGGATGCTACGGATCATCCCGTCCGTAACGGCGGCGCTCAGGATCCGGCTCTCGTACCAAACCTCGACTCCCGCTCTCTCGATATACTCGTTGAAAACCGCCTCTGCCGCCTTAGGTTCGAAAATCCATTGCTCGAACTTGCCGTAATGCCGGCCCAGACGACGATAGAAATCGAGGGCAAGGCCCCGGACCACATATTTGTTTCCTATATCGGTATAGCCGAGCCCGCCGGAACTCATGCCCCCCCAATGCCTCCCCGGCTCGATCAACAATACGCTTTTGCCGGATTGCCGGGCCGCGTACGCGGCAATAACTCCGGCCGACGTCCCCCCGTATACGCATACGTCCACAGACTTCGATACCTTTCCTTCCAAACGCAAAGGCGCGAACAGGGCCACCGACGCCGTCAGCCAGCCGAACAACAGAACTCCGATCCGTCTCATGCGGTATTTTCTTTCGATTTATCGGTTAAGCGCCGGCTTTTCCTCCGCACGGCGACAATACAAAGTTGGCAAAAAAACGGAACGTAGCAATAACAGCCCGACAGCACGCGATTTTTCACTGAGAAACGGGCCGATACAGCCTTTCGCCGTAACCCTAGGCCCACATACGTCGCCGACAAAACCAAACGTACACACGGCACGAACCGAAAAACAGCCGGAAAACAGGAAGCGGGAGATACGATCGTATCTCCCGCTCTCCTTGAGTTCACGCACGAGGGCTTACTCCTCGCTCTCGGCTTCTTTCATATTATGGAACACGTTGGTCACGTCCTCGTCTTCCTCGAACTTCTCGATCAACTTCTCGATCGACTCGCGCTGCTCGGGCGTCACTTCCTTCGTATCGAGCGGAATGCGCTCGAACTCACCGCTGATCAGATTGTAGCCGTGATCCTCGATGTATTTCTGAATCGCGCCGTAGGCCTCGAACGGGCCGTATATGACGATCTCCTCGCCGTCGGCGAACACTTCGTCCACCCCGCAGTCGATCAGTTCCAGCTCCAGCTCGTCCAGATCGATACCGTCCTGCTTGGTCATCTTGAAAACGCACTTATGATCGAACAGAAAATCCACCGATCCCGTCGTGCCGAGCGAGCCCCCGGCCTTGTTGAAATAGCTCCGCACGTTGGCCACCGTGCGGGTCGTATTGTCGGTTGCCGTCTCGATCACCATCGCGATGCCGAACGGAGCATACCCTTCGTACACCATCTCTTTGTAGTCGCCCATCTCCTTCGAGGTGGCCCGCTTGATCGCCCGCTCGACGTTCTCCTTGGGCATGTTGGCGGCCTTGGCATTCTGAATCAGAACCCGCAAGCGCGTATTACCCGCCGGGTCGGGCCCGGCCGCCTTGACGGCTATGGCGATCTCCTTGCCGAGTTTGGTGAACGTACGGGCCATGTTGCCCCATCTTTTCAACTTGCGCGCCTTACGATATTCAAATGCTCTTCCCATAGTGTGTTCCGGTTCGTTTTTTGTTTTTCAGGAGTACAAAGCTAAGCCCTTTTTTAAAAATAGACAAAAAAAAGCGTACTTTTGTGCGGCTCAAACCGATGTGAGAATATGACTGACGAACCGATTTATCAGGCTCTCGAAGTGTTGCGCAAAGGCGGTATCATCCTCTATCCGACGGACACGGTCTGGGGCATCGGATGCGACGCGACTAACGACGAAGCCGTCGAGCGCATCTACCGGCTCAAGCGAAGCGGCGAGAAAAAAAGCATGCTCGTACTGCTGGATAACCCCGACAAAGTGTCGCTTTATATCAGGAAAGTCCCCGATATCGCATGGCAGTTGTACGAAGTGGCCGACAAGCCGCTGACGCTGATCCTGCCGGGAGCCTGCGCCGTCGCCGAGAACCTGATCCCCGAGGAGGGTACGCTCGGCATCCGGATTCCCGAGCACGAGTTCTGCAAGAAGCTGATCCGCAAGCTGAACCGGCCGCTGGTATCCACCTCGGCCAACATCTCGGGCCAGCCCGCTCCGCGCACGTACAGTGAAATTTCGCAAGATATCAGGCAGGGAGTAGACCTGATCGTCGACCCTTCGCTCGAAGGACATCCTACGCGCAAAGCCTCCTCGATCATCCGCGTAAGCCTCTCCGGCGAAGTGAACGTAATCCGCCCGTAAGCGATGATCGAAACGAAAATCCAAATGCGCTTTGCCGACGTCGATATGCTGGGACACGTCAATAACGTCAACCAGCAGCACTATTTCGACCTGGGCAAAAGCGACTTTTTCCGCCGCGTGCTCGGCATGAAGCCCGTATGGAAATCCGAGGGACTGATCATGGTCTCGACCCGCACAGATTACAGGGGACAGATTCGGATGGAAGACCCGATCGTCGTCACGACATGCGTCGACCGGATCGGTCATAAGAGCTTTACGCTCAGGCAACAGATCGTCGACACCCGCACCCGCGAAGTGAGAACCGAGTGCACGACGGTCTTGGTCGCATTCGATTTCGAACGTCAGGAATCGATCGAAATCCCTGCCCCTTGGCGCGAGAAGCTCGCTTCGTCTCTGCACGAACAATAAGGACACGGCACGAGCGAAACCTCTACCATATCCGACAGGGATTCCGGGATCGGCACATTTCATCCCCCGGAAGCGTTCCTCATTGCATAGCCTGGTACGGAATCATGATTACGACATCCGTCCGGTCGGTTAGCGACAACACACGGCGATATTCATTCTTTATTCAGAATCGGCCGGTTACCCCCATGTCGGCAACCGTTCTTTCGTTCTTTCATCGATTCCTCTGTTTCCCAACGACAAGGAGCCCTGCGCCAGCCGGCCGCGACGCATCCGGTCACGCGAAAAACCGGCAAGCCCCGATTACGAAACGAGGCGGGATTCCCGCCTCGCACGCATGTGTCTCCGCTCGGAGGATCAATAGCCCAAAATCCGCATCATCGACCGGTAGCTCTGCTCTTTGGCGAACAACCGGGTATAATACTCGTTGTCGCCTTTGTCGCGGTCGATGATGATGTGCTTCGGCGCAGGGATCAGGCAATGCTGAATGCCGCCGTAGCCGCCGACGGATTCCTGATAGGCCCCCGTGTGGAAAAAACCGATATACTGCGGTCCTCCCCCCAGTTTCGGCAAAAAGATCGCATTCGAGTGCGACTCCCCGTTGTAATAGTCCTCGCTGTCGCAGGTCAGCCCTCCGAGGAAAACCCGCTGGTACTCGCGGTCCCAGTTATTGACGGCGAGCAGAATGTACCGCTGGTTGATCCCCCAGATGTCGGGCAGCGTCGTCATGAACGAGCTGTCGATCATATACCAGCACTCGCGATCGTTCTGCTGCTTCTGGTTGATGATCGAGAAAAGCGTCGCGCCGCTCTCGCCGACGGTAAACGATCCGAACTCGGTGAAGATGTTCGGCTCGTCGATTCCGGCCTGATTGCATATGTTCTTGATCTGGGCGACGATCTCCTCGGTAATGTACTCGTAGTCGTAGTCGAAAGCGAGCGAGTTCTTGATCGGGAAACCGCCTCCGATATTCAGCGAGTCGAGCTCCGGGCAGATTTTCTTCAGCTCGCAATAAACGTTCAGACACTTGCTCAGCTCATTCCAGTAGTACGCGGTATCCTTGATTCCGGTATTGATGAAAAAGTGCAGCATCTTGAGCCGGAATTTCTTGTTCCCCTTGATTTTCGCACGATAATACTCGACGATATCGTTATAACGGATACCCAGCCGCGACGTATAGAAATCGAACTTCGGCTCCTCCTCCGAGGCGATCCGGATACCGATTTTGCACCGGGTATCGATCGCCGCGTCGAGCAACTCGAGCTCCTCCTTATTATCGATGATCGGAATCGTATTCTCAAAGCCGCCGTTGACCAAAGAGGCGATGTTTTCGACATACTGCGGACGCTTGAATCCGTTGCATACGATGTAAATGCCCTTATCGATCACGCCGCCGTCGTACAGCGCATTGATGATATGGATATCGTAGGCCGACGACGTTTCGAGATTGATGTCGTTCTTGAGCGCCTCCTCCAGCACGAACGAGAAGTGCGAGCTCTTGGTGCAATAGCAATAGTTATAGCTGCCTTTATAGTCAACCTTGGCCATCGCCACATTGAACAGGCGTTTGGCGCGTTGAATCTGCGAAGTAATCTTCGGCAGATAGGTTATCTTCAGCGGCGTTCCGTATTGCTTGATTACGTCCATCAGCGGAACCTCGTGAAAATTCAGTTCGTTGTCCGTCACCGAAAACTCATCCTGAGGAAACTCGAAAGTCTGCTCGATCAGATCGATATACTTATTCTTCATCAGTCAATTCGATTTGCTCGAACCGATCCGGATCAGCTACATTCCCCAATTAAAAGCCAATCCGACTCGATTACATCGATAAAATAATTAACGATGCAAAGAAGATAATTCCTTGCGACAAAAACAACAATCCGCCGGAAAATTCGCCCGAAATAATCCGATCCGCGCGCTTCGCGCTTTTTCCGCAAGGATTTTGCGTTCCGAATTTGCAGAGCCGTTTGCTACTGTAATGAAAAAAGCATATTTTTGAAAACAATTTTAATACCTCCGAAACATGATCAACAAAATCATAGCAGAATACCTGCGAACCAACAAGCGACTGGTTGTTCCTCACTTCGGAGCGTTCATCCGAAAAGAGAACAGCGAGGCGATCGTGTTCGTGCCTTTTCTGAAAAAGGACGACGGCGTGCTCCAACAACTGCTCGTTTCCGAATACGGTATGGACTCGGCCGACGCACAGGCGGTCATAGACGAATATATCGCAGAGATCAAGGAAAGCATAGCCGCGCGGGGCGCGTACGTTATCGAAGGCGTCGGCAGGCTGATGACCGACTCCAACGGAATATGCTATTTGGAACTCGGCGCCGCGCCGGCGCAAGCAGCAGCCGTCCGGCCCGCCGATACGGCATCCCCGGTCGGCCCGGCCTCGTTCCCGGCACCATCGGCCGAGCCGGCACGGCATACGAAGATTCAGCAGCAGGCGCGTCCGACGGAAAAAACCGACAAACTCGGCGCAGCAGCAGCCTCCCCGCAATCGCCCGCCCGCAAGCCGGAGGCGCAATATCCGCCCGATACCCGCCCGAGCAACCCGGTCACTTCCCGGTCGGTGCAAGACGCCCTTTACGGCAATCCCCGTCCTACCCCCATGCAAGCTCCGGCAGACCGGCAAGAACAGACTTTCCGAACACCCATGCCGAATGTCCGCCCCGGAATCCAGCCGCCCCGGCCGCCTATGCCGCCCCAAGGACGGCCCGCCGGCACGGGATACCGTCCGTCGCGCCCGGTGGGCAGACAAGCCCCCAAGTCCAAAGCCGACGGATTCATCGTCATAGCCATTCTGGCCGCCGTAGCGGCTTTGGCCGCCATCATATTCGGGCTGACGGTCACTCACGGCGGACCCGATATCCTGCCGCTGATCGAATCCTCGTCGCCCGACACGACGCAGGTTCAGCCGATAGCGGAATAACCGTACCGAACACGTAGATTACGACCCATGGATCTGACCATAGTAAAGCAGCGTTTCGGAATCATAGGCAACAACGACGCACTGAACAGGGCACTGGAGGTGGCTTTGCGGGTGGCTCCTACCGATTTGTCGGTCCTCGTGACGGGCGAAAGCGGGGTAGGAAAGGAGTTTTTCCCTCAAATAATCCACGCCAACAGCAGCCGCAAGCACGGCAACTACATCGCGGTCAACTGCGGAGCCATTCCCGACGGGACGATCGACTCGGAGCTTTTCGGACACGAGAAGGGAGCGTTCACGGGCGCGACGGAAAGCCGCAAGGGCTATTTCGAAGTAGCGGACGGAGGCACGATCTTCCTCGACGAAGTGGCCGAGCTGCCGCACACGACCCAAGTCCGGCTGCTGCGCGTGCTGCAAACCGGCGAGTTCATCCGCGTCGGATCGTCGAAAGCGCAGAAGACCAACGTTCGGGTCGTCGCGGCGACCAACATCAATCTGCGCAATGCCATAGCCGAAGGGCGCTTCAGGGAGGACCTCTATTATCGGCTCAATACGGTCCCCATACTCATTCCTCCTCTGCGGGAGCGCAAAGGAGACATCCATCTGCTTTTCCGAAAGTTCGCCGTCGATATCGCAACGCAGTACCGCATGCCGGCTATTTCGCTGGACGAGCAGGCAAGAGAAATGCTCGAAAGCTACGGTTGGCCCGGCAATATCCGTCAGCTCAAAAACGTAGCCGAGCAGATTTCGGCCATCGAGCCGACCCGAACGATCACCGGAGAGATTCTGCGCCGCTACCTGCCCGTCGAGACCGAGCGCAGCGGCGTGCTCATGCTGACGGAGCCGTCCGCAGCCAAGGACCGCAGCGACGAGCGGGAGCTGCTGTATAAAGTGCTTTTCGACTTGCGAAGCGACATGAACGACGTCAAGCGGATGCTCGCCGAACTGATCGCCGAGCGCAAGTACGAGGCCCCGAAAAGCGACATCGCGGCTCTGCTTCCGCGCAGCAACTATCCGGTAACCTCGCCTGTCAGGCCGGCCGAAGAAATATTCACCGATACGGAAGAAGTGATCGACGAGCCTCCGCACGAGGAAATGACCAAGGAAAAAGCCCAGCGCGAAGCGATCGTCCGCGCGTTGCGTCACCACGGCGGCAAGCGCAGGGACGCGGCCCGCGAGCTTTTCATATCCGAAAGAACGCTGTACAGAAAAATGAAAGAGCTGGGAATCGACGATTCTTGCATCAAGCCATGAAATAAGCGGCCTTTCCCAAACGTTTCTCCGTCGTAACCCATCACTCGACAAAACGAAAGCGATGATCAATATAAAGAAATTGATATTGTTGATACCTTGCACTTTGCTCTTTGCAGGATGCAAGGTGACCTATTCCTTTTCCGGGGCATCCATTTCGCCCGAGGTCAAGACCGTCAGCATCCCCCGCTTCCCGAATAACGCGCTGCTGGTCGCACCCATACTCAGTTCCACGCTGACGGAGGCGCTGCAGGACCGCTTTTCGCGCCAGACCCGGCTGACGCTGGTTCCCGAAGGCGGAGACCTGAACTTCGAAGGCGAGATCACGAACTACACATCGACGCCGGCCGCCATATCGGGCAACGAGTACGCCGTCCGGAACAACCTGACGATCACCGTACGCGTCCGTTTCACCAACACGATCGATCCGTCGCAAAACTACGACAAGACGTTCTCCGCCTTCGCCCCTTACAACAGCGATCAGTTGCTCCAGAACGCCGAGCCTACGCTGATACCCGAAATCGTCGAACAACTGGTCGAAGACATATTCAACGCAGCCGTATCTCAATGGTAACACGTATAATGAAACGCCCTGTCGTTCAGCCGGCCCGGCTCGAGCGGCTGACAGACGACCAACTGGCCGACGTCCTGAAGCGTTACCCTTGGTTCGACACGGCCCGGCTGATATTGCAAAGCAGGACGACGGCCGAGGACCCGCAGCTGCGCTTGCGCCTGCAAATCGCCGGATGGCCGGAAATTCTGCTCGCCCGCCCCGACACCGCCCGGAGCGAAGCCGACGTGATCGACCGGTTTCTGTCGCGCGAATTCCGCCGCATCGTCCCCGACCCGGCGTCTTTCCCGGCGGGTGAGGACCTCGCCCGCGAATCGGTCCGCGAAGATCCCGAGCTCATCTCGGAAGAGCTGGCCGACATCTATGCGCGGCAGGGGCTTTACGCCAAAGCGAAAGAGATTTATGCCCGATTAAGTTTGCTATATCCGGAAAAAAGTGTTTATTTTGCCGAGATTATTGCCGGGCTGGACACGAAAAAGTCCGGAAAGTGAATGGGAAGAAAATTACAAACGTTTAAATAACCTTACAGGATGTATATTTTTTGCATAGTACTGATTCTGATAGCGAGTGTTCTGATTATACTTGCGGTTTTGGCCCAAAGTCCCAAAAGCGGCATGGCGGCTAATTTCGGCGCGTCGAACCAAGTGATGGGAGTCCGTCAGACGGCGGATTTTCTCGAGAAGTTCACATGGGGACTGGCCATCGCGATCGTCATCCTCAGCCTGCTGGCCACGATGACCATGCCGTCGGCCAATATCAGTTCGAGCAAAAGCGGTGTAGAGAAGGCATTGGAGCAGGCTATCGAAAGCAATCAGAATCTGCTGCCCTCGTCTCTCCCGTCCGCAGAGCCGGCAGCGAACCCTGCACCCGCAGACTCTGCAAAATAATACGAGCGAATCTCCGTAAAAAAGCATGCAGACACGCGCGTCGTGTCTGCATGCTTTTTTTTATCACCCCGTTTCGAAAGACGGAGGTACTTTTCAGAACCGCATCGCCGCATCAGAAAGCTCTGCCTTTAGCAGTCATGGCAAGCATCGGATTCCCGCAAACGCCCTGTCCCCAATACGCCGCGAACGGACCGCGGCATCGATATCGAGCCGTGGAGTCGTCCGGCATTTTCCTGCGCACCCTGTAACGCTTCTCAACAATCCGAGTTGCCGGCCGAGCTCGAAGCCTCTTTTGCCCATACCGCTATACATCAACGCCTATACGCACGACTGGATTCCGTCGCGTCCGCCATATTCACGGATCAGCGCACAGAAAAAGCCGGGGAGTCCGAAAAGCAGCTCCCCGGCTTCGTTGTATTAGGTTTTTCGCCGGATCTCACCCCGGCCGAGTACGAAAAAATTCTGTCGGCAGCCGAATCACGGCATGATCGTACCCATCGTAAAAGCCGGCTACTTGGTAACGACTTCCCAGACTTTGATCCTTCGATCCGAGCCGTCGGGGCCCTCTACATACAAGGTAACGGTCCATTCGCCGGCCTTCGGATAGCGGTGAACGGGGCAGGGTTCGTCGGCTCCGGTCCCGTCGCCGAAATTCCAGCGCCGCTTCTCGATCTTTCCTCGTGAACGGTCCTCGAAACGGATAAGCCTTCGGTCTCGGTCGATTTCCTCGAAAGACCAATCGGCCTCGATCACGGGACACAGCGAATCTTCCAGCGGCATGAGCCGGAAAGCGTTCAGAAACGACCCGTCGCGAATCATGCGGAAATCGTGCGACAGACACATGACCGGGTCGGCCTGAGGCTTATCCGTATCGAAATCGATCATGCACCACGACAGGCCGATCAGCTCGTTCTCTTCCAGCCGCGACACGACCGAACGCGAAATGCCCTCTACAGCCGCATAATCGAACGGGGTGATCCAAAACTCCATGCGAAGCGTACCGCTCTCGCCTTGCGCGAAATCGTAATCGTACGCCACGTTCGCATAGGGGAAGTCCTTGATCCACGGAGTCGAGCCCCACACCATAGCCCAATCCTTGCCGGGCTGTACCGGAGTGAAGATATGGTAATTCTGCGCATGCGCTCCGTGTCCTTTGAAATGAAGGTCCGAGACCGGCAGCTTGTTCCGATTGCCGTTGTCCTCCTTGATGAACGGCCCTCCGGACAGGTCGGCATCGACCACCAATTCGAAAATATCCTGCCGCAGCCCCTCATCGGCAAAGTCCCAGCAGTCGTCGTAGGCCTCCACGTAGAAATAGAGACGATTCTCGCCGGCCACCCAGCCGACCTTCACCGTCAGGTCGAACTCGCGCGGATCGAGTCGAGCTCCCCGCCCGCCGTGCGTATCGTACAGCTCAGACAATCCGACCGAATAAGAGTCGGGCACGATTTCCCAGTCCGAGAAATCGCCGTCGATGCGCGGAATCGCCGTACGCGGAAACTGGAAAACCTTGTACTCCTTATCGGGACGGGCGAACGCCCATGCACGAGGCGATACGACGCAAGCCAATACAATAAAAAACAAACAATTAATCCTTTTCATCGAATCATTTTATTCAGATAATCCACGTTCTGTTCGCGAAAACGCCGAAAGGGCCTCGCGAAAACTCCGGCCGCCGAACAGGCGACGATTCCGGAACTCATTCCGCAAAAGCCTCGTCGCACATCGACTGAGGCAGATCGCCGGGCGAGCTTCCCCAATCGCGGTTCGGCCGAGCTCCCATTTCGAAAGTCAGGGTCGCATCGCCGCCGAAAAGCTCCTCGTGGCTCAGCCAGTTTTTCGTGAAGGGCCGTCCGTTGAGCAAAGCCGACCGGATATAGCGGTTCTCGCGCGAAACGCCGTTCGCTCGGACCGTCAGCACGCCCCGCCCGTGACGAAGCTTCACCTCGGGGAAAATGGGCGTGCCGACGAAATAGACCGCCCGCCCGTGCGTTACCGGGTAGAAGCCCATCGAGCTCATCACGTACCAAGCCGACATCTGCCCCGTATCGTCATTGCCGCAGATTCCTTCGGGCGAAGCATCGTACAGCGTGTAAAGCACGTCGGCGATCCGCCGCTGGGCTTTCCACGGCTCGCCGGCATAATTGTACATGTACAGCGTGTGGTGACCGGGCTCGTTCCCTTGGGCGTACTGTCCGATCAAGCCCGTAATGTCCGGCGCCGGATTGTCGCCGTGTATCTCGGAGCTGACCGTGAAGAGCGAGTCGAGTTTGGCTACGAAAAGCTCCCGTCCGCCGAACAAATCGATCAGTCCCTTTCCATCGTGCGGCACGAAAAACGTCCACTGCCACGAGGTCCCCTCGCAGAAGTCGTCCCCCTCGCGGTAATGATTCGACAGAAACGGGTCGAACGGCGTGCGCCAGCTTCCGTCGGAAAGCCTGCCTCGCATGAAGCGCAGCGAACTGTCGAACAGATTGCGGTAACGGCCGGCGCGCTCGATGTAGCGCTCGTAATCCTCCTCGCGACCCAGCATGCGCGCCATCTGCGCGATGCACCAGTCGTCGTAGCAGTATTCGAGCGTCTTCGACACGGAAGTGATCTCCAGATCGCAGGGCACATAGCCGTAGCGGTTGTAATGACGCGCGCCGCGGAACGCTTTCAGGAAATAGCCGAAGGTATCGCGGTCGGACGACGCTTTCATCGCCTCGTACAGGGCCTCTGCATCGAAATCGCGGATTCCCTTGCTATAGGCATCGGCTATCACCGGCATCGAATGGTACCCGATCATGCACATATTCTCAACTCCCGCAAGCGTCCAGATAGGCAACTGGCCGCAATGGCGATAGTGCTCGAGCATCGTTTTCATCAAATCGCGCGTGACGTCGGGCCGCAGAATAGCGATCAACGGATTCTGCGCCCGGAACGTATCCCACAGACTCAACACGCCTGCGAAATAGCGGAAGTCGCCCCGGTACACTTTCGAGTCGGAGCTCCGATACTCTCCCGTCACGTCGGAATAGAGCATAGGGTAGAGCATAGCGTAATAAAGGCTGGTATAGAAAACTTCCCGGCGGGACGGTTCCCCGCCCTCGATCCGAACGGCCGACAGCTGCTCGTTCCACGCACTATAGGCGGAGGAGCGCACCCGGTCGAAGTTCCAGCCTTTGATTTCGGCCGACAGATTTTCCCGGGCCCCTTCCATGCTGACCGGAGAAATCCCGACACGCGCCACGAGCGGTTGTCCGTCCCGGCCACCGAAATTCAGCACGGCCCGGATATCCGTTCCCTCGAGCTCGCGAATCCCTTCGACCGACCGCCCCCGGTCGAAAAAGCGGCACGAACGGATCGGCTCCGAAAACTCCGCATAGAAATAGACATGCTGCTCGGGCGCCCAGCCGTTCGAGATGCGGAACCCGCGCACGGTGCGCTCGTCGACCCACTCGAGCCTCGAGACCTTCACCGTATCGAAATCCTCGTCGGCGAATATCGTCGTCGAGTGCTGACAACCGTGCTTCAGGTCGACGATCAGCTGCCGCGCCGCGCCGTCCGGATAAGCATACCGGTGCATGCCACAGCGGGAAGTCGCCGTCAGCTCGGCCTCGATGTCCGAGTCGAGCAGCCTGACCCGGTAATACCCGGGCTCGACATGCTCCCGCTCATGCGAGAAACGGCTGCCGACACGATCGGGATAAACCTCCAGCCGCTGCCATGCGCTGTCCGCCACCGGGAAAAACATAATGTCCTGAAAATCGGTTCCGCCGCCGCCCGACTTGTGCGTATGGCTGAAGCCATAGATCACATCGTGGTCGTAGTGGTAGCCCGACGAGGTGAAATAGGTGTCGGGACCGAGCTGCACCATCCCGAACGGAGCGGCCGCCACCGGCACGACGCAGCCGGCCGCCCCGGTTCCCATCATCGGACGGACGAGGGAAGCCGGCTCCGCTCCGGCGGCAAGCGTCGCCGCATACAGCGGCATCGCAGCCGCCAGAATCATTTTACGGTAATCCATACTGGTATCTCGTTTCAAAGGAACGGGGCCCGCCCGCAAGGCAGGCCCCGCCCGTTTCGGTCCATAACGGCTATTATTTTCTGCTTTTGGCAGCCTCGGCCTCGCGGTCGAGCAGATAGTAGATGTTGTCGGCAATCGGCCCCGGGGCGATGAACATGCCGCCGAAAAGACCCGTCACCGAATTGTGCGTATCGGGGAAGCAATAGTCGAACTCGCCCTGCCGGTAACGCTCGTAAGTCTCCGGAATGTTGTGCGGACGCCAGTTGTCATCCGTGTGCACGCTCATCCACTGGAGCGCCGCGTTCGTGATACCGCGCTGAAACTTGAGCCAGTCGATCTCGGGATCGATCTCGTCCCAGCGGATGTTCTCGTGGGCCGACTGGGCGAATACGCCCAGCACTTCCCATTGCACATGATCGCGCACCCAGTTGGCGAAATACCAGTCGCTCGAACTGAGCACCGGCTTCGTATAATAGAGCGACGGCATGCCCTCGGGCTCCCACAGGTGCGTGAACGGCAGAATCGTGCGAATCCAGTAGACGGCTTTTTGCTTGTACTTTTCGTCGCCGAACTGCTCGTAAGCCTGATAGTTCGCAATGGCGGCATGGCCGGCGGCGAACAGGTTGGCAGCGTGGAGCGGAGTCTCCCAGAAATCGCCGCCCTCCGGCCGGGTCATCGGAAGGCAATAGTCGAGCGCCTTGCGCGCGGCATCCAAGAAGCGCCGCTCGCCGGTTTCCCGCCCGATGCGGAGCAGATCCATCGCGGGCAGAATCGTGATGTCGAGCGCCGTCGCTCCGTCGAGACCCATCGGCTCGACGAACGACGTGGCCACCTTGAAATCGTCCTTGCGGAAATGGCGGCCGTCGGGCTCGAACGCGAACGAACCGTCGGCACGCTGAATCGCCAGAATCTCGTCACCCTGTTTTTCGAGACGTTTCTTCCGAGCCTCGTCCGTCTCGGGCTGCGAGCCGCCTTTCGGTCTCACGGACTCGATCTTGGCCTGCAACTGCTTGACGACTTCCGACTTCTTATTCTCCTGCATGTAACGAACCAGAAAACCCGGCACGTTCGGACCCGCTTCCTCGATCGAACGTTGCACGACGCCGAAACCGCGCCCCTCGTGCCACAGGTTCGTGTTGTATGCCTCGGCCATCCGGTCGAGCGCATCGCGATAGTCCCATCTCGGAGCGGCGGGCTCGGGCAGTCCGTTGCGCAGCACCCATTCGGTCACCACGTCGACGCTGTTGCCTTTCGTAAGCCAGAGCTCGGCATTGAAAACGATTTTCTGACCGATGCGCAGTTCGAGCGCATTTTCGGCCCAAAGCTCGTTCTCGTGTCCTTCGGTCGAGGCATCGGGTATCATCAGGCCCATCAGCTGGTTGTTCATCCGGTCGACGAAGTTCGGCGAGGCGAATACCGGCTGCGGATGCTGCGTACGATAGTTGAACCAGCGAGCGGCCACCTCGTTCGGATTCCATGAGAGACCGATCGCGTCGCCGTCATGGCTGATCGCCATGACCGGTACGGAAACCTTGTTGGGGTGGGGAGCCACCCGCAATGCCCACGGGTCCTTGAAAAAGTCCGTTCCGCTCGTCCATTCGTCGCCTACGGCCCAGTCGACTCCCGGCAGGATCGCGTCGTCTTTGGCCGTGCCGAACGACGACTCGCCGACCTTGAGCCACGGGCCGCGCAGATAGCGCACATGATAGTTGCCCGTAGCGGTGAGGTCGTAATTCAACTTGACGAAAGGCGAGTCGTTCTCGAGCGCAATCGTCACGACGCCGGTAATGGCCGGCTCGGCAAGCGGGTAATGCATCCAGTTGTCGAACGAGGTCCCCTTCAGCATGTCGCGCACGACGACCGATTTGACCCGAAACACCAGACTCTCGCCCTCGGGAGTGCTGACACGGGACACCGAATCGGCCTCGAGGCGCATCGGAATGTCCTGATCGCGGATCATCAGCTCGCCCAAATGATCCATCACGGCCATCAGCTTGCCCGAGGGAGTCTCGATCTCGGCCCAGCCCCAGCCTTTGATCCGCTTGAAGAAATGAAGCGTAACGTAGCGGTTTTTCAGCGTAACCGACTCGTTCACATAGCTGCTCTGCTTGAACTTCGGCTCCAAACCGTTGTCGGCCGCACGAACCTGCCGTACGCCCCACAGACCCGCGCAAAGCGAGGCGAGTCCTATCGAAATAATCAGTTTTTTCATCGTTCGTTCGGTTTATCCTATTCTTCGAAATGGTAGTTGGCCCGGCGCGAAGGAGCCTGATCGCCGTTGAGCAGGAACTCGTCGATATCGCCCAGCTTCTGAATGCCGTCGGCCCAGTGGAAGTCGAACGACAACTTGCCTGAGCCGAAAAATTTTCTCGGCACGGCCACCATCAGCTCGTTCCCCTCATAGCGATAATCGATCGTCGCAGGCTTCCCCCAGTCGTCGCGTCCATAGGTTCTCACGCCCGTGCGGCGGCCGTCGCGCAACGACTCGTTGACCAGCAGGTCGTAGCCTTCCCAACCGGTCGAGTGATCGCCGTCGGCATCGATGAACAGCAGCATCCACAACGGATCGGTATGCGGCGTGAGCGGATCGGCCGTTCGGACATAGAAATAGACGAAGCGGTCGTCCCGGGCCACCTTCGATTCGACGATATCGTTGCGTCCGGTCCGGTTCACATAGGGCCCGGCCGCGAAATTGCCCGGGCTGTCGCGGTGATACGTGTCGCCCACATGATCGAAATAGGAACTCTCCACCTGCTTCCACTGGTCGAACCCGCCGTTCAGGTCGATCGTCTGCTCCGGTCCCGCCGCGACCGGCTCGGCCACACCCTTGTACCGGCGGACGGCCGCCATCAGCTGATAGTAGTAATTGTCGCCGTGACCGCCTTTCATCGGCTCGATGTCGCGGCTGTACTCCTGATTGTACTGGTCGATGAAATAGGATTCGCCCATTTCGATCTTCCGTCCCCCTTTGCCGCAGTTCGCCCCCGGAAAGAAGTCCCATTGACGCATTTCCTCGTCGTAGTCTTCATGACGGCGGGTCATCTGGCCGGCCGTCCACTCGTTCCAGCCCGTCACGAAAACGAACTCGGGATCGACTTCCAAAGCCCGGCTCCACTGCTCGGCGAAATAGAGTCCCTTGTCGGTATCGGGCGTCACGTCGTAACGGTCGGTTTCGGGCTGCACGCCGTCATGGAAGCTGCGGCCGATGTTCGACAGCGGATGCTCGGCTACGGCCACAGGTACGTATTCGGCCCGGTCGGGCGACTCGCTCCAGCCGACCGACTGAGGATAATGGTCGACCCAAGGCCATTCGTCGTGACCGTCGTCGTACCAGCGGAGCGTCGTCCAAGCCCAGCTTTGGCGAATAGTGAAGAAATCGGTAATCGCTTTCGGGAAACGCACGTCGTTCACTTGCTGGCGATTCCCTGTGACATGCTGCCCGAACAACAGCAGCGGCTTGCCTTTCCATCGGAACCACAAGTCGGCGTAAAGGCCCCGGCTGTAAATTTTGTCCCAGAGCAATTCGACCGATTTCTGACTGGCCAGACACGCGATCTGCGGCGTCGGCTCGCCTTCGGCGCGCATCCGTCGGAACACGTCGGCGATAAAACAGAACACGTCCTCGTAAATATGGTCGTTCGTATTGTCCAGCACGATCAGATCGACGCCCGCATCGCACAACTGGCGCGCATGACGTCGAATGATCCACTCGTCCTTCATAATATAGTAGCCGGCCTCGGGCTCGCCCCAATAGTGCGTGCCGCCTCCCCATTTCGGATGCTCCGGATCGGCCGCCAGAATCTTCGTCACGTCGAACGGCCCCTGCTTGGCGCCGTTGTTATTGTGCGTAACGAAATAGAACATGCCGACCACCCGGTTTCCCTTGCGCGGTCCGCACTCGTCGAAGCCGGGCAACGCGCGGCCCAGCGCGTCGGTCGCCGTCCACGTATCGGACCGAAGATCCTTCGCCGGCGTCGAAAGCGGCTCGGGAGAAGCCGCCCGCAAAGCAAGCGACCCCAAGCTGCAAGCGACCGACAATATGCCTATTTTCAAAAAATTCGACCTACTCATCTCTATCAAAAGTTCGGTTTAATCGTTCAGTTCGGGCCTCATCGGAATAGGCGCCTTGTAGATCACCTGATCCCAATCGTCGATGCCGATAATGTCCTTGGCGAACTCGAATACTTCGTCCTCTCGATCCGTCCCGAAAGCCTGAAATACGAACCATGCCGGCTTGCGTCCGCCCGGATCGGTCTCGTCGTCCATGAAGCGCCGCACGCCGATCCGCAGGCCGCCCTCGGCCCGCTGGTCGAACCAGCCGTGCATCTGGTAAGCATCGATTCCGTCGCACGCCTCGAGCTTCTTCATCGCGTAGGCCATACCGGCGGCCTGCTCCCTGAGAGCCTCCTCGGAGTAGTCCTTCGAGTTGGGATTCTGCTCGGAAAGGAAAACCGTTCTCTTGATCTTGCCCTGATACAGCGCGCGGGGCTGCTTGATCCATGCGTCGAGCACCTCCAGATTCTTGAACGTAATCTGAGGCGTGTCGTAATCGAAGGTCGCCTGATCGTCAAGCCACGATTTGGGCTCGAACAACGACTGGGGGTAGGGGTGATGAGCGACGCCCCATTTGAAATCGCCCTCGGCCTGCGTATAGTCCACGAGCAGCTCGAGCAACTGAGCCGACGGATAGCAGTACTCGTTGTGGCGCGACTGCCAGTAGTGCGTCAGCGTGATGAACACTTCCGGATGAGGGCTGTACTTGCGGGCCGTATAGTACAACAGGCGCATCGACTTGATATAAATATCCATGAAGCGCAGCGGCGTCTTGATACCCGCATTGGTCCACACCCAGCCCGCATCGACCTCGTTGTGAGCGATCCAATGATGCACGCGACCGTACTTTTTGTCGGGACGGCTGTAGCGCTCGGCCAGAAAATCGATCGCGGCGGCATACAGGTTCAGCGACTCGAGCGTCGTCATGTTCGGCATCGTATAGATACCCGCCGGATCGAAGTCGGGATGCTCGAACAGCCGTCCGGCCGCTTTGTCGGCGAACGAGCGTTCGGGAGCGATCAGAACGATCGCATTGACGATTACGTCTCGGGCGGCCGTATACTGCAACGTCTTGTCGAAACCTTCGATCGCCTTGCGGTCGGCATAATACGTCCGACCGTTATAGTCGAACGGAATCGCATCGTCCGAGGGCGTCAGGCTCATGAAGCCGAGCCACATGTTGACCGTGACGCTGGTAATGTCCAGACTGTCGAGGTCGGAAGCGAAGCGATTCGCTCCGAAACCGCCGATTCCCTTCTTGCTGGCGGGAACCTCATGGGGCAGATCGTACTTGGCCTTCACGTCGTCGGCATAATGGCCGTGCGAGCAGATCAGCATGCCGTTCTGCGATTTCTGGGCCAGCACCCAGCGCGAGTACAGCCGGTCGTAGCGCTGGCCGTCCACCTCCGCATAGCGATCGAAATCGGCCTTGAACCTCTTCGGCCCTTTCACGCGCTGAACAGTCAGAAAATCTTTTTCGGTCAGCTCGCGGAACATCGGCACCTCGCACAGGTAGACCTCGCCGGGCATCCCCTTGATGTCTCCGCTGACCTCTACGCGGTCGTCGTTCACCGTGACGCGAGACACCTCGCACGGGTAGTTTTTCTTCAGATAGACCTCGATGTCGGCATTGAGCTGTTTCTCACGCCGCTCCCGCTCGGTCTTCAGCCGGGCCTGTTCCCGCTCTTTCTCCGTATAGGCTCTCAGCCGGGCATTGCGGATACGCATCGTCGTCGGCCGCGCCGCATTCGGAACGATCAGCAGGCTCAGATAATCGTCAGGACCTTGCAGCCTCTTCAGCTTGTCGGTCACGTCGACCGAGAAGGTGCTCCATCCTTCGGCTATCGGCAGCCGGATCATGTTCTCCTCAATACGCGAACGGTCGTCATTGACCATCACGACCATGAACTCCATGCCGCTGGCGCAGAAATAGTCGAAGCTGAGCACCGAAATACCCTCTGCCAAAGAACCTTTGACCGGCTCGAAGCGGATGACCGCGCTGCCGGGCGCGGTCGTCACCTCGTAGACATCGCGGTCGACTTGCTTGAATGTAAATTCCTTCGATTCGGTGGGACGAACGGTCAATGCGACCGGTTCCGGAGTCTGGGCGCCGAGCCTGTACAGACCCGACAGCGCACCCGCCAGCAAAAGGCTGGCAAGAATCTTCCTTCGCATAGAATATTAAAAGTTTAGGTTAAGTAATACTTGTCTCGCCTCTCGAGGCGCAGCAACTCTAAAATACAATAATACGGTTTTTTCCGGAAAAAATTCGCATTCCGGCCCCTTCTTCGTGAATTTTCCGGACGGAAACCGTCCATCTGCCGGACATTTTTTCTGCGACGGATGCGGCCGATTCGCGATACTGTTCTATCTTTGCACGGCAATGACCAGATAACCGTTTGTAGGTATTTCCGGACGGAACTCTCCCCATATGCAGGTATTCCGACCGGCGTGCGGACGGACTATCTTTGCCCTCGAAAACTGACCGGAAGCTGACACGCATGGAAAAACCGATCCTATATAAACGCTTGTCCGAACTGAAGACTTCCGAACAAGGAGTCATTACGAAGGTATTCGGACACGGGTCGTTCCGAAACCGCATCACCGAAATGGGATTCGTAAGGGGCAAGGCCGTCAAGGTCATCAAGAACGCCCCGCTGCTCGACCCGATCGAATACGAGATCATGGGCTACCGCATCGCGCTCCGCAAGAGCGAGGCGGAGCTTATCGAAGTCACGGTGGCAGAGAACGCCTTCGGGCCTTCGAGCCGACACGGCGACGCCACATTCCGAGACGAGTCGGTCAACCGTTTTCTGCATGAAGCAGGGAAAACGATCAACGTCGCGCTCGTAGGCAACCCCAACTGCGGCAAGACCTCGCTGTTCAACACGGCCTCGGGCTCGCACGAACGGGTAGGGAATTACAGCGGCGTCACGGTCGACGCCAAGGAGGCCCATTTCCGACAGGACGGTTACACGATCCGCCTGTTCGATCTGCCGGGGACCTACTCGATTACCGAGTACACGCCCGAGGAACTGTACGTGCGCGCCCATCTGCTGAACGAAATGCCCGACGTGGTAGTCAACGTCGTCGACGCATCGAACCTCGAGCGCAACCTGCTGCTGACCACTCAGCTGATCGACATGAACCTGAAAGTGGTCATCGCGCTGAACATGTACGACGAGCTGGAACGCTCGGGAGATACGCTGAATTACCGCGATCTGGGCCGCATGATCGGCATACCCATTATCCCGACCGTCGCCAACCGGAAAGAAGGGATCGACGCCCTGTTCAAGACGGTCATCGACGTATTCGAGGACAACGAACCCGTCGTGCGTCATATCCATATCAACTACGGCGCCGACATAGAGCAAAGCATCCGGACCCTGCAGGCCAAGATATGGGAAAACAAGGATCTGGTGGCACGTTACTCGTCGCGCTATCTGGCGATCAGATTGCTGGGCAACGACAAGAATATCCGCGAGATCGTCGCCTCTCGGGCCGCCAATTCCGACGAGATAGACGCCACGGCCGCCCGGCTCCGCGAAAAGCTCGAGCACCGCTACGGAGAACCCGCCGAAACGATCATCACGGATGCCAAGTACGGATTTATCGCCGGCGCCCTCGAAGAAACCTATCGCTCCCGAAATGCAGGGAAGAAGCATGTCCCGGCCGACCGAATCGACCGCGTGATGACGCACCGGATCTGGGGACTGCCCATTTTTCTGCTGCTGATGTGGATCACTTTCCAGGCCACGTTCTCGCTGGGAGGCATACCGGCCGAATGGATGGAAGCGGGCGTGCAATGGCTCGGCGATTGGGTGACCGGCCTTATGCCCGAGGGTTCCCTGCGCGAATTGCTCGTAGGAGGGATCATCAGCGGAGTGGGGGGCGTCATCGTCTTTCTGCCGAACATACTGATCCTCTTTTTCTTCATTTCGCTGATGGAGGACACGGGCTACATGGCGCGCGCCGCCTTCATCATGGATAAGCTGATGCACAAGATCGGCTTGCACGGCAAGTCGTTCATCCCGCTGCTGATGGGATTCGGCTGCAACGTCCCGGCCATTATGGCCACGCGGACGCTCGAAAGCAGGAAGGACCGCGTGATGACCATGCTGATCATTCCTTTCATGTCGTGCAGCGCGCGTCTGCCCGTGTACGTACTGCTGATTTCGGCCTTTTTTCCGCATAATCAGGGACTCGTGCTGTTCTCGATCTATCTGATCGGCATCCTGATCGCCGTACTCTCGTCCGTTCTGTTCAAGAAACTGCTGTTCGCCAAGCAAGAAGCTCCGTTCGTCATGGAGCTTCCGCCGTACCGCATCCCGACCGTACACAACGTCGTAAGGCATATGTGGGACAAAGGCGCGCAGTACCTGAAAAAGATGGGAACCGTGATCCTGCTCGCCTCGATCATCATCTGGGCGCTGGGACACTACCCGCGAAACGTCGAATACTCGACCGACTACGCGGCCGAGAAAGCTCTGGTCGCCGCCTCGGACCAAAGCGCCGAGGAGAAACAGGCGCAGATACAGCACCTCGACAACAGCCAATACGCCGAACATCAGGAAAAATCGTACATCGGCCGGATCGGGCACTTCATCGAGCCGGCTATCCGACCGCTCGGTTTCGACTGGCGGATCGGAGTCAGTCTGGCCAGCGGACTGGCAGCCAAGGAAGTCATCGTCAGTACGATGGCCGTACTGAACAACAGCGGCGACGACGAAACCATGCTCGCGCGGAATCTGCAAAAGCAAACCTACGCATCGGGCCCAAAAGCGGGAGAGCATGTCTACACACCACTGGTCGCTTACACGCTGATGATTTTCATCCTGCTCTACTTCCCCTGCATCGCCGCCATGGCGGCGATCCGCAGAGAGGCAGGCGGACGTTGGGCGCTGTTCACCCTGTTTTACACAACGGCCTTAGCATGGTTATTGTCTCTGCTCGTCTATCAGATAGGAAGCCTTTTCTAACGGGAGCGACGACATGCAGGAAATCATAACAAAAATCATTATCGGAGCAGCGGCGGCATGGGCGATCTACCGAATATTCAAATGGTTCGGTCGTCGCAGAAAATCGCAGTGCGGATGCGGCTGCGGAGGATGCGACGGATGCGCGCGGCGTTCGGCCTGCGAAAAAGAAAAGCAATCGGATGAGATCGCTGATAATCAACGGTAGTCCTCGCCGAAACGGGACGATCGGCACGATGATGCGAGTCGCTTCGGAAACTCTCGGGCCGGACGCCGAGCTGGTCCATATCGGCGACTGCCGGATCGCTCCCTGCACGGCTTGCATGCGATGCCGCGAAACGGACGAGTGCTCGCTGCCGCACGACGACGGACACGATCTGGCCGACAAGATCCGTAATGCGGATTTGCTCGTAATCGGATCGCCGACCCATTGGGGAGGCATGAGCGCGCCGCTGAAAAACCTGTTCGACCGGAACGTTCCCGTCTTCATGGGCGAAAGCGCCCGGGGCATTCCCGTAGCCCGTCAGAAAGGGAAGCGAGCCCTGATCGTCGCCGCTTGCACCACGCCATACCCGTTCAACATCTGGATGAAGCAAAGCAGAGGCACTGTCCGCGCCCTACGCGAAATACTCCGTACGGGCGGCTACAGGATCGAGAGCATCGAAATCGGAGGAACGAAAAGATTCGGAACTCTGCCACTCCGATACCCCGAACGCCTGAAAAGTAAATTGCGGAAAATACTCCGAAAAACGGCGGGCAAAGCCCGTTAACGGTCAGCCCGGGATAACCGGACATGCGCGACTCCTGCCGGCAAAGCGTCTCCCGCCCTCCGAACTATAAGGCACTTTTATCATACGAATAACCGTAAACGCCGTCTTGCCGCGCTATCCGAATGCCCTCAGGCGAATCGCCGACCGTTTCGCCCGACAGGCATACGACGGACATGTGAGGGCTCCCTGCACACAGGAGGCCGTCATTTTCCCGCGAGCATCTCGATCGCACGGGCCAGCTGATCGGGACAGGAAGTGCCCTTGCCCCTGCAATCGATGCCCTTCAGTCTCCGGACCGCCTCGCCGGTGTCCATTCCCCGAACCAGAGAGGCGACGCCCTGCGTATTTCCGTGACAACCGCCCGTAAAAACGACTTCGGCGATCCGGCCGTCCTCCACCGTCACGCGGATCGATTTCGTACATACGCCTCCGACAGGGACGTATTCGATCGTTTTCATTGCCATATCTTTGCCATTTGACGACGACAAAGATACGGAAGCCGCCCGGCCTTTCAAAACCGCAGCCAGCGAACCGGCACTTTCCCGAACGTCTCAACCGGTACGGGAACAAACGGATCGTCCTTCCGGCTGCGCTCCGGTTCCGCGCGTCGGGGCAAAGCGCCTTCCGCATGCGAGCGCCGGTCGGAAGAAAACCCGTCTCGGTCGGCAAAATCGGCCGATTCGTCTATTTCAATTGTCCGGAAAGCACGGCCGCCTTAAGTTTGCCTGCAAGAAAAATTGCAGACCCTATGAAACGAACAATCGGAACGGCTCTGATCTGCCTGCTCGGCCTGATGTCGGCCTTGTCCGCCGCAGGGCAGACCTCCGGACAGGGCTGGACGCTCAGACAGTGCATCGACTACGCCCGCGAGAACAACATTCAGGTACAGTCTTCGCAGGTTTCGCTGCAAAGCGCCCGGGTCGACCTGCAACAGGCCAAGGCAGACCGGACGCCCACGCTCGGATTCACGACCTCGCAGAACGTCATTCATCAGAAAAAGGAGAACAAGAACTTCAGTTCCGACGGCACCTACTCGGGCAACTACGCGCTCAATGCCGGCCTGACGCTTTACAACGGAGGCAAGCTGAAACACTCGCTGCGCCAGCAGCAGATCGTCAACCGCAGCAAGGAATACGAGGTGGAAGTCGCCCGCAACGACATCGAAATCGCCGTCACGCAGGCCTATCTCGAAATTCTGTATGCGAACGAGACGGTCAAGACGAACGCCCAGACCGTCGAGTCGTCGGCGGCCCAGATGGAACGGTCGAAAGCGCTGCTCGAAGCCGGCTCGATCGCCCGCAGCGACTACGCGCAAATGGAGGCTCAGTACAGCAGCGACTGCTACCAGCTGACCGTCAGCGAGAACGATCTGGCGCAAGCACGGCTGCAGCTCAAGCAGCTGCTCGAGCTGGGAATCGACAGTACGTTCGACGTCGTATTTCCCGAAATAGATAGCTCGACCGTACTGGCCGAGGTTCCCCGCATGGAAGAGGTGTACCTGACGGCGCTGGAAGTCATGCCGCAAATGGAAAGCGGCCGGTTGAACATCCAGTCGGCTCTGGCCGGCGAGCGGGTGGCCAAAGCCGACGGTCTGCCTACCGTTACCGCCAGCGCGGCCATCGGGACCGGAAACACCTCGGGGACCAACTACTCGTTCTACAACCAACTGAACAACAAGCTCAACGAAAGCGCCGGCATCACCGTCAGCGTACCGATCTTCAACAACCGCCAAGCCCGCACGTCCCGCGCCAAAGCGAGGCTCGAAACCCGTCAGGCCGAACTGAATTATGCCGATGCGGAAAAGAGCCTGCTGACGACCGTCGAGTCGCTTTATCAAGATGCCGTCTCGGCTCAGAGTCGCTACCGGGCCGCGACGGACAAAGTCCGCTCGGCGGGCCTGAGCTATTCGCTCGTACTCGGGCAATTCGAAGCCGGCATGAAAAACACCGTCGAACTGCTGACCGAGAAGAACAACTATCTGGCGGCCCAGCAGGAGCAGATACAGGCCAAGTATCAGGCCGTCCTGTCGATCCGCCTGCTCGACTTCTATCGCAACGTACCCATCGAATTGTAATCAAAAAACACGCATATCGCCATGAAAAAAGGAATGAAAACCGGAATCGTCCTTCTGCTCGTAGCCGTCGTGGCCGTCGCCGCCTTCCGGCTATTACGGAAAGACTCGAAGCCCCAAACGGCATACAACAGCGCGACCGTGCGTCGGGGAACGCTCGTTCACAGCGTGACCGCCACCGGTACGATCGAGCCGATCATCCAGGTCGAGGTAGGTACGCAGGTATCGGGCATCATCGACCGCATTTACGTCGACTACAACTCGATCGTTAAGAAGGGCGAAGTGATCGCCGAGATAGACCGTTCGACGCTGGAGGCAGAGCTGGAGTCGAGCACGGCCACGCTGGAATCGAACAAGACCGAATACGAATATCAGGAGAAAAACTTCGCCCGGATCAAGGGGCTGCATGACAAGGGCATGGTCAGCGATACGGACTTCGAAACGGCGGAGTACAACTATAACAAGGCCAAAAGCGCTTACGACAAGTCGAAGGCCGATATGTTCAAGGTACGGCAGAACCTGGGCTATGCGACGATCACCGCTCCGATCGACGGAGTCGTGATCGGCCGCGAGGTCGAGGAAGGTCAGACCGTGGCGGCGAGCTTCGAGACCCCGACGCTCTTCACGATTGCCAACGATCTGAGCCAGATGCGCGTGATCGCCGACGTGGACGAGGCCGACATCGGCAGCGTGCAGGACGGGCAGCGGGCGACCTTCACCGTAGACGCCTATCCGGACGACGTGTTCGAAGGGACCGTGACGCAGGTCCGGCTGCAAGCCACCACCGAATCGAACGTCGTGACGTATGAAGTGGTCGTGAACGCTCCGAATCCCGACCTGAAACTGAAGCCGGGTCTGACAGCCAACATCACGATCTACACGCTCCAAAAAGACGGCGTGCTGCTCGTTCCTTCGAAAGCCCTCCGTTTCACACCCGACGGCGCGACCGCGGCGATGTCCGACTCTTCGAGCCGCCGCTCCAAAACCCTGTGGGTCGAAACGGGCAGCGGAATCGAGCCGGTCGGCGTAACGATAGGCGAAACGGACGGCATCTATACCGAAGTGACCGGCCCGATCAAGGAGGGGGACCGGGTCGTCACGTCGGAAAGTTTGGGAATTCCGGCAGTGGAAGGCGATATGAACGGCCAGTCGAATCCGTTCATGCCGTCGCCTCCCGGACAAAAGAAGAAGTAGCAAGTCACGCCGGTCTCCCCCGAAAGGCGGCCCTCTTCCGCCCGGCAGAGAATGCCGGCAACCGTGCCCCGCTTTTCTCCGGAACGATCATTCAAACCAAGCCGGTATCGACGAGTGACTCCGGCACCCACGAACAGAGACGCCGCGCTACGGCGCAACTACACCGGCGGTCCTGCCGCCGGACACACGAAAGTTTCAGAACCACGAAACCGAATCAACGCAAAACCATGGACAATCATATCATACGAGTCGAGAATCTGCGCCGGGACTTTCAGGTCGGCGGCGAGACGGTTCACGCGCTGCGGGGCGTAACGTTCTCGGTCGCGAAGGGCGAGTTCGTGACGATCATGGGCACGAGCGGCTCGGGAAAATCGACGTTGCTGAACATTTTGGGCTGCCTCGACACGCCGACCTCGGGCGAATACTGGCTCGACGGCGTCTCGGTCCGCGAGATGGGGCGCAACGACCGCGCGACGCTCCGCAACCGCAAAATCGGATTCGTGTTCCAGTCGTACAATCTGCTGCCCAAAACCACGGCGCTCGAGAACGTCGAACTCCCGCTGTTCTACAATCCGGACGTATCGGCCCGCGAGCGGCGCGAACGGGCGACCGAAGCCCTGAAAGAGGTAGGACTGTCGGACCGCATCCACCACCGCTCGAACCAGATGTCCGGCGGACAGCAGCAGCGCGTGGCGATCGCGCGGGCGCTCGTTAACAATCCGGTGATGATTTTGGCCGACGAAGCGACCGGCAACCTCGATACGCGGACCTCGTTCGAGATTCTGACGCTGTTCCAGCGTCTGCACGCCGAGGGGAGCACGATCGTATTCGTCACGCACAACCCGGAGATCGCGCAGTTCAGCAGCCGGAATATCGTGCTGCGCGACGGGCACATTACCGACGACGTCCGTAACGGGAACATCCAGTCGGCCCAAGCGGTACTCGACACGATTCCGGTGGACAATGGCATGTAAACGACCAAGGAGATGAACTACAAGAATCTGATAAAAATCGCACTGAAAGCCCTTGCCAACAACAAGTTCAGAGGGTTCCTGACGATGTTGGGCATCATCATCGGCGTCGCTTCGGTCATCGCGATGCTGGCCATCGGCCAAGGATCGAAGCGGAGCATCCGCGAGCAGATCTCGGAAATGGGCTCGAACATGATCATGGTACACCCCGGCAACGGCCGCTTCGGCGGAGTGCGGCAGAGCGCCAGCAGCATGCAGACGCTCAAGCTGGAGGACTACCGGACGATCGAGCGCGAGGCATCGTACATCAGCGCCTGCTCGCCCACGGTCAGCAGCAGCGGTCAGGCGATCTACGGCGCCAACAACGCGCCGACCACGCTGTACGGCGTGAACGGCGACTACATGACGATCCGCAAGTACTCGGTCGGCGAAGGCGAGATGTTTACCGATCACGACGTGAAAACGGCCGCCAAGGTCTGCGTCGTAGGCAAGACGGTCGTCGACAATCTGTTCGTTTCGGGTGAGGACCCGCTCGGCAAGACGATCCGTTTCGACAAAATCCCGCTGAAAATCGTCGGAGTGCTGTCGTCCAAAGGCTACAATTCGATGGGGCAGGACCAGGACGACCTGATCATCGCACCCTACACGACCGTACAGAAACGGGTGCTGGCGATCACCTACCTGCACGGCATCTTCCTCTCGGCCCTGACCGAGGAGGCGTCGGACAAGGCGATCGACGAAATCGCCGAAATTCTGAGGCAGAACCACAAGATCAAGCCCGGCGACGAGGACGATTTCGAGATTCGCTCGCAGGAAGAGCTCAGTTCGATGCTCAGCTCGACCACCGACCTGATGACGGTGCTGCTGGCCTGCATAGCGGGCATCTCCCTGCTGGTGGGCGGTATCGGCATCATGAACATCATGTACGTCTCGGTAACCGAGCGCACGCGCGAAATCGGCCTGAGAATGTCGATCGGCGCGAAAGGGCGGCACATCCTGTGGCAATTCCTGATCGAGGCGGTCATCATCAGCGTGACCGGAGGAGTGATCGGCGTCGTGCTCGGAATCACGGCTTCGGCCGTCATCAAGTACTGGATCGGATGGCCCGTCTACGTCCAGCTGTATTCGGTCGTGCTATCATTCGCCGTATGTACCGTGACCGGCATATTTTTCGGCTGGTACCCGGCCCGCAAGGCTTCCAATCTGGACCCGATCGAAGCGATCCGCTACGAGTAGAGCGCCTGCAAGCCGTGCAGACCGCCTTCGCCCCGAAACAATCGAGCGCACCCTGCGAGCGTTTTTAGGTACGCGCCAAGCCTCGTCCCCCGCTTTTCGCGCCGGACGGCAACTCGCAACCTCGGACCTCGCCCGCTTCGGCGCATAAATCCCGATTCGGGACGCACGGCAAAGCCGGCATACAGTCCACAAAAAAACATATAATCGCGTTTTTCATTATCTTTACATGGAACAATCATGGAAGTAGCCGGTCTGACCAAAGAGAAAATATTCGAGATCGTCATTCACACGATCGCATGGGGATTGCTGTTCTGCTCCCCGTTCCTGTTCGCGTACGGCGACAACGCGTCCGTATCGCTCGAACGGTACGTCGGCTTCGTCATCATGCCGCTGACTTTCATGACGGTCTTCTACGTCAACTACGGCATACTGACCCCGCGACTGCTGTTCCGCAAACGACTGGGGCGCTTCATTCTGGCCAATCTGCTGCTGATCGCGGCGGTCCTGCTCATACAGCATATCTGGCACGAGATGTGCCGCCTCTATATCGAGACCGAACCGCCGCGCGAGAACCGGGGCGATCCGCCGCCCGTCTACTTTTTCATCGCATGGAACGCCATGCTGATGGCCCTGACGGTCGGGCTGGCCGTCGCTATCAGGATGACGGGCAACTGGTATCGCATCGAAGCCGAGAAGCAGCAAATCGAGAAGGAGAGAACGCAGGCCGAGCTGAAGAACCTGAAGAGCCAGCTGAATCCCCATTTCCTGTTCAACACGCTGAACAATATCTATGCGCTGATTCCCATCGACCGGACGAAAGCCCAGTTCGCCGTGCATAGCCTCAGCCACATGCTGCGCTATGTGCTTTACGAGAACAACCAGAACTACATTCCGCTCGAAAAGGAAATTCAGTTCGTCCGCAACTACGTCGAATTGATGGAGCTGCGCCTGCCCGATCGCGTGGAAACGACCGTCGATCTGCCCGAACAGGCGGACGGGTACACGATCGCACCGCTGCTGTTCATTACGCTGGTCGAGAATGCGTTCAAACACGGTGTCAGCCCGTCGCAGCCGTCGTTCGTGCACATTTCGATCCGCATGGTCAAGGAAGGGACATTGGTCTGCACGATCGAAAACAGCGACTTCCCGAAAACCGACGCAGACCGAAGCGGTTCGGGCATCGGCCTGCAGAACTTGCGCAAGCGGCTGAATCTGCTCTATCCGAACCGCCATATCCTGCGGACCGAAAACCTGAACGGGAGTTTCGTGGCACAACTCATTATCGACCTATGAACCGAATCAGCACGATGGTAGTCGACGACGAGCCTCTGGCAGCGCAACTGCTGGGCGATTACGTGCGGCAGACGCCGTTTCTCTCGCTCGAAGGCATCTGTTCGAGCGCCGTCGAAGCGTTTTCCATGTGGCAGGAGCACCCGGCAGACCTGCTTTTCCTCGACATCCAAATGCCGCAGATGAACGGCCTTGAACTGTCCCGCACGCTCGGCGAGCGGTCGCGCGTAATTTTCACGACCGCCTTCGAACAGTACGCGCTCGAAGGGTTCCGCGCCGATGCGCTGGACTACCTGCTCAAGCCGATCAGCTACGCCGAGTTCCTCCGGGCGGCCGGCAAGGCCCGCCGCTGGTTCGAGGCCGGAACGACCGGTACCGCTCCGGCCTCGCCCGAGGCGATTCCGGCCGCCCGTAACCTGTTCGTGCGGACCGACTACAAAATGCAGCAAATCCGGCTCGACGACATTTTGTATATCGAGGGTATGAAAGACTACGTCCGCATCCATACGGCCGAGGGAGGCAGCCTCGTGACGCAGACGAGCATGAAAGCGATCGAGCAGTCGCTGCCTCCGGACCGTTTCGTGCGGGTACACCGCTCGTATATCGTTCAGATCGACCGGGTGAAAACGATCGAGCGCAACCGCATCGTCTTCGGCAAGACATATATCCCGGTCTCGGAATCGTACAAGGAACGCTTCATGGAGGCCCTTTCCCGACGGTCGCTTCTGCTATAACAAACCGTACAAAAATAAACCTTTCCTCTATCGCTACGCGCTCACTGCTTAGCGGCTCTTTCCCAATTTCCCCCACATGCAATTCATTGAACGGTCTGGCATAGAAACGACCGTTCGATTCCATGGAAAAACCACCGGCAATCGATTTATATTTCAAATTTCGATATAATCCGACATGCAGTTCGCCAACCCGTCCAGATCTTTATGATAGTCGATAAGCACGTTTATCACATCGCCCATATCATAGATATTCAAGGCTTTGATCGAATCGTATTCACTGACTGCACCTCTTTTCATAGCGTCTAACATACTTTCACCCGAACGACACGGAATCGTCAGAAAATGTACGTGTTTCCTATTTGACAACTCCCTGTATCGAATCATTCTACGGTGTTTCAGGGTATTTGCCCAAAACGATACGGTCGGTTTATAATTACGGGAAAATTCAAGTAACCGGTTATGCAATTGCTCACCTATAACGGACTTGTCAATATTTTCTAATTTACATTTCGCCAATATCGAGTCGAAATTTTCCGAATTCAGGGTGAGCGGCCGTTTCAAATTTTCATATAGTTTAAAATATATCCAAATTGACTGCAACAATATGTCAAAAGCGGCATCATACCATAAGATAGCTGTATTGACAAATTGAGACTGTATCCATAAATGCCCGCCCCCGTTATCCTCGGATGATATATATTCGGGATATTTGGATTGACAAGCGGTAATCAGAGCAAAGCGAGCAGCGCATATTTCATCGTACAGATCTTGCAACCGACGACACGTTTCTATCAATATCGGTTTCTCCTTATCGGACTTCATAAGACGTAACCGTCAACATTCTAACCCATTCAAATATTCAGGAAGTTCCAAAATACCGAATGCTTTTTCGAATGTCGGTATTTGTTTGTCCATCGTTCTGTTACGATATGTCTTTAAAATTCGCCTGCTAAAACGCAGGAAATACAAAAGCGAATTCCGACTGCAACCGAAACTCGCTTTCACACCGATCAAATTTTTCCAAAATCCCGGCCCGTAAGAAAGAGAAGGCATCGGAAACGCTCCCGCAGACCACCGCTATTCGGAAGTGCTGCTCTGCATGATCTTGGAAGCGACTTTCTGTCCGATCTCGGCGGCCCATTGCTGGGCTACGGACATGCTTTCGAGCGTAATCTGAGGCTGAACGGTCGACAGCTTCTTACCCAGCGGCGTATCGTAGAAAGCGATCAGATCGTCCATATCCTGTTGCGTATAATACTTGGCGTAGATCGGAACCATCCGGTCCATCAGCGACAAAAGCGCTTCCTCGCTGAACATCGCCTGTATCTCGACCTTGACCGATTCGGGCAGTGCGGGTGCCTGCTGCTCGATCATCGAGAGTATTTGCTCGGGAATCATTTTAAGCGTGGCGTCGCTGCCCGAAACCGCCATCAGTTTGCGGACCGAAGCCTTGAATTCGGCACTCTGTGCCTGCGCGCCGAATGTCAACAGAACAAACGCCGCCAGAAATAGCAATCCTTTTTTCATCGATTATAATTTTTCATGCGTCGGCCGAGCGCGTCCGGCCCGGCCCATTTCTCGCTAAAGGTAAACGTTTGCGGCCGAATATCCAAACGATATCTGTTTCAGGAGACCCGACCGAACAGGCCGAGCCCCGCCGTTCGGTCCCCCAAGAAAAAACACCGGATTTCCGCTCCGGAGTTCAGGCGCAATTTTTGAAAGGGCAGCAGACGGATCATGAACGTTCAACGCTTAAAACCGACCGACAATGAACTACGGAATCAGCGTGTTATTCAGGGCCATTCCGCTGGCTATGGCGCTATTTTGCTTCTTTTACGGAGGCTTCATCTATTTCTGGGGCGACGATTCCTCGCGCATGATCGCAGGTCCGGTCGTCTTTTTTCTCGGCTCGATCTGTCTGGCCCTGTACGCGACCGCAGTGACGATCATCCGGCAGATCATCGGAACCTACTCGACTTTCGCCAAATACTTCCTGCCGATCATGGCCTACGCGGTCGCAATCTTCACGTTCGTCTTCGGTACGGCGATCTTTTCGGACACGGCGCACGCCGAGTACTTCGTGGCGGGACATGTCGTCTCGGGACTCGGGCTGATAACCGGCTGCGTCGCGACCGCAGCCACCGTATCGACCCGTTTCAAGCTGATTACCGGGAACAGCGCCGATCCGACGCACGACGTCAATCCCGAAGGCTTCTCCCTGCAACAGGAGTTAATTTTCGAGACCGTGGCCGCGTTCTTTGCGGTCGTAGCATGGGCATGGACTTTCATCCTGCTGGGAGGCGGGACGACGGCTCATTTCGTTGCCGGCAGCGTCATGGGCGGCATAGCCTGCATCTGCACTTCGCTGATCGCTCTGGTCGCGAGCATCGTGCGCCAAGAGCGCAACGTGTACTCCGATCGGGAAAAAAGCCTGTGGCCCAAACTGGTGCTCGGCATGGGCTCGATCGCTCTGATCTGGGGCCTGATCGTCGTTTTCGTCTATTTCGGACAGCCCCGGGATTTCGTCGGGTTCGTGCTGATCGGTCTGGGCATGGTTTGCTACAGCATATCCAGCAAGGTCATCCTGCTGGTCAAAGTATGGAAAAGCGATTTCCCGCTCGCTTCGCGCATTCCGTTGATTCCCGTGCTGACAGCGCTAATCTGCCTGTTCCTTGCTGTCTTTCTGTTCGAGGAAGCCGCGTACAAGGAGAAATTTTTCGTCCCGGCGCGCGTAATCGCCGGACTCGGCGCCATTTGCTTCACGCTCTTCTCGATCGTCAGCATACTGGAAAGCGGCACGAAAAAGCCGAAACAATCGGGAATGTCCGTATCCGGATCGGGGAACGACAAGCCCTAACACGGGATACGTCGTTCGGGCGGGGGACCGCCCGCCTTTTTCCTTCCGGCCGTGAATCACCGAGACCGGCCGAGGCTCCGATTCTGTTGCCGTCGACGCGCCGCACCGAGAGTTATCGTTTATTTTCCGGTACCCGATTATATACTTTGATACGCCAGCCGTTTTAGGAGGTGTTTTCGGCTCATACTTCCCGATGGATGGACACCCTCTGACGTGGAACCGACTGGAAAATGTTTGCACTTGACACATTCGGTATATCAACGTATATAATCGGTTTTTTGAAAATCAAGCTCGCTATTTTCAAGAAGCATGTTGCAAACCGACTCGGAAATTGCGTCGTTCATTCATGGAAAAAAGAAATACTCGCTGATTGATGCCTGATCCGAATCGTCCCCAGTATCATGCCGGAAACGATTTATAATACGGTCGGTTCCGCCCGGCACGATTGTCCGGACGCTACCCGGCAACCGATCATTTTCCGCTCTCCTCGATAAAATCCTTCAGGATCAGCGCGTGATTCTCCGCAGCATTCTTCGATGCGTACAACAGCGTAACGACGCGATGCTTACCGATCTCCTCGAGAAACGGCCCAGCCGAATCGCTGCCTTCGAGCTCCAGCCGGTACCTTCTCGAAAATTCGCCCCATCTTTCCGCCTCGTTCCGATGGAACCAACTCCGCAATCCGGGCGACGGAGCGATCTCCTTGGCCCATAAATCGTAGGACAGGTCCTCTTTGCGGATTCCCCTCGGCCAAAGACGGTCGACCAAAACGCGGAAACCATCGTCCGGTCCGGGTTTCTCATAAACCCGCTTGATGCGAACTTGCGTAACTCCCATTCCGTTCATCGTTACGAATAGACTGCCTGGACCGGAAAAACGGACTCGCATGCAATGCACGCAAGCCGTTACCCGAACCCGAATCGCACGCACGGTATCCGCAAGAACCGTGCAAAAGGAATTCCGCTTTCTGTAAACGCACGGCACGCAAAAATCCACGTCCGTAATTCCTAACGGCTTATTCCATAAACGGCCGGGGATACCTCACCGTTCCGCTTACGCCTTCCAGTCCGCCCGGCAGCAACTCGACCGCCATACAGCACTCCTGCGGAAGCCCGAAAGGAAACGCGATGCCGAAATCGGCCGCCTTCCTATATCCGAACCTCGGATAATAATCCTTATGCCCCAATACGACGGCGGACCGGTATCCAGAATCCGCAGCGCGCCGGTGCGCTTCCCGAATCAGGGCGGAACCGATTCCCTGCCGCTGAAACTCCGGAAGCACCGCCACCGGCGCCAGCGCCAAAGAAATTTCGTAGTTCCCGTCCGATTCGATCCGCACTTCGCTCATCAAAGCGTAACCGACGACGATTCCGTCGCATTCGGCGACCAGAGAGAGCCGGGGAACGAATGCCTCCGAACCGCGCAAACGCTCCACGAGCAGATGCTCCCGATGATCGCTCCGCTCTTCGGCACGAAAAGCGCGCTCGATCACCCGACCGATCGTCCGGCGATCCTCCGGATTTTCCTCTCTGATCGATATCCCCTTTTCCCTCAACATCATCGCGTATTCGATTCGTTTTCGCACTTCACCGGACCGGAACCCAGACTGCTCGTCGCCTCTCCGCCCGGCCTCCGCCGAGAGATTCCGCCGACGGCCTCGGACATCCGCCCGCGCCACGCATGCACGGCTCCGGCAAACGCTGCCGGTTTTCCGTCCTAAATATACTCCGATTATCCGAAACGACACAAACGTCCCGTCGTTTCCCCCGAAATTCCGCCTCCTCCCTTATCGATCCTGCGACGGGACGGGACGTTCCGAACGGCCCTGCGGAGCATCGCTCCGTCCCCTTTCTCCGCCTGCCGGCGGCGGGACGGAAACTCCGGGTATGGACACCGGTTCCGAACGGTCTCCGCCGGACGTTTTTCCCGCGCCGGGAGCGGGAAATCTGAATTTCACGTAAGTAATGATAACGAGAACGATGCCGACGAAAATCAGAATCGCCGCGACCAGGTTGTCATATCCGAGCTCGATCTGATGCCGGTACAGACCGAGCGCCGTAGCCGCTATCGGCTGAAGATAAGCATACAGTCCCGTATGGACGGACGTGAGCTTTTCCGTCCCGTAATAAAGCAGGTAATTGGGCAGCGTAGTCCCGAGAACCAGCACGTAAACGATCTCCGCAACGGCAAGCGGCGGCAGCGAGCTGTAGTCGAACTCGAAAACGTCGCGCCCGAAGAAAGGCCCGGCGATCAGCACGCCGATCACGTAGTACCAGCCCGTGACGGTCATCGTACCGAGCCGCACGAGTTCGGGCTTGATGAATACCGTGTTCGTAGCGGCGGCGACGACGCTGACCAGCATGAACAGGTTGCCCAGCTCCTCGCTCTGCATTTTCGGCCATCCGTTGCCCAGAATCAGTACGGCCGAGCCTGCTATACCCATCCCGATACCGACGATCTTGGCCCAGTGGAGCCGTTCCCGGAAAACCAGCGACGACACGACGAGCGTAACGATCGGCGCCATCGTAGCCAGCGTCGAGGCATCGAGCGGATTGGTGTATTTCGCGCCCCACAGCATCATGAATTCATGCCCGTAAATGACCAGCACCGTCGGAATCAGAATCCCGATGAAATCCCTTCGCGTAATCCGGAAGCGCTTATAGAGAAACGTCAGCGGGATGAAACAAACCGCCGAAAAAAGGACTCTTGCGAAAAAAAGGGTCTCGAACGCCATGTAGTGCCGGATGATCGATACGAAAAACGAAAAGTTCATCCCGAACAGCACGTTCGCGACGACCAGCGCCAGATGAGCCGAAAATGAGTGCGGATGAGTCGGACGATTCATTTCTCAGGGTCAAAACGATCCGGACGGGGGAGAGGAAAGACCCCATAAAAAGCGGCTCCGGAAAGAATGCGCTCCGAAAAACGCCTTCCGTCCGGAACCGCCGAATACTTGCCGATAGATAAGAGGCATCAGCCGAACAGGTTCAATCCGAGCTTGTTCGTGATATACTTGATCGCATGCTGAGCCCGCACGGAGTTGCCCGAGCCGTCGAGCTTGGGAGAAAACGCCGCGATGCCCATCACGCCGGGCAGCACGCCGACGATCCCGCCGCCCACGCCGGTCTTGGCCGGAATGCCGGACGAGAAAATCCAGTCTCCCGTATGCTCGTAGAAGCCCACCGTAGCGATCATCGAGACGATCTTCGGCGTAATCGCCGCATCGAACACCCGCGCGTGCGTTACCGGATTGACCCCGCGGTTGGCGATCGTGCCGCCGCAGATCGACAGTTGGCGGGCCGTCACGCCCATGGAGCACTGACGGGTATAAATGTCGAGCGACATGTCCGGGTCGTCGTAGATGCGATCGTAATTCTTCAGCAGCCATGCGATCGAGCGGTTGTTGAAGTTCGTTTCCGACTCCGACTTGTAAAGCTCGTCCTGCAACACGAGCGGACTGCCGCACAGCTTTTCAAGAAAGTCCGTGATCGCTTTCCATTTGCCGCTCGCGTCGCCCACCGGCTTCACCATGCTGCACGCCGCGATGGCGCCCGCATTGACGAGCGGAGTCGAAGGGTGGTCGTTCTCGAGCAGGATAGCCATGATCGAGTTGAAGGGCAGTCCGGTCGCATCGGCGCCGATCTGGTCGAGCACCGTGTCGGGCCCGTACTGCTGCATGGCCAGAACGGCCGTCGGAACTTTCGACACCGACTCGATGCCGAATACGTAATCCGTATCGCCGGCCTCGACGATCTCTCCGTCGGGCAGGCAGACCGAAATGCCGAAAAGCTGCGACGGGACATTGGCCAGAAAAGGTATGTAATCGGCGTTCTTGCCACCGTCGTCCCCTCTGAATTTCTCGTAAGCCTCGTTGACGGCCTCGTTCATTTGCTGAGTGTTGAATTTCTGCATAATCAGGATTTTTTATCGTTTTCGCTTTGGTTGGTCGCCGTCGAGCCGGTTGCCGTGGGCGATACCGGCTTGGCGGCAGAGGCTGCACCGGACGGAGCCGTTCCGGTAGCCGTCGGAGTCACGGGCACGCCTGCGGAACTCGTGCCGGCCGGAACCGCAGCCGGCTGTACGTCCTGAGCGCCTTTTTCCCAATGGAAGGGCTGAAACTCCTTGGCGGCTTCGGGATCCTGCCACGAGGGCTTGCGCGAAGCGTAGATGATGAAAGGCGCCACGACGACCACGACGCACCCGATGATCAGCACCGAGAACCATACGGCATTGCTGCCGGTCGAAATCTGGCTGGGCGGAATAAAGCTCAGAATGAATGCCAGCAAAGCGCCGCAGAAGCCCAGTCCGGCGATGAACCAGATCAGTCCGTTGCCCTTGCCGACACGGAACGGGCGCTCGGCTTTGGGCATCTTGTAGCGGAGCATGATCGCCGCCGTGAACATCAGCAGATACATGATCAGGTAGAGCAGCACGGTGAGCTGCGAAAGAATCTGATAGAAAGACTGGACCGAAGGCATCACGACGAACAGCAGGCTCAGCACCGTCACGACGCACCCCTGAATAATCAGAATGTTACGCTGCACGCCGGCCTTGTTGGCCTTCTGAAAAAACGGAGGCAGATAGCCCGCCTTGCCGACGGTGAAAATACCTTTGGAGGGACCGGCGACCCAAGTCAGCACGCCGGCCAGCACGCCGAACATCAGCGCAACGGCAATGATCGGAGAGGCCCAGCTCATATGCAGATACTGAAAATAATTGTCGAAGCCGATCAGCAGGCTTTGCGTCAGGTTGATGTCCTTGGCCGGAATGATGAAGCCCAGCGAGAAAGTGCCCAGAACGAAAATGCAGACCGTAATCAGCGAGCCGATGAAAATGGCCTTCGGATAGTTCTTGCTCGGATTCTTGACGTCCATCACATGAATACCCATCATCTCCATGCCCGCGTAAAACAGGAAGATTCCGGAAGCCAGCACCAGGTTGTCGAACTTGGTCAGATCGGGAAAGAACCCTTGGCTCATATCCATGTTGTTGTGGCCTCCCGTACTCAGATAGATGATGCCCAGAACGATCAGCAGACCCGCCGGAATGATCGTTCCGATCATACCCCCGATTTTGGAAATCTTGCCGACCCACGTCAGTCCCTTCAGCGCGATGAACGTAGCCAGCCAGTAGATGACGAGCACGACGATCAGCGTGAAAATCTTGTTCGAGGCCAGCATCATGTCGTGCTGCGGATGAATGCCGATAAAGGCGATCGCCACGGCCCCGAACGTCAGCACGGTCGGATACCAGATCGTGCTCTCGATCCACTGGAGCCAAATAGCGAGAAAGCCCGTCCGGGCGCCCATCGCCTCACCAACCCAGCGGAACACGCCTCCCTGCTTGTCCGAGAACATCGCCGCCAGCTCGGCGGCGACCAGAGCCGTCGGAATGAGGAAAACGATGGCCGCGAACAGATAGTAAAACGCCGAAGACGGCCCGTAAACGGCTTCCGAGGGCAGTCCCCGAAGGCTTACGACGGCCGTCACGTTCATAATCGCGAGTGTCATCACACTCAATTTGAACCCTGTACCCGTAGCTGTGGTACTTTTACTTGTTGCCATACGATAATTCTATTAAGCTTTTTGATTAACAGTGCACAACGAACAACGAGAGGCTATCCGTACGCACGATGCGCACAGATAGCCCTGCATTTTCCCGCCGGAGGCTAACGACCCGCCTTGACATGGGTATGCGTGAAGACCTTGCCGACCACCCTCTGCTGCTTGTTCTGGGCTACGCGAGTTTGCGTAGGATACTCGAGTTTCTCAAACTCGGTGATCGCATTCTGCATGTCCGTAAGCAGCATGTCGGTCATATCGCGGCTCATGCCCTGACGGAACACGATGCGCATCACGACATAGTTCTGAAGATTGTTAGGCAGCGTGTAGGCAGGTACCATCCAGCCGTTCTGCTGAAGAGCCGCCTGCAAATCGTAAAGCGTCCACTTGGCCGTACGGTCGTATTCGGGCTTCATGTACCAAATGAACAACGGATTCACGACGTCGTCGCTGTAGTTCTCGAACGGAGCCATCTTGCCGATCTGCTCGTGAGCGTAACGGGCGATGTCCATGCTGTTGGACTGAATCTCCTTGTAGCCTTCGAAGCCCAGGCGGATAAACTGGTAATACTGTCCGAGAATCTGCGCGGCCGGACGCGAGAAATTCAGTCCGACCTGCGTAATGTTCGCCCCCAGGTAGTTGACGCTGAACGACATTTCGTCGGGCAGGTATTTTTTGTCCTTCCATACGACCCAGCCGAGGCCCGGATATACGAGCCCGAACTTATGCCCCGAAGTGCTGATGGAGAGCACCCACTTCAGCCGGAAATCCCATTTCTTGTCCGGGTCCAGAAACGGCAGGATATAGCCGCCCGAGGCGGCATCCACATGAATCGGAATATCGTAGCCGGTCCGAGCATTGTAATCCTCCAGCGCCCGGTCGAGCGCCTCGACGTCGTCGTTCAGACCCGTCCACGTCACGCCTTCGATCGGCACGACGCAGATCGTATTTTCGTCGCACATCGAGAGAGCCAGCTGCGGATCGAGCGTCGTCTTCTCGAGCGTCAGGGGAACCGTTCGCATCTCGATCTGCCACAGCTGCGCGAACTTTTCCCACACGACCTGGAAACCGGTCGAAATCACGAAATTCGGCTTGTCGTACGGCTTGCCCTGCGCTTTGCGCTTCGCGCGCCAGCGAAGCCACGCGGCCACGCCGCCCAACATGCAGGCTTCCGAAGAACCGATAGCCAGCGCCCCGGCTTTCCATTTGGCCTGCTCGGGAGAGTGCCACAGATTGGCCATGATGTTGATGCAGCGGGCGGCCATTACGGCCACGCGCGGGTACTCGGTCTCGTCGATATAATTGATATCGATGGCCTCATTCATCAGCTTCGTAGCGTAGTCGTCCATATAGGTCGTTACGAAAGTGGCCAGATTCAGGCGCGGCTGGGTCTGCGGAAAGGTCTCGTCCTTGACCATCTGATAGGCGATCTCGGGCGAGGTCGGATGCATCGGAATCGTCTCTGTCGGCGCAGAATTCCGCATTTTCTCGGAGCCGAAGATCGGTGTTTCGATCGTGGCCCTTTGTTCGTTCACATTGCTCATACCTTTAATTTTTAGGATTATACGATATAATTGATTGAATAGATTCTCCTTCGACAACTCCATAAACCGTGCCACCTGCACAGTCTGCGAAAAGCGGAGCCTATGCTCCGCCTCGCGCATTCTTACCGGCATCCGCTCCTTTCCGAGGGATGCAACGGCCGATCGAAACATGAAAAAAGGGATGCTTAAAAAAGCATCCCCGAGGCGGCCGGCGTTTCCCGCCGCAGACCCTTCCGGATACGCGCTACCTGTCGGCAAAGAGCGCTCCGGGCGTACCGTTTACGGCGTACGTATTCAATATCCGTCCGTACAGGTCGTACTCGTACACGACCCCGCTCCCGGTTCCCAACTTCGCGTCTCCTATGTAAAGCGTATTGCGCGGCGACATGACCATACCGGTCATATCCTCGACCGCGTCGAGCGTGAAAAGGGGAGTCGGATTCAACTCGATCCGTCCTTTTTCATCCCCGACCGTAATCTCGAATACCGAGAGTTTGCCGTTCTTGAGCGCGTTGAAATACATCTCGTCGCGTTCGGAGTCGATCTCCAGATAGCCCTCCGACGCATCGATTCCCAACGCGGACAAAGAGTAATGCGCTGCCATCGTCGTGTCGGACACGCAGTACAGATAATCGGCCGACAGGGCCCAAAGCGCGCCGAACTTATCGGACACGAGCTTGGAATCGGGCCGGGCAGGAATCTCGAGCTCGGAAGCCTGGTAAGTCTTATCCAGCTGGAAAGCGCATATCCGGTCGCCGGCTGCGGCGTATAGCTTACTGCCCGTTACGATCATTTGTCCGACCGGACGGTTGAAAAGGATTTCCTTCGTGATCTTGAAATCTTTCTCGTCAACCAGGAAGACGGCCCCCAGAGCAGCGTCCGAGACCGCCACCTGCCCGCTTTTGACCGGCACGATATACTGAAAATCCAGATCCTCGGACATATGCGCGATCGTACCGAGCGTCGAATAATCGGAAGGTTTGACGACCCGAACGTACCCCTCGCACACGACCCATATCCAGCTGTGAACCTTCGCAATCGAATGGGCCGGGGAATTCAGCGTCAACAAATCGGGCACGATCGAGTCGTTGCGCATGACGGCCGTCACGGCATCGTTCTCGAAACTCGAGGTACCGATCATCAGTTTGAGCAGCTTGCTGTCGGGAACGACCCGGATGTCATCCTTGGTGCTCGAACAGGAGAGCGCGCCCCAAGCGAAGATAGCGATCAGAAAGGAGGGAACGGACAATACGCTTTTCATAGATATTCCGAATATTTGCTTGAATACACACCGATTCGATAAGGCGGGAAAGGAAACCGCCGGCTCTGCAAAGTTATAAAATATCTCCATATGCGGAAAACAGCCCGGAATGGCGCGCGGGAATATACTTCAGGACTGTCCGAAAACGAACTTGCCGGCAGGCGCACCGATATTTTTCTTATTTTTGCCTCCAAACAGTGTCGGCTTCATGGACAGGGGAGAGGGAATATATCACATACTGGCTCTGACGGCCGTAGCAATATGGGGAACGACTTTCGTTTCGACGAAGCTGTTGTTGGCCGAGGGGATGACGCCGGCCGAAATCATGTTTTACCGCTTTCTGATCGCCTACCTCGCGCTGAAACTGTACAAGCCGACTTTCAGATTGCCCGAAAGCTGGCGGGACGAAGCGCTATTCGCGGCGGCCGGCCTCACGGGCGGCTCGCTTTATTTTCTGACCGAGAACATGGCCCTGCAAATAACGCTCGCCTCGAACGTAGCGCTGCTGCTGGCTACCGCTCCGATTCTGACAGTCCTGCTCTCGAGACTATGGCTCGGCCGCAGCGAGCGAATCGGACGCCCGCTTGCCGCCGGATCGGTTCTGGCGCTCGCCGGTGTCGCGCTCGTCGTCTTCAACGGGAGCTTCATTCTGAAGATACAGCCTGCGGGCGATCTGCTCACGCTGGCTGCCGCACTGACATGGGCGCTCTATAACATCTGCCTGAAAAAGCTGGACGGACGCCACTCAACGCTCGAGATCACGCGCAAAGTATTCTTCTACGGCGTTGTCACCCTGTTGCCCGTTTTCGCCTTCACGCCGCTCCGGTTCGACACCGCACTGTTCCGCAATCCGGTCGTGGCGGGCAACCTGCTCTTTCTGGGACTTGTGGCCTCGTTGTTCTGTTTCGCAGTCTGGAATACGGCGGTCAAGCATTTGGGCACAGTCAAAACAAGCAACTATATTTATCTCGTACCTCTGGTGGCGCTGATCAGTTCGGCCATCGTACTGAACGAGCGGATCACGCCCGTCGCTCTCGGCGGAGCCGCACTGATCCTAAGCGGAGTTTACATAGCCGAAAACGGTCGGCGCATCAGAGGACTAAAACCGATTCACCGATGAACGAACTGAACATCCGCCCTGCCGGGCCGGAAGACTCGGCCACGATTTACGGATTCATCATGAAAATGGCCCGCTACGAAAAGCTCGAGAGCGAAGTGGATACGACCGAGCAAGCGCTCCGCAAATCCCTTTTTGAAGAAAGACAGGCGGAAGTCGTGCTGGGCGAGCTGAACGGGCGACCCGTAGGGTTCGCTCTGTTCTTCCATAACTTCTCGACTTTCCGGGGACAACGCGGTCTCTACCTGGAAGACATATACGTCGATGAGGAGTACAGAGGGCGCGGATACGGGAAAAGGCTGTTGCTTCATTTGGTCAAGCTCGCCGCCGAGCGGCGCTGCCGAAGGATGGAGTGGGTCGTACTGGATTGGAACGCACCGTCGATCGCCTTCTACCGTTCGCTCGGAGCCGTGCCGATGGACGAATGGACGGTTTTCCGCCTGACCGAAGACAAAATCAGAGAACTGGCCGCCGGGCAGACGGAACAGGCCGTCCCGAAACGGGTTCCGTCGCCCGGACATCGAAAGGCATAACAGGAATCAAAAAACAGATGCAAAGTATGGTTATTGACGAAAGAGAGTGCCGCAAGGAGACCGTTGCGGAAGTCGCCCGGCAGATTATGATCGCCGGACGCACGGCCCCCAAGGGCAAGGGTATCGACCTGATCGAGATCGTCGCGGTCACCGGCGAGACGATCGAGGCTCGAGGCTCTGGCCGAGGCGACCCGCCTCGCATCGGAGCAGACCGGCATGAAATTTTTCCTGCGCGACGCCGAAAACATCCGTCAGGCCGACGCCGTCATTCTGGTCGGAACGCGCCTGCAATCCCTGTCGCTCAATTGCGGTTACTGCGGTTATCCGACCTGCGAGAAAAAGAACGGCCATCCGGCCGCTCCCTGCGCGCTGAATATGGTCGATCTGGGCATCGCCATCGGCTCGATGACGGCCAAGGCTGCCGACTTGCGGGTCGACAACCGCGTGATGTTCTCGGCAGGCAAGGCGGCCCCGAGCATCGGACTGCTCGCCGGATGCCACTCGATCTACGCCATTCCGCTGAGCGTCTCCTCGAAAAACCCGTTTTTCGATCGGGCATCCACCCGCTAAATCCGACCGCCATGTATGATATCGAACTGAAGAACGAACTGGAAAGACGCTGGAGCTCCGTGCGGGAAGAGCTCGCCCGACAGCAGGCCGACGCGCTGCTCGTAACCACGAACGTCAACCTGTACTACGTCAGCGGACGCGTATTCGCCGGCATGGCATATATCCCCAACGAGGGCGAACCGCTCTTTTTCGTCCGTCGGCCTGTGGGCCTGAAAGGAGAAAACGTCCTGTATATCCGCAAGCCGGAGGAAATGAGCGACCGCCTCCGGGAGCGCGGGATCTCCCTTCCTCGGAAACTGCTGCTGGAAACCGACTCGATTCCGATGAGCGAATACCTCCGCTACGAAAAAATCTTCTCCCCGGAGCAGACCGGCAACGGGACCCGGCTGCTGCGTACGGTGCGAAGCGTCAAGACGCCTTTCGAGCTCGGGCGGCTCCGGCTGTCGGGCCGGCTCCATGCCGAGGTCTACCGAAGAATTCCCGAATTGTTCCGGCCCGGCATGACCGATCTGGAACTGTCGGTCGAGATCGAGCGGGAGAGCCGTCTGAAAGGCTCGCGCGGCATTTTCCGCATATTCGGCCAAAGCATGGAAATCTTCGGCGGGAGCGTGCTGGCCGGAGACAATGCCGACACGCCATCGCCTTACGATTTCGCGCTCGGCGGCGGAGGCCTCGACACGTCGCTGCCGGTCGGGGCGAACGGCACGGTCCTGAGCAACGGCATGAGCGTCATGGTCGATATGGGAGGCAATTTCACGGGTTACATGACCGACATGACGCGCGTATTCTCAGTAAGCAAGCTCCCGGACCTAGCATACCGAGCTCACGACACGTCTCTGGAGATTCAGCGCAGAATCGCCGAAGCCGCGCGACCCGGCACGCCGGCATCCGAGCTCTACGCCATCGCCGTACATACGGCCGCCGAGGCCGGACTATCGGAATACTTCATGGGGCACCGCCAGCAGGCAGGCTTCGTCGGACATGGCATCGGCATCGAAATCAACGAGATGCCCGTGCTGGCTCCCCGCTCGAAGGAAATCCTTGCGGAGGGCATGGTTTTCGCGCTCGAGCCGAAGTTCGTCATTCCCGGCGTAGGAGCGGTCGGCATCGAGAACAGCTTCGCCGTGACGGCCGGCGGGCTCGAAAAGCTGACGCCGATGGACGAAGAAATCGTTCCGTTGGCATGATTCCGTCCGAAAACGCGAACCTTGTTGAACTGAAAGCGAAAGCGCGACCTGCGGTCGCGCTTTCGTCATAGCGTCGCCCGGTTTCGCAGGCCTATCTTCTGCCGCAGCAATGACCGGCAGGTCGGCAATGGCGCGCAGGCCGGCAATCGCGTTTGGCGTCCGACGGACATTCTTTCCTGCAGTTTTCCGCATAGGCGCACGTCGAGCAATCGGCGCACCGGCCTTTCCTGCACTCGTCGCCGCAAGTGCAGTCCGCGCAATACCCCCTGCTATGATCGCAATCCTGCGGGCAGCATTCGGTCGCAGCCTTAGGCTCGGTCGTTTTCTTTGGACCTTGCGCCATCGAGATCGTAAACAACGCTACGACAAAGACAGAAACCAGAAACAACAATTTTTTTCTCATCATCTTTTCTCATTAAATAATTTGAAGAACGGCGGGCGATCCGATACTCGCCGATCCGCACGATAAAAACGGCCGACGGCTTCCTCGTATTATTCGCCGTCTGCACAAATATACGAAACTCTTCGTCATAATAATCTAAAGTAATCGTTCCATCACAACCATAAGACGAAATTTCACATTCCTTTCGACGCGCTACGGATAAATCCCGCATCCTGAACACGCCGGCCGGATCCCCGCGCGAACTCATCGCTTTATAAAAAGATATTAAGACCGTAACATTTCATGCCGCATTCATGTGCAGATCGCGTGGAAATCCGTATTTTTGTAAATCATAGGATAACGATGCGAGCCGTTTCGCCGCGTCTCGGCCCTCATACGAAAAGCCGATAAAATACTTTCCAGACCCTCACACGAAAGAACCGAAAGCCATGAAACGAGACGATTTTTTCCGGTACGGCGATAAGGAAACGGAATACCTGAAAAGGCGGGACAAACGGCTGGCAGAGGTCATAGAAAAGGTCGGGAAAATCGAAAGAACCGTCATTCCCGACTTGTTCGTCGCGCTCGTACATTCCATCGTCGGACAACAGATATCCACCAGAGCGCACGAGACGATCTGGGCAAGAATGAAGCACGGGCTGCGGGAAATTACGCCGCAAGCCATCGACCGCATGCCGGAAGAAGAACTGCAACGGTTCGGCATCTCTTTCAGGAAAGCGGCTTATATCAAATCGGCAGCCAAGAAAATCGTCAGCGGAGAGTTCGACATCCAAGCCCTCGAGACCTTGCCGGACGAAGAAGTCTGCGCCAAACTGACGGAACTCGAGGGAGTCGGCGTATGGACGGCCGAAATGTTGATGATATTCTCCATGCAGCGTCCCGACGTATTCAGCTTCCAAGATCTGGCGATCATTCGCGGACTGCGCATGACTTACCGTCACCGCAGCATCGACCGGACTAAGTTCGACCGTTACCGGAAGCGATACTCTCCCTATGCCTCTGTCGCCAGCCTATACCTTTGGGCCGTAGCGAGCGGAGCCGTGGACGGAATAAAAGATTGCAAACCTTTGAAAAACAAGGTCCGACGGAAAAACAAGCCCCCTAAACCGTCCGACACGCCGGAGGGAACTTATCTCAAATCAGAATATAACGATTTAAAAACGAAAACATGAACGCTATCCGGATCAAACGCTACCTTTCTCCGGTAGGGGAGTTGCTTGTCGGTTCCTTCGATGGCAAGCTGTGCATCTGCGATTGGGCGCACGAGAAACGCAGAGACATCAATGACAGGCGAATACGACATGCCCTGCACGCCGTTTACGAAGACGGCGCTTCGGATACGATCGAGCGAGCGATCGCCCAGCTCGACGAATATTTCGCCCGGGAAAGAACCGCATTCGACATTCCCCTGATATTTACCGGAACGGATTTCCAAAACTCGGTGTGGCGAGAATTGCAGAATATCCCTTACGGCAAAACCGTTTCCTACGGCGAACTGGCGCGAAAACTGGGATGCCCCAAAGCCGTGCGCGCAGTAGCCGCGGCCAACGGGGCCAATCCGATTTCGATCTTCGTTCCCTGCCATCGGGTCATCGGAAGCGACCGTAAACTGGTAGGGTACGGCGGGGGACTGGAAGCCAAGAAAGGTCTGCTGGCCTTGGAACAGGCCTCCGGCGGCTTATTCTGACGCGGTCGGAAATCCTCGCACCGAGAGCGACAATTCCAAACCGCAGATTATAAATCTTGCCATATAGCACGGCTTTTGGGCGGCAGGCGTATTCGAAACGATCGACTCCCTCGACTCGAAGAAGGGCTCACAGCCAAAAAAATAATATTCAGACAAATACGAACAAACCTCGATTTTCCAAAAGCGAAGAACCGAACGATCCGCATTCCATTATAAAAATCTTTTGCTATCTTCGTGAACCGGTCGGGAGCCCGTTGCATCCCGCCGCACCGGTCGCAGGAGCGGGTCCGCCATACGGACCGTTTTCCGAAACGGTATGATTCAATATGCCAGATGAAACAGGAAATTCCATACGCAAGATACGACTATGCGGTGCAGCCCCGCGAGGTGGACCTAACCAAAAGGGCCACGATCATCACCCTCGGCGACAGTATTCTGCATACCGCCGGCGAAGACGCGGACCGGATCGGGTTCGGAATCCGCAACCTGCAAAGCAAAGACTCGACCTGGGTCCTGTCGCGCATGGCCGTCGAGATCGACCGGCTGCCGGCCGAATACGAGCGGTATACGGTCGGCACATGGGTCGGCGAGATCGGCCGTCTGATGACCACCCGCAATTTCATCGTCACGGATGCCGGAGGACAACGGATCGCGGCGGCTTCCACCCTTTGGGCGATGATCGACGTGAAGACCCGACAGCCGCTGGATCTAAGAGATAACGTCGACTATTCCCGAGCGCTGCTCGCTATCCCGTGCCCGATCGACAAACCGGCCAAAATAGGCCGCATCGAAGGCGTACCGTGCGACAGCCGGCGCGTCCGGTACAGCGACATCGACTTCAACCAGCACACCAACAGCATGAAATACATCCAGTGGATGCTCGACGCGCTGCCGCTCGAAAAACTGACCGGCTGCCGGATGAAGCGGCTCGACGTCAACTTCGTGCACGAAACCCGCTACGGACAGCAACTGGTCGTATGCTGCGAATACGGGACCGACAGGGACCGTTTCGAAATCAGGTTCGAAGACGGGACCGCCGCCTGCAAAGCCGCCATACGATGGGAAACCTCCGACGAACGCTCAAACCAGACAGCATAATGAAAAAATCGATTCTTGCGGTCGCCGTCGCTGCGATCCTGATCTCTTGCGGACCGAAACCCGCTGCCGTCTCGCTTTTCAACGGCAAAGACCTGAACGGATGGACCGCCGTGCTCGAGGATTCTACGCTCCATCCCTCGACGGAATTCACCGTCGAGGACGGAGCGATCTCGCTCTCGGGAAAGTTCGGCTACATCCGAACCGAAATACCGTACGCCGACTATCGGCTCAATGCCGAATGGCGCTGGCCCGATTCGGCGACCAACAGCGGCATCTTCCTGCACATCCAGCGCGACGGCATCTGGCCGAACTGCTACGAATGCCAGTTATGGAACGGCAAAGCCGGAGACCTGATCCACTCCTCGGGCACGGAAAGCGCCGAGTTGCGGGCCGACTCGACGCTGATCATACTCCCGAAACTCGAGCCCTCGACGGAGAAACCGGTCGGAGAATGGAACACGGCCGAGATCGTTTGCTCGGACAGCACGATCACCGTGCACGTCAACGGCCAGCTTCAGAACCGGCTCACCGGTCTGTCGAACCGTCAGGGATTCATCGGCCTGCAAAGCGAAGGAGGCCCCGTCCAGTTCCGCAACATCATCCTCACTCCGCTCGATTGAGAGGCTCCCGTACCCTGCCGCCCGGGGTTGGAATAACGCTCGGGAAATAGTACTTTTGCCGCGGATATCAAATACGACGACAAAAAGATGATTACGGTTTCAAACTTGGAAGTTCAATACGGCAAGCGGGTCCTGTTCAAGGATGTCAATCTGAAGTTCACGCCGGGCAACTGCTACGGCGTAATCGGAGCCAACGGCGCAGGGAAGTCGACCTTCCTCAAGGTGCTCAGCGGCGAAGTGACGCCCACGCGCGGATCGGTCGCCTTCGGGCCTCACGAAAGACTCTCGGTACTCAAGCAGGACCACTTCGAATACGATGAGTGCACGGTGCTCGACACGGTGCTCATGGGCCATCAGCCGCTTTGGTCGCTGATGCAGGAGAAGAACGCCCTGTACGCCAAGGCCGACTTCTCGGAGGAGGACGGAATCCGGGCCGGCGAGCTGGAGGAGAAATTCGCCGAGATGGACGGATGGAACGCCGAGAGCGACGCGGCGGAGCTGCTGAGCGGGCTGGGCATCCGAGAGGCCCTGCATTACGAAAAAATGGGCAGTCTGAACGCCAAGGAGAAAGTCCGCGTGCTGCTCGCCCAAGCCCTTTTCGGCAAGCCCGACAATCTGCTGCTCGACGAGCCGACGAACGACCTGGACGTGAATACGATCATGTGGCTCGAGAACTATCTGTCGAACTACGAGAATACCGTGCTGGTCGTTTCGCACGACCGTCACTTTCTGGACTCGGTCAGCACGCACATCATCGACATCGACTACAGCGACATCAACCTGTTCTCGGGCAACTATAGCTTCTGGTACGAGTCGAGCCAGCTGGCGGCGCGCCAGTTGGCGAACCAGAACAAGAAAGCCGAGGAGAAGAAGAAAGAACTGCTCGAGTTCATCCAGCGTTTCAGCGCGAATGTGGCCAAGTCGAAGCAGACGACCAGCCGCAAGAAGATGCTCGAAAAGCTCAATATCGAGGAGATCAAACCCTCGATGCGCAAGTACCCGGGCATCATTTTCCAGCCCTCTCGCGAGGCGGGAACGAAAATACTGGCCGTCGACTCGCTGAGCAAGACGGTGAACGGAGAGACGCTGTTCAGCAATATTTCCTTCGCCGTCGAGAAAGGCGACAAGGTGGCTTTCCTGTCCCGCGAGCCGCGGGCCGTCACGGCGCTCATGGAAATCATCGCGGGGAACGACAAGCCCGACACGGGCATGGTGGAGTGGGGCGTCACGATCACGCCCGCCTATCTGCCGCTGAACAATGCGTCGTTTTTCAACAACCAGCTCAGTATCCTCGACTGGATAGCCCAGTTCTCGGACGACACGAGCGAACTCTATCTGCGCGGCTATCTGGGCAAGATGCTTTTCAGCGGCGACGAGATCCACAAGCGGGTGAACGTGCTTTCCGGCGGCGAGAAGATGCGCTGCATGATCGCGCGCATGATGATCCAGCAAGCCAACACGCTGATACTGGACTCGCCGACGAACCACCTCGATTTGGAATCGATCCAGGCATTCAACAATGCGCTCGTCTCGTTCAAGGGAATCGTTCTGATGACCTCGCACGACCACGAGTTCATCAACACGGTAGCCAACCGCATCATCGAAATCACGCCTAACGGAATGATCGACAAATACATGGAGTACGACGACTATCTGTTCGACGAGCGGGTTCAGGAAAACCTGAGCAAACTATACTCAAAATAAATCATAACTCTCTAATCAAATTATCTATTATGAAATTATTCAAGGCGCTTCTTATTTTCTGGCTGTCCGCAACGGCTGCGGCAGCCTCGGCCCAAAGAGCCGAAGACTCTCTGGCCATCACGGACGGACCATGGAAGGTGCTGATCGACGAAGAGGGCGTCCTGTGCAAAAAGCTTCAGACGCGCGTTTTCGACACGCTGCAGCGGATTTCCGTCGTGGAAGTCGATCCGAGCCTTTACTATCCGCTTCTGGTACAGGACACCCTGATCGAGAAAACCTCTCAGATGGGCGTCAAGAACAACGGGGTCGCCGCGATCAACGGCGGATACTTCAAAACGAAAACTACCCGGGCCGAAGCCGCAGACCTGATTAAGATCAACGGGAAATATCCCCGCCAGAGCCATACGGCCGGCGGCACGGGCGCCTTGGGCATCGACTCGCTGGGCCTGCTTCATTTCGCTTACGTACCGTCGACCGACCCGGAATGGTTCGACCGCTTTCCCAGCGTTCTGGTCGCCGGCCCCATGCTGATCGAGAACGGACGAACGATCGTCGGAAACTCGTCCCGCGACAGGCATCCCCGCTCCTGCATCGGCGTTAAGAAAGACGGCACGGTCGTTTTAATGACCGTGGACGGACGCAAGGAGAAAGCCGCCGGCATGAGCTTCCAAGAACTGGCGTACGTCGCACATCTGCTCGGCCTCGAACAAGCCGTCAATCTGGACGGAGGCGGATCGTCGACGCTATGGACTAAGTCGAGGAACCTCGTCAACGTACCGTCGGACAAAGTGCTCATATTCCGTAGCGAACGGCCTGTCGCCAACGGAATCGTCATGCGGCGCAGATAGTTGGCAAGCGACCGCTATTTTCGGATCACTCAAGCAATAAGAAACCGGGGCATACGCCCCGGTTTCTTATTGCGATTTCCGTACCCCGGGCTACCCGGCCAGCCAGCCGAAAAGCAACAGAGCCATGACAAGCGTCACGACGATATTGAAGCTCTGGGCTATCAGGAAAGTCGAAACGCTCCGACGGTTCTCGCGGCCCAGCAGAATCTTGAAATCGGTCTCCAGCCCGATGCAGACGAAAGCGACGGAGAACAGCGCCTCGCGCACGCCCTTGGCCAAAGCGCCCAGCTCTTTGGCGCGCGCCGGCTCCAGACAGAAACTGAACAGAAGCGAGGTCAGCACGAATCCGATCACGAACTTCGGGAAACGGTCCCACAGCACGCGCGCGGTAGGCCGCTCGGCCTGATTGGTCCCCCTGAGCGACCAGTAGATCGATATGGCGAAAGCCGCCACGCCGAGCAGTACGTTCTGCGAGGACTTGACGATCACGCTGTACGTTTCGGCCACATCGCCCAAGAACTTGCCCGAGGCGACGACGGCGCCGGTCGTATCGATCGTACCGCCCATCCATGCTCCGGCCACCTCCTGCGACAGGCCGAGCGAACGCGCCAGCCAGGGCATCAGGTACATCATCGGCACGGCCACGACCAGCACGAGCGAAACGACGAACGACAGTTTCCGCGAGTCGCCCTTGATCGCCCCGCAGGTGGCGATGGCGGCCGAAACGCCGCAGATCGACACCGCGCTGGCCAGCATGACGCCCATCTCCTTGTCCAGCTTCATTCTGGAAGCCAGCCAAAACGTGAAGTACCAAACCGAGAAAACCACTACGACGCTTTGGGCGATCCCGAAAAAGCCGGCTTTCATGATCTCGCCGAACAGCACGGAAGTGCCGAGCAGTACCAGTCCGATCTTGATGTAATATTCGCTGCGCACGGCCGGTTCGAGCCAGCGGGGCAGACCGACCGTATTGCGGATCAGCAGACCGAACAGGACGGAAAAGAAAACCGACTCGAGCCCCAATGTCTTGACGGGGTTCCAAGCCGAAACCGTCTGGGCCAAGGCAGCCAGAGCGAATACGGCCACGAAAGCAACGACGAATCGCCTGACGGCTATGCCCAAGGGAATCAGACCGAGCATCGAACCTGCCAGCGTCAGCAGAAACATGCCGCCCAAGGCAACCCATGCGCCGGGCGTAGCCAAAGAGGTGGGGAAACGGGGAACGAAAGACGGCAGCGCGAGGATCAGAACGATCAGAGCCAAACCGATCAGCGTGGCCATCCAGTCCTCGTTGCGAAATCGGGAGAAAAAACGTGTCATGCGCAATATTTTAATGAACCTTTACGACGCGCGAAAATAGCAAAACGGGACGAAACGGAAACCGCGCGAAGAAAGAATCCGCGAAAATTACGACTTAACGCTTAGCGCTCCTGCACAATATACTGATCGAAAAACCGTATATTTGCCGAGGCGTAGAACCGAAATTCACCTTCGCATGCTCACGTATTTCATCCTTGCGCTGGCCGTCCTATCCGTCTCGCTCGACTGGCTGCTGTTCCGTCGGCTGGCCCGAAAGTACCCTGCCCGCCGAGCGCTCCGGCGAACGTATCTCACCGCATCGATCGCGATCGATGCGGTGATCGTCGTCGCATTGGCGCTCTACCGCCGCACCTCGGAGGCCGAGTCGGAACAGTACATGCGGCTGATCATGTGGGTCATCTGGCTCTTCTTCGCGAGCATCGTTCCCAAGATCGTCTACGCCGCCATGGCATGGATCGACTATCCGGTTTCCCGGCTGCGCAAGCGTCCCTCACGTATCTTTTCACGCATCGGACTGGCTGCCGCAGCCCTGACGCTGCTCGTTCTGATCTGGGGCGCTACTTTCGGCCGCACGCACATAGACGTCCACCGGATCGCATTGCGCTCGGACAAGCTCCCCGTCGCTTTCGACGGCTACCGCATCGCCCTGTTCACCGACCTGCACACCGGAACGCAACCCCGGAACCGCCGCCTGATCCGGCGGATGGTCGCCCTGATCAACCGCGAACATCCCGATATGGTCGTCAACGCGGGCGATCTGGTCAACATCGATTCGCACGAGCTGGACGACCGGGTGATGAGCATACTCTCGACTTTGCACGGCCGGGACGGGGTCTATTCGGTTCTCGGCAACCACGACCTGGGTTTCTACATGCGGCCGAAAGAGAATTTCACGCCCCGCCAAAGCGTAGAAGAACTGCTCGCCAAGCAGCGGGCGATGGGATGGAAACCTTTGGTCAACGAATCGGCTCCGATCCGCCGGGGAGCGGATAGCATTCTGGTAACGGGCGTCAACTTTCCTGAAACCGGAACCAATCACGGACGCGACACGGGCATGGCCGGATGCGACATGCAGGAAGTATTCCAAAGCGTTCCCCCCGACACATACAACCTGCTGCTCGCCCACACGCCCGAGCAATGGGACGAAGCGCGCTCGGCCGGAGACCCCGATCTGACCCTCTCGGGCCATGTGCACGCCATGCAGTTCAAGCTGACGCTCGGCCCGTGGAGCTGGTCGCCCGCCAAATTCCTCTACGAACGCTGGAGCGGACTGTACTCGGAAAACGGCAAATACCTGTACATTAACGACGGAATGGGATACGTGATGTACCCGATGCGCATCGGGACGAACCCTTCGATCACGGTCATCACGCTGGAATCGGAGAAAAGACGGTAAACTCCCTCAGGCTGTCAACTTCAGCCCGACTACGCCGCCGATAATCAACGCGGCCGAGAAAAGACGCCACAGACCGGCCGAGTCCCCGAAAAAAAGAATGCCTATGAGCAGCGTCGAAACGGCGCCGATCCCGGTCCAGACCACATAGGAAGTACCTATGGCGATCGTTCGCTGGGCCAGATAGAGCAGAAACAGACTCAGGCTCATCGACAGCACGGCCATCGCGATATAAAGCCACCGAGGCTGCATGGACTGGGAAAGTTTCAGTCCCACAGTCCAGCCCATTTCGAAAAAGCCGCCTAAAATCAGATAAAACCACGCCATATACGTTTTCGGATGAATGCAACGTTTCAACATTGGCAAAAGTAGCGAATTTTCCGATTTCGGAGAAATTTCCTACTTTTGCGAAAACGCGTTATCCACAGGCGTACCATGAGGGGGAAAGCGGCAAAAGCCATACTGATCGCGACCGGCATGCTGATGCTGGCCTTGCTGGCTGTTCCCCATCACCACCACCATCACGGATACAGCATCTGCTTCGCGACGTCGCAGGCATGCGACCGATGCGCCGATCCGACGCACGCACGCAGTCAGGACGTCGACAACTGCCATCAGATTTTCGTCATGTCGGGCCGGGACGATCAGTCGCATATCGAACCGATTCCGCCTATCGCTCCCGACACTTTCGCAATTGCCTTCTTCCGTACATTCGCCGGTCCGGAAGATTCGGGCCTGCGACTTTCTTATCCGCCTTTCACGGAGCCCTTCGTCTCGCATGGCAACGGGCATTCGCTCTCGTTACGGGCTCCTCCCGTTTTCCCGGCCTAACCCGACTGTTTCCCTTTCAGGAAAACGGACTTTTCATCCGCCGATGAAAAGTCGTACTACATCCGTATATTACATCCAATTTTCAAACGATGAACAGATTACTGATAATCAGCATACTGTCCGCAGCACTCATGACAAGTTGCGGACACTCCGGCCCGGACGGGCAGGGGAGCTCCCGCGAGGCCGAAGCGCGCGACCACGGAACCGAGCTCCACGATCACGAATCGGAAGGGCACGATCATGCCAGCGAGAATCACACGGGCCACGACCACGAGGAAAAGGAGCACGATCATGCCGGCGAAATCGCGTTTACGAAAGAACAGGCAGCGCGTACCGATTTCGAGCTGCTGACCGTCGAGCCCGCCCCGTTCCGCGACGTGATCGAGACAAGCGGCCGGATTCTGGCAGCGCAAGGCGACGAGGCCGCCGTAGCGGCGCCCGTCAGCGGCATCGTTTCGTTCGCGGACAAGAAACTCTCGGACGGAGCGGCCGTATCCCGGGGCGAGACCCTTTTCACCATCTCGTCGAAGGAAATCGCCGAAGGCGATTACGAGCAACGCATCCGCTCGGCATACACGCAGGCGGAAACCGCTTTCCGGCGAGCCGAAAAGCTGATCGGCGACCGAATCATCACGCAGACCGAATACGAGCAAGCCCGGCTGGCATACGAAAACGCCAAGACGGCTTACGATGCGCTCGCAAGCAAATCGTCGGCCAAGGGAACCCGCGCCACGGCCCCCATCGGCGGCTTCATCAAGAGCCTGTCGGTCGGCGAAGGAGACTACGTCACGGTAGGCCAATCGCTTGCAACCGTTTCGCAAAACCGCAAGCTCGTACTGAGAGCGGAAGTGTCGCAGAAATACGCGGGCAGACTGCGTGCCGTGACGAGCGCCAATTTCGAAACGCCTTACGACGGCCGCGTCTACTCGCTCGCCGAGATGGGCGGACGGCTGCTGTCGGTCGGTAAGGGCTCGGACGGGACGTCGGCCTACATTCCCGTCACGTTCGAGTTCAACAACGGCGGAGAGGTGATCCCCGGCTCTTTCGTCGAGGTCTTTCTGCTCTCGGCGCCCCGGCCCGAAACGCTGGCCGTTCCGCTCAGCGCCGTAACGGAGGACCAGGGCGTCTACTCGGTTTTCGTGCAGCTCGATCCGGAAACATACGTCAAAAGGGAAGTCAAGCTGGGCGCGTCCGACGGCACCCGGGTGCAAATCCTCGAAGGCCTCTCGCCCGGCGAGACGATCGTCAGCCGGGGAGTCGCCCAAGTCAAGATGGCCTCGTTCTCGGGCGCCATACCCGGCCACACCCATTCCCATTAGAACCGTCCGGACATGCTGAACCGAATCATCGAATTCTCATTACGCAACCGGATGTTGGTAATGATCGCGGGCGTCGTGCTGCTCGTCGCAGGCACGTACACGGCCCGCAAAATGGAAGTGGACGTTTTCCCGGACCTGAACGCGCCGACGGTCGTCGTGATGACCGAGGCGAGCGGCATGGCGGCCGAAGAAGTCGAGCGGACCGTGACCTTCCCGATCGAAACGGCCGTGAACGGAGCGACCGACGTGCGTCGCGTCCGTTCGAGCTCGACCTCCGGCTTCTCGGTCGTATGGGTCGAGTTCGACTGGGGAACCGACATCTACCTGGCCCGCCAGATCGTATCCGAAAAGCTGGCTGCGCTGAACGAGACGCTTCCGAACAACGTCGGGACGCCGACACTCGGGCCGCAGTCGTCCATCCTGGGCGAGCTGATGATTATCGGCCTGACCTCGGACAGCACTTCGCTCGAAGAACTGCGGACACTGGCCGACTGGACGATCCGCCCCCGGCTGCTCTCGACCGGAGGTGTAGCTCAGGTGACCGTCATCGGCGGCGATATCAAGGAGTACCAAATCCTGCTGGACCCTGCCCGGATGAAACATTTCGACGTCACGACGGGCGAAGTGCTCGACGTGGTCGAGAACCTGACCCGTAACTCAAGCGGAGGAATTCTGAACCAGCACGGCAACGAATACATCATCCGGGGCATGCTCTCGACGGCCGACGAGGACGAAATGGGACGAGCCGTGATCCGCATCGAGAACGGCCTCCCCATTACGCTCGAACAGGTGGCCGACGTGCGGATCGGAGCCAAGACGCCCCGGCTGGGCACGGCATCCGAACGCGGTAAGCCGGCCGTGCTGATGACCGTCACGAAGCAGCCTAACACGAACTCGCTCGAACTGACCGAAAAACTCGACCGAGCCGTCGCCGAACTGAGCGAGACGCTGCCTGCGGACGTGCACGTATCGACCGACTCGTTCCGTCAGGCCCGTTTCATCGAAGGCTCGATCGACAACATTCAGAAATCGCTGTTCGAAGGAGCGGTCTTCGTCGTGATCGTCCTGCTGGTCTTTCTGATGAACTTCCGCACGACGGTCATCTCGCTGGTCGCGCTGCCGCTCTCGCTGCTCGTGTCGATTCTGGCGTTGAAATGGATGGGGCTCACGATCAACACGATGAGCCTCGGAGGCATGGCCATCGCGATCGGATCGCTCGTCGACGACGCGATCATCGACGTCGAGAACGTATTCAAAAGGCTGCGCGAGAATTTCGCGCGCCCCAAGGACCAGCGGCTGCCGACGCTGAGCATCGTTTTCGAGGCGTCGAAAGAGATCCGTACGTCGGTCGTCCACGCGACGATCATCACGATCGTGGCCTTCGTCCCGCTTTTCTTCCTCGACGGCATGGAAGGGCGCATGCTGCGCCCGCTGGGCATCTCGTTCATCGTAGCGCTGTTCGCATCGATGATCGTGGCGGTCACGCTGACGCCCGTGCTGTGCAGCTACTTGCTGACCGGCGACCGGGTACTCCGCCGCAACGAAAAGGAACCCGTCGTCTCGCGCTTTCTGAAGCGCGTCTACCGCCGCGCGCTCGAATGGGTGCTCGCCCATAAGAAAGCCGTACTCGGCTCGACCGTCGTCCTGTTCGCCGGGGCGCTCGCCGTTTTCCTCTCGCTGGGCCGCAGCTTCCTGCCCCCATTCAACGAAGGCTCGCTGACGATCAACGCCTCGACGATGCCGGGCATCTCGCTCGAAGAGTCCGACAAGATCGGCAGCCAAGTGGAAAGCATTCTGCTCGAAATACCCGAAATCCGGACGGTCGTCCGCAAAACGGGCCGCGCCGAGCTGGACGAGCATGCGCTGGGCGTCGGCGTATCGGAAATCGAAGCGCCGTACGAACTCGCGGACCGATCGCGCAGCGAATTCATGGCCGACGTGCGCAGCCGGCTGGGCGTGCTTCACGGCGTCAACATCGAAATCGGACAGCCCATTTCGCACCGGATCGACGCGATGCTGTCGGGCACCAAGGCCAATATCGCGATCAAGCTGTTCGGCCCGGACCTGAACCGCCTGTTCGCGCTCGGCAACCGGATCAAAAGCTCTATCGCGAACATCGACGGCATAGCCGACCTGAACGTCGAGCAGCAAATCGAGCGGCCTCAGCTGCAAATCCGACCCAAACGCGAAATGCTGGCCCGCTACGGTATCACGCTGCCCGCTTTCGCCGAATTCGTCGAGGTGGCGCTCGGCGGACGGGTCGTCTCGCAGGTATACGACGAAGGACGCTCGTTCGACGTGACGGTCAAGGCATCGGATGCCAGCCGGAACGACATGGAGCGCATCGGCGAGCTGATGCTCGACGGAACCGACGGGAAAGTCCCCCTGAGCTACGTGGCCGACATCGTGTCGACATCGGGTCCCAACGCGATCGGTCGCGAGAACGCCCAGCGCCTGATCGTCGTATCGGCTAACGTGGCCGACCGCGACCTGCGCAGCGTCGTCAACGAAATCGGCGAAACGATCCGGACGCAAGTGCCCATGCCGGAAGGATATCATGTGGAATACGGCGGACAGTTCGAGAGCGAACAGGCAGCCTCACGCACGCTGACGCTGACGTCGCTCGTCGCGCTGCTCGTCATTTTCCTGCTGCTGTATCAGGAATTCCGCAGCCTGAAGATCGCCGGCGTCATTCTGCTGAACCTGCCGCTGGCCCTGATCGGCGGCGTTGCGAGCCTGTGGCTCACTTCGGGCGAAGTGAGCATTCCGGCCATCATCGGGTTCATCTCGCTGCTGGGCATCGCCACGCGCAACGGCATTCTGCTCGTTTCGCACTACAACCACCTGCGCGACGAGGGCATGCCGCTGCACGAAAGCGTCGTGCAGGGCTCGCTGGACCGGCTGAATCCGATTCTGATGACCGCGCTGTCGTCGGCTCTGGCGCTGATTCCGCTCGCACTGGGAGGCAACCTGCCCGGCAACGAAATACAGAGCCCGATGGCCAAAGTCATACTCGGCGGACTGCTCAGCTCGACACTGCTCAACGGATTCATCATTCCGTCGGTCTACCTGATTGTCAACCGTAAAAAACCGAAAGCATGAAACGCATACCGATCATACTGTTCTTCCTCGTACTGGCTCCGGCGGCCTCGGCCCAGCGAAGCATCGACGAGGTGCTCCGTCAGGTCGAAAACGCGAGCCGCGAGCTGGAAGCGCAACGGCAACTGACCGCGGCGCAGAAGCAAGACGCCGCCACGGGCAAATACATGGCCAACCCGACGGTCGAAATGGAAAAGATGTGGGGAGCGGCCGGAGCAGGGCAGAACACCGAGCTGGCCGTCGTCCAGACGATCGATTTCCCGACCGTCTACGGGTCCCGCAACCGAATCGCCAAGCTCAAAGGCTCCCTGTATGAAAAGCAATGGGAATCCCAGAGGCAACAGCTGCTGCTGCAGGCCAAGCAGCTCTGTATCGAAATCGTCTACCTCTACCGTCAGCGGGACCTGCTCGACGAACGGTTATCGAACGCCGAGCGACTGAGCGAAGCGTACAGACGAAAAATGGAGACGGGCGACGCGACCTCCCTCGAAGCGAACAAGATCGCCGTCGAGTCGATCTCGGCCCGTACGGCCGCCGATCTGAACCGAGCTGAGCTGCAAGCCAAAATCCAGCAACTCAACACGATGACCGGAGACAGCGACGACTCGTTCGAGGACGTGACCTACCCCCCGGTCGAAACGCTGCCGCCGGCCGACGTGTTGTCCGAGGCATACATGAGCGGCAACCCGCTGCTCGAAAGCATGGAAAATACGCTCGAGATCGATCGCCGGACCGTGGCTCTGAATCGGGGACTCTCTCTGCCCCAGTTCGAGATAGGGTATCGGCACGACTACGGAGAAGGCCGCGCCACGGGATTCAAGGTCGGCATGTCGGTGCCGCTTTTCGAGAACAAGAACAAGGTCAAGGCGGCCAAGGCGGCGGCCGTCTCGTCTCAGGCTCAATTGGAAAGCGCCCGGACGAACGCGGCGTCCCAGTTCCGGATGCTGTACGATCAGGCCGTCGCGCTCTCCGAATCGATGCGGTCGATGCGGTCGGCCCTCGCATCGCAGAACAGCCTCGAAATTCTCGGTAAGGCGCTCGATGCGGGGCAGATCAGCGTGATCGACTATTTCACCGAGGCGAACCTGCTGTTCGAAAGCCGCGGAACGCTGCTCCAGATCGAGCGGGACTACCAATCGGCCGTAGCCGCCCTGTACAGCTTCTCGCTATAGACCGCGTCAGGTCCGACCGGTCATGCCGGGCTTCCTTAAGAAATACGAAGGAGGCCCGGCTTTCGCTATCGAACAATACACATTTTTAACAAATCAAATATTTTTTTAACATACATTCCGATTCTCAATTAAAATTGCTATCTTTGCACAGGTAGAGAAAGGTCGTTTACATAGGACAAAAATACACTGTCAATAAGCGACATACGCCCTCCGAAAGAAAGATAAAACAACACGAAGTCGCCCCGCGAGGCCGACGAAAAACCAATAGAACCCGCAAAGATGAAAATTGTAGGCGAACCGAAAGCGTTTCTGAGCAACGAGGCGCTGCAGCTTCTGAACCTGTACGAATCACTGGGACAGCGTGCGGAAATCTTCCTGCCGCGCCACATCTTCGATAACCTCACAAGCTTCGTGAGCCTCTGCATGGAGGAGCCCGACGATCCGGCCAAGCAACAGGCCGAAATCAACCGCTATCTGCTGAAGTTCCGCGAAGATATCCCGGGATACACGCACGTGTCGCTGATGCTGATTCCGCACAACAACTCGAAGGCTTTCGAGCTGAGCAGCAAGCGCGGCGAATTCGCCAAGAAAATATCGGCCCTGCTCGACACCGACGGCACGACGACCGAAATCAAGACGTTGCTGCGTAATATCCGCGACAGCCACGACCTGTCTGTCGGCACGCCTCCGATCAACAGCCGCCATATCGATTTCATGTCTCAGGTACAGCTGGGCGGCCATGTGCGCGACCTGCGCAAGTACCGCGACGTGATCGGCGTGACGGGCGACATCAACGAGGCGCACTGGAACTACCTGATGGACACGCTCGAGCAGATGATCAGCCAAAGTACGCACTACACGACCAAGGCCGAGATCAGCGACTTTCTGCACCGCAGCCAGTGGGCCGTCAATTTCAAGGGCATGAACGGCATGATCCGAACCGTCGTCTCGGGCAATGCCGACAAGGCCGTCCAGCTGCTCAAGGGCGACGTGTTCCACAAGGACGCCGTCGTCGTGCTGGAAAGCCCCGCGCCCGAAACGCTGTACGAACAGATGACGGCCGATACGACCTCGATTTTCGTCGTCAAGGTCAAGCACGCGCGCATCAACCATTACTCGGGCCCGAAATGGTTCCCGCTGCTGACCCGACTGGTGATCGTCGACGACTCGAAAGAGTCTCGCAGCTCGAACACGTCGCTCGTGTTCTGCTTCCACAACGGCATTATCAACACGTTGAACAAAGTCCATACGAAAAAGCTCGGCTCGCCGGCCAACACGCAACTGAATCTGCGGCTGATTCTCGAGAACGTCAACCCGAGCTACCTGAAGGAATTCCGCGAAAAGCTCGAAATGCAGATCGAGGAGTACGGCCGCGAAATCAAATCGCTGCTGCTCGAGCAGACCGGGTCGGACACCGACATCGAGAAGCGCATCACGCTGTTCAAGCTCGATTCTTTTTCGCGACAGGTCGTGCAGGACAAATACTCGCTCGAAAAGCTGCGCGACTTCATTTTCTTTCTGGAAAACTGCCACAAGCAGGAAAACAAGAAGATTCAGACTCAGGAGCTGATCGACGAGTTCGAGAGCCGGATGAAGAACTATTTCTACGCCGGCAACAAGCTGATCGACGTGATCACGATCCTCGAGGGCGGCGGACGGCATCAGATCAAGACGTTCGGCGACTATCTGCGCAGCCGCACGTTCAATAACCTCAGCAGCAAGATCCGCTATGCCTGCCGGTTGATTCTGGACATCATCCCGAGTTGCTACGAACGAACGCTGAAGAACCATTTCCACAAGAATTTCGGTATCAATCTGTTCCTCGAAAAATATCAGGAGTACATCACCAAGACGAGCCGCGACGCCGATAACAAGGGACGCTTCGAGAAGTTCCTGATCGATCTGGGCATCCGCGACAAGTACTTCGCGCTGAGCGACGACGACAAGGAGATCGTCAAGAACTTCCTGTCGGCTTTGGGCAATCTGGACCAGACCTCGGTATCGGACTCCGTACAGATGATCATCCGCGACCTGCTGTTCAACCCGAACGGCCGGCCGAAGCCCTATATCGTCTATAACGCCGTGCAGGCATGGGAGTACAAGGACCTGCTGCCCGACGACTGTTTCGACATCAATCCGTTCGACATCGAGATCGAGAACGACGCCGACGGCCGTCTGGCTTACGACCGTCTGGTCGACAAACTGCTGCGTATCAAGTCGACGCTCGCACTGTTCGACGACAGCGGCAGCCTGTGGGACCTGTTCTGCGAAAACACGACGATCATCGTCAACGACCCGAATAACCCGACGGGATATTCCGACTTCAACAGCGAGTCGGTCAACAATTTCCTGCGTTTTCTGAACAGTTGCAAGATCACGCTGTTTTTGGACGAGGCATACGCCGAAAGCGTCAAGATCGAGGACCGCACGATGCCCAAGTGGCGGACGCTGTCGCGCTACATCATGAACAACATCAACGCGCAGTCGCGCATCAAGGCGGTCTCGTCGCTTTCCACGACCAAAAATCTGGCCGCCACCGGCGAACGCCTCGGCGCCGTCGCGCTGACGCCTCAGGCGTCGGACTTCGCCAAGTACGCCCGCAGCTGCAACAGCGCCGCGCACGGAAATAACAACTCGCTGCTGATGCTCAACAACACGCTGCAAACGGCACAGGTAGCCAAAAGCATCAAGGATCAGATCGAAGCCGAACTGCCCAAGAACGCTTCGCGTTCGAAGATCAAGAAAGCGATCGTCCGCTTCATCGTCAACCAGATCGACAAGACCGAGCAGTCGAACGAAATCAGCAAGACGAACCGCCAGCTGCATAAAACGGCCGGCTTCGAGGGCTCGCCGCTTTATCTGTTCCTGCTCGACGAACTGATCGCGCTGGACAAGCTCGACGTGCTGGGACTCCCCGACGACTTCAAGTATCAGGGCGAACCGTTCTTCGTCTACTATCAGGCCAAGTTGGTCGAAAACCTGAACCGGTTCCGGATCAACAAGAACTTCCGCAGCGAGTCGCTCAAGCGAATGAAAATGGCCAAGAGCGTCGCCGCCCGCCTGTTGGAGGAGGCGCCCGAAGGAACCGAATTGGGCTACATACAGTCCGACGGATCGTATCTGTTCAACTTCCGGATTCTCGGTCCGTTCTCCTACGCCGACGTACTGCTGTTCTGCCGCGCGCTGGCCAAGTACCGGGGCGTCGCCACGGTCCCGTATCCGACGGGGCTCGTACGCTTCTCGCTGGGCGGGTACATCGCCGCCGGCAAGGAAGGCATGAAAATTTTCTCGGCCGAAATCGAGGATGCTTTCTCGATCTTCATCCGCTACTGGACCCGGTTCGCCGCCGAGCGAGCCGACGAGGCCAACAAGGGAGTCGAGAGCAAGGACTTGCTCGAGCGCGTGTTCTACTCCCCGAAAGATCAGGACTTCATCGACAGCCTGATCCGCGACTACAAGCTGTCGGCCCGGTACAAGAAAGACAAGGCCCCGTCGCTGCAGATCCGCGACGTACGCTCGCTATACCATACGTCGCCCGAACGCAGCGGCGTGACGATCACGACGATCGGACGGTCGGCCAACTCGGTGATCGAGCTGCACGGCGACATCGTCGGCAGCTGCAAGGACGTGTTCGAGTTCGTACGCAGCTCCGCTTTCACGAAAATCTACGAAAACCTGCTCGCACAGGTCTACAAGAAAGTGCCCGCTTTGTCCGACATGGATTTCAACACGGTCAGCTCGCGATACAGCAAGGCCGTGATCCTGAAATACATCACCAATAAGAAGACCTTCCAGCCGAACCATCACGTACTGGACAATCCGGAGGAAAAGAACGTGATGCGCGAGATACTGATCGAAATGGAGAATCTGCTCTTCTCGGACAGCAAGATGAAAATTCTCGCGATCAACGCTACCGGCGACCCGGCTTTGGACAAAGCGAAGCTCGAGGGCTTGAACGCAATCATCAAGAAGTACATCCGTGAGATCCTGCTCCACTTCAACCTGCCTTTCGAGAAAGAGAGTTTGGAACCCAGCCGCAAGGAGATCATCCGCACGGCCGGCGAATGCTTCGAGGAGATCACGGGAATCAAGCTTTCGGAGCTCAACCTGAATATCTGGGTCGACGAATTCATGCGCAACCTGCGCGACCTGCCCGAGTTCAAGGGGCTGCTGATCTCGCAGAAAAGCATCGGCTACATCATGGATACGGTAGCCGAGGGCATCGCCCGATCACCGGAAATCACGGACAAGATCCTGTATCTGTACCTGCTCAACAACGACAACTCGTTCTACAAGCTGGTCTGCAAGAAGCTGCAATACTTCGACGAGAAGATCAAGAGTTGCGACGATGCCGAACTGCGGATGTTCACCGAGGAATTCGTTTCGGAAATCCTCCCGATGCAGCTCGAGGAGCTGAGCAACTACATCATGCGCAAGAAGGACATCAAGATCGCCGAGAGCGAGATATATGCCGTCACGCGGCGCGTGGTCCGGTTCTACATCAGCATGATCAAGCGCACGCGCGGAACCGACTATTACAACCGTTACGCGCACACGATGGTCCGCATCGTCGAGACGGCGTTCAAGAAACAGAACTCGAGCGTCAACGAAATGGTGCAGCACGGCATATCGCTCTACAAAGGATTCGCTATGGAGAACAAGGCACTCGAGACATTCGAAGGCGGCCGCATTTCCTGGATCAACGAACTGATGAGCAAATGCGGCGTGATCAGTTCCGAGCAGCCCGTACAGCAACACACGCGGATCGTGACCGATGCGAAGAAGCGTGAATACCCGTTCCATAAGATCGACCGGACCGAAAGCCGTCGGGCAGAGGCGCTGCCTTCGGACGACCATCCTACCGAGTATATCCGCTACATCGATACGCGCCCCGACTCGTCTTTCTTCACGAACCGGCTGTCGCGCTTCGTCCGGAACATGGACTCGGACGACTACCGTTGCAAGGTCGTCAAGCACGGTATCGTCAAGGAGCTGGTCATTTTCCAAAAGGGATACCTGAAGTACCTGACCGACAACTACCGGCTCAACTACACCGAGGATATCAGCCTGAAGGACATCGTGAATTTCATCCCGGACGTGATCTCGCTGCTCGGAGCGCCCGAAAAGCTGATTTCGTTCCCGCAGATAGGCTATTTCGACATCAAGGGTCCGTCGGGCAATATCAAGACGATCGTCACTCCGCTGAAAAAGGAAGCCGACTATTTCGGCGACGTAAAAAAACCGCGCCTGACGGTCATCAACGAAAAGGTGAAGGAGATCGGCGGTATCCCGCGTCACGGCTCGCTGTTTCTGGTCGAGGAGAACGACGGTAGCGTATTCGTGATCGAAATCAACGGCGACAGCGGGGTAGGCAAGAGCGAAATGATCGCGGCTTTCGTACTGAAATGGCTGCGCAACAACCTCGAGGGCATCCGTTCGGTCAAGATGATCGCCGGAGACATGTTCCACGAGTTCCAAGATGCCGACGGCAACCTGTACGGCATCGGCACCGAGGTGGGCGACTTCTCGCGCACGACGGATTTCGATCCGGATTACATCAAATACTACAAGTTCCTTTTCGAAAGCAGCGCCGACAGCAACGTCGACGACCGCAACGCGCGCAGCACCGTCAGCGGCATGTGCGACATCACGATGCCGTACCGCGTCGACATCATGCTGAGCGCCAGCAACTACTCGAAGGACGAGGGCGGCATCACGCGCATGGACAATCCGGAGAACTTTCTGCTTTACATCGACGCCCACGGCGAGCGGAAGGAGAAAGCCACCAGCGGCGACGGACCGAACTTCCAGCGAACGCTCAAGCGATACACGGCCGACAAGAACATCGTCGAGGTCATATCGCGGCACGGCAACTACCTGGACGACATACTCGACTGGGACTACAATCCGATCGACCGGCAGTATTACCTCGCCTCTTCGTACAAGCTGCTCGATAAGATCGACGTCACCGAAGTCGTCCGGATGATCTTCGTCGGCCACAGCTTCACCCGCGACGGTATCCGCTACACGATCGAAGACGTCGCGTTCGACATGATCCAGAACCGCTTTACCGCATCGACCGTATACGAAGACGAAGCGGAGAAAGTGTATACCGACATCGTGCTCGATCGCCGCATCTTCAGCTCGATCTTCGACGCGCTGGCCAGCACGCCGGGCGGGCAGCCGTTCATCGCCGAAGAGGATCAGGTCGAGACCGTACACCGGCTGATCGAATGCCTGCGAGGCGGCAAGGACGGCCGCGGCGGAGCACGCCATATCCAATGCGGCGTACTGTCGACCGAGATCGGCAAGAAAGGCCGCGAAATCACCGGTCCTCAGAAAGCCGCCGCCGCATTGAAGCAGCTCATTCAGGAAGTGCGCGTCAACAAGCCGGAGATCAACGAGGGCAAAATCAAGGTCAAGCGTCTGATCAACGAAAAATATTACCACATTTTCGGCGGGGAAATGAACAGTTCGGAACTGTGGCGCTATAATTTCTACCTGTATCAGTTGGAAAACATGCGCAAGGCCGACCTGCGCCGCATGGACAACCGCAACAAGCGGGTCGACATCTCCAATTTGGTCGATTTCCATCCGGTAGCTCCCGATCACGAGTTCAGCCCGCTGCTCGTCAATCCGAACCTGAACATCGAGCTGAGCAGCTTCAGCGAAACGTTCGAGGAACTGATGAGCTTCCCGAACTATCCGGAATTCGCCGAGGAGTTCGCCGCCAAGCTCGACAGGCTGTACATTGCCGACGGATACAGCGAGGAGACGAACATCAACAACATGATCGTCCAGTTGCTGATTCTCGAAGGTTACATCAGCAGCGACGATTTGGCTCAGGGCAGCGTGATCGAGAAAGTCAACCGCGAAACGATCGCTGCGGCGAAGCACGCCGTCGTACAATACCTGAACCGGCAACGTTCCGAGAGGGCCGCCGAACAGCCCCGGACCGCGGCGAAAAAAACGCCGGAGAAGTCCAAACAAGAGCGGAATAAATAAATACCGGACGCAAACCGATCGAAAATCCGGGCTCGATTACAGAGTCCGGATTTTCGTTTTATATCCGCTACATTGCCCAGACAGCGCTTGAATCGGGTATTGTATCGGCAAATTCAGGAGACCGGAGACCCGGTTTCCACGGATTGAAATCGCTATCCGTTATACGTTGAAACGCATAACGGCCGGAGCGCATATCGGACAATCCCTGTTCTCGGACTGAGTCCGAACAGGAGCGGAAGTCCGAAATCAGAGAGCGGCACCTCACGGCGCCGCTCTCCTTCACAAATCAAATCCCAACAAATTATATTCTATAGCTTCTTAAATAGTTTCAGTGTACATAGAATACCTTCGCGGCCTGCGACTGCACGCCCGTACCGGCGAACGTCGGGGACTGCTCGTCCTTCAACTCGAACACGCCCGAGTCGCTGCGCATGCTGCCGTCATAGCCTATCCACTTCAGCGTTACGTTCACCTGCTTTTTTCCGGCAGGCACCAGCCCGGCAATGTCAAAGCTGACACGCCCGTACCCCTGCATCAGGCGGGGATCTCCGAAGCCGTTATGTTTCAACGTCACGATTACGTGGTCGTCCGTCGAATTTTCCTCGTCAACCGCCAGGTTGATATAATGCGGATTCTTCTCGCTATTGCTGCCCCAGATCAAAAAAATCACGTTCAAATATTTCCCTGCTCCGAACCATGCGCTCCCCACTTCGATCGGATCGTTTCCGATGCTGTCTATCTGCTGTTGCGTCAGTTCGGAATACCGGACAGGTTTCTTGGTCAGCACCGAGCCGATCGCATTGGCCCGCACGTCGTACTCGCTGTCCGACTTCTGTTCCAGCACGGTGAAGTTCATCCGGACCCTCATTCCGTCCTCCGCCTGAAACTTCGCGTCCAAGTTTTCCGTTACGTTCAGCGTATTTCCCCCGTCGGTTTTCACGCTGAAACTCTTGCCCGTTCCCTCGACCATTCCGTAACATTCCTCGCCGTACAGACGATCGTCGTCATTGTCGTCCAAGCACGAGGCGAAAACCAACGACACGACTGCCGCTGCAGTGAAAAATTTTGTAAATTTAATCATAATACGCTTCATAATGAAATCCTGCGATAAATAATTCAATAAAATCGAAACTTCGGATACATTCGCAATCGCTTTTACAAAACCGAATTCACTATGTAAGATGCGCATCCCGGGCAAAACGTTGCATCAGGCAAGGCAAATCTCGGCGAAACGTCAGAATTTATAGCGGAATCCCACGCCCAGATTGACGTTCCAAGGATTTTGCGTCCGATAGGATGCAGGCTGGCGCTTGTTCTCGAAATAATAGCTGACCGCCGGTTCCACATAAATACCGAAATGATCCACCAGATCGAAACCGACGCCCAAACCCAGATTGACCGACCACAAAGCGCCGTCGGCCGCGATCTTGCGAGTCTCGGACGAAACGAAAGCCCGGTCCTTGTACAGTTCGGTCGTCCCGCGCGCAGACAAGGCGAACTCGGCCATCGCTCCACCCGAGAAATAGATGTCGAAACGTCCCCGGTCGAACACCGAATAATTGACCGTCAGCGGGATGCCCAGATAGTGCAGCCTCTGGCGATAACGGTAATTGAAAGCGCCCTCGATCTCGGCCTTTGAACTCATATAAGTATATACGAGCCCCGTTCCGATATGGAGGCGGGGCGTCAGGTACTTGTGAACGGAAAACCCGACCGACACGGGAAATTTGTGATCCATGTGGCTGTCTTCAAAAACCGGACTTTCCACTCTCATGGAACCGATATCCGCCAAACCCGCGTTCTGAATCAACAGCATCGGGGAACTGCCGGAGGCGGAAAGTGCGTTTGAAAACGTAGAAGCGTTGGCATACAGAGAGGCGGACCAACCCTTGCTCCTGCCGCCTCGCCTCTTGAGAGGCGCATCCGTTTGCGCGAACTTGCGCTCGTAAGCGGCTATCAACTCTCTGTTGGGGGCGGTCTCTGCGGACCGATCCGGTTGCGACGACATATCGCTTCCGGTCGCAGACGCGTTGTCCGTATTATCCCGAGACGGCGACGAATTGCCGGACGGGGCACCTGCGCCGTCGCTCAGACTGGCGAGGAGCGCAGTCGACGCTTTCGAACGGGGATCGATCAGTCGGACCGACCTGGCCGACTTCATGATTCGGTTCAGAGCCGTATCGTTGAAAGCAGGAGCCGTCCTCGAGGCGGAATCGCTACCGGAAACGGGAAGCGGCAGCGCCACCGTTTCGGCCATAGATTTCTCACCCCACGAGTGCGTGCGCTGAACCCGCCAAACGCCCAACCCGATGCCGAGCAGGACGACTGCGGCGGCGGCATAACGGCTCCACGAACGGAACAGAGGGACACGCTCGGCAGGATGCGCATTCGCATGCAGTTGCATGCGGCGCTGCATCTCCGCCCACGGCGGAACGGGCAATCCCGCCTCCGCGTCGTGCAGCTTGCGCCTCAATGCTTCATCCAACGAATCCCTTTTCATCTCAGATCACCTCCTCTTCTTTCAGTATTTTGAGCAGACATCCCTTGGCCCTCAGATATTGCGAGCGCGAAGTGCCTTCGCTCACGCCGAGCATCTCGGCAATCTCGCGGTGAGAGTATCCTTCGACGGCAAACAGGTTCAGCACCGCGCGGTATCCGTCGGGCAGTTTGCCGATACATCGCAGCAGCTCGGCGGTCTCCATACGTTCCACGGCCGATGCTTCGGTTCCTTCGACCTGCCTGAGCGCATCGATCTGCTCACTGCCCTGCAGCACGTTTTTCTTGCGCAGATACCCCAAGGCCGTATTGACGAAAATCCGTCTGATCCATCCTTCCAGCGATCCCTCGCCCCGGAAATCCCCAATTTTGGAGAAAACGGTGATAAAGCCGTCGTGCAGCAGATCCTGAGCGATCTCGCGATGGCACACATAGCGGAAACACACGCCGTACATCTTCGGAGCGTATTTTTCATACAGCTTCTGCTGCGCCGTCCGGTCATTCCTACTGCAACGCCTTATCAGTTCTTCTTCCGTCACGGGTTCCAGTCGTATCGCTCGTCCGTAGCTATAGATGAAAGGGGTTCGTAATTCGTTGCATGGATAACGGAATTTCAGAAAAAATATTTCCGCCCATACCGCCGATTTCGCATGTCATCGTGCGAAAATAGCGATATTTGCGTATATCGAAAAATCGAGCGTACTTTGTCTGTCGAAAAACTATCCGGAATATGATCGTTCAGGCTTCCGTCGCCGTCAGCGTCGACGGCTATATAGACGACCTATCGGACCGTCGGCTCGTCCTGTCGCACGCGGCCGACTGGGAAGAAGTCCGCAGTCTCCGCGCCGAAAGCGACGCGATTCTGGTCGGCGCCGAAACCATTCGTCGCGACAATCCGGCTCTAGTCATCCGCGACGAAAGGCTGCGCGAGCTCAGGGCCGAACGGGGACTGCCGGCCGATCCGGTCAAGGTCACGCTCAGCCGTAACGCCGATCTGGACCCGACCTCCCGCTTTTTTACGGAAGGCGACGGAGAAAAAATCGTTTTCGTAGGCCGTTGCGCGCCGCAGGACCGCACCGCGGCACTGAGCCGCGTAGCGACCGTCATCCATGCGGGAAGCGACTGTCTGACAGCGGACTACCTGATCGGAGAACTCGGTCGGAAAGGAATCGAACGGCTTTTTATCGAGGGAGGGAGTAGGGTGCTGACCCTGTTTTTGTCAGCAAATCGGATCGATTACCTGCGTGTCGCCGTAGCCCCGTTCTTTGTCGGAGAGCCGTCGGCCCCCCGAATGACGATCGGGGCGAAGTTTCCGTTCGACAAAGACCGCCGCATGACCGTACTGGACGTAAAAAAGGTAGGCGACATGACCGTCACGGACTACGCCTTGGGGCAGCAGGCGACCGATCGGACCCGGCTCCTTCAGGCAATTGGCCTGTCCTTAAAGTGCCCCCCGTCCGACAAGGCCTATTCGGTCGGAGCGGTACTCGTCACGCGCGACGGGCAGGTATTCACGGGCTACAGCCGCGAGACGGCCCCCGACAACCATGCCGAGGAGGAGGCGATCCTCAAGGCCGAACAAGCGGGCGCGACGCTCGAAGGGGCTACGATATACAGCTCCATGGAGCCTTGTTCGACCCGTCGTTCGAAGCCTCGGTCCTGCTCCGCACTGATTATCGACCGCCGCATGAAGCGCGTCGTTTTCGCCGTACGCGAGCCCGATCGCTTCGTCCGCTGCCGGGGCGAACAATCGCTCCGCGACGCCGGGATAGAAGTGTGCGTACTGGAGTCGCTCGCCAAACAGGCGCTCGAAGCCAATGCCCACATTCTCTCCGGGCAATCGTGAATCCGGCCGCCGAATCCTCCACCGCGCCCCGATGCAGCCGATCGCCGCGCGTAATGTCCCCAATAATGAAGAAGAAAAGACATAAAGCCGTCGGCTCACGAAAAGATCGGGCAATCCGCCCGCATACGAATAATCCGTGCTGAGAAAGCGGAAAAAAACCGGTTGCAATTCCGAATAATTGTTCGGATATTTGCATTCGCAATAAATGAATATTCATTCATTATGGCAAAAAAAGTGGACCAGACCAAAATCGAACGAATCCGCAACGCTTCGGTCGAGGTCATCAGCGAGCACGGGATACTCGGCGGTTCGGTAGCGTCGATCGCCGAGCGGGCCGATGTTTCGGTAGGGTATTTGTACCGGCACTACCCGGGTAAAACCGAACTGATCAACGACTTGCTCGAAAACGCGCTGAACGCGATCACGGACCGTATCCACGCGCTCATTCGCGAAACGGACGACATCGAGCGAATCGTCGGCGGCATCGTGGGCTTTCTGATCGAAAGCGCGGCCGACAATCCGGCCAAGCACAAGTTCCTGATCATGTTGCTGAACGACTTCTCGGTCGAGATCAAACCCGAAAGCCGGAAAAGAATCATAGAAATCGGCGAAGTGCTGCTCGAAACGGGACAAAAAAACCATACGGTCCGGGGCGATATTTCGGTCAATGATTTGTATATTGCGCTGGTCGGAATCCCCATGCAGTACCTCGCCTCGCGGTACCGGTTCGACTTCGACAGCCGACCGTGCGACACGCAGGAGCTGATCCGCAAAATCACCCGGGTATCGCTGAGCGCGATCCGATAAAGTAAAACGGTAATTACTGGACAATATGAAGCGATTAATCTTATGGTGGCTGGCGACTTGTACGGCGGCGGCCGTCACCGGGCAGCCGAAACAGGCTCTGACGTTCGATCAGGCGCTCGAAATGACGATGACCCGCAATCCCGAGCTCGAAGCCATCTCTTACGAGAAGGAAACCGCCGAAAAGGAACGCAAGGCCGCCTACGGGTTACGATTGCCCAAAGCATCCGTAACGGGCGCCTATATCTATATGGGCGATGACATGGCAATCGACATGAACGATCTGAAAGCTCCGGTCGGCGGCGTCTTGGAAGGTCTCGGCAACCTGCCGAACATTCCGCCGGCCATCCTGCAGCAGGCATCCTCTCTGCTGGCCAAGGATTGGTCGATGAAACTGCAGGACCGCAGTTTCGCCAACGTGGGCGCCAACATCACGTTGCCGCTTTATACGGGAGGAAAAATCAACGCGGCCAACAACGCGGCCAAGATCAAGATCGAGGAGGTAGCGGAGAAAGGAAACCAGACGCGCGGATTGCTCGTGTCGGAACTGACCGAACGCTATTACGGACTGGTTTTGGCCCTTCAGGTAGTCGAGGTGCGCCGTCAGGTACTCGAGGGAATGCAGCATCACCTGTCGGACGCCAAAGCGCTCGAAGCCAACGGTATCATCGCCAAGGGCGAGCGTCTCTACGCCGAAGTCCATACGGCCGAAGCCGAGCGCGAGCTGCTCAAGGCCCAGAAAACGGTCGAAACGCTTTACAGCGCATTGTCCAACACGCTGGGCGGCGACGAATCGACATACATACCCGCCACTTCGATGTTCATTCTGAACGATATAGAGAGCGTAAGCTATTTCAAAGATTTAGCCAAACAGCACAGCCCGTTGCTCAAGCAGGTCGGATATAAGAAACAGCTGGCAACGGAGAACATGCGGCTCCAGCGGGCCGATTTCGCACCGCAGGTGGCCCTGACCGGCATGGCGGCCTTTTATAATTATCAAGTTTCGCCGATCATACCCAAGTGGGCCGTCGGAGCCGGCGTATCGCTGAAGATCTTCGACGGGCTCAACCGCGAATACAAGTTCAGCGCGGCCAAGTCCCAGATCCGTCAGGTCGAAGCCGTCGGACATCAGGCCGAGAGCGACATCCTGACCCTGATCGACAAGCTCTACAACGAGATGGTCACCTATTCGCAGCAGCTACCTTCGGTCAACGCATCCGGCCGGTTCGCCGAGGAATACCTGCGAATCAAGGAAGAGGCGTTCAAGGAAGGAGCCGCCCCGTCGTCGGACGTCGTGGACGCGCGGCTCAATCTGGCCAAAATCCGCATCGAACGGCTTCAGGCGGCCTATTACTACGACATGATGCTCGCACGCCTGCTCGAAGCTTGCGGCCAAAGCGAGCTTTTCCCCGATTACGGCAAGCGGGCCGCAGCCATGCCGATCCGCTACGAACACGATTTTTAAACCCGATTCTTAACGAAAAACATAATATTCGATCATATGAAAAAAAGCAATGTCATCGGACTGACCGTCGGCATCGTCGTTACGATCGTCGCCGTCTCGCTGATCAGTTGGTTCGCCATTCGTCCCGTACCGACGCTCATTCAGGGCGAGGTCGAGGCTACGGACATCAAAATCTCGTCGAAGCTGGCGGGCCGTATCGAGCAAATGGACGTACAGGAAGGCGAGCGCGTCAAGAAAGGCCAGCTGCTGTTCGTACTGAGCACGCCCGAAGCGGAAGCCAAGCTCCAACAGGCCGAAGCCGCGCGCATGGCGGCCAGCGCTCAAAGCACGAAAGCCCGTAAAGGAGCGCGCGTACAGGAGATCGAAGGCGCGATGAACATATGGAAAAAGGCCGAGGCAGGACTGGAACTGGCGCGCAAAAGCTACGAACGAGTCAAAAACCTGTACGAATCGGGCGTAGTACCCGAACAGAAATACGATGAAGCCGCCGCTAATCTCAAGGCAATGGAAACGACCGCAGCGGCAGCGAAAGCTCAGTACGACATGGCTATCGAGGGAGCCCGCAGGGAAGACCGCGAGGCGGCCGAAGCGCTGGTCAAGCAAGCGTCGGGAGCCGTCTCGGAAGTCGAGTCGTACATCAGCGACGCGATGCAATACTCGCCGATCGACGGCGAGATTTCTACGGTCATCGCTCAGCAGGGCGAGCTGATCAGCGCAGGCTACCCGGTCGTCACGCTGCTCGACATGAACGACTTGTGGGTGACTTTCAACATCAAGGAAGACCTGTTGCCGAAAATCAAGATCGGCAGCGTACTGCAGGCTTACGTACCGGGCATCGGCCGGACGATCGAACTGAAGGTCTATTACATGGCCGTGCAGGCCGAATACGCGACTTGGTCCGCCACCCGAACCAAAGGCGACTTCGATATCCGCACGTTCGAGGTCAAGGCCCGCCCCGAGGGAAGAATCGAAGGGCTGCGGCCCGGCATGACCGTCACGGTAAACTGGGACGAAATCCGATAGACGGAGAATTCGGCCCGCCGACCATCCGCACCGGAACCGAAACCCGGCCTTGCGGAGAGGTCGGATCGAGCGTCTGCACCGCCGGACGCATCGAGCCGAAAACTTAAACCGCTTGGAGTCATGAGTTATTTCAGAGCATTCCGCAACGCATTTGTCCGGGAACTGAGATCGTTCGGCAGCCATAAGTTTTTCTACATGCTGTCGCTCGGACTGCCGATCCTGTCGTTCCTGTTCTTCATTCTGCTGTTCCGGACGGGCGTCCCCCGGGACATGCCGGTCGCCGTACTGGATCAGGATAACTCTCCGTTGTCGCGCCGGCTGACCCGGATGATCGACGCGACCCCTTCGGCCCGGGTCGTCTACCAGATCACCGATATGAAGGAGGGAGAGCGAATGATGAAGCAGGGAAAGATCGACGCCATTATCCAGATTCCGAGCGGGCTGGAGAAAAACGTATACAGCAACACGCAGGCTCGGGTCATGGCCTATATCAACGGCCTGAACCTGACGAAGAACGGATTGCTGAACAAGGATATTCTGACTGTCGCCACGACTTTTTCGTCCGGCATCCAGCTGCAGACGCTGATGAAAAAGGGATTGTCCGAAACGGAAGCCTACAACCAGATGATGCCGATCTATTTTGAAAAACACATCCTTTTCAATCCGTACACCAATTATAGCTACTATCTGCTGCCGAGCTTCCTCCCGCTGATGCTGATGCTCTTCGCTTTGCTCACGGCCGTCTTTACGATCGGAGTCGAGCTCAAGAACGGCACGGCCTCCGAATGGCTCGCCGCCTCCGGAGGCCACACGTCGGCCGCTCTAGCAGGCAAACTGGCGCCATACACGGTCATTTTCTTCGTGCTATGCTTGCTAATGGACACACTGCTGTTCAAATACGTCGGCGTGCCGCTCAACGGCAGCGTTTCCATGCTGCTCGTGAGCGGGCTGTTTTTCGTACTGGCCTCGCAGGGCATAGGCGCGTTCATCGTTATCCTGCTTAGCAATCTGCGTCTGGGACTGTCGATCGGAGGAGGATACTCGGTGCTTTCGTTCACGTTCTCGGGCCTGACGTTTCCCTTTTTGGCCATGGATTTGCCGGTACGGATCGTCGGATACCTTTTTCCCATGACCTACTATATGGACCTGTTCATCGATCAGGGCATGCGCGGAGCGCCGACAGCCGATTCGGCAATCTATCTGGTCGGTCTGGCCGCTTTTCTGCTGCTGCCGTGGACGGTGATCCTGCGCCTGAGAAAAATCTGTACGGAAGAAAAATACTGGGGAAGACTATGATCATGAAGACAAACCGGTTCCGTTCCAAATTCAGGGAATTTTCGAGTATTCTGCGAAACGAATACCGCCATATATTCCACGACGCGGGCGTCATACTGATCGTCATAGGAGCTATTTTCATCTACTCCACGGCCTATTCGCTGGCCTATAAGAACGAAGTGCTGCGCAACGTTCCGGTAGCCGTCGTCGACAACAGTCATACGGCCCAGAGCCGTCAACTCGTCAGAGCGCTCGATGCCACGCCGAACCTGCGCGTCGCATACAAGTCTTCGAGTCTCGAAGAGGCCAAGCGGCTGTTCCACGAGCGGAAAATCAACGGCATCATCGTCATTCCTTCCGACTACGAGAAAAAAATCATGCGCAACGAGCGGGTCAACATCTCGATTTACGCCGACGCCAGCTATTTTTTGATGTACAGACAAGTCTTTTTCGACGTGATGGGCAGCGTGCTCTACTCGAACAGCCAGATCGAGTGGGTCCGTTTCGTGGCGAAAGGCGCGCAGCCCGGTCAGGCCGCAGCGCTGAGCAATCCGGTCCAGACAACGATCGAGAACATGTACAATCCTTACGGCGGATATGCCACGTTCATCATGCCAGCGATCCTGATCGTCATCATACAACAGACGCTGCTCATCGGCATCGGCATGGTCGGAGGCACATGGCGCGAGCGAGGACTCTACAAAACGCTGATTCCGTGGGGAGAAAAGAGACTCTCGGTCATTCCGATCGTCTTAGGCAAATCGACAGCCTACCTCTCGATCTACTGCGCGACGCTGCTCTACGTCATGGGGTTCCACTACAAGGTTTTCGGGTACCCGTCGAACGGAGCGGCCGGCGACGTCGTACTGTTTCTGATTCCCTACCTGCTGTCGTGCACGTTTCTGGGAATCGCGCTCTCGTCCCTGTTCAGGCGGCGCGAAAATTCCCTGTTGTTGCTGCTCTTCACATCCATACCGTTTCTGATGCTCAGCGGCGCGTCGATTCCGCAGGAGTCGATGCCGCAATGGCTTTTCCAACTCGGCAGGATCATACCGAGCAGCAGCGGCGTAGACGGATTCATCCGTATTCGGACGATGGGCGCGACGCTGAGCGAAGTAAGCGTTCAGTTCTGGACCTTGTGGATTCTGTCGGGACTCTACTTCATACTGGCCTGCCTGGGCATGCGCGGCGTACTGCTCCGGGTCGAAAAGGGAAAATAGGCACGAACGAAATCATACGAACCGAAAAAGACCAACCGAATAAGCAATGAAAATAAAGACAGGACTGGCCGCTTTCGGCCTGTCGGGGCAGATATTCCACGCCCCGTTCATCGAGGCTCATCCCGATTTCGAGCTGACGGCTGTCGCCGAACGGAGCAAGAAAAGCGCGCAGGCGACATATCCCGACGTCGAATCGGTCGATTCGTTCGAGGAATTGCTGCGTTGCGACGTCGAACTGATCGTCGTCAACACGCCCGACGCAACCCATTATCCGCTGTGCCGGGCCGCCTTGGAAGCCGGGAAACACGTAATCGTCGAAAAACCGTTCGTCACGACGATTCGCGAAGCGAAAGAACTAATCGAGATAGCCGACCGGAAAGACCTCATACTCATCACATACCAAAACCGACGATGGGACGGAGATTTCCTGACTCTCCGGCAGATCGTCCGGCAAGGCTCGCTGGGCAGGCTCGTCGAGATACAGTCCTCTTTCCAACGATACCGCCCCCGACTCGGACAATCCGCATGGAAAGAGACACCGGGCGCCACCCGCGTCGGAATCACATATAACCTGTGCTCCCACTTGTGCGATCAGATCGTCGCGCTGCTGGGCAAGCCCGAGGGAGTGTGGGCAACGCTCGACCGACAACGCGACGGCAGCCGGATCGACGACTACAGCCTCATCGTGCTCGAATATCCGGGCATACGCGCACAATTGCGGGCAGGCATGCTCGTCCGCGAACCCGGTCCGAGATTTGCCGTCTACGGCACGGACGGAGCCTACGTCAAATACGGCCTCGATCCCCAAGAAGATGCCTTGAGGCACAGAGGCGCGAAGCCCGCTCCCGGCGACTGGTGCACGGAAGCCCCGTCGCAATGGGGAGTGCTTCACGACGAGCACGGCCGACGCGCTTATCCGACCGTAACGGGCAACTACATGCGTTTCTACGACCGGGTCCGCGATACGCTGCGCGAGGGGAAGGCTCCGGCCGTTACGCATGAGCAAATGCTGTGGGACATGCAGATCCTCGAAGCGGCGTTCGAAAGCGACCGGACAGGGAGCACGATCCGCTTATAAGACAAAGGCAGAAGCAAGGACGGACCGCCCGACATCCGTCCGGGACAGAATAACCGAGCAACCATTTTAAAAGATCGAATTATGAAAAGCAAATTCCTCGAAGACTTCAAGAAATTCGCCATGCGCGGCAATGTGGTGGACATGGCCGTCGGTATCATTATCGGCGGCGCGTTCGGCAAAATCGTTTCGTCGCTGGTAGCCGACGTCATCATGCCTCCGATCGGACTGTTGATCGGGGGAGTCAACTTCACCGATCTCAAGATCACGCTCGAAAAAGCGGTTCTCTCGCCGGGAGGCGAGGTCGTAAAGCCGGCCGTCTCGATCAACTACGGCAACTTTCTGCAAACCACGCTGGACTTTCTGATTATCTCGTTCTCGATCTTCCTGCTGATCCGCCTGTTGAGCAAATTGCAGGAGAAAAAGAAAGAGGAAGCGCCCGCACCGGCAGCTCCCCCCGCCGACGTGCAGTTGCTGACCGAGATCCGCGATCTGCTTAAGAACAAACAGGATAAGTAGCAGCGCGGGGAACATCCGCGAAACCAGTATCCCTGCCTCGCGATGCGGTCGTCGCTCGGCTTCAAGACGGCAAAACGGGAGACGGAACGACCGGATATTTCGCACATTCATTCCAATCAACATAAGCCAGAATGACCCACATAGAAACGGAGCGGCTGATCCTACGGCAATTCACGGAGAAAGACGCGGGCGCCCTGTTTTCCCTCCTGAGCGATAAGGAAGTGAATACGTTTCTTCCCATGTTTCCGCTAAGGGACATAAAAGAAGCGGAAGCGTAGCTGCGGAACAGATACATCACAAACAGCCCGGGACAGCGAGTCTTCGATTACGCGCTCTGTCTCAAAGAAGATAACGTTCCCATCGGCTATGTCCACGTAAGCGGAGACGACAGCCATGACTTGGGATACGGGCTGAGGAAGGAATTATGGCGAAAGGGACTGTGCTCGGAGGCATGCCGAGTAGTAATCGGCAGGGCGAGACAGGCCGGCATTCCGTATATTACGGCAACACACGACGTAAACAATCCGCACAGCGGGCAAGTCATGCAAGCCATCGGCATGAAATACCGGTACTCCTACAAGGAACTGTGGCAGCCTAAAAACTTCATGGTCACTTTCAGGATGTACCAGCTCAATCTCGACGGATGCGAAGACAGGATTTATAGAAAATACTGGGACCGATACCCCCATTTCATAGAACCGGAGCCATAAAAAAACGTCGCAAGCGTGCAATAAGGGGAAGCAACCTTCTCTTTGACTGCCGTCCGAATGGCAAATCGCCGAAATAGAATACGCGCCGGACATTCTGTCCGGCGCGTATCTCAAACGGTGTGCACGACGTGCAGCGCTACATCGGAGGACGTCCGCCCGGCAACGAATCGCCGTCGGGTATATTGAATTTCTTTTTGCCGTTACCGGTAAAAACGCGCAAGTTATATACGAAATTCAGGCTCACGTAACGCCCCAACACATTGGAAGTGACGTTCTCGATATAGTTTTCGGTCACGTTCCGGGAAAACCCCTTGTTGCGATCCAGCAAGTCGTAAACCCGGACGCTGACCTCGCCGCGCTGGTTCCGGAACAGTTTCTTGCCGATCGAAGCGTTGATCAGCAGGAACTCTTCGGTAAACTTATCCGTCACGCCCCGATACTTGGAATAGCTGCCGTCCGCCTGCAACGTGAATCCGGCCCACGTGACCCACTTCACCCGAGCCGTTCCGACGCCGTTGAAATACTCGTTGCTGTTGGCCGAATGCGTAATATTGTAGGAAGCCCGGTACGAAACGGTGAAATCGAATTTCTCGCTGATATTGCTGCCCACGACGATTCCGCCGGAATAGGAGGTCGTATTGGTCTTGCTGCGTACCAGATTGGAGATAGTCGGCAGCGAAGTATATCCCACTCCCAAGTTGAAATTCACATTGCTGGCCAGCCACTTGACAGGAAGTCCGTAATCCACCGCTCCCCGTACGTTCCAATAGCCGTTCAAGTTGACCGGGCGGGAATACTGAGCTCCCTGATCGAGCACGACCACCGTCTCGCCCGCATCGTTCTTCACCTCATAACCGGGACGGTCGGCCCGCTCGATCGAGTTGGCGATGTAGTTCGACCGGGCATTCCCCCAAAGCATGGCCACGAAAGTCCGTCCCTTAGTCACGTTCGTATTCGTATAACGCAGGTGCAGCATATGATTGTAGACCGGACGAAGCGACGGATTGCCCTGCGATACGAACAGCGGATTCGACACATCGAGCACATCCTGCAACTGACTGACCGACGGATTGCTCGTATAGCTTCTCAGCATCGTCCGCAGCGAATTGGTCCGTGAAAATTTGTAATCCAACATAGCCATATAGACGAGATTGTCGAACCCCGCCGACATATTCGACCGCGAAACCGTCGGGAAAACCTGATCTCCGGTCAGCGTAGCATGCTGATAATCGATATTGGTCACGAACATCGCCTTTTCGCTACGGTAGCGGAAACCGGGCCCGGCCCGGTGGGTCAGATAACCGCTGTTATAGGTATTCGACAGACTGTCCAGAAACAGGTAATCGGGCAATTCGTACGAACGCTTGTCGCGGTCGGAATAGTTGTACGACAGGCTATAGTTCAGCAACAGCTGAGCGCGGTCGCTCACAGGCTCGGAATAAGACAACCGGCCGCTCAGATTGTATCCGCTCGAATAGTTGGCGATATATTGGTCGAGTTGGGACGTCGAGTCGGGATCGAAATAGCGCGTCAGCGAATAGCGATCGTTGTCTTGATCGTTTTTCGACAGACCGCCCTGAAACGAGGCAACCAGCACACGGCCGGGCCGACCGCCGAAACGGTGCATCCAGATCAGACTGCCCGACAGGTTGTAGCCGGTGGACCGATTGCTGGAAAGGCTTTTCAGAAAGTTCAGGATCGTCCCTTCGACACCGGCCCCCCCCGCCAGTGTCGCCGACGTATCGCTGCTCGACACGTCGTGGGTCTGGAAGCGAAGCGTCGGACGGAACATCAGCGTATTGTTCGAGTCGATCTTGTACTCGATGCGCGCGTTGAGCCGATGATTGAAGTTGCGGGTACGGGAAACGCCTATATCGTGATATTGTTGCCCGATGAAATAATCGCGGTCCGTCAGCGCCTCGGTCGTATTGTCCGACGAGTTGAAAAAATAGCTCGCGCTCAGTTTCAGTTTCTCCCGCCATTCGTTCGAGTAGTTCACTCCGACCGACCGGACGGTCGATATGCCGCTTTGATTGCCGATCAGGAAATTACCGGCGCCCCGTCCGCCGCCTCCGCCGTTCATCACGCCGAGCAGGTCGTCGATAGCGAAATTCTGCTGGTTGACGTTATTGACCATCCCGAGAAACGTGAGCCGCCGGGAACCTTTGAAAAGGCTCAGGTTCAGTCCCACGTTGTACAAGTCGTCGAACCCGTAGCTGGCTGCGAATTTGCCGAACTTGGCCCGGTCGACCCCGTCTCTGGTAACGATATTGATCGCCTTGTAATCCTCGCCGTCGTCGACGCCGCTGAATTCGGCCTGATCGCTTTTCTTGTCGAACACCTCGATCTTATCGATCACCTCGGCAGGTAGATTCTTGATCGCGGTAGTAACGTCATCGCCGAAAAATTCCTTGCCGTCGATAAGCACTTTCTTCACCTCTTCACCGTGCGCTTCGACCGTTCCTCCGTCGACCTTGATGCCCGGCATCTTGGCCAGCAGTTCGTCGGTACTGGCATCCTGCGTCACCTTGTAAGACCCGGCGTTATAGACGACCGTATCGCCCTTCTGGGTCGTGCGCATCGCTACCGCCTCCACGACGGTCTCGCCCAACTGCTTCACGTCGGGCTGCATCGCAAGCCGACCGAGCTGCACCTGTTTTTTGTCGATCTTCACCGACGCGGTATAGGGCTTCATCCCCAGATAGGTCACTTTCAGCAGGTAATCCCCGAAAGCGAGAGTCGGAAGCGAGAATTGTCCCGAAACCGCCGTCGTGGCATACGTCTTCTGGTCGGGCTTGTCGGCAGGCGCACACTCCACGACAGCCCCGATCACAGGCTCGCCCGTCGACCCGTCGACCAGCTGCCCCGAAACGACGCCCGAGCCCTTGGACTGAGCGAGCGACGGATAGGGCAGGGCCCACGCCCAAAGCGACACGATACAACATATCAACGATACTCTGAATTTCATAACTTATTTTCCGTGACAATTAACCGACTGCAAAGAAAACCCATTTTCCTTTCCATTCGCCTTTTGCACCGGTAAAACGGAAAATATAGCGGGTGAACCGCCGCAGGAAGCCGCTCGGGGAAGGACCGGAGAGCGAAAAACCGGGTCGTCGGCCCAATGAACGGAAAAGACACCGCCTCGGCACCTCCCCTGCATTCTCAAGGATAAACGATAGGATTACTCTTGCTTCCTATACGTTGCCCGTTTTCATCTACATCTCCGAAAAGATAACGTTTCAGATAATTGCTGTCCCGCTCCAACTCTTCCATAGTATACATGGCTAAAGTATCCGGATCGAATACGTAAACGGCGAATGAATCTCTCGGAGTACGAGCCATCTGTCGTGCAGCAACTGTATACGACCTCATTTGTCCGGGTTTCACCAACTGGAAATAGGGATATACCTCCGGCCACCGGGTCGATACATTCAAATATTTTCCCTCCCATTTCAGACTGACACAAAATCGAATATTTTTGTCTGAATTGTTCTGGAGTTCCCAGAAATACTGTTCACCAGCCCATGGCCTCTCGCAACCAAAAGTACTGATACCCCAAAAAAGGCATGCACCTAATACATAACGGATAAATTTCATAAACGACACAAAATCATGCGGCAGCAACAAATCAGACCAATAAATTATCGAAGCACATATCTCCGGACTTCCGCAGACGTTCCGGCTCCGAAAACTATACCCCTTCCAAGAACCAACGCTTGAACTCGGGCACGCGCGCCTTGCTGATCACGATCCGCTCGGGAGTCTTGACGCACAGATTCAACGTCAGGCGGCTGCCGAACCAGACCGACAGATCGGCGATCGCCCGGCGCGATACGATGAACTGCCGGTTGGCACGGTAGAAATCGGCCGCAGGAAGTTGTCCCATCAGCGTATCCAAAGACCTGTCCACCGGCAGCGTCCTTCCGTCGAGGGTCGCTACCGAAACCCGCTCGTCCGAAGTATGGAAATAGGCGATCTCTTCGGGCGTCAGCGGCACCAGCTTATCGCGGAACGGGATTAAAAAACCGCGCGAACGCGAAGTCACGAAGCGGTTCGTCTGCTCAACATACTCGGCCACTTGCGGCGCCGACAGTCTGCGAAGCTTGTCGAATGCCCGGCGAAGCTCCTCTTTCTTGATCGGTTTGAGAATGTAGTCGATGCTGTTGACCTTGAAAGCATCGAGCGCATAACGGTCGTACGCGGTCGTGAAAACGATCGGGCATTCGATGTCTATCTGCTCGAAAATCTTGAAAGCCTGTCCGTCCGCCAGATGAATATCCATAAAAATCAGATCGGGCAGGGGATTGTCCTTTACCCAGCGGACCGTTTCGACGACCGTCTCGATCACGGCCTCGATACGGATCGAAGGGTCGATCTGGAGCAGCAGGGCTTTCAGGTTGGTGGCAGCCGCCGTCTCGTCTTCGACAATCAGGACATTCATGCTTTCTCGGTATTAAGTGTTTAATGGGAAAGATTTCGCCGTTGCTCCTCGATTCCGTCGAGCACGAAACGGACATTGATCTGTTTCTCGAGCAGATCCTGCGGAACATAGAAATAGTGATTCGACGACTCGTATCCGATAACCGGATCGGCCTTCACCAACGGCAGCAACTCTCGGGCATGAGCGGCCTCCGACTCGGCGGCCCGACGCATACGCTCCAGGCAGAGGAGCTTTTCGTCCCGATCGGACGATGCGAGAAAACGGTCTCGTTCCATCGTGAAACGAGCCTGAGCAGCCGAGGAGGCACAGTGAATACGGACCACTTCGGCACGCCCCAGCTCACGCTTCAGGGCGAGTCGCTTTTTCCCCGACGCGAGCGCAACGGCCGAACGCAGCGCCTCGCATCCGCATGCGAATCCTTCGGCCACTTTCTCCATCTGCCTGACAAACGTCTCGGCAGGATACACCGAGCGCCAATCGTCCAGCGCATCGTAGGGAATTCCCACCATGCTGGCCCGATAACCCGTCGGCTCGAGATAGAGCGGATTGGCCGGTCCCATATGCTGGGGGCCGCTGTAAAGCGTCAGACCGTGATAAGGGAACTGTTCGAACGCATCCGAGAAAGCTTTCCACGCCCTTCTCACTTCGGGTGCGGCCCGCTTCCCGTAATACTTTTCGGCCAATTGCCTCAAGGCTGCCTCGCTGTCGCCGTCCCCGTGCGACTGAAACAGTTCCAGATTGGCAGACGGATAGCCGCCCAGACTCCAACTGAGCATCACGCCGTCCGTCGAAGCGGCGGCCAGATTGCCGGCATGGCGGGCCACCAAATCCAGCACGGGCAGAGCTGGAACCACGGCCATTTCCCACGAAGCATTGACTTGGACCTTGGCGACCGTCTTCAATCCGGCCTCTTTCGCATAGCGCCAATGGGCCATTGCCCTCGGCCCCGGCCCGACAGCCGACAGCGAATACTCGCCCACGGCCGAGGCGACTCCGCCACGCTCGATCGGCAACGCCCACTCGCTGACCGACATCAGCCAGCACGATTTCGGAAGGCGGCGGATGATCTCGCGGGCCTGCGAGTCGTCCCATCCCCAATCCCAAACCAGCACCCGCGCTTCCGGATTGCCGGCGAGAACCCCCTCGGAAATCGCCGTATTGACTTCGGCGATCAGCTCGGCATAGGAACGCCCCGCACAGCGACTGCATCCCGCACGGTTTCCGTGCGAAACGCAGTTGGTCAGATTTTCGGAAGCCGTGATCGAAAAAACGCCCGCAAGTCCGGGGACCTGCCGGAACACGCTCTCCAACGAACGGCTCAGCCAGCTTCTGACCTCCGGCAACGACGTGCATAAAGTCCTCAGATCGCCTTCGGCCGTGCCGGAAAGAGACCTTCGCCGGGCATCGGCCTCGAAAAACGAACCGGGCATCGCACGAGGCTCGTTCACATACAAATATACTCCTATGCCGTATCTGGCAGCCCGCTCGACGAGCCGGCGCAACCCCTCGATGCGCCGCGAGGCATCGTCGGCCCCCGGAAAAATACCGTCAGGCTCCACCAGCGTCCGCAGCACCGAATGAATCCATATGCCGTTGATCCCTTTTTCCGACAAACGCTGCAAAAGCCCCTCCGGATAGGACGACAGATCGGGATCGGTCAGCGGATCGCCGTATGCGGCAAAATAGGAAAAGATCAGACGCAGGTCGAACCGCTCCTCCGGACTTTCCGTCTCCGTCCGTCCGGCCCGCTTCACGGGCCGGGGCCGCCGGAACTCCTCGATGAACGAGAAACGCGGTTCTTCCCGGGCAAAAGCTTCTCGGCCGAACGTCCCCAAAAGCGAATCGATGCGGGCCGCTCCTCGCATCGCCCGCTCGTCAGGAGCCCGATAACGCAACGGCTCGCAAGCGGGCTTGACATTGCCCAGCTTGACAAACAGAAAGTCGTCCTCGATCAGCCGCCATGCCAATTCCTCGCGCGTCAGTCCCAGCAGGGTAAGCAACTGATCGTACGGCAACAGATGCCAGTTCCTGCGCAGCACGGTAATATAGCCCCTCGCATCGCTCCAGTACGGTTCGATTCCGCGCTGCGGACGCAGTCCCATCGAAGCGGCCAGCCTGTTCACGTTCTCCTCGCTCGTTGCAAGCACCTCGGCCAAACGTGCAGCCGGAACCAACGTCCAGTTCCGCCAGACAAAAGCATGCTGCCGATCCGGGAAATAGGGATACTCGACGGCAGGAAGCGTTCCTCCCTCTCCAGGCAAAGAAAAGGACTCGGATGCCGCTCCGGCGCACGGACAGGACAAAAGAAAACCGCACAACAGGAAAGTCAATCGTTTTATCGACATATCGTTCAATATCGTCTAGGGTTTCACCAATGGAAGCTCGACCCGAAACAGCTCATTTTCCCTGACGACCCGTATATCGCGGGAAATCAGCAGCCGGTAGCGCGAGGAGAGGTTCTTCAACCCGATTCCGGTCCCCGGAGGCGTATCGATTTTCGGAATAACGGGATTGGAAACCGTGAGCATACCGCCTTCGGTACGGATTGCGATGCGCAACGGCCGGGCAAGCGTAATACTGTTATGCTTGACGGCGTTCTCCACAAGCGGCTGCAACGACAACACGGGCAGGCGCCAGTTGCGGTACCGCTCGTCTATACTCATATCGCAGAACAGCTTGTTCTGGTAACGGATCGTCAGCAGATAAAGGTAGGCCTCGATAAAGTCGAGCTCCTCCGAAAGGGTGGCCAGCTCGCTGCGACCCGAACGCAGCATGTAGCGGAACGTGTCGGCCAGCCGGTCGATATAGAGCTGGGCATTCTCGTTCTGCCCCTCGCGCACGAGCATCGACAGCGAATTGAGCGAATTGAACAGGAAGTGCGGACTGATCTGATTGGCCAACATATTGTACTGCGTCTGCAGATTCTCGTTTTTGAGGCGTTCGTTCTCGATCGTAATATGCTGTTTCTGGTAGAGCAACTCGAATATCTTTCCGTACAGGACCGATACGACCAGCATGAACGAGGCTTTCATGACCAGAAACGGATTGTAAAGACGCCCTGCGGAAAGCTGAACATACCATTCGCCGGACCGGTTCAGACCCGGAACGAGCAGATAAAAAACGACGGTCGCCGCCACGCTCAGCAAAATCTTGCGCACCAAAGAAAAACGACGGACCGTGTTGAGCGACACGACGGCCCACGACGCGACGAAAAAATAGACGACCTGCACGACGACGTAGTCGGTCCGAATCGGCGGGCGGCGCCCCCGGGGATCCGCTCCGATCAGAAAGAACGAAAAATTCACGAGCAGCGTCAGCGCGAGCGCGAGCAGCACGTTGATAACCACAATTCTGTAGCGGACCGGCTTCATGCCGTAACGGATCATGCGTTTCATATCGGACTTTTCTGCTTACGGCCGACGTTTCGTCTTTACGGTTCCGGCAAACGTAGATGCCGCCCGGACCGACCCGCCCTCCCGCCTCGCATACGCGCTCCGAAGGCGAGCAGGCATCTTCTGCCACCGTTCAGACACCCGAGGCTTTTACTCCTTGTACCACGAAGCGTACATCATATAGTCGCGCGCGGTCCGTTCGATGATGTCCCGAACCTGTTCCGGCGTCACGTCCTTCACCCGTTTGGCGGGCACGCCGGCATAGACGCTGCCCGGCTCGATCACCGTGCGCGACAGCACGAGCGAGTTGGCCGCCACGATCGATCCGGTTCCCACTACCGCATGGTCCAGCACGGTCGCCCCCATGCCGATCAGGCAGCGGCTCTCGATGCGGGCTCCGTGAATATTGGCATTGTGCCCGATCGAAACGTCGTCACCGATCTCGGTGACAGAGCGCTGATAAAGCGTATGGACGACCACGCCGTCCTGAATATTGACCCGGTCGCCGACCGTGATCTTGTTCACGTCGCCGCGCAGCACGGCGCCGAACCAGATACTGCAGTCCCGGCCGACGGTCACGTCGCCGATAATCGCGGCCGTATCGGCCAGAAAGGTATTTTCTCCGATAACGGGAACGAATCCCCGGAGCGGTCTGACAAGTGCCATATATATCCCTATTTCGTTTATGTATCCAAAACCGTCCGATGACAGCCCGACCGATTTCGCTCGACGGCCATCCTCCCGACTTCCCGAGAGCCGCAAAAGCCCGCCTCCCGCTCACTCGGCCGCACATAAGAACCGTTTCGCGCGCAAACGCTGTTTCCCGTCCGATCCGCAGCCCGGCATTATGCCAAGAATTCCTACAAATCGCCCGCCTATCGCAATCCGGACGTCTACGCCGATACGCAAGGGAAGCGGCTCTGAAAAGCCCGGCAACGGTTATCGGACGCTGTCCGAAGAAATTTCGGCGCGATGGCTACCGCTCGTTCTCGCCGCTCTTTTCCATCTCCTTGGCCTCGTTCCACAGCGCATCCATCTGCCCGAGCGTCATGTCGCGGAGCGAACGGCCCTGCTGCTCGGCCCGGTCTTCGATATGCGTGAAGCGGCGGATGAACTTGCGGTTGCTTTTCTCGAGCGCCGCCTCGGGATCGACCCCGTACAAACGCGCCGCATTGACCAGCGCGAAAAACAGATCGCCGAACTCCTCCTCCGCGCGCGAAGAGTCGCTTCGGTCGATCTCGCGCTGTACCTCGGCCGTCTCCTCCTTGACCTTTTCCCATACGTCCTCCCGCTTCTCCCAGTCGAATCCGGCCGCTGCGGCCTTCTCGCCGATCCGGTAAGCCTTGACCAAAGCCGGCAGGCTGCGCGGCACGCCGGCAAGCACCCGTTTTTTCCGATGCTCCAGCGCCTTTTCCTTCAGCTTCAGGTCTTCCCAGTTCTGCTTTACCTGTTCCGCATCCTCGGCCTGCGTCTCGCCGAACACGTGCGGATGGCGGAAAATCAGCTTGTCGCAGATCGCATCGGCCACGTCGCCTATGTCGAAAGCCTGCTGCTCGGAGCCCATTTTGGAATAGAAGACGACATGCAGCAACAGATCGCCCAGCTCCTTTTTCACATTATCCAAATCATGGTCCAGAATCGCGTCGGCCAGTTCGTAGGTTTCCTCTATCGTATTCATTCTGAGCGACTCGAACGTCTGCTTGCGGTCCCACGGGCACTTGACCCGCAACTCGTCCATCACGTCGAGCAGTCGCTTCAGGGCAACTAATCTTCGGTCCATAGCATTTCTTGCATTACTACGTACAAAGATAAAAGATTCGGCCAAAAAATACTATTTTTGTCAAGATTGTTCGGCCATTCCACCGCGGTCCACCGCAGTCCGCCGCAGATCGCCTAACTCGCCGGCCCGAACTTTCGTCCGTTCCGAAACCATAGAACGAAAGCCAAATGAACCGAAAGATCATCCTGCTGTTCGGCCTTCTGCTCGCCTCGCTCAGCGCGCCGGCCCAAGACCGCATCGAAACCGGAGCGGAACAGACCGGCCGCTACCTGCCGCTGCTCGAGGGACGGCGGGTCGGAATCATGACCAATCACACCGGAACCGTAGGCCGGACGCATCTGGTCGATACGCTGCGCTCGCTGGGCGTGGACATTCGGGTCGTCTTCGCGCCCGAGCACGGCTTCCGGGGGCAGGCCGATGCGGGAGAAAGCGTCGCGAGCTACCGCGACCGGAAAACCGGAATCAACGTCGTGTCGGTATACGGCTCGACCAAGCGTCCGCCCGACTCGATCATGCAGCGGCTCGACGTGCTGCTGTTCGACATCCAGGATGTCGGCCTGCGCTATTACACCTATCTCTCTTCGATGCACTACCTGATGGAAGCCTGCGCGGCGAACGGCAAGCAGCTGATCGTACTGGACCGTCCCAATCCGAACGGATTCTATGTGGACGGCCCGGTGCTCGAAGCGAAGCATCGCTCGTTCGTCGGCATGCACCCGATTCCGGTCGTGCACGGCATGACGCTCGGCGAACTGGCCCGCATGATCGACGGCGAAGGCTGGCTGCGGGACGGGTTGCGCTGCAAACTGACCGTCATTCCGTGCCGGGGCTATACGCACCGGTCGCGCTACCGGCTGCCGACGGCACCGTCTCCGAACCTGCCCAACATGCGGGCCGTCTACCTGTATCCGTCGCTCTGCTTTTTCGAGGGTACGCCGGTCAGCCTGGGCCGGGGAACGGATTTCCCGTTTCAGGCATACGGACACCCGGAGCTGCAGGGCGATTTCTCGTTTACGCCGCGCAGCAACGCAGGAGCCAAGAATCCGCCGCTCAAAGACAAACTCTGCCACGGCGTCGATCTGCGGACCTCCCCGTCCGACGAGCGGATATGGGAGAGGGAAGTGGACCTCGGCTACGTGATCGACTGCTACCGGCAATTGAATCTGGGCGAAAAATTCTTCACGCCGATGTTCGACAGACTGACCGGCACGGACTACGTCCGGCAGATGATCCTGCAAGGCGCCGGAGCCGACCGGATCAAGGCCAGCTGGGCGGACGACGTGGAACGTTTCAAACAAACCCGAAAGCCCTACCTGCTATATGAAGAATAAGTTCGTGCTGACTCTGGTCTGGCTGTTGACGACCGCCGCGGCCCTCGGCCAGAACCTGATCCCTCTGCCCAATCGCGCCGATAAGCGAGACGGAGGCTTCCTGCTCACACGCCATACGGAGATCGTAAGCCCCGACTTTCCCGAGCTGGCCGACTACCTGAACGATCACCTCGAACGCCTGACCGGCTACCGGCTGCCTGTGACGGAACACCTCCGGGGAGTACGCCAAATCGTAATAAGCCGGAAAAGCGAACTACCTTCCGAGGGCTATACGCTCGACGTCACGATCCCGCAAATCCGGATCGAGGGCCGCGACTATGCCGGCGCCTTCTACGCGCTTCAAACGCTTTTCCAGCTGTTGCCCGCCTCAGTGTACGACACGGCCGTCCCGGGACGGGCCGAGACGGTCGAGATTCCGGGCTATCTGATCGAAGACTCGCCGCGCTTTCCCTACCGGGGCGTCATGCTCGACGTTTCGCGCACCTATTTCGACAAGGAAACGGTCATCGCGTACATCGACTGGATGGCCCGCCACAAGCTCAACCGGCTGCATTGGCATCTGACGGACGACAACGGCTGGCGCATCGAGATCAAGAAGTACCCCGAACTCACGTCGAAAGGGGCATGGCGGGGACCCGGCGAAGCGCTACCGCCCTCTTACGGATCGGGCGAGAGGCGCTACGGCGGCTATTTCACGCAGGACGACGTGCGCGAGATCGTGCGCTTCGCCGCATCGCGCGCCGTGGAGATCATTCCCGAGATCGACTTGCCGGGCCATAGCCAGACTCTGACGAGCGTCTACCCCGAAACGTTCTGCCTTAAGACCGGCGAAGACTATCCGCCCGAAGAGATGCGCAACGTGCTGTGCGCCGGGCGGGAGGAGAACTTCGCGATGCTGCGCGACATCCTGACCGAGCTGGCCTCCCTGTTTCCGTCGAAATACATTCACATAGGAGGCGACGAGGTCAGCACGAAATACTGGAGCAACTGTCCCCGGTGCAAGGCCCTGATGCAGACCGAGGGCATGCGGAAAGTCTCCGAAATTCAAAGCTACTTCGTTCGCCGGCTCGAAACGATCGTCCGCGAAACAGGCAAAAGCTGCGCGGCGTGGAACGAGGTGCTCGAGGACAACCGACCGGACAAGAGCACGCTCATCTATGCGTGGAAAGACACAGCGGCCTGCGCCGAAGCCGTTCGCGCCGGGCAGCCCGTCGTGATGATGCCCGCCCAGTACTGCTATATCGACATGAAGCAGAGCCGGTGGGAGAGAGGACATACATGGGCATGGCTGGTCGATACGCGCCGCGTCTATTCGTTCGACCCGGACGATACGGGAATCGGCGGCTGTCGTCCGGAACTGGTCCTCGGCATCGAGGCGGCCCAATGGGCGGAACTGCTCGACCGTCCCGAACGTTTCGTGGAGTATCAAGGGTATCCCCGCCTTTGCGCGCTGGCCGAGGCGGGCTGGACCGAAAAGGGAAGACGCAACTGGAACGATTTCTACGCCCGGCTGACATCGGGCCATCTGGACCGCCTGAGCGCCATGGGCATCCGCTTCCGGATGTTTCCGCCCGAGGCGGACTACCGCGACGGAACGATTACGGTGCGCAGCACCCATCCCGACGGAGAGGTCCGCTATACGAACGACTCGAGCGAGCCGACGCTCGCGTCGGCCTTATACGAAGGTCCGATCCGGACTAAAAATCCCGAACGCTATCTGTTCCGCACCTTCTACGGCGAAGGACACAGCCCGGCCGTTCCGGCTACGGCCGACACGACCGTCGCGCTGGGTGCCGGCAGCGAACGGACCGTCCGCATTCCGCTGGAACGCTACGTCGATCGCAACGGGCTCTGGCTGTTGAGCGTATCCCAGCAGCAAGACAACGCGAAGATCGACCGGATGGAAGTGAACGGTCCCGACACGGCCTACACGATCATCCGCAACGGGCAGAAAACAAACCCGTTCAACGACCTGCGGCTTTACATCGACGAGCGGAACCGGACGGCCGATCTGATCCTCGCGCTGAGCAACCGCTCGCAGCGCTCCGACACGCTGACGCTCGGACTGCGCCCGTCGCCCTATATCGAGCCGCCGGTGCGCGTCACCAGCTCGCTCGTACCGTCGAAAAGGTTTCCGTTGCGCAATGCGTCCGACTACCATTTCGGGACTTACACCGGCGTCGCATCGCCTTGTAAGGCCGGCGACTACATTCTGTTCACGTTCGAAGAGCCGGTCGATTGCGAGTCCGTCGACCTGCGCACGGGCATTCCGAACGTCACGCGCTATATCGTCACGAAAGGGAGGGTCGCGTGGTCGAGCGACGGACGCTCCTTCATCGAGGCCGGACCGCTGAACGAAAGCGGACAGATCGTATGGAAACCGCACAAGCCCGTCCGCGCTATCCGGGTGTCGATCGAGGGCAGCAACGGCGAGACGGCCGTATGTTGGCAGGATCTTCGCATTACACCCACGCGCTGAGGGAGCGTTTTCCAAAGGGAGGATCATTTGCTCCGTCGGCCTATCCGTAAACCGACAAACCCTATGAAAACATCGACGGAGCATCTGCCGCCCTGTTGCAGAGAGGAGTTGCGCGTACTGCGCTCGCTCACGGTCCGGCATATTCCCGACTGCTGCCTGATTATCCTCGGCGGAAGCCACGCGGGCCAAGACTATGTCTCGTGGAGCGAAAGCGTCGTTCGCGGGCGGCATACGCTTTACCGTCACGACTACGAAATCGCGGTTTTCGTCGAAGGAACCGAAACGAAGAAAGCAAGCAGGACACTCCGCCGCCGAATTGCCGGAACTTACGACGGACTTTTCAGATTCCGACGGCACACGACGCCCCGATTCATCGTCGAGTCCGTCGGCACGCTGACCGAACAATCGAAACGCGGACACTTGTTCTACAACGGCCTCGTCCGCAACGGCATCCTGCTGTACGACAATGGCGGGCACGTTCCGTGCGATTGCGCGCGGCCCGATCCGCTCCGAGCGCTGGAGGGAGCCGTCGCCGGATTCGAGAAATATTTTCCCGATGCGGTCAATCTGCTGTACAGCGTCACGACCCGGCTGTTACCCGCCGAAAACTACCGGCAAAGCGCCCGGCGGCTTCACGAGGCCTGCGACAAGTTCTACCGCACCGTATGGACGGTACATACGAATCATTCTCCCGGAACGCTGCCGCTCGACGAACTGGGCGGACTGGTCAAGCGTTACTCCCGCGAGTTCGCAGAAATTTTCCCCTGCCATGACGATTTCGAGGCCGAAAGCTACGAACTGCTTTGCCGCGCTCCGAAAGAAACGCGGCGCGGCGTATTCCGCTACACGCGCGAACGGCTGGGCTACATGCTACGCGGAACCGAGGCGCTCCGGGTTCTCACGCAAAGAATCTGCGCCGAACGAATCGGGTTTTACACGGAGCTGGCCGAGGCTGCCGAGCGCAAGAAAGGTCTTTCCCGGGAAACGATTTTCGCCGGAAGATAAATCCGCATTCCGATACGGTTTACCGAAAGGTTTCGTATATTTGAATTCCAAAACTTTCCCGAACGTGAAGAAATACGCGCTCACTCTGCTGTTCGCTTTCGCCCTCGCGGCAATGCACGGACAAGACCGCGGACTGCCCGAGCGACTGGAACGGTCGCTCGACTCGATGATACTCGACGCCATGCAAATCAAGGCGTTCCCGGGGGCCCAGCTCGTCATCGGCGACAGGGAAGGCGTTCTTTATGCCCGCAACTACGGCTATCACAACTATTCGCGGAAACGGGAAGTGACCGATCGGGACCTGTACGACGTGGCCTCATGCACGAAAGTAGTGTCCACTACGTTCGTCGTCATGCGCCTGTACGACCGGGGCCTGCTGCGAATCGACGATCCTCTCGTGAAATATCTCCCCGAGTTCGCCGGCACGACGGCCGAAAGCGTCACGCTCGGCGAACTGCTGACTCACACCTCGGGCATGCGCGCGCAGACTTTCTATACGCCCTTGGTCCGCAATGCGAACGGAGGGCGCCTTTTCAGCGGCAAGCTGTCGGCCGAATATCCCTACCGGATCGGGAAAAACTATTTCGTGGCCCGCGACGTAGCCATCGACACGTTGCTGCTGTCGCGTACTCCACGCGCCGGCTGGCGCGAGGCCACCTCGAAACTGTACGTCAACCCGGCCGTCGACACGCTGATCATGCGGCAGATCATCGAGGATTACAAGCCGGAGCGCAGGGGGAGCTACCAGTACAGCGACACGAACTTCTGGCTGCTGAAACTGATCGCGGAAAAGGTCTCAGGAGAATCCCTCGACCGGCTGACCCACGCATTGCTGTCGGAGCTGGGCTGCACGTTGAGCGGGTACAATCCCTTGCAAACCTGCGACATGGAGCACTGCGTCCCGACCGAGGACGACCACATTCTGAACCGAGGCACCGTACAAGGCTACGTCCATGACGAACTGGGCGCTCTGATGGGCGGGGTAGGAGGCAACGCCGGGCTGTTCTCGACGGCCAAGGAAATGGCCCGTTTCTGCGAAATGATGCTCAACGACGGATGCTATGCAGGCCGCCGGATTCTTTCGCAGGAAACAATCCGACTGTTCACCGGTTCGCCGCTCGCCGAACGGAAAATCTGGCGCGGACTCGGATTCGACAAGCGGGACCCGGCCTCGAGTCCGTTGGGAGGCACGGACAGCTACGGACACACGGGCTTTACCGGCACGATATTCTGGATCGACGCCCGCGCCGGCCTGTACATGGTTTTCCTGTCGAATGCCGTATGCCCGACACGGGTCGACAACAAACTGCTTTCGACCTCTCTGCGAACCAAGATATGGGAGGCCGTAAAGCAGGGTTGTCGCTGAGGTTCGTGCTTATCGATCATTTTTCCCCGGACGAGTTTCCTGATTTTTTTGCCGCATCGCCGGCAGCCGTCTCTTGCAACAACGATTCGCCACACGTGTCCTCCGCTCTCCCGAAGCATTACCATCCATGTTCCGATCACTATCGGCCGGAACGCACGGCAGCCGAAACATCCCGAACCCGGCAACCGGTCCCGCCGACAAACAGCAGCCCGAAGCGTTTCTCCCGTACGACACAGATCAATAAGAAAAACAGGCTGCATGCGCTGCATGCAACCTGCCTTAAGAATATTCCCGAGAAACGGCCTACTGGTTCATCGTTACGAGCAGCTCTTCGTTGGAACGGGTCGACTCCATGTGCTTCTTGATCACTTCCATAGCCTCCACGGAATTCATATCGGAGAGATAGCGGCGCAATACCCAGATTTTCTGCAGCACTTCCTTGCGAAGCAGCAGGTCCTCGCGGCGGGTCCCCGACGCCATAATGTCGACGGCCGGATAAACGCGTTTGTTGGCGAGCTTGCGGTCGAGCTGAAGCTCCATGTTGCCGGTTCCCTTGAACTCCTCGAATATCACCTCGTCCATTTTCGAGCCGGTGTCGATCAGCGCCGTCGCGATGATCGTCAGCGATCCGCGCTCCTCGGTATTTCGGGCCGCGCCGAAAAACCGCTTGGGCTTATGCAGCGCATTCGCGTCGACACCGCCCGAGAGCACCTTGCCCGAAGCGGGCTGCACGGTATTGTAGGCACGAGCCAGACGCGTGATCGAATCGAGCAGGATCACGACGTCGTGCCCGCACTCGACCATTCTTTTGGCTTTCTCCAGTACCATCTCGGCGACCTTCACATGACGGGACGCCTGCTCGTCGAAAGTCGACGCCACGACCTCGGCCTTCACGTTGCGAGCCATCTCGGTCACCTCCTCCGGACGTTCGTCGATCAGCAGCACGATCAGGTACACCTCCGGATGATTGTCGGCAATGGCATTGGCAACCGACTGCAGCAGCATCGTCTTGCCGGTTTTGGGTTGGGCTACGATCAGACCGCGTTGCCCTTTGCCGATCGGCGAGAACAGGTCGATCACCCGACAGGGGATATTGTTGTGCCCGTTGCCCGTCAGATTGAATTTCTCGGAAGGGAACAGCGGAGTCATAAACTCGAACTGCACACGGTCGCGCACCTCCTCCGGACTGAGTCCGTTGATGCGGTTGACCTTGACCAGCGGAAAATATTTCTCGCCCTCTTTCGGGGGACGGATCGCCCCCTGAACCGTATCGCCCACTTTCAGACCGAACAGTTTGATCTGAGACGGAGAGACATAAACGTCGTCCGGCGAGTTCAGGTAATTATAGTCGGTCGAACGCAGAAAGCCATAGCCGTCGGGCATGATTTCGAGCACGCCCTGTCCCTCCACAATACCGAGAAACTCTTCCTTCGCCTCTTTCTTCGGACCGGAATTCGCACGCGAGACCGGCTCCGGGCGCTCCTGCGTTTCCCTGACAGCGGGAGCGGTCGGTTCCTGCACGGCGGGCGTTTCGGCACGATCCTCCGGAACCGCGCCCGAATCGCCCGGTTCAACCGCCGTTCCGTCCGAAGACATCGGCCGGATCGCCTTGGCTCTCTTGGCGAAAGCGAGCCGGTCCCGCTTCTTGGGGCGGCCGGGCTTCCCCTTTTCAGGACTGGCGGTGAAAGCGGGAACAGTCCGCTGCCGGACGACCTGCTCGGGATGCGCGTCGGCCCTGACCTCGGAAACGGGAGCTTCTTCCGGCGTTTTCGGCGCCTCCTGTTCAGGAACCGCCTCGTCCGCCGACGGATTCTCGACGCTTTCGACCCGGACGTATCCCTTCGGACGACGGCCCCGCCGCTTTTTCTCGGGCACATTTTCTTCTCCTTCCGGAACCGGTACTTCCGGCTGTGCCGCTTCCGCGCCGGCCGGAGAAGAGTCTCCGCGCGCGGATAACTCCAAAATACGGTCGAGAAGTTCCTGTTTGCGCATCTGGGCCTTGATTCCCATGGACCGGCCTATTTCGCGCAATTCGGCAAGGCTTTTCCCTTTCAATGCTTCGGCATCCTGCATATGGTTCTGCTATTTAATCGTAAATTCAGTGATTTCTTCGTATCCGAACGGATACACGAGAGTCGTAACGGCAACAAAAGTAACCGAAAAAAAGCAAACAGCAAAATTATTGCCACTATTTCGTCCGGCCCAGCACATAATCGACGGCGGCCTGCAAATCCTGCGGCGTGTCGATCGCCAGGCTTTCAGTCATCGTGACGGCCGTCCGAATACGATAGCCGTTCTCCAGCCAACGCAACTGCTCGAGCGACTCGCATCGCTCGAGAATGCCCTGAGGCAGGGCGGTAATCTTCCGGAGCACGTCGCTGCGGTAGGCATACAGCCCGATATGCTTATAGTAGGTATGCGAACTCTGCCACTGCGACGGCTCGACTCCGCGAAGGAAGGGAATCGCCGAACGGCTGAAATAGAGCGCATGACCGTCGGCCGACAAGACCACCTTCGGAGAGTTGGAATTGAAAATATCCTCGTGCGGAGCGAACGCCTTGACCAACGTGGCGATTTGGGTCGAAGGCTCGTCGAAACACCCGGAGATCAGCGAAAGCTGCTCCTCGGATACGAAAGGCTCGTCGCCCTGAATATTGACAACGATGTCGAACCGCTCTCCGCAAAGGGCCTCCGCCTTGTCTAGCGCTTCCCGGCAGCGGTCCGTCCCGCTGCGGTGATCGGTCGAGGTCATGATCGCGCGACCCCCGAAACCGGCGACGGCCCGTTCGATCCGTTCGTCGTCGGTAGCCACATAGCAGGTATCGAAAAACGCTCGGGCCTTCTCATACACATGTCGGATCATCGGCTTGCCTCCCAAATCGGCCAGCGGCTTGCCGGGGAAACGGGTCGAGGCATACCGAGCGGGAATCAATGCAAGGAATTTCATAGTCGTTCGTTTGATTGCGCCGCACCGCAACCGCCATGAACTGATGCGGACGGTAGCGCAAAGGTAACTTTTTTGTAACTTCGCACGACCGATATGAACGAAATTCGCACGATAGAACCTTTTATCCGCTTGGGCGAGCGTCTCGCCGAGGAGCTGCTCGACGGAACGATCGAACCTGTGATCCGCCGCAGCGAAGCCGAAAACCCGTGGTTTTCCCGCGCCAACGTCGTCTCGGCCATACAGGCTATATGTACGGATATGCTCGACGGCCGGAACCTTGGCTCATGGCTCGCCCGATACCCGGCCGCCGGCAGGCCGTCCGACGAAACGGTCGGCATCGTCATGGCCGGAAATATCCCTCTGGTCGGCTTTTTCGACCTGCTGTGCGTCCTGATCTGCGACCGGCGCTGCCTGATCAAGCCCTCGTCCAAGGACCGCGTCCTGATCGGTCACATAGTCGATCTGCTGCGCGAAATCGAGCCCCGGTTCTCGATCGGAGCGCTCGAAGGGAAGGTCCCCGACCGCCTTATCGCTTCCGGAAGCGACGAGGCCCGCAGGCATTTCGCCTCGGTCTATCCCGACACGCCCTCCCTGCTCCGAGGGCATCGTTACAGCGTAGCCGTGCTTTCAGGGCAGGAAAGCGACAGGCAACTGGACGGGCTGTACGACGACGTCTTTTCGTATTTCGGACTCGGATGCCGCAACGTAAGCCGGATCTTCGTTCCGCGCGGATACGACCTGCGACGTCTTTGCCGTCGGCTGTCCGCCCGGCCGATCACCCACACGGGCTACCTGAACAATTACCGGCAGGCCCGCGCCATGCGACTTCTGAGCGGAACGGAATTTATCGACGGAGGCTTTTTCCTGATGCGCCCCGGCGCCGACAAAGAGGGGCCGCTGAGCGAAATCGCCTGCACGTCTTACGAAAGCGTCGGAAGCGTCGAGCGACTGCTCCGCGAACGCGACCGGGAAATACAGTGCGTCGTATCGGCGACGCTCGACCATCCCCGGCGGGTCGATTTCGGACAGGCCCAGCACCCTTCGCTGACCGATTATCCCGACGGAATAGACGTAATGGAATTTCTGCTGGCCGGCTCTCCGGCCCCGGCCGACCGACGACAGCTATGACCGAGCACGAGCATTTCGACAAAGAGGACTTTCGCGTCCGGACCGCCGCCCGATCCTACGAGGATTGCCTATTCACCGGCTGCCTGTTTTCAAGCGCCGACCTGCGCGACTGCGAGTTCACCGATTGTCGGTTCGAGCGTTGCGACCTGAGCATGGCCTTGCTGAAAAACACGTCGATGCGGACGGTCCGGTTCCACGAATGCAAGCTGCTGGGCACGAGTTTCGAAAATTGCAACCAAATCCTGTTCTCGCCCGACTTCGAACGTTGCCTTCTCGACTACGCCTCGTTCCGCCGCGCGAAACTCCGCAAGCGCCTGTTTTGCGGATGCAGCCTTCGGCAAGCCGACTTCTCGGCGGCGGACCTAAGCGGAGCGGGTTTTGCCGATTGCGATCTGGACGGAGCGACTTTCGATCGCACCGTGTTGGAAAAGACCGATTTCTCGACCGCGCGGAACTATTCGATCGACCCGGAGACGAACCGAATACGCCGGGCTCGATTCTCGATCGGCGGCCTTCCGGGCTTGCTCGGTCGATACGATATCGATATTTCCGAAACATGAGAGCGATTAATCGGACAATCGCGCTATCTTTACGCACGAAACAAAATACGCCCGAAACCATGTCAGTAATTCTAAAACTGAGAATGCTCAGCGACGAGGACGACTGCTTCCTGCGCGACTACGAGGTGCCGTACGAGTCGACGCTGGAGGAATTGCACGACTTCATCTGCAACGACCTGCAATACGAGAAAATACCGGAATCATCGTTCTTCGAGGCCGACCGCGAGTGGAACAGACGACGCGAATACACGCATGCCGATGCCGGCGCGACGGGATCGGACTCTTCCGCCTCCCGGTGCAGGATGTCCGAAAACCGGCTCTCGGACATCCTGCACCGGATGCACGACCGGCTGATCTTCCGCTTCGACCCTCCGGGAGACCGGGCCTACTATCTGGAGGTGATCGACACGGCAGAGGCCGGTGCGGGCAAAAGCTACCCCAATCTGTTGCTGGCCAACGGGGAGGCGCCCGACCAGTTCGATCCGGAGGCATCCCCGCGAAACCGGTCGATTTTCGAGGAGGCGATGGGCGACTACAACGACTTCGAGGGAGACGACGCGTATGGCGACGACGAATAACGGCGGCAAGACGCTCGTCGTGCTGCTCGGCGCGACAGCCACGGGCAAAACCGACGTCGGCATCGCGCTGGCTCGGGCGTTCGGATCGGAAATCGTATCGTCCGACTCGAGGCAGATTTACCGCGAGATGAGCATCGGAACGGCCAAGCCGACCGAAGAGGAGCTCTCGGCCGTTCCGCACCACCTGATCGGCACGCGCAGCGTCCGCGAGGACTATTCGGCAGGCCGGTACGAGCAGGATGCGCTCCGGGTGCTGGAGGAACGTTTCCGCGAGCACGACACCCTGTTTCTGGTCGGCGGGTCGGGCCTGTACATCGACGCGGTCTGCTACGGCATGGACGAGCTTCCGGCCGTCGATCCGCATTTGCGGAAAACACTCGTCCGCAGGGCGCAGACCGAAGGACTCGAGTCGCTGTTCGAAGAACTGCGGAAGCTCGATCCGGCGCATTGCGAAGTCATGGACCGCAGCAACCCTCAACGAGTGATCCGCGCATTGGAAGTATGCCTGCAGAGCGGCCGACCGTACAGCAGCCTGCGGAAAGGCGAACCGAAAACGCGCCCTTTTCGTATCCTGCGCGTCGGGCTCCGAATGTCCCGCGACGTACTCTACGACCGGATCGACCGGCGGGTCGACCGCATGATAGCCGACGGCCTCGAACGGGAGGCCCGGGAATTGTATCCTCTCCGGGAATACAATGCGCTGCAAACGGTCGGCTACAGGGAGTTGTTCGCCTATTTCGAAGGCGAGACGAGCCGGGAGCGGGCCATCGAACTGATCAAGCGCAACAGTCGCCGCTACGCGAAACGGCAAACGACCTGGTTCGCAAGGAATACGGACACGCGATGGTTCGAAGCAGAAGAAGGGTGCGCCGAAAAAATCGCCGGCTATCTGAGCGGGACGATATGACCGCCGCACCCTTATTATCAGACAAGCAAATAGATACTGCGTGACCGCCGAGAGCGGCCCGACATTCCGGAACGCACGCTTCCGACACGTTCCTGCCGTAACGGTTTTCAACCTTCATAAGACAAGAGCCGACGACACGGCAAGACAAATCCGCAAAACATGGCCGGTCCCGCGATCCGATGGCCTGCATCGGCATTCCGGAAAGGAGCGCGCAGAATATGCGATAAAACGTAAAATTTGTATTTCAGCCGGATATGGTCTATATTTGTCGCCTCCGCCTCGGACTTCGGCAGTCTGAGCGGCGGACACGCTCGGATGGCGGAATCGGTAGACGCGTCGGACTTAAAATCCGATAAACCGAAAGGTTTGTGCGGGTTCAATTCCCGCTCCGAGTACGGCAAGGCGGCTGTCGGTCTGACGATTGACAGTCGCTTTTCTTCTACCCGTTGTCTCGCATGGGAACCGACCCCGGCCACCCGAACCGCACAATACTCGTCAGGCCGATTCTGTAAACCGACGTCGCGAATCAAGCGATCGCCGCCGGTCAGATCAAGAAACAAATTCTTCCGCTCTAACGACACGGAAGCCAGACAAAAAGCCCGCAGCATATCGGGCGACAGCACGCGTAAGGAGCGAAATGCCCCGCGCATGGTCTGATTCTTGCAAAATCCGGATCAAAACAAACCGATAAAAATGCAGATTATGGGACACAAAACTCCGCAAGAGGGCAAAGGCACCGTCGAAATCGAGAAACGGACGTCCAAAATTCCGTCGGGCTTCTATCTGGCTGCCGGGCTGACCGCCATGGCCGCCTCCGCGACGCTCAAATGCTTAGGCAGAAAACACTCGGCCTTGTTCGTCGGCCAATGGGCAGCCCCCATACTGATTATGGGTCTTTACAACAAGATGGTCAAAACGCAGGGGCACGACTGACGCTCCGGCCAGCCGGAAGGGAGAGAGGGGAGAGTGATTGATATCCCCTCTCTTTCTTTCTGCTCGTCCCGAGCGCATTGAAAAATCCGGACAGATCGGCCCCAAATCCGATACACCTCATTTTCATTAATTTACAATCCAATCCTCCGGAAATGCAAGCCTGCACGGCGTTTACAGGCAGAGCATACCAAACATCTATCGAGGTATGAAAACCGGAATTACACGCCGGGGCTTTTCTGCAACGGCCGGAGAATTCTCCAAAGGACGGGCCAATATCGATACGATCCAATAAGACAGAACAACGCATTTCCGTGATAGGAATCTTATTGCTCGGCCTATTGTCGCAAGGTCAGTGCCAGTACACCGTTCGCGGTCGTGGACCGCGAACAACCGTCGGACAAACCCGACGTGCCGTGGATCGAGAGAACCACAGGACCGTTCCGATGCACGTAGTTCGTTCTTCTGGATATTCTGCGTGCCTCCGCCAAAGGGTATGATGAGCTTTGAGCGAGACTGACGTCGTAGGGTGTCGGAGGCTGGGTGAAAGAGACGACGCCGGAGAACTGTCGCAATGAGTTGATCGGATCGGTCACATAGACGATAACCTGACCGGTAATCGTGTTTTGGGTCTGGTTCTTTTTAAAATCGAATTCGATTCGATCCGGATGCGCCTACCGAATTCAGCTGCGAAGTTCCGCCGCAATAACTCCGGTAGTCGATATTGAACAGCGTATCGGGATTGGAATACGCTACGGTGCAATAATAACTCCTTCTGGTTCCGCTGACCGAAAGCTCTTTGGGCGAGAAAGCGATCCATGAAGATATGGGTTGTTGGCTGACGGCAAAGGAAGCCGTTTCGGGACCGTTAACGTTGAGTGGGTTGGAATAACGGACCGCAACTTCTGGCGATGACCGATCCTGTTTTGTTCGGTCCGTTGTACAGACTCAGCGCTCCGTTGACTCCGGCCATCAGCCGGTAACCCGTGGGCAGACCACTGGTTCCGAGAAACGTGGTGCTCGCCGCTTCGCTCCGGTGGTTGTAGGAGACCTGCAGGGTCCCGTCGGCCGAATACAGGCTTTGTTCCAGCAACAGCCCCGTTGCCATGCATAAGAGGTTCGGGGAAGGTAGGTGCATGACGAATAGCTCGGAGGTTCGTGCATCATGCCGGCAGCGTAGGGCGTGTATATCTCCGGTAAGGAATCCGAATACTGAGCGAAAGACGAGTACCGGTAAAGCGTGTAGGAACCGTCCGGGAGAGTCTCTTTGACCGGCGGATAGACGATCGGCGATCCGTTCTGATCGAACAGCGCATTGAAACTCATGCTGTTGATACGATATGTGAACGTATTGGCCAAATAGGAACTTTCCGTATCGACCGACGTATAATAAATATCCGTATCGTATGCTTCTCCTTCGAGATATTCGTACCGGGTGACGGAAACGGGAGCCGTCGCGGAGGCATATTCCCGAATCTCTTTGATACGGACACCTCCGATGATCTCTCCCGAAGTCAACCGGTTCGGTTCATATTCGAATTCCTTCTTACCGCCTCCTTTATAAGTTACGGAGGTCAGCATGTTGGCGCTCGTGCAGGGCCAGTGCGGAGTACGATCGGCTCCGGGAATAGCATGACCCAGTACCGTATGGGCAGGAAAGAGGCTTCCGTTACTGCTATTGGGACCGTTATAGTATCCCCAATGATCCATATCGAGCGAATTGCGTAGAGGAAGATTCTGTTTCGTGTTATAACCGAAAGAGCAAAGCAGCTCCCGTTTTCCCGTTTCTTGGTTGGCTTCTTCTATTTTCCAAAGCTGAAGTGCCATATTGAGGAATGTATTATAAGAGAAACAGAAACGATTTAATATACCGGTCCGTTTGGGCATACAGCTTGATTTCCGTCAGGCGGCGGGTGCGCACGTCCGTCCATGCACGATCGTCATCGGAAATGAATTCCATTTTACCCGACCGCCATCTTATGCAGGAGAGATATTTCGGGGACACGGAATTCCCCTGATCGTTCTCCGTTCGATCGTCATCCTCTTTCAGGGTACGTGTAAACGGCGATTTTTGTACTTCGTATGTCTGAGTTCCGCCGTAGGTCGTGTAACTGTACTGGAGATCATATCCTTCGAGATAATCGAATTCGATCCAATTCCCTCGGGCCGTGAGTATCTGTGAAAGACTCCATGCCGTCGGTACGGAATGGGTTTCATCGAGTATAATAGTTTCGCTCGGCTTGAATGTATAGCGGTTGCCCATCTCGTCCGTGATGCGGAATTGTGCGAATGCCGTTAAAGCCGATGAACTGTATTCTATCTTCAGATTCTGATAGGGAATCGTGTAAAACTGTTCTTTTTCAGGGCTCCACACCATCGTGCCCGACTTGCCCGGTATTTCGAAATAGAACAGATCGGCTTCGCCGTCGCAAACGTCGATCTTCTGGTCGAACAAGGCTTCGTTCCATTCTCCGTTGCGTACCAAATTTCCGTCGCCTGCCATAAAGCCGGCTTCGTCGTATCCGCGTTTTGCCGTTCGGGTTATGCTTGCCGGTACGGAAAGTCTCCATCCGAGCCCCACCCAAGCAGCGAAATCCTGCACTTTGATTCCCGAAGCATGGTAATCGAGCTGGATGGGAATTTCCATATCCCGTGTGCGAATCGTATACAACGGAACATTGATATTCGCCGTTCCGGTATAATGGCTTACCGGGATGTTGATGTTGCGCATCATGGCCGCAGCCTCCGGAGAAGGAGGTGTAATGAGCGTCTGCTCCTGCCCGTAACTATACGGAACGATTCCCGCAAATAACAGGAACAGAGCGAGTAGTTTGGGTCTAAACAGGTTCATAAGCGATATTTATTTTGAAGTTTAGGAATTACTCTTTGTCGGGATGAAAAAGGCGGGCGAAATCGGGATAACATACCCTCTGGCAAGGCATGTTCTCTCCCGCATGTAAAGTTCCGGGGTCCAGGTGAGAAAAACAGATAACTACATAGTAACCACCCTGTTTTTCTTATAAACGGCAACAGACTATCAGCAACTTAAGGAAATCGATACGACCAAACAGCCTCGCCCGAACGGCGGATCACGAACACTTTTCGGGATTTTCGGCCTTCAAACAGCGGTAAAACGCTCCAAAACGTCCGTTCAAACTTTGAAAGGATGAAAACACGGTCTGCTTTTTCATTTTTCGGTCCGATTTTTCCGCAAAACGAATGCAAACCGCTTAAAAAACCTTACAACCGTGTGCGGTGAGATAAAATATGGAGTTCCTCTATGGGCTTTGCAATTTTTATTGTATTCACGATTAGATTTTTATCGAATATTTCGTCATAAAAAACAGGGTAGTTACCATATACTTATCAAATCGATTCGTTTTCGTTTCCGACCTTCGTACAACAATCGCCCGACAACTATTATTCTACTGATTCAAACTTAGGATTATGACACGAATCGTTTCCCGACGTCTTCCCGCTTTTTCTCTGCCGGAGTTACTCGTTGTTTTGGTCATTATCGGGATTCTGGTACTGATCGCGCTGCCGAACCTGATGCCGCTGATTTCTCGTGCCAAGAGCACCGAGGCCCAGCAGCAGCTCGTTTTTCTGCACACGCTCGAGAAGAACAACTTCTACACCTACTCGAAGTATTCCGCCTCGCTCGAGGAGCTGGGCTTCGAGCAGCAGCCTCTGGTCACCGAGGGCGGTCATGCCAACTACCGCATCGAGATCGTCGAGGCTTCGGAGGGGGGATTCCGGGCTACGGCCACGTCCGTGGTCGATTTCGACGGCGACGGAGAGTACAGCGTCTGGGAGATCGATCAGGACAAGAACCTGAAAGAGACCGTCAAAGACTGACCG